>VFQQ010001821.1_pt1 | contig 27321 bp, 31 predicted proteins | sample 3512341 | NCBI WGS metagenome assembly VFQQ01 (sample SAMN10412373, study PRJNA504923) | tailings metagenome | isolation source: Relicate 2 Philex TSF1 revegetated site | place: Philippines: Tuba, Benguet | collected 2017-08-29
CTCTGCTGCTGAAAAGGAAAGAAATAATGTACAATGCACGCGCACGTCGACCAGTGAACATGTCCTCGGGACATGAGCGCCGGCTGCCAGCAGAGCCCTGACCGTATGGCTATCAGTAAGTGTGTGTAAGGTTTTGCGGTTCTAACTGAAGACCACATGGGCGGCGGCGTCCAGGTATAACAAAACCAGCGCCAGCCAGCAATGTGGAATGGGAAGTGTGCCTGCTCCGCGTGCCCAGTGTTCCTGTGATGAAGCATCAAGAGCAACAGAGACATCACCATAACGCGAACAGTAGGGTCCGAGAAAGTAGGGCCCGCCGGTGGGGTCAGCTCAAGTGGAGCTACAGGGCCCTGGCCAGGCAGGGCTGTAGTCCAACCGACTCAGACAACTCCCATTTTCTTTTTTCCCTTCCTTGGCCCTCCGCCTTGACCCCTCCGTTCCATCTCTTTCCTTTGCTAGGAGCCACGCAGTGTCTGGCGACGCTGCGCTGGTGTCCGGGTGCGTAAAACACCCAGAGCTCCATCATCTCGGTCCTGTGCCATTGGCCGCCAAGATGCACCCGTGATTACAGCTCGTAGCACCAGACAAGCCACGACAGTCGCATTGATGCACTGAGCGCTCTGGCGGACACAGGGTTCTTCTGGGCTCCCAGCTGGGCGATGTCTGACGATGTGAGTGTGCAATGTGCATAGTAACATGAGATCGACATTAATGTCCGCAGCAGCGAGAGCGATGAGACTGAGGGCTCTCGCTGAGGTCCTTGCAGGACTCTGGGGCAGAACTGGAGACAGCGGGACCCAGACCTCAGGGTCAGGGTTTGCCCAGGAAGAAATGGACCGAGGAGGTGCGTGCAGGCTGAGCCATATGGTGCATCGGGTCTGAGGCACCGATACCTGGCCTCCGCCCAGCCCATGGTATGCCTTTCACAGCTGGACTCTTCTCTTTGCTTACAGGAGCATCTGAGACTGGCAGAAATCATCGAGCGGACAACCACGGAGGAAGATTTCTCACAGGGTAAAACCCGCTACAGCCTTGCACACCACCGCCTTGGGACGCCTAGCTCCTGGGCGCTAATGCCTATGCTGCTGTCGGTGCACGCACAGGACGTATACGCTGGGCTTACATTGCAACCGAGCTCGGCAATGGGCGGACCAGCAAGCAGTGTCGAGAAAGATGGGTCAACATGAGGTGAGCCTCGCAGACAGAATACTAGCAGAAACCCAGGTCCCAGCCCTCCCAACACAGCCGCAGAACGGTCCGTGAATCCTCCCTTGCGCATTCAGTGCTCCTGCTCCCGCGTGGTGCACAGGCCCGAGATACGGAAGGGGCACTGGCATCAAGACGAGGAAGAGTGCCTCGCAAGAACACACGCTTACCTAGGCCCCGCCTGGAGCCAGATAGGCAGAGAAGAACCCCTGCGCAGACGATCCGAGAACGCAATCAAAAGGTAAGGGCGTAAGAAGACGAGGAAATCCCACGAGCGCACATCCAGAACTCGTGGCTTTCTGCCTTGTTTTCGTGGGCTCGCAGAACTACGCGCACGCAGCCTCGTCGCGTGCTGTCATATGTACGTAAACCCCTGCCTTGTGTTGCCCTGTGTGCGCGCAGCCACTGGCACGCGCTGATGCGCGCACCCGCCCTCGCCGGCCGGCCAGCCAACCTCCTCACCTCATACATGGGGCTAATAAAGTCAGGCTGGCATGCCGGCATGGACACCCTTGACCTCGCACAACAAATCCTTGATGCAGCCAAGGCTGTGACCCAAGACCCCGAAGCCCAGGGTGGCAATCTTGCCGTGGCAATGGATCGGGCCGCCAGCCGCGACGTCCTCGCACCCCACCTGCACCCGGAGCAAGTCGTGGAGGCCATTCAGGCCATCCTGACCGAACCCTTCATGCCGTCCGAAATAATCGCCCTGCCGAAGGCACCACGGCAGCAGGTCCGCAACCTGCGGCGTCGCAAGAGCACGGCCGAGCTGACATCGGTGCAGTCGGATCCGTACGGATTGGAGCTGGCGCTGCTGCCGCAGCTGCTACCGCTGCTGCCGGGGTCTGCAGCTCGGCCGCCGCTGCTTGCATGCATCGACAGCAACAGCTCGGAGACGCTGCCGGCAGGCATCAGTGGGCTGTCCCTGCTGCCGGGGCCGGCCGAAGGCGGCTCCACACACGCCCCCTTTCACCCACCCCTCCGTGTATCGTCGAGCGCGACCAACCTGCGCCATGCTGCACACGTGGAGTTTAGTGGTGGTCCTAAGCCTATGGACTTTGAAAGGTCGCAGACGTCTCAGGGTCTGGCGCCTGTGGCTTGGGCCCCGGAGCCGCAGCAACTGCCGACAGTCGGCAGCAGCGCTGCGCTGCTGGCTGCGCTGCAGATGGCTGAGGCAGACGCGCAGCAGCCGGGTTGGCGCGGCGAGGTGGCCGTGCCGCCGCCGGATGCGCACCCGCCAGCCCTGCCCAGCCCTGCCGGCCCTTCTGCATTGGGCCGGGCGGACAGCGCGGCGGCCCCGCCGGCAGCCGGCTTTCTGGCCCTGCTGCTCACAGACTCACCCCGGAAGCACCCGTCTGTCAGCGCGCGGACCACTGGGCCGATTGTGCCAGCGCCCGTTGTCCCCAATGGCGGCACTGTGGAGCATGCTGAGCCGCCAACCGCCGACCTGTTTCCCGGCCTGAAAAGGACGCGCACTGCGAACAGTGCAGAGTGGGCGCCAATTACAGGTAAGTCTTCGGTATTTCCCGTGTACCAGGCCTGCGCTCATTTTCCTGGTGCAGTAGCAGTATGTGAAGCACGGTCGTATGCCTGTATACACTATCATCCGCATTGACCCTGCTGTTTGCATATGTTGTCGCTTTACAGGTCAAGGTAACGGCTCTGCGCAGCATGAGGCACATGCAGCTGTGTCTGATGATCGCTGGGTGGCTGAGCAGGCCACGGCTGTGCACACGGGTCGGTCTCGCATGGCCATCCCTCCGGGCGTTACGCACGCAGCGGCAGGGCCGATGAGCGTCCCCAACCCCTGCGGACAACTGGCACCCACGCATACGACCCAATCATTTGACAACATTACCAACAGCTACATCCTGTCCTCCACCCCACGCTCATCACCGCTAAAGCGACCGGCTAACGCCATGCCAAGCGTGGTCGACTTCGCGAAGGGTGGCAAAGTCCCGCGGGGCTGGGAGGTCGCGGGGCCGTGGTCGGCGCCTGCGATGCACGCGGGCACCGCGCTGCCGTCGCGCATGCCGGCGTCCGCCGCCGACGCCCTTACAACACAGGCTCCCCTGTCGTACCACTCTGCGCGGCCGGGCGCGAGCCTGACGGGCCTCACGATGCCTTTGTTCGATGTGCGCGAGGAAGAGTGCTTCTCAGACGTGTGGCACGTGCTCTTGTCGGAAACCGACCGGCAAGCAGCTGTCGCCGCGGCCGTAGCGGCTTCCCCACTGGCGGTGGCGGCGACGGCGGTGGCGGCGGCGGCGGCGGCGGCCCCTACGAGCAGCGGCAGCGCTGGGCGTGTGGTGGCGGTCCCGCCAGAGCCGGCGCCGCGGACCCTGCCGGTGCCGCCGGTAGAGTCGCCGCGGACCGTGGCGGTCCCACCAGAGGATGCAATGTCGATACCGGTGCAGCCGCCGGAGCCTCTGCAGCGCGCGGCGTCCGTCCGGTCATCGCCGGCGCTGCGCACGCTCTCCCTGCCGCTGCCGCAGCCGTCGCCGCGCACCCCGCCAGCACCGCAGCAGCCGCGGCGCATGGACGCGGCGCCGCCGGAGCTGTCGCGCGGCGCAGCTGCCGCGCCGCATGCGTTGGTCCCCGCCCAGGAGAAGCGAGAAGCATTGAGTAGCGCCATCAGACGCTTTACGGATGGGTCTGTGTCAGTTCCGCCCGTGCATGATGACGGGTGCATAGATGTCCCAGAAGGGTCTTTTATGCATCTGGAGCCCAAGTCTGCTGCATCCGTGAAGTCGACTGTGGATGTTCCGGAGCGCGCCATGTGCCTGAGCACGCACCCTGGTGCAAACCAAGGGTAAGCGCACAACAGCATAACCATGCATGTCTCTGCCTCACCATGTCTCGTAATAAGCAGGAATGTCTGATGTTGCCACACCATGCATGCATGGTTTCCTTGGCTTGTATGCGTAATGCCTCATCAGCGCACAAACTCTTGTTTTGTCCTCGTATGGAGCCCGGTTCTTGTGCGAGGGTTTGTGGATGCATGCACTCTTTGTCTGCGCAGGCTTGCATCGCTCGACATTCTTCGCAGTGCGGGTCTGTCCAATGACAGCACACATGGGACTTCTGGCAACAGGCCATCGTCAGGCGCATCTGTCTCAACGCCTTCGCAGCCCTCTGCTGCCCATCCAGCTGGCGCTGGCCAGGAGTCAGGTTCATTCAGTGCATGGGCCGGCGATACGGCCACCACGCAGGCGCAGAGGCAGCAGGCTGTAGCGCAGCAGGTTGCGGTGCCTCCGCCAGAGCAGCCAGTGGCACAGGTGGCTGTGCCGCCACCGGAGCACGAGCCGCCAGCACCTCGACAGATGCCTGTGCCGCCGGTGCAGCAGCAGCAGCAGCAGCAGTTAGCTGTGCCGCCGCCACAGCAGCAGCAGCTAGCTGTGCCGCCGCAGCCACAGCAGCAGCAGCAGCCTGCGCAGCTGGTCGTGCCACCGCAGCCACAGCAGCTGCCAAGTGCGCTGCCACGTGTGCTCAGCGCCCCTGCCAATGCCTGGGGCATCACCGCTCCTGTGCAGCAGCCAACGCTGCCAATTGTACAACCTGTCTGGCAGCTGGGCGGTGCCACGCCCAACTGGGGACCCATGGCTGCACTGCAGCAGCAGGGCCAGCTGGCTGGTATGCCGCCAGCCAGGCCGCGGACCACCATGTGCGGCCCAAGCGCGCACACCAGTGCGCCCGCCAGTGCGCCCACCTTAGCGCCCACCACGCTCCCGCCCCTACCTGACTGGCAGAACAAAACGTGGGGTGAGAGCAGTCACATGGCTTGTTTGGACCTTAGCAGGACGGCGCCGGCCTGGGAGCCTGCCACGAGCGCAGCGCACCAGGCCACTGCAGCTGCAGCCGCGGCTGCCGCTGCTGCCATTGCTGCGGCTGCGTCCGGATTCAACGTGCCGCAGCAGCGGAGCGCGCTCGGCGCGGCCGCCGAGCCATCGCGAGTGTTCTTGGATCGCTCTGATCTCGCTGCAATCGAAGCCCAACACGCACTGTTCAGTGATGAAATGTGGGATGATCTTTTAAGCGCTCTTGATGAGCAGTAAAACCGCCCTGTACCCAGCAAGCACGCGGCTTTAGACACTGTGAGCACCGAGGGGTATTTCAGCAGCCTGCAAGCACACGTGCCTTCCAGAGCCCTCAGCCAGATACGTGGGCTTGCTTATATATTCACGCAGTGGCTGGTTTGCCAATCTATGGACGCAGCCGGTGCAGGAGGCCACACACGTGTACATTTGACAAGTGCCGTGACATCTCTGACGCCGAGCACCTCTGACGTACTACACATTATGAGTTCTCTGGCTGGCGCTCTGCCGTGCCTAGCATTTGTTATGGTCTTGTACCACCAGGGCCCTAGGGGCGACACGTATTCACCTCGGCCCGTCTGGGCGCAGGTAGGCGGGGGGGTTGCGGGTTGGTCTGGTGTTTGCTGGGTTATCGCCTCGGAACATGGAGTGCTCTTAGCCGCAGCGCACGTGCGTGTGCGTCGCACTCATAAGGCTTCAGCGAGTTTGTGGTCTCCCGCATATTGGTGCATGTTTGCGAGGTGCGTATGATGCTTTTATAGCCGATCGTTGCGGTTTAGTCGGCTGCCAGCCTTAGTCAAACGCTGTCCGATTGTCGATAGTGTGATCATCAACGGTTGTGTGAATCTTTACCTGGTGGAGCGACTGACAATGTTTGGCTGTGTGGTGTCCAATGCCTGCCGTAAACCCATTACATTGATACAACGCGACAACTGTTCGTGCCTTGCTGGCCGTTTTAGACTGGCATGTGTGCAGTGTCGTAGGTGCATGCGTGGGCGCTCCCTGCTCATTCCTTAGCAGCGCATGCACTGCTGTCGTGATGCAAATCGACTCAGAACCGAGTGTTCAGCACAAAAGTGTACTCAACACTGGATCTTTGCTAACCGTGATCTTGCTTACTATTTGATCTTATCGTACTACTTGATCTTACCGAGCCAGTTGCATGGGTTAAGTACAATGCGGTGTGCATTTAGTACCGCATGCACTGCGACATGCGCACACGCACTCGCACGGTACCCAACTTCGTGTGACCGACGTTGGAGAAGGTAATATAGACCCCCCTCCCCTGCTCTTGCATGCTCGTGATCTCCCTGCACAACTGATATGCATGCATGCATCCCCACTTTTCACGAGCACGAGCACAGCTCGCAACGTGGGACGAAAGGTCTGGCGTCGCTGGCCTGTTGGAAGTTCACTTTGCTGTCAAGTTTGCAATGACGCATATGCTATGCCTTAACCACCCTTTGACGTAGTGATCTCTCTGTGATGTCTGTTTGCATTGACAAGAGACTGCGTGGTATACACGTGCCCAAAACAACATGACGCAAGACGTGATAAAGGACTTGTGCGACAAGTAGTGTGATTGTGTGCTAGGTTCAAACTCACACTGTGTGTTGTGCAGAGAAGCCGCTGAATACATCACACGCACCTGCACGGGCGTCTCAGGTAGGCGCCGGAGGCTGCCAGATGCCACTTTAGGTCTCACGTGGTCTTTGCGCGCGCGAGATGAGTATCGTGAAGCATTGCCAAGCTACAATGAGTTTATCCTTTTGACAAGCATGCGAGAAGCACCGCGCACATGTGCGAGAAAAGTAGAACAGCCTGATCTACAAGCCCCCTCTTACACTTTCCCCGCCCTTGTCTCACGTGCACTGTGTGCCATTCCACTGTGTTCCCTATGACCGTTTGAAAAACAACTTCCACGGCAAGCTCTTGTGTGACAGAAGCAGCTTGCGAGTAAGAAGCTGGGTCTTTTGCTACATGGCCCCTTTTGTTGACTTGCACAATGCTTGCACAATGCGTTCAGTCGGCTGCTGGAATGACCATTTGCAGCACAAGGCACGAATGTTGGTTGTTAGACCAAAGGATATATGCGAATGCTAGCTGACTGGGTTATCTTACGTATCTTAACCGCTACCTAATACCTCACTGCTTACCTGTGACACTTTTACGATGCGCAAAGGACACCCTGACACACACACGCAAGTGGGTGTGCGTTTGACATGACAAAAAGACAAGGCATACCTTGTGCGAGCTACTAGCAACACATACATAGGCGTGCGTTTGTGCTTGTGTGTGTTCCTGTGTCTGACCTATTTGTGTCCTGTTGTGCGCTCTTGTTCTCTGGCGAGCTTTTCAAGGCTACGGATACGCATGATACCTCGTTTGATTGTGGGTGGTTGCTCTGGTCGTTTGATTGGGGTTGCTTCGGTGTATGCACGGAAAACGGACGCACTTTGGGCGGCACTGGCAGAAAAATCTATGGCCCGGAATCTAGCCAATGGGCGTGCGCACACACAGACATACACACTTTCCTGCACCACGCTCCTGTACATCGTTCTCTCCCGCACTTGCTCCTCCCTACTACCTTTCATCACCTCGCCCGCCCTGGCTTTACCCACCTTTTCAGCCCTCCTTTATATTTCCCTGCTCCGAAAGTTCAAACTTCCTTAAGCGAAAAATCTGCCTGTGAGAACTGTCTCTATTCGCTGGTGCTTCCCCACTAGTCATTCCCTGCTCCGCGATGTTCACACCCTACACCCTGTACAACACGCCGGTTCTGTGATCCGCACAGGCACTTACTAGATCTTGGCGAAGGCTTCCATTGGCCAAGTTGGTGAATCTCTCGTGTGTGATGATGGCATGATGCTTGCGTGGTGCCGCCTGGCTCTCACGTTGTTTGCATCTGCCCGTTTGACATTGCTTAGACGAGTCGCACACACAACAACAAGTGCGGTCAACCGAGTTCTCCGTGTCGTTCCTCTTTTCGTTTTTTGTCTCTTTTGCTGCAGTCAAATGACTTGCTCCGTCGCCTTGCTGCCGTGACGTGATGAATGGTACACTGTGCGTGTGTTTGGGTCACTGGCATGCTCTGGGCTTGTGCAAGGTTCGCAAGCATTCAGCAGGCCTGGCAGCAGGACTTTCCACCCTTTTCAGAATGTTAGCGCTTGCGTGTGCCAGTTTTCATCGCAGTCGTATATCCGTACCCGATAGGTACTTGTACGCAATCTTCAGGGATGCCCTAACCGCCCGTCATCAAAGATTTCAGGCCGGTCATCAAAGATTTGTCTCAAAACGGAGTAGCAGGCGTAGCGTAGCGATGTTACGAACCAGCAGACCTTGATGTGCCGTGGTAATGGGCAACAGCCTCCATGCCTTTCAAGGGGCTTAGCATTTGTGGGTGTTTGTAGGCCGCATAGCTTTCCGTTCTGCGTTGCGGTACGGCCATGCAATGTTCGCTATCCTTTCACCTGCCGCGTGTGTGTGCATGGCCTAGCTATCCTACAACAGTAAGATTATCAGACCACGTTGTTTGCGCGGCCGCTAGTGTTTGCGCGGCCATTAGGCGAAAGCATATGCCGGGGGTTTGTGTGTTGTCATGGTTCTCAGGTTCTGGACTAAAGATTGCTTGAGGTGTGATCTACTGCACGGGTGCTCAGGATGCGCAAAAGTTTCCAGTGCTGATGAGAGGAAAAGCACGGCAAGTTGAGGCCGTTTGCCTCCGCTCACCCATTTCACTCAGTGAGCGCTCAGGAATGTGCAGTCTGCTTGCGAGATGGATGATTGCGCCTTTCAGGAACCTGTGACAGATGTGTGATACCTGTGTGATGCTGTTGCCTGCCAACTGGCCAAGCCTGCTTATGTTCTTAGCAGCTACTACATGTTTCACCACTTTTGCACGGTGGTGTGTTCTGTCCTTACATGCTCCGCTATCGCCCTCAGTAGCATGAGTCTACATGTGCGCAGAAGAGATCGTAGGCCTGCGTGACTTAGTGGCTGAATTTGCATGCTGTCCAAGGATGCCATGTAATGCTTGATATGACCCTGTGTGGCCAGTAATGGTGGTATTGTGCTTGGGTGAGTGGACAGCTCAAAGCATGGCTATGTCAGCAACGTGAAAAACACACAGAGAGTACGCACAGAAAGCTATTTTGCTCCCGGCCCCGCGCATGCCAGTGCTTGCTGCCGTTTCATATTGAGCCTTCAAGAACCACTTTGGTGGGATGGGCTTGGGCACGGGTGGTGGTGACGCGCACTTTCGGCGGGGCACTTTGGTGGTGGGTCACGCGCGACAATTGCAGTCCGACAGGCTAGTTTACAGTCCGACTGTCAATGCTAGCTGCTGACTGAACGTGGATGAGCTAAAGGGCAGGTAACAAGCGAAAGAGAGCGAGGAAGAGCTCGAGAACGGGATGGCAAGGAACGGCCGCCGATTCAAGGGTGCCGCCCTCTGCCCACGCCGCCTTAACCCTAAAACCTCTTAAGCATTGCTATTACTGCTAAGGCTGTCCATTACAGCTGCAATCCAGTGCTGAACAGATGCCAGCAGGGACACAGGTGGCCGTGCGTTGAGCGCAGCACGGCTGGTCTGAAAGTATGCTGCGCCCAAAATGCAGCAGTAAGTGGCAGCTATGCCTGTAAAGAAGCACTGGCAGTGATCTCTAAGCGCATTGGGAGCCCCCGTCCCTTATAGGGCAACGTGCGTGCTTTGGCGCGCAGAGAGAGCTCAGCAGCTCGCCCAAGCAGGCTCCGGGCAGCCAGCCAGGCGTACAGGTAATCGCAGAGCATCCCAGTGCAACAGCAAGGCTACGGGGCGCAGTCTGCAGCCCTGTCAAGCAACTGCTGGAGCCGTTCGCACGTCGCAGGTCCAAGCGCCCAGACGCCCTATAAGTCTGGAGCCGCAGCTCAAGGTAAGGCTTAAAATGTAATTGAGAAGCTCTTGCAGCAGTGTGCTGTGCGGCAAGGCTGTAGCACGTTCCAGAAGGTCAGAGGTCGCCAGACACAGGCTCCGCTCGCAAGCAAGCCTGTGTTGCTCCACGCCCTGCAGCGCCTGAGGATGACCCCTACGAGTTCAAGTGCAGTGATTACAGTGATTGTGAGCCAGACAGGGGCCCAGCTGATCCCAATTCCTCTTCTGCGAAGCGCGGCGTCACGCTCCCGCCCAGTTCAGCCCCTGACAAGCGGCGCCGCACGAACGACTTAGTAGGGCCAGCATCAGACCTGTTTAAGCCCTCCCCTCCCGTCGGCAGCGGCAGCGGTATGCGGGCCGAGAACCTGCTCGTTCGCAAACCTCAAATGTGCAAGTGGACAGCAACAGGCCCACCACCGCCCAGGCAGCCCAGCCCGCTAGGCGTACGCGCAGGACCTGGCGCAGACACGGTAGGCCAAGGCGCTGGTGCCTCAGCACAGGATGCGTCTATGGAGCCTGGTGGACCGAACGCCCCACTGGAGCTTGATATGCCACCATCAGCGGTATGTATCTGGCGCTGCACAGCCATGGGTAGCCATATAGAGAGCTGCTTAGGCCAACCTTGTAATGCAGCCGCGTACAGTGTCAGGCAGCCAAGCAGTGTCTTAAACAAACGCGAGGGTGCCGCAGGGTATTCTCGCCGCAAGCATTGTGTGCATTGTTGATGCCCATCACAGGAAGAGTTGTGGCTGTCCCGCGTGGCGCCGCCCGGCATGCCTAACCAGGGCAACACATGCTACCTGAATTCAGTGCTGCAAGCGCTCTTCAGTCTTCCTACCTTCACACAGCACCTAAAAGCGTTAGAAACATCCGTGCCGCAGCCAGCACAGCCGTCGCCCTCGCCTGGGCCCGCAGCCAGCGGCGGCCAGCCGCAGCAGGCAGCCGAGCAGCAGGCTGCGTCCACGAGCGCAGCCAGCGGGCCAGTGGCGGAGCAGCCTGTGTATGCAGCGCTGCCTGCAAGGGGCCTGACACGGGCGCTCGCCGCCTGCCTTGGCCTCATACAGAAAGCAGCACGCAACAAGTGCGTGAGAGTGTCATGATTGCAGTGCTCTTGTCACGATCAATACGTCAGGGTATGCGACGCTCTGTGGGGACAGGGTGACAGGACTCAGGTGCAGACTGACATGGCCTGTGTGTATAGTTTTCTTGTGATCCGGGGTTTGTGCCTTGTATGTGGCTGTCGCTTGCAGTGCGGGGTCAGAGGGTGCGCGTGTTGGCAGTGTAGCGCCCAGCGCTGTGTGGCAGGCGCTGCGCGGCACGCAGTGGAAGCTGAACTTTCAACAGGACGCACACGAGCTGTACGTGGCACTCACGGAGCAGATGATGGCAGAGGTGCTTACAGCACAGACACAGGTGGGTATATTGGATTGAGATCTTGCATTGCGTGTGCTTACACCAGGAGCAGACTCATGGTGCTGTGCCTTGCAGAAGTGCGCGACTGAACTCCTGTGTGAAGTCTGATGTATGCAAAGGCACCTGAGAGAAGTGTTATGTGTCCCACTTCCGCATGCAGATGATGCGGACGAGAGACGGCTCTCTTGCCCGCAGTGTCAGCCCCCCGGTACAACCGCAGCAGCAGCAGGCCACACGAGTCGTGCTAACAGACAGTGCTGGAAGACTCGACCAGGCCAGTGCCGCACCCGCGAGTCCGTGTCAGGGACACGATACAGGTGCCGCACAACAGCCCATACCGATGCTCAGCCCAGCGAAGGCGCTCCACTCAGAGCAACAGGACGAGCTTGATGGCAGCGAGAGCGCCACACCACAGGCACAGGCAGGCAGCATGGTGGCACGAGAGGGCCCCGCTACTGGCGCGGCTGCTGACGATACAGAGACAGAGCGGGAAGGTGATGCACAGGAGGATGAAGCGGGGGCAGTTCACGGTGCCGACGATGCAGGCCCCGTCGCAGCGGCAGACCCGCCGGCGGTGGCGGCGCCGCAGGCCCCTGAGGCCGCGCAGCACACATGCGTGCCGTACAGCGCGGCGCTGTGCCCTGGCGTGCGGGCGCTGAATGGGTGCCTGCGCCATACGTTTGTTTGCCAGGAGTGCCGCCACGTGTCACACGTACGGGAGCAGTTCTCACACTTGTCGTTACAGCTGCCAAGTGGTGACCTGGCGGCGAGCGAGCCCACGCTGCTGCAGCTGCTGCACGAACACCTCAAGGTGCGCGCACACGCAGACACACACACACACACACACACGGACATACAGATATGTTCACAAGCTGTAACATCCCTGCAATGACCTTAAGCCCGTCATGCCACGTCTGTCAGACTGCTTGCGAAGGTCTTGGACGGGATATGAAAGCGTTTGCCTTGTCTTGCCTTATGTGTACGTACATACAGGAGGAGGAGCTTGAAAAGGCGTGCGAGGCGTGTAAATGCCCCAAGGCGCTGCACACCGTCACACACGAGTTTCTCAGGCTGCCTGCCGTCCTGGCCCTGCACCTCAAGCGCTTCTCATTCACAGACACGCTCAGGTGCGCTGACTCTCGCAACGAAACCATTCCTCACAGCACCACCGCTCAGTATACCACACCACGCTTAGTCATGATTTCTGTGTGTGCTAAAGCGTGTCCATCATAGCTTGTGAGTTTGAATGCCCATTCTCCTGGCAAGGGCCCCGGTAAGTTCACTGATGAGATGTTTTTACCGTGCATGCTTGCTGTGCATCAACCATGGCTGTGTGCAGGGCCATCAAGCTGCACACGCGTGTGGCCTTGCCAGGGGACTTTGAAGTGGTCGACCTCGGCGACCTGTGCGTTGAAGACGCCCCAGCCCACCCCGCACTCACATCATACCTGGACGAAGAGACAGACAGGCTAGGCGGCGCGACAAAGCTCGCTGTGCGCCTGCCGCGCGAGCCGCGGAGCGCGCGGACGGCGCGTGCGTGTGCCGCGGCGGCCGTGGCAGCTGCAGGGATTGTGGCTCCAGTGGCGACGTCGCAGGAAGACGTACTAATGGCTTCGCCAGACGGCAGTGCCGGCGCCGAGGAGAAGGAGAATGCCGCGCCCTCGCCGGCCGGCGCGCCGCGGTCGGCGGCCCCCGCCGCCGTCGCTAGCCCCGTCAACTTCTTGTCCCACCTGCTCCACTCCCTCGCGCACCTGCCTGGTCGGAAGGATGGTGCCGGCGCTGGCCTCACTGCAGGCGTTGGCAGCAACGCTGCAGGCCAGCCAGACAGCGACCGTGGGGAGTCGTGTGGCAAGGTGGGTCTACGTGGGTCAGGGACCAGCAACAGTACTAACGCCACAGGGGGCAGTTTCCCTGGGTCATCAGGGCACTGTGAAGGACACACCCTGCTTTTGTCACCAGACGCGCCGCCCGCGATGCTGCGCTTCGGCGCGGGCAGCGGCGGCAGTGTCATGGCCTGCGGCCGCGTCGGCGGACTGCTCGGCGGCGCGCGGCCTCCGCCCAGCGACGGCGCGGACGCCGCCGGCAACGCCGACGACGGCTCGCCAGAGTCGCCGCCTGCGCAAGCGCCGGATGGGACCCCTGCCACAGGCGCCAAGTATAAGACCCTTATTGAACGTATGCTCGAGCGGAATAACATCAGCCCGCGGCAAAGCAATGGGCGGATGGACGGTGTACGGCCCAGCACGACCCAAGGTGCAGGCGCAGCCAGCACAGGCACTACTGCAAGTGCGGGTGCTGGCACACGGCCCAGCACTCTACTCGGCGTAAATAAGAAGGTGTCCAAGGGCGAGGGGTCCAATACACAACAACCTCGATTCTTCTGTGGCAAGCCCAACAACCCATGGGTCAGACAGAGCGTGCCGTGCAACACCAAACGCAGCATCGCCATGCGCACGGGCGGGGGCCTGCAGGCCGCCAACCGCGCGGGTGCAAGCACTGCGCCCAGGCAGGCCCACAGGCAGGAGTTCAAGCGGCGCAGCATCATGCGTGGCATGCGGCGTAGCGCAGATAATGGGGGTGACTGGGACAGAGGGGAGGACGAGGTATTTGGGGACGGTGGATCTGACCACGAGGGTGTGGGGCAAAGAGGGGGGAAAGATAACCTGCCGCAGGGCTGGGGTGACGATGAGTGGGGCCGGCAGCAGAAGCAGCGGCGGCGCGGGTCCATTGGCGCCGCCGACCAGTATGACAGCACCGCACCCAGCGGCCCCTACAAGAGCAAAAGCAACACCACTAAGAACAATAGCAAGAACAGTACGCATCATGAGACCATGGTGTTAGATCATAGCGAAGAAGATGACAACAATGACGAGGACCTGCAGAAGGCTCTGCAACTGAGCCTCATGGATCACGAGGCAACGGCTGGCGCGCCGGCCGCGACCCCCGCGCACGCCGCGCCGGAAGGCAACGGCGACGGCGACGCGCAGTTCGACGCGGACCTCGCGCGCGCCCTCGCAATGAGTCTGTCGTGCCAGCGCGGTGATGGCGGCGGCGACGCGGAAGGCGCGGCGGAGGACGCGGAGCCTGCGGCGACGCCGCGCATGCAGCCGCTTGACGACGCGGCCACGTCACCAACGACGCGGGATGGCCACGAGTGTGCCGGTGACGAGGCGCCAGCCACGCCAGTGACATCGCGTGGTGGTGGGGTCGGTGGTGGTGTGTGTGGGGCGCCTGACAGGTTGTTGATTCAGCCTGTGAACAGCCCAGATGGGGACCGAGGGTACAAGGGGCAAGACTACGTCACCGACCCACCTGTGTTGCTCGGCACGACTGGTACCAATACGCAGGAGCCACAGCACGAGGTAAACACCGCGCACTCATTCTTCTCAGCTAGCGTACTCGACAGCATGGCTCACCTGCATGGCCCCTATGCCAAGCACTCTCCAGGCCTTACGCGTGATGTCTGGCCATGGCTTCATGCGCCGCGCATGTGTGTGTGTGACACACAGGTCATTGATCTGATGAGGGGTCCTGACGAGCCGGACGAAGAGGAGCAGGTGCGCATGGCTATAGAGGCCAGCACCAAGGACATGGAGATAAGTAAGGCAGAACAGGAGGCGATAGAGAAGGCGATGCGCAAGGTGAGCGTGGTCACCTCATCAACAGCGCACACGCCCTGCTGCTCAATTTCAGTGCACTGTGCACTCTTTGCTGGCCCGGCCTGTGTCCACCGCGCGTGACTTACCAGTACTCTGTACTGCGTAGCAGCGACACGCTTCTCGTAGTGTTCTCGCCCTTGATGCCCCATATGTTGCTATTGCTCAACCCTGTTATGGCCTCTTCGTGTACTATCCGTTGTCATGTCCTACAGAGTATGATGGACCTAGACGACCCAAACACCCTCCCTGACGGCACAACAGACAACGGCCTCGCAGCCAATGACGACACCACAGTAGCAGACCTGCTAGACGCCACAGCAGGCCCTTCACGGCCCGCCAGCCCCATGGCAGCAGAGGTCGAGGCCGCGCTACGCGCCGGAGGCCACCACAAGGTCACTGTGTGCGAAGACGACGAGTACACAGCACCGCCGTCCGTGGGACTGTCCGCGCCCGCCGCGGACGCCGCGGCGGGCGCGTCGCCGCGGCCCGGCGGCGCGCTGCGCGCGCACTGCGCCAATACCCTTCCCAGTGTTCCCACATCTACCAGTGCACTCGGTGCTGCTGGTGACAGCACAGTGGGTGGGTCGAAGGGTGGTGATGGTAAGCCAGGGGCGAAGGCTGGGGGGTTCACGCAGATTGCTGGGCCGAAGCTGGCAGACGCGGCCACGTACCGGCTGCACGGCGCGGTCTGCCACCAGGGGCAGAGCGCGCACTCAGGGCACTACGTCGCGTACTCGTTCCAGCCGCTGCCACCGGGCGGGCCGGAGGCCGCGGGCTGCGGCGCGCATGGCGACGTGGTGGGCGGCACGCGGTGGCAGTGGTGGCGTTATGACGACAATGATGTGGACCCAGTCACACCTGAAAAGGCACGGGGCCAAATTAGTGAGAAAGGCTACCTGGTCTTCTTAGTAGCGCAGCCGCCGCTGGCAGGCTACGGTGTACACGCGTAAGCCCCGTGCCCTTGGTGTGTGGTTCGTGCATGCCACGTATTGGAGCATGCGCGCCAGCTGTGTCAGTTTACAGCAACAGTAGTATGACTAGTAGACCTGCGTAGGGATATGCATCTAGTACGATACGGTGCCAGCTGCACGTCATGTTTACTGCGACAGACTTTTTCCTTGTGAGACTGAGACTGCATTCATACCTCACGAGACGCAAAAGACACTGGATAGTACACCTTTGATTCATATGGATGGTCCTAGCTTACATCACACACAATTACATGCCATTACGAGAGTAGCCTGGCTGTTACTAGTGACCTCGTCTGCGTAGAGTGGCTTGACAATTCATAGGGCTCCGTCGGCTATTGATTTACATTTGGTCAGACTGGCGAGACATGCTTATCCTGACGTGCTTGCATATCTACACACTACTGAATCCAAGTAGGACCAAGCTTTCCACCAGCATAGATGTCTGTAACAATATCCAACTATATGCAGAGCCAAAGAGGGTGATGGGCAGCTGGCCAGTCAAAGACTGCAGTCAAACGGCAGTCTGTCAGGCTGATGCGTGGCAGGTCTTCAGGCTCATGCGTGACCCTGTCTGTCAGGCCTATGCGCGACACGTCTTCAGGCTAAGCGTGACATGTCTGCTAGCCTCAGGCGTGGCATATCTGTCAGGACTATGCGTGGCATGTCTTGAGGCTGATGTTTGGTTTGGCCTTCCCCATAATGGACGGCACGACAGCTATCCCCGCAAATAGCTGTCCTGACACTGGCATGACCTCGCAGAAAATCATGAAGTCAGGCTGCACACACACACACACAAGACACACACACACACACACACACACACACACACACGTCAGAAGCGTCGTTGCACCGGGTAGCCACAGTGCGTGCCAGCTGCAAACAATGCCAAAAGAGGTCAGTTTGCATGGGCTTGTATCCTGTGTATATGGGTAAGAAAAGCACAATGCGATTACCGTTGACAGGTCGACTGCTGTGTTCATGTCTTTAAGCCCCTCTCGACATGACGTGGCTATCAAGTGGAGCACCGCACTGCACAGCACACACACATACATACACACACACACACACACACACACACAAACAGCCACACATCCAGCTAAACTTGGCATGCAACAAGCCCCTGTATGTTACGTACGCAAGGGTACGAGTATACAGGGCAGATGCATATACCACGCGCTGCGAACGCATCAACATGCAGACAGATGGATGACAAAGATGATGTAGAAAACTGCCCCGCCCCCCCCACCTTCGTAGCGCAGCAGCGGCGTTGGGTGCGGGCTTGTCACTCTTCGGTGCAAGTGCAGTGAACGCAGCCTCAGGGTCCCTGGCCCCCTCCTTAGCCGCCCCCTGTGCTGATGCGCCCTCTGACGCAGGCTTGGTTGTAGTGGCAGGGGAAGTTGTGGTGGTTGTGTCCAGTGTGTAGGGGTGGGGATCGTTTGCCTGCAGGTCCTTGCCGTTCCAGGTTGGCACGTTCTTGCCTGTGTTGCGGTTCTTGAAGGCGGCTGTATGCACACACACACACACACACACACACACACAAGCACTCTACAAAATGCATGCTTACCCATGTGCGCACACTGTCGTAACGTTCATAGAATGGCTTGAAGAGTGGACACTGTATGCTGCGAGGGTCTAGAAGCCAGTGATATTTGTCTTGACCATCCCACCAGCCCACACGCACCTGCAAACTTGATTGTCTTCCCCGCTTCATGCAACGCACGCAGCTCCTTGCCCTCTTCTGACTGTGAGAAGGCTCTGACAGCCTGAGCCACGTGTGCCTTCAGGGCCTCTGGGGTGAAGACACAGGTGGTTTCAAACGGGTACACACGCTGGGTCACCCTGCAGACGCAGCCGACACAATACGGTGTGTGTCAATCAGCAGACATGACTGGCTCACACGATTGCATGGAACGTGCGTTTTGTCATGACCCATGCAATGACAGAGACAGACACACACACACACACACACACACACACACACCGTACTTACTGGAACTTGGTGCGTGTCCCCCTGTCCATGTCAGACATCATCTGATGCACGGCAGCTGTGAGCAGAAACGATGGCAGCTTCGTGGCAGCTGCTGCACCGTTGCCTTCAGGTGCATCAGCCTTGCCGTTTGTATCTGCCCCTGTCTTGCTGGCCTGGCCCTCTGTTGCCTTGGGCGCTGCGCGCTGCACGAGCAGCGTGACCAGGCCCTGCACCCCAACCTTGACCAGGCTGAATTCAAACTCTGACTGGGCCGCAGCTGTCGCGCCGTTGCTGGGCTCTGCTGAGGTGCTGGGCTGAGTGTCCTTGGCCGCGCGGGAAATGTACTCGGGCAGCACGCTGAGCACCTCCCTTGTAGATGTCTTTTCACTGCGGCACGTGATAAGCAAGGCGGCAAGCGTGATCACGTGACCAGTGCTGGCGTTGCTAGCATGCAAGGCCGGATGTGTAAGCTCACATTGTGAAGCTGATAAGCGCTGTGCATGATTAAGACACGGGCTTACTTGCGCATATTGCAGGTCAGCAAGACGGCTGTGGCGCCCTGTGCGAGCCTGTCTGGTGCGTCATAAGCGTAGCGCCACACGACAGGCAGCGCTGTGTCCTTGTCTGCTGCGCTGCCTTCCTTGTCGCCGTCCTCCTTCTTTGGACGTTTGGACTTGGGCTCCTGGCCTGCGCGGAGTACATCAGTCATGTAGCTTTGTCTGCATAGGGTGCATTGCTGGCCTGGGCGCAAAGGACATCGTGGCTGTGAGTGGGCATCGTCGCCCCGGCGCCGCAAGCGCCGCCGCGCATACCTGGTGCTGGTCGTCTCATCTGCGCTGCCGCCTGCTGCGCCTGCATGCATAAAAATGCACTGAGGGTCTGGTGATGAAGCGTGCATTGCGAAAGGGCTGCACCGCGATGCAGCTGGCGGAGACGGCTGGGTCCTGTGCGGCGTGCGCACCAGCTCCGAATTGACGCCCCCTGTGAGCTCCGGAGCATTGTTCGCGTTGTCTGACATGGTGACGTCTGGATGTTCGTACGGCAGAAGGAGGCGTGGAATGGTTCGACGAGAAAGACGCTCGCGAGGGGAGCCACGGAGCCGCCCAGGAGTCTCACAGCAATCCCGTGAGGCTGTTTCTGTCTCGTGTTAAAGCCCATTCACCCCTCGCGCGCTGGCATTGAACCGTAGCTATAGTTGCAGTGTATAAAATGTTAGGCAAGCGCCCCTTTTCGAGTGTGGAGCAGGTACGCACCCAGTGCAAGCGCACAGGTACCCACGCAGCCCAGCGTACACGGATCCCCACTGCACAAGCTCCTGTCCGCACTCTTGTCTGTACTTGACGTATGCAGGCGCAGCCTCCACAGGGGCCGCATGTACATTTCAAGCTCCTGTGCCCCAGTTCGCGCGTCGGGCCCGTACTAGGAAAGGTGCGCGTGCGGCCAAGCGGATTGTTCGCTCACTAGCTTCCGTGCGGCAGGCTTCGTATCAGCCCTGGGTGCCGCTAAGGCGTGATGAGCTCCTGTGGCTGCAGGGAGGCGAGGCAATGAAGAGCATTCGCAGGCAAACCAAGGCGTTCATCAGATTAGACGACGCCATCCCAGACGTGTCAGACAGACTGGTCCACATCCTATCGTCTGACACGTAGGCGCAGGCACATCAGTACACAGCCGCACCAGCAGTACGCAGCAGAGCAGGAGAGTGGTCCGCAAGCCTCGCCTGTGATCGGGCACGCAGGCATATTGAAGAGCTGCGCGCACTCTGCCGTGGCACACGCAGGCCTGAAGAAACGACGTGTCCAGCACAGGAGGCGCTATTCAAGGTTCTGTCCCGCATAGTTGAGCATGAAGGATCGGACGGCAAGCTTTCCGCACCAGAACGGGTACGGAAGACTGCACACACATCTGCGCACTGCTCAATCACACACTGCACTTTATCCTTGCTGTTCAAATGCATCAGCCCAGCAAGCCCGTTCAGGCCTCTGGGATGTGGCACTGGCTTTTGTGTGTGCGCGCTCGTCTTGCAGGCTGAGCTATACCTGGTAGTAAATCGCTCAATAGTTGGGACCTGTATGGCTGTCAGGCAGTTCTTCCCCACCTTAAGCATATCCACAGACCGGCACACGTCCTCCAAGCTCACAGGCCCTGAAGAACAGACAATCAGGGTACGTGGCTTGCACGGTACATTGACACACTGAGCACGTGTGCACACGAGACAGGGACAGGGCGTGACTAGGTATGTGCGTGATCACACACTTGTGCCCTGTCACGTGACCTGTACTTTCTTTGCCTGTAATCACAACCTTGCGGCTCTTTGCTTGCACTGTTGGCCACACTGCTGGCATGATAGCCCAGTGTGGTGCAGGTATGTTTGTTTGTAGGTAGGCGGCGTGATCATGTGCGTTGCAAATTCAAATTGTGTGCAGATCTCTGGCTCGTACATCACAGTCAAGCTAGCCATTCCCTACTTCTGCAAGATCATACGTGACTACTGCGCCAAGCACCCGCCTCCTCCGTTCGTCTCACAAGCAGCCGGCCCCCCTGCAGGCCCATACCCTGGCCAAGCAGCACAGCAGCCATACCCACAGCAAATGCTGCCACTAGGAGCCTACCCAGGCGCATACCCGGGCACATACCCAGGACAAATGTCGCAAGGCCAGTACCCTGGGCAAACGCCGCAAGGGCAGTACCCTATGCAAGCACCGCAAGGGCCGTACCCTGGCCAAGCACCGCCAGGACAGTACCCTGCACAGATACAGCCAGGGGGATATGCAGGGCAAGCACAGGCAGGTCAGTACCCAGGTCAAGCGCCCCAGGGTGCCTACCCTACACAGGCCCCGCAGGGGCAGTACCCTGCGCAGCCCATGGCACCGCCCCCGGGACCCTACCCAGGCCAGCAGATGCCCCAACAGGGCGTAGTGGGCGCAGCACCAAGCGGCCAGCACCCAGGTACATACCCGGGACAAGCACCACCAGGCCAGTACTCAGGCCAACCACCTTTAGGCCAGTATCAAAACCAGGCACAGCCAGGCACATATAGCGGACAAACACAATCAGGCCAGTACCCAGGGCAAGCGCCGCCGGGGCAGAGTCTGGGCCAGGCAGTGCCAGGGCAACATCCAGGACAACAGCCACCCACAGGGCCATACCCAGGACAGACGCTGCAAGGGCAGCACACGAGTGGTGGGCCGCAGCCGCAGCCGCCGCGGGCCGCGCCACCGCCCGCCACCCCGCCCACCACTGCGCCCGCCACCAGTGCTGCTGCGCCTGGTGGTTCTTCTTCGTCTTTTCAGATGGAGACTGTGTATAGACTGCTGATGCTGGATGGGCAGATGGGCGGGTTCATAGGCAAGGGAGGAGAGGCAAGTAATGTACAGCACACACGCACACACATACTGGACACACGCACACACACAGACATGCATACCGCCACCGCCAACATGTATGGTGTTCGGTATGACTGTGTGTGGATGTCCGTGGGTGTGGCTGTGCGCAGAATGTGAGGCGCATACAGTCGATGACCAATGCGGATGTGCAGCTAGATCACAGACACGTCAACTCAGAGTGGAGGCTGGTGAGTACGCCACACACGCACACACACACACACACAGACGACCGAGAAGCATGCCAGCACATGCCTGTTTTCTGACCCTCATGCACATGCCTTGCCTAACTAAGGAAACATACGTGCGTGATGCATAATACAATGTCAACGTGTGTGTGCACAGGTGACAATCAAGAGCACTGAGGCGTGCGATGCTCCATCGTGTGGCGCAGCTGAGGCGCTATACAAGTGCATTGAGTACGTCATGCAGGTGCGATGTCCCTTTACTGATACACACACACACACACACACGCATACGCACTGCGAACATGCAGCTCGTCAAGAATGTGGCCTCTGTATCTTTTGTAGCGCTGTGTGTGTGTGTGTGTGTGTGTGTGTGTGTGTGTACAACAGAGTACTGGCACGCCCGAGGCTGCCAGTATTCGTATCGTGACAGCGCCCAAGCAGATGGGTGCGGTGATTGGACCCAAGGGCGCAACAATTAAGTAAGTATGACAAGAGATCTGTCGCCCTGCACAAACTCTACAGGCAAGCACACGAGCCGGCTTGCTGGTACCTTCCCAAGCGTATCTGTGTGCGAAGCGCGTATATGTGCACATGCCCCAGTCCACGGGGCATATTGAGTACCCTACAGGGTCTTCCTGTGATGTGTGCTCTGTGCGTGTGTGTGTGTGTCTGTGTGTGTGTGTGTTGTGTGTCTGTACCCTAAAGGGCCTAGGTTTGTGAAGTGCTCTCTGTGTGGTTCCTTGTACATCTGTGTGTAGGCACTTGTCTTCCGAGTCGGGTGCGCGTGTATACGTTGATAAGGCCTCATACCCTGAAGTGATCGCCCCTGTTGATGAAGTGCTTGCGGTAGGTGACACACACACACACGCACACACGCTCCATGCTTTGAAGCTATGGGGGCACGTATCTTCCTAGGCATGAGTGACTTCTGTTGTACATGTGTCTGGAACGACTTGCAAAGCCTTCCTGTTTGTGCGCAGATTGAGGGTGAGCCAGCCAAGATGCTGGTTGCGGCACGCGTGGTCGCACGCCTGCTACATGGCGTGCAAATGAAGCACGTGGCTGAGTTGAGGAAGCTGCCTGTGCCACAGACCATAGCCTCGACAGGGCTGACACCAGGCATGGTCGCCACGCTGGGGGCTGCGCCCGCCGCCAAGCCAGCTGCACCGCCGCCACGGCAGCCAGCACTGCAGCCGCAGCTGCACATGCAGCCGCCGCAGCCGCGGCCGCCGATGGCACCGCCGGCTGGACAGCCGCAGTACAGCTACGCTGCAGCGGTAGGTGCGGCGGGTGCAGCCGGGCCGCGCCCGCCGGGGCCTGCGCCGCCGCCGGGGCCGGGCCCGGGCCCGCGTCCACCGGGGCCTGCGCCGCCGCCGCAAGGCCCGATGGGTGCGGCGCCAAGGGCCCCTGCGCCGCCACAAGCGCCGTATGGCAGCCCGCAGCCAGGACATGTACCAGGTCCCCAGCCGCCTGTCCAGCCGCCTCCGTGGAACACGCATACACAGCAGCTTGCGCCGCCACAGCAGCCACCACCAGCGCAGCCAGCCCAGCAGTCCCTGCTCGGTGCGTACCATTCAGGGGCGTACGGCGCTGCCCAGCAAACGCAGCAGTATGGCCAGCAGCCGCAACAGCAGGCGCAGCCGCAGCAACAGCAGTATGCCTTGCCATATCAGCAGCAGCAATCGGCGCCAGGTGTGGGCCTGGGGCAGAGCATGTCAGACACGGGTGGTTACGGGCAGCAAACGCAGCAGTATGGCCAGCAGCAGGAGCAGCAGCAGCAGCAGCCATACAGCAGCCAGCCTGCACAGCAGTACGCTATCCAGTCACAGCAGCAGTACAGCGGCCAGCAGCAGCCACCGCAGCAGTACCAAGCCCAGCAACAACCACAGCAATACGGTAGCCAGCCGCAGCCATACCAGCAGGCTGCTGCTGCAGGTGGCGCTGGCTACCCCGCACCTGCCCCGCCCCAGAGCCTGTACAGCCCACCCGCACCAGCTGCAGCGCCCACAGCCCCATACGCCACACCGGCAGCAGCCCCGCCAGTAGCCCCGCCCCCGGCCCAGCCTGCCCTGCCGCAAAACACATACGACGCTTACTATGCACAATACGGCGGCAGCACGGGTGCTGGCTACAACCAGTACAGCAGTGCAGCAGGCCAACGCTACCCAGGCGCAGCGGCTGCACCGGCTGCAGCTGAAGGACCCAACGCTGCAGCTGCGCAGGGGCGCAGCCACGGGCCCTACGCGCAAGCTCAGCCAGGGTACATGCAGCAGAGTCAGCCACAGGCTTACGGCGCAGCAAGTCAGGGGTACAGCCAGGGTGGGACCCAGGGGTACCCAGCTGCTGCTGCTTCGGCTACAGCCTCACCCTATGCCTACCCTGCTTCTTCAAGTGAGCCTTTCAGTCCATCTCTGCACAACCTTTGAGTGTGCTGCTCACTGCCAGCGGCTTATCAGGCCCCAGCTCCGGAGGCGGCATCTCTTACAGGGCGTACAGAGCGGCATAGGCACATGTGTGTGTATATCTGTGTGTGTGCGTGTGTGTGCATTGCAGGTTCCTCCACACCGTCCCAGCAGCAGCAGCAACAACAACAACAGCAGCAGCAACAGCAGCAGCAGCAGCCGTACTACACGGCTGAGCAGTACCAGCAGTACTACGGCAGCCAGGGCTACGTTAAGGCCCCAGCTGCGCAGCCAGCTGCAGCTGCCGCAACAGCCGCACAGCGACCCGCCACAACCGCGACCATCTCACACGGCCCAGTGGTAAGCCACACACAGCGTATATGCCATGCACTTGTTTTCAAAAGCTTGGATAGCGGCAAGCCCGTGCGACCTTCTGCGTTGTGCTGTCTGGTTGCGAAGCTACGTCTGCTGCGTGCTTGTGCTGTCCTCACTCCTGCAGTCGTATGGACCACGCTGAGACCCACATGAACCGCTCCTTAGGGGGTAGGACGGACAGCTTGGGCCTGTATGGACGGCTGCACGACGCCCAAAGGATTGGTTTAGTGTGCTGAGCTACGCAGGAGTCCGTTGCCAGGGCGTCATTGTGCTGGGATGCCTGTGCCTTGTGAAGGCCTTACACTTCTGTGCAGTGTACGCAGGACTCTCGCAGCATCTGCCCTATGTGTGTACTCATGCTCTTATGGCCCTGTAATATACTCGTCCCAAAAAGAATATGGCTGTTATCTCAGCATTAATCGCACACATCTTGCTATGCGTATGTGTCTTTAGCACAGGTTACCATCGCCCGTCCTTAGCACACCCTAGTAGCGTGCTTCTGAGGCAGCAGGTGTCCTTGCTCATGCGCCCAGCTGTGCGGTTGCGTATGCAATGTTGCAATGTGTGTATGTCATTGTATGCGCGTGCATACTGCCATGCGTATCGCACCACGTGCACAAATTCAGCAGTCAGAGCTTCACACAGTCAGTGCTCGTGTGTATCCAGCACATGGTTGTTATCGCCTGTCAACAAGACTAGTATACATATGGAAGGTGTTTTCATGCCATAGTATGTGTTCCACGTGATGAGTTTGTGTGTAATGCGTGTGGCGCATGTACCCCGAGCAAGGAGCCCTGTGTCGCACTGTGTGCCCCACGAACCGACTCTAGCACAAATGAATCAAGCCTCGCATGTTGTGTTATGCAACGCTCGTGGCAGGCGTCAGGCCCTGCGTCAGGCCCTTACTCAGCTGTGTCCGCAATGAGCGACTCGTGGGCATTGGGTGTGTATGTTGGAATGCAGTCACAAGGCTCCCTCGCTGCGCAGGATTGGGGCTATCCCGTATTGCCGAGCCTGCGTTCAAACTGCAAAGCAATGCGCAGGCGCTGATGATGGGGCTACACACTTAGACACTGGGAATTGTTTGTATGTGTGTCTGTGTCTGTGTCTGTGTCGCACTGTGTTTTGTGTGCCCATGACTGTCCTCTGTATTCTTAGAACGGTATGTGCCTCTGTGTGCCCATGACTGTCCTCTGTATTCTTAGGCCGCATAGTTGCTGGCTGCATGTGTTGTGTGCCTGTTCCAGTGTGTAAGAAACTCACATGCGTCAAGCGTCACATCCTTTCAAATGTTATAGCCTGGCGCATGCACTCGTGTCAGACAGGCAGGTACTGTACCTGTCCCTATACGTATGTGCGTCCGCGTTGTAGCGTTGTATCAGCCGCGCCTAGGGTCAAGTTACTGCAGTGTCTGCGTCAATGCAATGTACTGTCACTCACTCTTTCTGTCCAGACAGTCTGCTGGAAGCTGCTGAAGACCCTATCAGGTGCGCCTGTCTGGAGAGCCTGCTGCAACGCTGAAGACTGAAAGGGGTAGCACCAGCAATCAGCCACGTACTCTCTAGCCGTAGTCCACAACGAGTCTGTTAGTTGTGCACTGCCTCAACTGTACTGTATAGCACTATAGCACTGCTACAGTGCTGTAGTGCTCGTGGTATGCGCTTCCCTGTGTAAGGCGAGGTGCCCAAGTCTCGTGAGGTACATCTTACACTATGGATACATACGGAGCAGTCATACAGCCACTCACTCGTCATTTGTGGCAGCTAAAGGGTCTATGAACCAGCGTCAAACTACTACTAGACCGTGCAGAGACAGGACTTTCGTTACTGCAAGAGTTAGAACAAGCCAATGGAAAGCACAGACAAACAGAACACAGAGATGCGCACAGAAGTTCGCACAGCACTGCGAGTGCCACAGTCAAGAAGAATGGTGATGTATCTAGAGCAGCGAACGCTTATCCCAGCTCTCGAGAGGTGGTAGCCAGCGGCGCTTTGTGGTGGCCTCGCCTGGGACCCACCCTGGCACCTGCATTTACAGCACATCATCACAAACAACATAACACTGATTACGCGCAAGGCTACTTGCCAGCTCGGGCCGGACAGTTGACCCAACATGTGCACCATAGTGCAGGCTTGCGAGGCCGCTGAACGTCCTGCACTCAAGTTGCGGACCACGACGCTGCACCAGCTGTGCCTGACTGGGCAGGGTGCTGACAGGGGATACTCACGTTCTTCATGACCTCGGCCTCCTTCTCGACCTCTTTCCGACGATGCTCTAGGTACCTGCAGAGCAGCATATGCGTGGAGCCTTGTTCGTCCCTCGTCAGCAAGTAGGCTGCAGAATCCTGGAGGCGAAAGTCCCAAGTGCGTGCCTGCTTTGTGCGTCAACTCACCGCAAGTCCCATTCTGCTTGCAAAACCGGGTGGACAATCTTGCGCACTGTATAGATTTCGTCCGCCTGCAACCTGCGGGGAAGCAACAGCCGCGCAAGCGCGCATCTCCATCTCTGACGCGAGCGCAGGCGCACTGCGCCCTGCGCGGCCTGATACGCTGCTCCCTTCCACTGCCGCCTCTTACCTTGTGTTCTGCTTTCGTTGGTTAAGGTCATAGAAGCCATAGCCCATGATGGCAGCCACAATGCCGAAGATGGCTACACCCGTGGGGCCAGTCGAGGGCAGGCGCCTGTCTATTCTGATGGAGGGGAAACCACCTGGCGGAGGGGCATCCTGCAGCACTGGCAGGTCCTTAATAGAGCCCAAGCCTGGGCTGCCCCTCTTCACGAACTCAGTCATGAGGGGGGCCTCGCTATCACAAAAGGAGGATCGCAAGTGGTGTGCTCCTTCTGGCCCCCTTCTTTTTGGCGTGGTGGCTGGCTGCCAGCGTCAGTATTGCTTAAGAAGTCCCCTGGAGCTACAGCACGCAGGGTGGGCCAAAAGTGCAGAACAGCTAACGTCCAGCGTTTTCGCTGTGAGCTTGCGGCCGACAGTGCGCGCTCGCAGCCAGCCGTGGCTGGCAGCGCAGCCGATGCAGCCCAGCCT
>VFQQ010001822.1_pt1 | contig 27317 bp, 31 predicted proteins | sample 3512341 | NCBI WGS metagenome assembly VFQQ01 (sample SAMN10412373, study PRJNA504923) | tailings metagenome | isolation source: Relicate 2 Philex TSF1 revegetated site | place: Philippines: Tuba, Benguet | collected 2017-08-29
CTGGACCAAGAAGAACGTCCACCCGGGCAAGATCGTCTCGACCTCGCAGGAAGTCGACGTCATGGTGCTCGAGGTCGATCCGGACAAGCGCCGTATCTCGCTGGGCCTCAAGCAGACCCTGCAGAACCCGTGGGAGAGCTTCGCCGAGAAGTTCCCGATCGGTTCGACCATCGAAGGCGAAGTCAAGAACAAGACCGAATTCGGCCTGTTCATCGGCCTCGACGGCGACGTGGACGGCATGGTCCACCTCTCCGATCTCGACTGGCAGAAGCCGGGCGAGCAGGCGCTCGACGAGTACAACCGGGGCGACATCGTCCAGGCCAAGGTGCTCGATGTCGACGTCGAGAAGGAGCGTATCTCGCTTGGCATCAAGCAGCTGGCGACCGGCGACGTGGCCGATTCCAGCGGCGATGGCATCAAGAAGGGTTCGGTCGTCACCGGCACCGTGACCGAGGTCAACGATGGCGGCATCGAAGTGAAGATCGCCGACAGCGAGATGACTGCGTTCATCCGCCGCGCCGATCTCTCGCGCGATCGCAACGACCAGCGCCCGGAGCGTTTCTCCAAGGGTGAGAAGGTCGACGCTCGCGTCGTCTCCTACGACAAGAAGACCCAGAAGGTCTCCCTCTCGATCAAGGCGCTGGAAATCGCCGAAGAGAAGGAAGCCGTGGCGGCTTACGGTTCGTCGGACTCGGGTGCCTCGCTCGGCGACATCCTGGGCGCCGCGCTCAAGGACCGCGAGAAGAAGTAATGGCTGGAGCGGACAACCCGCCCAGTCCAAGTTCGAGGCTCGCGCCACAAGCGCGAGCCTTCTTCTTGTCCGACGAGGCCCGAGATTCCCGCTATCGGGACGTCGCCTGGCGGACCATGACGGCCTTCGACATGCCGGCGGTCGACGCCATCGCCGCGCAGGTCCATCCGGGCTTTTTCGAAGCGCCCGAAGTCCTCGCCGAACGCCAGCAGCTCTATCGCAATGGCTGCTACCTGCTCGAAATCTCCGAAAAAGCCGTCGGCTACGTGCTGAGCCATCCCTGGCGCAGCGGCGACCTGCCGGCGCTGAACGCCAGGCTCGGCGACATCCCGGCCGACGCCGACACCTATTACATCCACGACCTGGCGCTGCTGCCGGTCACCCGCCGCATCGGCGCCGCCAGCCACATCGTCGACGCGCTGGGCAAGCACGCGCAGGCGCAGGGCTTCGCCACCATCCACCTCGTCGCCGTCAACGGCTCCCAGGGGTTCTGGGAAAAGCACGGCTTCGCCGTGGAGGACGCGCCAGCACTGGCCGGCAAGCTCCACGCCTACGAGCCCGCCGCCCGCTACATGGTCCGGCGTCTGGGTTAAGGCCCATCCACCCTCAATCGAACAGCCGGTAATCGCCGTTGCTGGTGCGGCGGAGGTGGAGGTCGTCGAGGTGGTGGGCGGAGGCGCTGTCGAGATAGCGGCGGTCGGCGGCGATGCGGAACAGGTTGCCGAACGCGGCGGCGGTGACGAGCATCGCGGTGCGGATGAAGCGGAGCGGGTTGCGGCGAGCGGGGCGGTAGAGCATGGGGACCTCCTGTTTCGATGGTCCGAGAATGGCCCCTCGCCGCCCTGGAAGTCCTTGGGGCAATCCTGAAGAGTTCTGAAGCAACTTCTGATTGCGGCGCGCGCAGGCTATGCTTGCGCCGATGCAGGTCCGGTTCGGCGATTTCACCCTCGATGCACATGAGCGCACACTCGCCGGCCCGGCAGGGACGATCGAGCTGGGCAGCCGTTCGTTCGACCTGCTGACGGTTTTCCTGCGCCAGCCCGACCAGCTGCTCGACAAGGCGACGCTGTTCGACGCGGTCTGGCCGGGCGTGGTGGTCGAGGAAAACACCCTGCAGGTGCATATGTCGGCGCTGCGCAAGGCGCTGGGCAGCGGTTACATCGCCACCGTGCACGGGCGGGGCTACAAATATGTCGGTCCGCCGCCGCAGCAGGGCGAGGCCGTCGCCGCGCCGCCGGCCACGACCGGCAACATCGCACGCTACCGCAGCGATTGCGTGGCGCGCGACAGCGAGATCGCCGCTCTGGCGCGGCTGCTGGGGCAGCACCGGCTGGTCAGCGTGCTGGGGCCGGGCGGCGTGGGCAAGACCACGCTCGCCGTCGCGGTCGCCGACACGCTGCCTCTCCCGGATGGCGGCGTCTGGATGGTCGATCTCGCGTCGCTGGGCGATGGCCAGTTCATCGAGAGTACGCTGATCCAGACGCTGGGCGTGCCGTTCCGCGCCGGCGCGGCGGCGCTCGACTCGATCGTGCAGCACCTGCGCGGCAGTGGCGCGGTGCTGGTGTTCGACAATTGCGAGCATGTGCGCGAGGCGGCGGCGCGGACCATTCGCGTGCTGCTCGACGAGGTGCCGGACCTGCGGGTGCTCGCCACCTCGCAGGTGCCGCTCGGCCTGCCGCAGGAGCATGTGTTCAAGCTGCTGCCCTTCGCGGTCGGCGATGCGGACGAGGCGGGCCCCGCCGCGAGCCGGTTCCTGCAATATTGTTACGAGAGTTTCGGCGAGACGCTGTCGCCGCAGGAACTGCCGCTGGTGGCGCGGCTGGTGCGCCGGCTCGATGGCGTGGCGCTGGCCATCAAGATGGCGGCGGCGCGCGCCGCGACCGTCGGCATCGAGACGGTGGACCGGCAGCTCGAGCAGCAGCTGGCGACGCTGGAAGCCGACTGGGACCCGACACTGGCCCGGCATCGCTCGCTCGTCGCCTCGCTGGCCTGGAGTTACGACCTGCTGGCAGCCGGGCATCAGCGTACGCTGCGCGCGCTCGGCGTGTTCCATGGCAGCTTCTCGATCGCGGCGGCGACGGCCGTCGCCGGGGATGGCGCCGAGGCCAGCGTCGCCGAACTGGTGCGCCGCTCGCTGGTGGTGCGCGGCAGCGAGGATCGCAGCCGCTACCGCCTGCTCGACGCGACACGGCAGTTCGCCCTCGATCGGCTGGCCGATGCCGGCGAGGATGCCGCGGCCCGGCAGCGGCATGCCGCCTGGATCGCCGGGCATTTCGGTGCCGGCATCGCGCTTTGGGAAGAGCTGCCGGACGGCGACTGGGACCGCCTCTATCGGCCCGACGGCGACAATCTGCGCGCCGCGCTCGCCTGGGCGAGGGCGCAGGGCGACTGGGCGCTCTATGTCGAGATCGCCGCCGCATCCTACCGCTACTTCGTCGAGGAGCAGCTCGGCACCGAGGGCCTCGAAACCATCGAGGCGGGCGTGGCGCATCTCGGGCATCTGCCGCCGGCCAGCGCCGCCCGGCTGCAGCTGGCCCTTGGCGAGCTCTGCCGGCAGAACGCCATGGATATCCGTGGCCGCGAGGTGCTGACCCGCGCCCTCGTCTATTTCCGCGGCGCGGACGACCCGCTGCGCTACCGCCTGACGCTGACCCTGCTGACCGCCGTCACCATCTTCTTCCGCTCGATCGAGGAAGCGCGCCCGCTCATCGCCGAGCTCGAGGCGCTGCTGCCCGACATGCCCCATTCCAAGGTCAAGGCCTGGGGGCTGGCGGTGCTGGGCACGCTAGCCTGGGTCGAGGGCGATGCCGTCGCCGGACCCGCGCGCATCGAGGCCGGGCTTGCCATGCATGTCGCCTGCGGCAATCCCAACGGCCGCTCGCGCTCGGCCGTGAACCTCTGCGAGATGCTGCACAAGCAGGGCGAGACGGCGCGCGCTATCGAGATCGGCGAGCGGCTGCTGCCCGAAATGCGGCGCGACGGCTCCAAGCTGCACCTCTGCCTGATGCTGACCAACGTCGCCGCCTACCACCTGTCGCTCGGGCAGGCCGAAGCCGCCGAAGCGCCGCTGCTCGAAGCCGCCGTGGTGATCCCGCGCGACGGCGGACACTGGCACTGGTGCATCCTGCAGGGCATGGCCGAACTGCGCGCCAGCCGCGGAGCCGCGAGCGAGGCCGCCATCCTCGCAGGCTTCACCGACCGTTGTTTCGAGGGCTGGCCGGACGGACGGCAGGAAACCGAGGAGCTGCAGCGGCGGCGCCTGCAGGCGCTGCTCGGCGCGGCGCTGCCGGAGGCCGAGTTTGCCAGGCTGCTCCAGCAGGGCCGCACGCTGAGCCTCTTTGAAGCCGACCACCTCGCCGGGTTCTCGGCCGGCGGTCGCGCCGCGCTCGGCGGGTGAACGTCCGCCTTGCATTTGCCGCGGGCGCGCTCTACCTCGGCCGGACCAATGCGGCGCGAGGGCCCAGATGAGCGACGTTTCCGGCGATCCGGCCAACCCGATTCCCGCCAATTCCAAGCTGCGCTCGTCGCGGCGGTTCTGGCGCGTGCTGTTCTTCATCGCACTGGCCGTTGCCGTGCTGGCGGTCGCCGGCCGCTTCGCGCTCGATGCCCAGACCGCGGTGGGCGACCGCATTGCGCGCATCAAGGTCGATGGCGTCATCGCCACCGATCCGGCCCGCCTCAAGGCGCTCAAGGACCTCGGCGAGGACAATAACGTCAAGGCGGTGATCATCGCCATCAACTCGCCCGGCGGCACCACCGCCGGCGGCGAGGAACTCTACGAGGCCATCACGGCGCTGCGCGCCAAGAAGCCGGTGGTCGCGGTGATCGGCGAACTGGGCGCGTCGGCCGCCTACATGACCGCCATCGCCACCGACCGCATCTTCGCCCGCCGCCTGTCGATCGTGGGCTCGATCGGCGTGCTGTTCCAGCATGTCGACGCCAGCAAGCTCCTCAACACCATCGGCATCGATCTCGACAAGGTGGCGACCGGCCCGCTGAAGGCCGAGCCGGATTACGACGAGCCGATGAGCCCGGAAGTCCGCGCTTCGCTGCAGTCGCTGATCAATGACAGCTTCGAGTGGTTCGTCGACATCGTCTCCGAGCGGCGCGGCATTCCGCGGCCGCAGACCCTGGCATTGTCCGATGGCCGCATCGTCACCGGCCGGCAGGGCGTCGAAACCAAGCTGATCGACGCCATCGGCGGCGAGGCCGAGGCTATCGACTGGCTCGTATCCGACAAGCAGGTAGCGGCCGACCTGCCGGTCTACACTTACTACCCGCTGCCCAGGCAGGGCTGGTTCGACCTCGGCTCGATGCTGGGCCAGAGCGCCCGCGCGGCGCTTGGCCTCGGCGAGACCGGGCCGATCGCGCTTGACGGGCTTGTCTCGCTTTGGCAGGTTGGGCCGTCGATGTGACAGGCCCACTCTTCGTGGAGGAACGCCGGGGGGCGGTATGATAAAGTCCGAGCTGGTTCAAAAACTTGCCGACGAGAATCCGCATCTGTTCCAGCGTGATATCGAGAACATCGTGAACGCCATCCTCGATGAGGTCGGCGATGCCATGGCCCGCGGCGATCGTGTCGAATTGCGCGGCTTCGGCGCTTTCTCGGTGAAGAACCGTCCGGCTCGCGTCGGCCGCAATCCACGCACCGGTGAACAGGTCGACGTGGGCGAGAAATACGTCCCGCAGTTCAAGGCCGGCAAGGAAATCCGCGAGCGCCTCAACCGCTGAGGACGGTTGGCGCACGCCAGGGAATATCGATGGTCAAACGCATCGTTGGCTGGTTCGTGCTCGTTCCGCTCTGCGCGGTATTGATCATCTTCGCGCTCGCCAATACCCAGCTGGTGATCGTCAACTTCAATCCCTTCGCGCAGGCAGATCAACTGGCCGCCAGCCGTCTGGGAGTGCCGCTGTTCCTCGTCATCTTCTGCATCCTGCTGGTCGGCGTCGTGCTGGGTGGCATCGCCACGTGGTTCGCGCAGGGCCAGCACCGCCGCGACGAGCGCCACTGGCGTCGCGAAACCGAACGGCTGCATCGCGAGTTGGATGCGGCACGACGGGCTCCCGCCAACCAGGCGCTGCTCGATGTCGACGACTTGCCTCAAACCCGATAAAACAACCCCAGTTCGCCCGATGACCGGCTTTCCCCATCACCGATCCCATGGCTGACCCTCTCATCATCAAAATCTGCGGCGTCAGGACGCCGGACATTCTCGACGCCGCCATCGAGGCCGGCGCCGACATCGTCGGCTTCATGCACTTCGCCCGCAGTCCGCGGCACGTCGATATCGAGACGCTGCAGACGCTGATCTCGGAAGCGCGCGGCCGCATCGAAACCTGCGTTGTGCTGGTCAATCCGGACAACAGCTGCGTCATGGAAGTGGCGGCGCTGTCGCCGACATGGATCCAGCTGCACGGGCCGGAAACGCCGCACCGTGTCGAGGCCATCCGCGACGAGGCCGGCATTGCCGTGATGAAGGCGATCTCCATCGGCACCGCCGAAGATGTCGCGACCGTCGCCAGCTTCGCCGAGGTCGCCGACCGCATCATGCTCGACGCCAAGGCGCCCAAGAATGCCGAGCGCCCCGGCGGCCATGGCACCGCCTTCGACTGGACGCTGCTCAAGGCGCTCGATCCCGAATTGCAGTTCATCCTTGCCGGTGGCCTTACCCCGGCGACGGTCGGCGACGCGGTCCGCGCCGTCCGTCCGATGGGTGTGGATGTGTCCTCGGGCGTCGAAACGGCGCCGGGCGTCAAGGATGCCAAACTCATCCGCGCCTTCATCCAGAACGCCCGCGCGGCGGCTTCGTAAGGGGGCCATTCCCACCCCAGCCACCGTCATCCTCGGGCTTGACCCGAGGACCCATTTTTCCGCTCGCGCGAAAAGACAGGTGGGTCCTCGCGTCGGAGCGCGAGGATGACGGTGGTTGGGGAGATATCAACGCGATGGCCGATGGTCCTTGCATCGAGGCGGACGCTTGCCCCACGGCCATGATCCACTATAACGGGCGGCGCCGGGCGGACCCTTCCGTCCGGGCGTGAGAGAGAGGTTCGGCATGTCATCGGTTGGCGCCAATTCGCTGCGCAACGGCCCCGACGAACAGGGGCGGTTCGGACAGTTCGGCGGGCGCTTCGTCGCCGAGACGCTGATGCCGCTGATCCTCGACCTCGAAAAGGCCTATCGCGCCGCGCAGGCCGACCCCGATTACCGCGCCGAACTCGACAGTCTCGGCAAGCACTATACCGGCCGCCCCTCGCCGCTCTATTTCGCCGAGCGCCTGACCCAGCACCTGGGCGGCGCCAAGGTTTACTTCAAGCGCGAAGAGCTGAACCATACCGGCAGCCACAAGGTGAACAACACGCTCGGCCAGATCCTGCTGGCCAAGCGCATGGGCAAGACCCGCATCATCGCCGAGACCGGCGCCGGCCAGCATGGCGTGGCGACGGCGACGGTCTGCGCCAAGTTCGACCTGCCCTGCGTGATCTTCATGGGCGCCACCGACGTCGAGCGCCAGCGCCCCAATGTCTGGCGCATGAAGATGCTGGGCGCCGAAGTGCGTCCGGTCACCGCCGGCACCGGCACCCTCAAGGACGCCATGAACGAGGCGCTGCGCGACTGGGTGACCAATGTCGAGACAACCTATTACCTGATCGGCACCGCTGCCGGTCCGCATCCCTATCCGGAGATGGTGCGCGATTTCCAGTCGGTCATCGGCACCGAGATCAAGGCGCAGATGCAGGAGATCGAGGGCAAGCTGCCCGACGCGCTGGTCGCCTGCGTGGGCGGCGGCTCGAATGCCATCGGCACCTTCCACCCCTTCCTCGACGACAGCTCGGTCAAGATCTACGGCGCCGAGGCCGGCGGTCATGGCATCGAGGTCGAGAACGGCCATGCCGCCTCGATGACCGGCGGCCGCCCCGGCGTGCTGCACGGCAACCGCACCTACCTGCTGCAGGACAAGGACGGGCAGATCCTCGAAGGCCACTCGATTTCGGCCGGTCTCGATTATCCCGGCGTCGGACCCGAGCATTCCTATCTGCACGACACCAAGCGCGTCACCTACGCGCCGATCACCGACAAGGAAGCGCTCGACGCCTTCCAGCTCTGCACCAGGCTCGAGGGCATCATTCCGGCGCTCGAAAGCGCGCACGGCCTGGCGCTGCTCAACAAGATCGCCCCCACCATGGGCAAGGACCAGACCATCGTCCTCTGCCTCTCGGGCCGCGGCGACAAGGACGTGGAATCGGTCGGCAAGTATCTCGGGATGGAACTGTAATGAGCACCCGTATCGCCGAGCGCTTCGCTGCCTGCGCCAAGGACAACCGCCCCGCGCTCGTCACCTATGTGATGGCCGCCGACCCCGATTTCGCCACCGGGCAGGCGATTTTCGAGGCCCTGCCGGGCGCCGGCGCCGATGTCATCGAGCTCGGCATGCCGTTCTCGGACCCGATGGCCGATGGCCCCGCCATCCAGGCTGCCGGCCAGCGCGCCCTCAAGGGCGGCCAGACGCTGCGCAAGACGCTCGCCATGGTCGAGGCCTTCCGCAAGAAGGACACCGAGACCCCCATCGTGCTGATGGGCTACTACAATCCGATCTATATCTACGGCGTCGACGCCTTCCTCAGGGACGCGGTGGCCGCCGGCCTCGATGGCCTGATCGTCGTCGACCTGCCGCCCGAAGAGGATGAAGAACTCTGCCTGCCGGCGCTCAAGGCCGGCATCAACTTCATTCGGCTGGCGACGCCCACCACCGATGATGCCCGCCTGCCGAGCGTCCTCGCCAACACTTCGGGCTTTGTCTACTACGTCACCATGAACGGCATCACCGGCGGCGCCATCAAGTCGCACACGCTGGTGGGGCAGGCGGTCAAGCGCATCAAGGCCCATACCGACCTGCCGATCGTCGCCGGCTTCGGCATCAAGACCGCCGATGACGCCGCCAGCATGGGCCGCGATGCCGATGGCGTGGCCGTCGGCACCGCGCTCTGCAACGCTGTCCGCGACTCGCTCGACAATGGCAACGCCACCGCCGGCACTGTCACCGCGGTCACGAACCTCGTCGCTTCGCTGGCCGAAGGCTGCCGCAGGGCGCGCGCGTAGCAATGAGCAAACGACTGGCGCGCATGGCTGAAAGTCCACGCGCCGGTTGGTCCATTGCCGATGTCGAGGCGGTTTGCCGGGAGTTCGGCATCACCTGTGAAGCCCCCCGCGGTGGCGGCTCCCACTACAAGGTCTGGCACCCGTCAGTTCCCGAGATTCTGACCGTGCCTTTCAAACGACCCATCAAGCCCGTATATATCCGCAAGCTCGTATCCTTCATCGAAGCCGTCAGGATCGCCCGATGAGCAAACTTGCTTACCCGGTCATTGTCTCTCCGCTGTCCGAGGCGGACGGCGGTGGCTTTGCGGCGACCGTGCCGGACCTGCCGGGTTGCATGAGCGACGGCGAGACTCCGGAAGAGGCCATCGTCAACGTAAGCGATGCCATCGATGCCTGGCTGGAAGCCGCGCGCGATGCCGGCCGCGCCATTCCATCGCCGTCTCCGGTTGCTGCGATAGCCTGAAGACGCCTCCGGGCGTGGAAACAGCCGCAACATCCGCGTACCGACCCTTAACCACACGGGTTGAAGCTGATAACATCCGCCACAATCACCATATAGGCCGACGCAAAGCGCAGTGATGCGCACAAGATTGGCCGAGAACACGAATAGGCACAGGCATAGGCAGATGAACTGGATAAATAACGTCGTCCGTCCGCGCATCCGCTCCTTCCTCAAGCCGAAGGATGAGAGCGCCGAGAATCTCTGGGTGAAAGACCCCGAGTCGGGCGAGATGGTGTTCTATCGCGATCTCGAGGCCAACCAGTGGGTGGTGCCGAATTCCGGCTACCACATGAAGATCAAGGCCACGGACCGGCTGAAGAACTTCTTCGACGAGGGCCAGTACGATCTCGTGGCGCTGCCGACCGTGGCGCAGGACCCGCTGAAGTTCCGCGACTCCAAGAAATATGTCGATCGCCTGCGTGAGAGCCGCACCAAGACCGGCATGGACGATGCCGTGCTGGTGGCTACCGGCCGTCTCTACGGCCAGGACATGACCGCCGCCGTGCAGGATTTCGACTTCATGGGCGGCTCGCTCGGCATGGCTGCCGGCCAGGCGATCATCACCGGCCTTGAAACCGCTGCCCGCCGCAAGACCCCCTTCGTGCTGTTCGCCGCCTCCGGTGGTGCCCGCATGCAGGAAGGCATCCTGTCGCTCATGCAGATGCCGCGCACCACGGTTGCCGTGCTGCGCCTGCGTGAAGCCGGGCTGCCCTTCATCGTGGTCTTCACCAATCCCACCACCGGCGGCGTCACCGCCAGCTATGCCATGCTGGGCGACGTGCATCTCGCCGAACCCGGCGCACTGATCTGCTTTGCCGGCCCGCGCGTCATCGAGCAGACCATCCGCGAAAAGCTCCCGAAGGGCTTCCAGCGCTCGGAATATCTCTACGACCACGGCATGGTCGACATGGTGGTGCATCGCCACAATCTGCGCCCCACCATCGGCCAGCTGATGACCATCCTCACCAAGACGGCGGCCCCGGCCGAGCTGGCGGGCACGCCCGTCGCCCGCCCGATCGCCACGCCGGCCTCGACCGAAAGCGCCGGCGAACTCGCCGTTGCTCCGCCGGAAGCCGCCCACGCCGAGTAAGGCGCGGGCGCTGGAGTCAGATCAGGAGTGCATCGGAACGGCTCGAACCGGGCCGCAGCCGGTGCTAGAAGCACGGCATGCTGCTGTTCGAGAATCTCGTTCCCGTGTCCCGTACCGACGCCATCCTGAAGCGCCTCCTGGCGCTGCATCCCAAGCTTATTGATCTCAAGCTCGATCGCGAGCTGCGCCTGCTTGCCAAGATCGGCAACCCGCAGAACCACCTGCCGCCGGTGATCCATATCGCCGGCACCAACGGCAAGGGCTCGACGCTCGCCTACATCCGGGCGTTCCTGGAGGCCGCCGGCAAGAAGGTCCATGTGATGACCTCGCCGCATCTGGTGCGCTACAACGAGCGCATCCGGCTGGCCGGCAAGCTGGTCTCCACCCGCCGCCTCAACCAGGCGCTCGAATTCTGCGAAGAAGCGAACGCGGGCGAGCCGATCACCTTTTTCGAGATCACCACGGCAGCGGCGTTCAAGCTGTTCTCGGAAGTGAGGGCCGATTATCTGCTGCTCGAAACCGGCATGGGCGGGCGCTTCGACGCTTCCAACGTCGTCGATCATCCGCTCGGCACCATCATCGCCCCGGTCGACTACGATCACCAGAATTTCCTCGGCAACGCGCTCTCGGGCATCGCCATGGAAAAGGCCGGCATCATGAAGCGCGGCGCGAAAGCCGTGTTCGGCCGCCAGCGCGAGGAGGGCCGTGCCGTGCTGGTGCGTGAAGCGGCGCGCCTCGGCATCACCCCGCTGATCGCCGGCGAGGATTTCGACGGCCACCCCGAAGACGGCCGGCTGGTCTATCACGACGAGCAGGGCCTCATGGACCTGCCGCCGCCGGCACTCGCCGGTCCGCACCAGTTCGACAATGCCTCGCTCGCCATTGCAGCGGCGCGCCATTTCGGCCTGCCGGTGACCGAAGCCAACATTGCCGAAGGCCTGCGCGCCGTGCAGTGGCCGGCTCGTCTGCAGCCGGTCAAAGGCACGCTGCTCGGCCTCCTGCCCGAGGGCTCCGAGCTCTGGCTCGATGGCGGCCACAACGCCCACGGCGCCGCCGCGCTGTCGCTGGCGCTGCAGGAGATGAACGTCAAGCGCCCGCTGCCGCTGCGGCTCATCATGGGGCTGATGAACACCCGCAAGCCCTCCGACTTCCTCGCGCCGTTCGCCGGCATGATCGAGCATGTCTATGCCCTGACCATCCCGGGCGAGCCCAATGCGCACGCCGCGGCGGACATCGTTGCTCAGGCGCAGGCCACGGGGTTCGAGGGGACCGCACAGACCTCCATCCTCAACGCTCTCGCCGCTGCCGCCGAGGGTGGCCCGGCCCGCGTCGTCTTCGCCGGTTCGCTCTATCTGGCCGGCCACGTCCTGCACCAGAACGGCACCCCGCCGACCTGAGACGCAGCCCGCACAGGGCGCGCCCACGCGCCGATGTGATCACGTCGACGTCACGGATTTACCAACGCTGGCACAAAACTTGCCCTCGCGGGGGCAATCGGGCATGGTTCGCGTTGCGAGATGAGTTCGAGTGGGATTTGGCATGGCATTGTCGCCACGGCTTGAGGTTCGGCAGGCCCAGAGTCTGACGCTGACGCCGCAGCTCATGCAGTCGATCCGGCTGCTGCAGCTGAGCCATCTCGAACTCAACGCCTTCGTCGATGCCGAACTGCTGCGCAACCCGCTGCTCGAACGCGAGGATGGCAGCGAACCCTCCGAGACCGACGGGCCGGCCGAGGCTCCCGCCGAAATCAGCGCCTATGAAGATACCGTCGATCACGGCGACCGCATCCAGTCGGCCGATTCCATCGCCGATGGCTACGACACGGCGGTGGAGAACGTCTTTCCCGAGCAGTCGGCCCAGGACGCGCCCGATCTTGCCGGCCATTGGAGCGAACGCGGTGGCGAGGGCGGCGAAGCGCCCGACATCGACCAGTTCGTCGCCAGCCGGCCGAGCCTCGCCGAGCATCTTGCCGAACAGATCAATCTGATCGTCAAGGACCCTGCCGAACGCCTGATCGCCCGCTTCCTCACCGACAGCCTGAATGACGCCGGCTATCTCGTCGCCGACCTGCCGGCCATTGCCGAACAGCTCGGCGCGCCGCTGGCGACGGTCGAGGCGGTGCTGGCCGAGCTGCAGACCTGCGACCCCATCGGCGTTTTCGCCCGCGACGTCCGCGAATGCCTCGCCATCCAGCTGCGCGACAAGGATCGGCTCGATCCGATGATGCAGCGCCTGCTCGATCACCTCGAAATGATCGCCGCGCATGATCTCGTCGGTCTCGCCCGCACCGTCGGCTGCGATCGCGAGGATCTGGCCGACATGCTGGCCGAACTGCGCCAGCTCGACCCCAAGCCCGGCCGTGCCTTCGAGGCCGGTCCGGTGGAGGCTGTGGTGCCCGATGTCTTCGTGCGCGAAGGCTCGGCGGGCGGCTGGCAGATCGAACTCAATGCCGACATCCTGCCGCGCGTGCTGGTCAACCGCACCTATTACGCCACGGTCACCGGCAAGACCCGCGACGCGGCGGAAAAGACCTTCCTTACCGATTGCCTGCAGACCGCCAACTGGTTGGCCAAGAGCCTCGATCAGCGGGCGCAGACCATCCTCAAGGTGGCGGCCGAGATCGTCAAGCAGCAGGACGGTTTCCTCGTCCATGGCATCACGCATCTGCGGCCGATGACGCTGAAGATGGTGGCTGACGCCATCGACATGCACGAGTCGACGGTGTCCCGCGTCACCTCCAACAAGTACGTGTCGACCCCCCGCGGCCTCTTCGAGATGAAGTACTTCTTCACCACGGCGCTTGGGTCATCCACCGGCGATGGCGGCGAACACTCGGCCGAGGCCGTGCGTCACCGCATCCGCCAGCTCATCGACGCCGAAGCGCCGGCCAGCATCCTGTCGGACGACACCATCGCCGAAATGCTGGGCAAGGAGCAGGGCATCGAAGTCGCCCGCCGCACGGTCGCGAAATACCGCGAAGGCATGGGCATCCCGTCATCCGTCATCCGCCGCCGGCAGAAGCGGGCACTGGCCGACGCACGGGGGCAGGCGAGCTAAGGCAGGGGCACGCCTCGTGGTTCGACAAGCTCACCATGAGGCTACTGGCAGGGCGGCTCCGAGAACCTCATGGTGAGCCTGTCGAACCACGAGGTTCGGATTCACCCATCTCAGCTCAGGTCGCAGCCGCGGACGTTGACCGGGTAGATCAGGAACACCTTGTCGTCGCTCTTGGCGAGATTGCCGGAAAAGCCGGTGGCGCCTTCGAGCTCGAGGAAATTGCCGACAATGCTGAGTCGCAGTCCGCCATCCTTGGCGGCGACGACGTCGAAGCGGCCGCCATCGCCTTCAATGCTGCAATGGTCGTTCTTGCAGTAGGCGACGGCCGAGTAATCCTCGCCGTCCGTGAGGGTGAAGCCGAAATCGAGCACCACGTCCCAGGCGCTCGTGTCTTCGCCGGTCTCGCCCTGCAGATTGGTGAGCAGAATCTCGCGTACGCGCTGTTTCGGATGCTTGCGCAGGTGCGCCTTGTCATAGGCGCGGGCATAACAGGTGTCGCCGGCGCGGAACCGCTCTTCGAGCACGCCCGCCATTGCCGAACTGGCGAAACATGCGGCCAGCGCACCAGCCATAAAGCCTTGCCAGCGCATGCGGAACTCCTTGCAGAACGCGACCCGGAACACGACGCCGCGAAGGCTACGCCTGCCGCGGCGACCTGTCACGCCCGCATTTGAACCCTTAGTGGTCATTGCGCATTGCTCCCCCGGGGCCTCGGGTCTAGACTCATCAATGCACGAGTGCCCATCTCGAAAAGGAGCCGTGCACTCGTCACGGTGAAACCCAATCTCAAGAGGGGATCCATGACCTTACGCGTATCTGGCAAGAACATGGACGTCGGCGACGCCTTGCGTAGCAAGGCTGAAGGCCATTTCGACGCCGTTGTGAAAAAGTACTTTGATGGAGGCTATACCGGCCACTTGACCCTGGAGCCCGAGGGCTCGGGTTTTTCGGCCATCTGCATGGTTCATCTGGATTCCGGCGCTATCCTGCAGTCGAGCGCCTATGGCGGCGACGCCACTTCGGCCTATGAAATCATGGCCGAAACCATCGAGAAGCGCCTGCGCCGCTACAACCGCAAGCTCAAGTCGCACCGCCGCGGCGTCAATGGCGACGACGGCGTGGAGGCCCAGTCCTACGTCTTCGGTTCGCTCGAAGATGTCGACGAATGGCATGACGACTACTCGCCGCCGGTGATCGCCGAGACCACCTCCACGCTGCGGCAGATGAGCGTCGAGGAAGCGGTGATGGAACTCGATCTTACACAGGCCGAGATCGTGATGTTCCGCCATGCTGGACATGGCGGCCTAAATGTGGTCTACCGCCGCGCCGATGGTAATATTGGCTGGATCGATCCAGCCTTGCGGGCCAACTAAGAGCACCACGCGCATCCCGCCGTCTCAGGATTAGATAGGCTTGTTTAATGGAACTTGCTGACATCCTCTCCGAGGAGTCCGTTATTGTTTGCACGGGATTGAAGACAAAGCGCGAAGTGCTTGAACGACTTGCGGAACAGGCGGCGAACGCCACCGGGCAGGATGCCCGCGCAGTATTCGAAGCCGTCTATGACCGCGAAGTGCTCGGTTCGACTGGCCTGGGCAACGGCATCGCCATCCCGCACGGCAAGTTTGCCGGTATTGCGGGCGTGACCGCGGTGTTCGCCAGGCTTTCCGACCCGGTAGACTTCGATTCCGTCGACGACCAGCCCGTCGATCTCCTGATGCTCCTGCTCGCGCCCATGGGCGCGGGCGCCGACCATCTGAAGGCTCTCGCGCGTGTCGCGCGCATCCTGCGCACCGAGTCGGTGGTGGAATCTCTCCGCCGCGCCTCCGACGCCGGCAAGATCTACGAAATCCTGACCCAGCCCCTGGCCGCTCAGGCCGCCTGAGATTCTATGGCGTCATAGAAACACGAAAGCCCGGCCATGTGCCGGGCTTTTTTGTTTGGTGCGGGGGCCGCGTCTTTGACGAGAAGGCCCCCTCACCGCCGCTTTGCGGCGACCTCTCCCCCAAGGGAGAGGTGGTGCTGGGGCGAGATCGCACCGCTTCCCTTCTCCCTCTGGGGGAGAAGGTGGCCGAAGGCCGGGTGAGGGGGCCTTGGCCGCTGCGAGGATGCCCGCCTAATGCAGCGCGACAATCCCGTAATTCTTGTCGCTGAGCCATTCGGCCACGGCTTCTTCGGTGTCGCCGACCATCAGCGGCGAGCCGTCGGCGGAAACGACGAGGTGGAAATCCTCGTCGACGTCGAACTGCGGCTCTTTCATCAGCTCGGCGAGCTGGTCGCCCTTGATCGGCTTCACATACACCACCGCATTGCCCCCGAGCGCCATGAACTGGGCCGGAGTGAGGTCCCGCAGGGGATTGTGGATCGTCTGTTCTTCACGCGTTTGCATACTCATGTTCCCCTTTCTAGGCAGAACGGATTTCGATACGCCGGGCCGGTCTCTTGGCCTTGGGCCGCACGACAGCGATGGACAGCATGCCGTGCCTGAGCGTCGCTTCTCCGATCTCCACGCCATCAGCGAGCAGGAAGCTACGCTGGAACTGACGTGCCGCGATGCCGCGGTGCAGGAACTCGCGTTGGCCTTCGTCCTTCTGCCGGCCGCGTACGAGCAACTGATTGTCCTCCGCCATGATCTCGAGTTCGCTTTCCTTGAACCCGGCGACCGCGATGGAGATGAGAAAACGTTCGGTGCCATCGGCATCGACCGATCTCTCGATATTGTAGGGCGGGTACCCATCCGCGGCTTTTGCGAGCCGGTCGACCCGTTCTTCAAAGGCTTCAAAGCCCAGGAGAAACGGCGCCGAGAACATGGAGACGCGAGACATTTGATCCGTCCTGTCGAAGCAACGCCGGAAGTCGGCCCGAGTTTCAGTGGCACCGCCTTCCGCACTGAGATATGGGACCCTAGCCCAAGCCCTTCAAGGGCGAACCGGCCGTTGCGGAGCCCCCGAAATGTCGCAGACGATCGCCATCGTCACCCCAGCCTACAAGGCCGAAACCCTGCTCGGCGAGGCTGTGCGCAGCGTTCTCGCCCAGACCGATCCGGACTGGGAGCACTGGATCATCTCCGACGACCTGGTGGACTACGAAAAGCTGCTGTTCGACGCCGGTCTCAACGACCCGCGCCAGCGCTTTCGCTCCACCGGCAAGCTGGGCGGGGGTTCCACCAGCGCCCGCAACCAGCTTTTCGATGAAATTTCCACGCCCTACGCCACGATTCTGGATGCCGACGACCGCATCAAGCCGCGCAAGCTCGAACTGGTGCGCGTAGCGCTCGCCGATCACCCGATCGTGTCCGTCGCCCTCGACGTGGTCGACGACCAGTACCGGCACCTGCGCAATGTCGGCGACGGCGACGACAAGGACCTCCGCACCCGCGACTACAAGTTCACCAGCTTTTCCATGGATTCGATGATCGCCTGGGACCGCCGCGTCTGCGACGGCCGCTATGACGCCGACCTCCGCAACATGACCGACCTCGATTTCCTGATGCGCCTCTGGCGCACCGCCCCCGGCACCTTCCACCTCGGTACGCCGCTGCACGACTACGTGAAGGTGAAGGTCTCGATGAGCAACGGCCCCGGCGTGACGGAACGCATGATCGCCGCGAAGACGACGCTGCTGGAGCGGCTCGAAGCCGGGTTCTACCCGATGCAGGACCCCGAAGCGGTGGAGGGCCTGTCACGCTTCCTGCGCATTTCGCTGAAGGCTGAGGCGGAATATCCGGGGCAGGGACTGTTCGAGGACCATCTGGAGCCGCGGTTGAGGTAGCTCAGGTCTCGCAGTCGGGCTTTCTCTCCCGCTTGCGGGGGAGGATACCGGCCATAGGCCGGAGGAGGGGGGAGCCGCTTGCGCAGGTCTCTCCCTCCGAAGCCTGAAATTAGCGCAAGGTGCTCCCCCCTCCACCGCGCCATGCGCGGTCCCCCTCCCCCGTAAACGGGAGAGGATCGCCGACTGAGGGATCAGGCCAGCGCCCGCTCAACCTCCGCGGCCATCGGCACTGCCGGCTGCGCCCCCGGCTTCAAACACGCCAGACTCGCCGCCACCGCCGCCCGCTTCATCGCCGCTTCCAGCCCCAGTCCGGCGTCTAGCCCGGCCCCGAGATAGCCGCAGAACGTGTCGCCGGCGCCCACCGTGTCGACCGGCTCCACCTTGAGCGCCGGTACCGAGATCAACGCCTCCGGCGTCGCCGCCCGGGCGCCCTCCGGCCCCAGCGTCACGATGATGGTCTGGTTGTGCGCCTTGGCCCACTCCCGCATCAGCGCTTCCAGCGGCTGCTTGTCGCCGGCCATCAGGGCGAATTCGGTCTCGTTGGCGATGACGATCGAGGCCTTTGGCGCCAGCTTCACCGTCGTATCGAGGAACGGCGCGGTGTTGAGGATCGTGGTGACGCCCTTGGCCTTCGCCACGTCCAGCGCCCGCTCGGTCGCCGCCTGCGGGATCTCCTGCTGCAGCAGCAGCACGTCGCCGGCCTTCATCCCAGCGAGCGCCGCTTCGGCCCGGCCGACATCCATGGTGCCGTTGGCGCCCGGCAGGATGGCGATGACATTCTCGCCATGCGCGTCCACGAAGATCATCGCGATGCCGGTGGCCATGCCTTTGACGTTGGGCACGTTGCTCATGTCGACGCCGCCGGCCACCAGTTCGGCCGTCGCGCCCTTGGCGAAATCGTCGTCCCCCACCGCCGCGTACATCTTGACTGCCGCGCCGGCACGCCGGGCCGCCAGCGCCTGGTTGGCGCCCTTGCCGCCGGCCGCGGTCGAGAACGCGCCGCCCGGCACGGTCTCGCCGGGCCTGGGGATGCGGCTCACCGTGCCGATGAGATCGAGATTGGCCGAACCGAGGACAGTGATCACGTGAGGACCTTGGGGATGGTGTTCCAGTTGCGCATTGTCGCAATGGCTCCCTTCTCCAACTGCCGGTCGAACTTGTCCAGCCCCGGCCCGTGCCGGCCGTCCGGCTGACGATAGCCGACGAGGTAGATGTCCTTCTCGTCGACCCGCACCACGTCGTAATCGTTCTCGACGCCCTTGAGGCTGAGGCCCTTGAGCAACGGCTTGTCGAACATCAGCACATAGCGGTGGAACGGGCCTTCATCAGGATATTTGGCGAAGGGTTTCGACGCCAGCATCGCCTCGATCTCGCTGCCCGAGCGCATCACCGCTTCGCTGTAGAAACCCCAGCGCTCTTCGATCGCCGCTTCCAGCTCCGCCTTCGGGTTCTTGCCGGTCTCGAATCGGACATTACCGCTGGCGAGGATGGTCTTGATATTCGTGTAGCCGAGCTCCTCGCAGAGCGCCTTGAGCTCGGCCATCTTCATCTGCCGCTTGCCCACATTGACGGCGCGGAGAAACGCCACCCAGACGGTCATTCCGCCGCCGCCATCGGCAGAAGGTGTCCACTCCACTCGCCCCGCACGCCGTCATCCTCGGGCTTGACCCGAGGACCCACGCATCCGCTTGCGCCAGCTGAGAGATGGGTCCTCGGATCAAGTCCGAGGATGACGGCCGGTGGGTGCGGGATATGCGAGGCACGCCCCATCACGTCGACTTCACCGGCTTCGCCTTGCGCGGTTCCTTCGACGAGCCCTTGCCCTGCGGGTAGATCGTTTCCTGACGCTTCAACATCTCGACGAAATCGGCGATCTTCTTTTTCCGCCCCGCCTCGGTCTTGAGGCTCATGGTTCGGAAAGTCAGCGCGAAGCGGTTCTGGGCGCTGAGCGTGCGGTAGAACTCCATCGCCTCGGGCTCGGCCTCGATGGCGGCCAGCAGGTCCTCGGGCACTTCACTCTTGCTGACCGAATAGGCGGCGTCCCAGCGGCCGTCGGCTTTGGCCTTGTCGACCTCGGCCTGGCCCGGCGGACGCATCAGCCCGGCCTTGGTCATCGCCTCGACCTTGTCGCGGTTGATCTGGCTCCACACGCTTTTCGGCCGGCGCGGGCAATAGCGCTGCAGGAAGCTCTTGTCGTCGAGGCCTTTGCGGATCGCGTCCACCCAGCCCCAGCAGAGTTCGGCGTCGATCGCTTCCGATGGTGTGATCGAGGGCAGCCCCGATCCCACCTTGTGCATCTTGATCCAGACTTCGTCGGCGGTGGCGTGATGCTTTTCCAGCCAGTCGTAGAAGGTCTGGAAATCCTTGAACTCATGCACCTTGCTGGGGTCGACAACGACCGGCGCCATCAGACGTCCCCGCCCCGGGCCAGCGCCACTTCCAGCGCCGGGTCGAGTCGCTCATTGTTGGGCAGCGCGATGCCGAATGTGGTGGAGAGCACGTTGCGGGCGTCCTCCACCGAGGCGATCATCCGTGTGTCCACCGGACCATCGTTCGGCCGCGTGGTCAGCCGCGCATTGCGCAGCGCCAGCCGCCGGTCTTTCTCGATCCGGGCGGCGCGTAGCGTCTGCTTGAAGATCGGGTCGGCGGCCAGCATGTCGCTCATGGCGACGATGTCCTCGAAGCTCTTTTCGACGAGGTCGAAGCGATAGAGCAGCTTCCACTCTTCCCCGATCATCGCTTCCAGCGACCATTCCGGATCGCCGCCGCTGAGCCGGAACGTGCCGTGCGGCGTCTCCTGCACCATTTCGGTGCGCAGCCGGATCGGCGCCGTCAGGGTCATGCCGCCAAAACCGACATCGACCAGATAGGTGCTGCCGCTGCTCTCGACGATCAGCGCCAGATGCGTCGGCTGCGGCTCGGCGCCTTCCGGCTGATTCCAGTAGACCCGCGCGGCCACGCCTTTGACCTTGAAGTCGAGGTCTTCGAGCAGCGCCTTGAACAGCAGGTTCACCTCCGGCCCATAGCCGCCGCGTCGGTCGTAGAGCAGCTTCTGCTCGAGATTCTTGAGCTCGAGCCGCACCGGCACGCCCATCATGGCATCGAGATTCTCGAACGGAATCGCTGCCGGATGCAAAGCATGCAGTTGATTGAGGGTCTCGAGCGTCGGGGCAATGGACCCCGCAAAGCCGATACGCTCGAAATAGGCGTCGATATTGACGCTCACGTGGTTGTCATGGGGCGCCGGCTCCCACCCGCCAAGGAAAGGGAGCCGCATCATATCCGCGCCCATCCATTTGTCACCTCGCACGCGCACGCGCCGGAGAACGCTGGGTTTCGGGCGAGGTGGAGGGACAGGTAGGCCAATAGAATCAGCGTCGCGAGGATGCTCCACAACGCCTGGCAGTCGGGATTCCCTCCCCCTTGTGGGGAGGGGAGGGAAAGAGGCGCGGGTGGCCGCCGCGCTCACGCCATCCGGGTGAACTCCATCACCCAGTTGGTCTCCCACTTGATGCCGTCGTCGGAGAACGCTTGGCTCCAGCGGGCGTGGATCGGCCCCAGCTTCTCCCAGACGAACTTGACCTTCACGGGTTTGCCCCCGTCTTCGTCCTCGCCATAGAACTCGCCGTGGTCACCGATGAAGCCGCCTTGCACCGGCGGGAAGAGGCGAGCGCCCTGCGAGTTGATCCAGTAGATCGACCAGCGTCGCTGCAGCCGATCGAAAAGCCGCATGGTGAGGCCTGACCAGCCCAGCGTCGGGAAACAGATCTCGTCGACATTGGCGGCGTGGCCGAGTTTTGGCTCGCAGCGCGACACGCCCGCGAACTCCTCCCAGTCCTGGCTGTCGACGCCGCGCTGCTTCAGTCGGCGGTTGAGCACGCTCCAGTTGCCGAGCAGGAAGTTGAAATCGTGAATGTCACCGGTCGGATAGGCGTTCATGTGTCGCTCTCAGCGCAGAAGGGATTTGGTGGTGGGGGCGAGCCGGATCAGTTCGGGGTCGGCGCGCAGGCAGGCGCGGAGGTCCGGCGGCAGCGCCGGCACGGCGTCGGTGTTGCGCAGCAGCGCTACGTGCACCGTGCGGTTCTGCCAGACCGGCAGGCGCGGGAAATTGTTCTCGGCCGCCAGCGTTGCAAAGCTGGCGATCGGCAGCGCGCCGGCCTTCCTCAGGAACAGCCGCAGCCAGAGGTGATAATTGCCCACCATCTCGGCAAAGCGCAGTTCCGAGACGAGCAGCGTGTAGCCGCTGCCCGGATAGCGCATCAGCACATCGAGCCGCAGCCCGCCCTGCGGATTGATGGCGCGCAGCAGGTGCACGTCGTCGCTGTCGATCATGGTGGCATTGGCTTCATCGCGGTGCTGCGCCCAGACCGGCCCACCGTAGAAGGCCTCGAGCGCCGCCTTGCGCTGCGACATGCCGGCAAAGCCGCGCAGCCAGACGAAACTGTCCGAACGCTCGGTGTCCCGGAACGTCCCCAGCACGCGCGCGCCGACCGCCTCCTGCGGCGCCACGAATTCGCGCTCGAACAGGTCGATCAGTGCTTCGCGCTTGCCCGGATGCAGCCGGTAGCGGCGCAGTTCGACGATCGGGGTATCGGTCTCTCCATTCAGCCACTGATAGGTCATCGCAGCGTCCCTCATTGCGTCCGGGAACACTCTGCGCCTATAACACTGACATCGAATGTCAGTATTTATTTCGACCGAGAAATTTCATGCGCGCGAGCCGACTTCTGACCATCATGATGCTGCTGCAGACGCGCGGCCGGATGAGCGCCGAAGCGCTCTCCGAAGAGCTCGAAGTCTCGGTCCGCACCGTCTATCGCGACATCGACCAGCTCTCGGCGGCGGGCGTCCCGGTCTATGCCGATGTCGGCCGCAATGGCGGCTTCGCGCTGCTCGACGGCTGGCGCACGCGCCTGACTGGCCTCACCCCCTCCGAGGCGCAGGCGATGTTCCTCGCCGGCCTGCCCGGACCGGCCCGCGAACTCGGTCTCGGCGACAACATGCAGCAGGCCGAACTGAAGCTCCTCGCCGCCCTTCCGCCGGATTGGCAGGCCGAAGCCAAAAGGATGAGCTCGCGCTTCCACCTCGATCCCGGCGGCTGGTTCCAGCCCGGTTACATCCACCAGCATCTCAAATCCGTCGCCGACGCCGTCTGGTCCGAGACGCGCCTCTCCATCCGCTACGAGAGCTGGACCCGTACCTCCGACCGCGAGATCGATCCGCTCGGTCTCGTGCTCAAGGGCGGCATCTGGTACGTCATCGCCCAGACCGAGCCGGACAAGATCCGCACCTTCCGCCTCTCCGGCATCGTCGCCATGCTGGTGCTCGACGAGCATTTCCAGCGCCCGCGCGACTTCGACCTCTCCGCCTACTGGGCCGAGACCACGGTGCAGTTCGAAAAGGACATCTATGTCGGCTCGGCCAAAGTGCGCGCCACCGAACTCGGCCTGAAGCGGCTCAAGGAAATCAGCCAGACCGTCAAGGACGCCGTCGAGGCCGCCACCGCTGTCCCCGACGACACCGGCTGGGTCGAACTCACCGTCCCCATCGAGGAGATCGGCTGGGCCACGCGCGAGATGCGCCGCGTCGGCTCCGAGATCGTCGTGCTCGAGCCGCCCGAACTCCGCGCCCGCATCGCCGAGGAAGCGCGGAAAATGGCCGCCCTTTACGCCGATGCCTTGGAGCCCGCTGGATCATAACCCGCGCGTCGGTTATGGATTGCCCATGCCACGCCCCAAGCTCGTTTCCGACAGCGACGTCCTCGAAGCCACCCGCCGCGTCATGCTGCGGCAGGGCCCGGACTTCACCCTCAACGACGTCGCCAGTGAAGTCGGTTTGAGCCGCGCCGCGCTGATCCAGCGCTTCGCCAACAAGGCCGGCCTCGCCGCCCGCCTCGCCGCGCATCAATTGACCGGGTTGCGGCAGCTGGTCGCCGACCATCCGGTGCCCAACAAGGGCCCGCGCCAGGTGCTGCCCTTCCTCGACACGACGCTGGAAACCTTCGACATCTCCGTGCTGCTCGCCGATGCCGAAACCGTCGCGCTGCTCCGCCAGGCCATCGTCGACCGCCTCGACGAACCCTCGCGCCAGCGCGCCGCCGAGATTGCCGACCTGCTGATGACGCTTCTCGCCGGCGCCGCCAGCGAGGGCGACCGCCAGCATGTCGCCTCCCGCCTGCGCCTGGGGCTCAAACTGATCTATGCGGGTCGCCCGGCCTGATCGGAAAATCAGCTCTATCCCGCTGATCCGACTGCGCTTTCCTGATACGTGTCTCACCAGAAAGGTGCGGTTGTCAGCCGGCTTTCCAAACTCGTATGGTAGCCTCGCAAAAGCCGCCAACTCATCATACAAGTTGCACCAGCTTGTACGTTGACACCCGCGCTTCGCCTCCATTACGACTCCACCCAAGGGGGACTTCAGACGTGTTGCTAGACGACGATCGCCTGTTCGACGCCGAACCGAAGGCGCGCCATATCGCCAAGGAACTGTATAGCGAAATCAAGGGCTTGCCTCTGGTTTCTCCGCATGGCCATACCGAGCCGCGCTGGTACGCCGAGAACCTCCCTTTCCCCGATCCGGCCCAGCTGCTGATCGTCCCTGACCACTACATCTTCCGCATGCTCTATTCGCAGGGCATCCGCCTCGAGGATCTCGGCGTGCCCACCGCCGATGGCTCGGCGGTCGAGACCGATGGCCGCAAGATCTGGCGGCTGTTTATCGACAATTACTACCTCTTCCGCGGCACCCCGACGCGCCTGTGGCTCGACCACACGCTGGAAACGCTGTTCGGCATCCACCACAAGGTCACCCCCGACCTCGCCGACGACGTCTATGACCGCATCGCCGAGCAGTTGAAGAAGCCGGAATTCCGTCCGCGCGCCCTCTACGAGCGCTTCAACATCGAGGTGATCTCCACCACCGACGCGGCGCTCGATCCGCTGACCTGGCACAAGCAGATCCGCGACAGCGGCTGGAAGGGCCGGGTGGTTCCCGCCTATCGCCCCGACTCGGTCGTCGATCCGGACTTCCAGGGCTTTGCCGCCAATCTCGACAAGCTCGGCGACCTCACCAGCCTCGATACCGGCACCTGGGCCGGCTATCTCGATGCCCACCGCAAGCGCCGCGCCTTCTTCAAGGAGATGGGCGCCACCTCCACCGATCACGGCCATCCCACGGCCGAAACGGCGGACCTGACGCCCAAGGAAGCCGGCGTACTGTTCGACAAGGTGCGCACCGGCAAGGCCGACGCCCGCGACAAGGCGCTGTTCCGCGCCCAGATGCTGACCGAAATGGCCCGCATGAGCGCCGACGATGGTCTGGTCATGCAGATCCATCCCGGCTCGTGGCGCAATCACTCGCCCGGCATGCTCGGCAAGTTCGGCCGCGACAAGGGCTTCGATATCCCGACCCGCACCGATTATGTCGGGGCGCTGAAGCCGCTGCTCGATGCGGTCGGCAACGATCGCAATCTCACCGTCGTGCTCTTCACCCTCGACGAGTCCACCTATGCGCGCGAACTCGCCCCGCTCGCCGGCGTCTATCCGGCGCTGCGGCTCGGGCCGCCCTGGTGGTTCCACGACAGCCCCGAAGGCATGCGCCGCTTCCGCGAAATGGCGACGGAAACGGCCGGGTTCTACAACACCGTCGGCTTCAACGACGACACCCGCGCCTTCCCCTCGATTCCCGCCCGCCACGATGTGGCGCGCCGGGTGGACTGTGCCTTCCTCGCCCGTCTCGTCACCGAGCATCGGCTCGGCCTCGACGAGGCGCACGAGGTCGCGCACGACCTCGCCTATGCCCTCGTGAAGAAGGCTTACAAACTCTAGGCGGGGCGCTTCGAGACTACTCGCAAAGCATCTGACTTTTTCGGGAGGACAATATGTTTCAGATGACCAGACTGGCGGCGGCCGCGCTCGTTGCGGCTGCCCTCTCCATCGGTTCGGCCAGCGCCCAGACGGTGCTGATCGCTTCCGACACTCATCCGGACGGATACCCCACCGTTGAGGCGGTGAAGTATTTCGGTGAGCTCGTCAAAGAACGCACTGCCGGCCGCTATTCGGTGGATGTGAAGTTCGCCGCTCAGCTCGGTCAGGAAGCCGACACCGTCGAGCAGGTCCGCGCTGGCGCCATCGCCATCAACCGCACGTCGCTCGGCCCGTGGAACGGCCTCGTCAAGCAGACCATCGTGCCATCGCTGCCTTACATCTTCAAGAACACCGCCCATGCCCGTTCGGTCATGTCGGGCGCGATCGGCGACGAAATCCTCGCCGCCTTCGAGCCCTATGGCGTGGTCGGCCTCGCCTTCTACGATGGCGGTGCCCGCTCGTTCTACACGTCGAACAAGCAGATCAACACCGTGGCCGACCTCAAGGGCATGAAGCTCCGCACCATGCAGTCGGACATCTTCGTGGACATGATGAACGCCTTCGGCGCCACTGGTACGCCGATGCCTTACGGCGAAGTCTACTCGGCTATCGAAACCGGCGTCGTCGACGGCGCCGAGAACAACTTCCCGAGCTACGATACCGCCAAGCACTCGGAAGTCGCCAAGTTCTACACGCTCGACGAACACCTGATCGTTCCGGAAGTCCTCGTCATCTCCAAGATGGTCTGGGACGGTATCAGCCCGGAAGATCAGGCGATCATCAAGGCCGCCGCCAAGGAAAGCGTCGCCAAGCAGTATGAGCTGTGGGACGCCAAGGTCGCCGAGTCGCGCAAGATCGTCGAAGGCGCCGGCTCGACCATCGTCGAAGTGGCCGACAAGCAGGCCTTTGTCGATGCGGTTAAGCCGGTCTACGACAAATACGCCGCCGACCCCGATCTCAAGGCCCTGATCGAAAAGATCCAGGCCGCAAACTAAGGCAAGCCATGACAGGGAGCCGGGGCGGCGCGTCGCTCCGGTTCTCGTCCTTCGCCAAGCCGCGCCTGGTGCGCGGTTTGGCCGGGGACGGGGAGGAAGACTTTGGCGGCGATCGACGATCTCACGGTAACGCGGCCGCGGCTGCACAAGCTCGGCAAAGTGCTCAACGCCATGAGCATGGCGTCGCTCTATGTCGCCGGCACATTCCTCGTGCTGATGACGCTCTTTGTGGGCTGGCAGGTGTTCACGCGCTACGTGCTCAACTGGTCCAACGCCTGGACCGAGCCAGCCGCCATCATGCTGATGAGCTGGTTCATCTTCCTCGGCTCAGCCGTCGGCATCCGCGAGAACTATCATCTCGGCTTCGACGTGCTGCTCTACGTGTTGCCCAAGGGCGGCAAGAAATATCTGCGCACCATCTCGGACCTCGTGGTGCTCGCCTTCGCTTTCGGCATGGTGGTCTACGGCATGCAGCTGGTGCTGCTCTCGTGGGCTGCCCGCATGCCGACGCTCGGCATCCCCGAGGGCACCAAGTACATCCCTCTCGTTGCCGGTGGCGCCCTGATCGTCCTGTTCTCGCTCGAACGCATGGTGGTGCGCTGGGCTGGCCTGCCCATCGATGACGACGTCGACATCGATCTCGACACGGTCCCCGACGCCGACACGGTCAAGGAGGTCTGAGCCATGGAACTCTGGATTCTCTTCGGCTCGTTCACGCTGCTGATGCTGATTGGCACGCCGATCGCTTTTTGCCTCGGCGTCTCGGCCTTCGCCACCGCGCTCTACATGAAGGTTCCGCCGCTGGCGATCTACCAGCAGGTCAACTCCGGCATGAACATCTTCACCCTGCTGGCGGTGCCCTTCTTCATCTATGCCGGCGACCTCATGGTGCGTGGCGGTATTGCCCAGCGCATCGTCTCTTTCGCGGGCTCGCTCATCGGCCATCTGCGTGGTGGCCTCGGCCAGGTCAACATCGCGGCTTCGACGCTGTTCGGCGGTATCTCCGGCTCTGCCGTGGCCGAAGCCGCTGCTGTCGGCGGTTTGATGATCCCACAGATGAAGGCGCGGGGTTACGGCGCCGACTATGCGGTCAATGTCACCTCCATGGCGGCGCTCATCGCGCTGCTGCTGCCGCCCAGCCACAACATGATCATCTATTCGATCTCGGCGGGCGGTAAGATTTCC
>VFQQ010001823.1_pt1 | contig 27301 bp, 48 predicted proteins | sample 3512341 | NCBI WGS metagenome assembly VFQQ01 (sample SAMN10412373, study PRJNA504923) | tailings metagenome | isolation source: Relicate 2 Philex TSF1 revegetated site | place: Philippines: Tuba, Benguet | collected 2017-08-29
CCCTGGGCAGCAGGCTGTGTGAGCTGCTGCTACTAATCAGTGGCATTTATCTCTCTCAGCCGTGTTGATGTTTGTGTTGCGTTGGAAAGGGAACACGCCCACTGGCCGTGCAGTTTGGGTGAGTGGCATTACCCACCCCTGCCTTCCAGCCTGGCACCACGCACAGCAGAATTTCGCCATGCCTTCCTTCGCGCATTGTTTGCTTGATCAGTTTGCGTGGCAAACATCTGGAGTATCTCCTGGCCTTGCAGAACCACGTCCGCAGTCGCCTGCTGCCTCAAAGGCTTTGCACCCCTTCTCTGCTGTGTCAACAAACGCAGGCCGCCCGGCCTGTGGCACCTGGCCAAAGCCAACGAGCCCAACGAAGACTTTTACCGGGAGGTGGCGGCGCGCTTTGGCGGGCGATGGCTGGTGCGGTCCAACCTCCGCGGCCCCGGCGACCCGGAGCCGTCCAGCCATGCGGTGCTGAACATCGGCGAGCTGGCGGTGCCTGGATGGGATCATGCGCCCTACAAGGTACGGAAAGGCATACGCAGGTTTCGTTTGCCTGCTGGCTAGGAGCAGGCACGCTGATGATCTGCAGATGCAGAAATGCGCTAGTTGCTGGTTCTTATGGGGCATATCAGGTGCCATATTCCGCTGTCTTCCCGCAGGCCGGCAGCGAGCACGCCAAGATGGCGGTGTGCGTGGGCATGCGGGAGGGAGGTGCGCCTTCATGCAGCTTACTATAACGCCCTGGCATGTCGGTTGCGTGTTTGGCATGGGGAGGGAAGTGCGCTCTCAGCAGCAGGCTGCGCACAACTGCTATCGACAAGCTAGTTGCTCCCTCCCTTCTCCCCACAGACCGCCCCGAGCGCCCGCTCATCCTCATCGGCGACTGCAACAACACGGTGCCGCTGTTTACAACGAACATGTTAAATGAATCTGATCTCTGCCTTCCCCCAGCAGACCGCCCCGAGCGGCCGCTGGTGCTGATTGGTGACTGCAACAATACGGTGCCCTCTCACAAGCGCGGCGGCGGCGGCGTGGTGGTGCAGCACCCGCACCTGTGGGAGCTGCTGCGCCTCATGGCGCGTGAGTACGGCACTCCCTGAGAGAATATAGCACCTGAAAAGTTGTTTAGCACGACTCGCTGGATTGGAGTGCCCCTGTTGACCCCCCCGGTGCCAACTGCGGCGAGACTGACTTTGTATGCTTGACCTTGTACACTGCTGGCCTGTACTTTACTCCGTTATTCGTTGTATTAATCATTAATTTACAATTAGGCAATGCAAACAGCTCTTTTGGGCGCAAAGAAAGCACAGCAGGGAGCGGCAGGCTCGGCCGACTGGGGGCGGCGCCGCCCCAGCAGGCCCAGCAGCGGGACTGTTCAGCGTCTGCGCGCCGATCAACGCATCACAACATGTCAACTCACGATGGAGAGCACGTCGGGAGGGAGAACGGAAAGGAGCGCGCGCGACTGGCGGCGCACTGGAGCGCAGTCAGGCCCCTGCGTGCTCTCAGCCGCCGGCAAAATGCCATACGCGGCTTCACGCCCTCCTGGTGCGCTTTGGAGCCTCTTGTGGGAGCTGCTACGACCCGACGCCGCCACTGCCGCCGCCGCCGCCCTGCCGCTGGTGCTGCCTCTGGCTCTGCTCAGCCTGCGATTGTTATGGTACCCCGCAGGTTCACTGTGATTATGTCCACCGGCCTCATGGCTCAGCTGATCGCTACATTCCCTTACGGCGCTCCCGCCAAGAACGAAGTGGGCTGGTGAGGCTGCGATTGGCAGGTGCCGGTGGACCGCAGCAATCTCGACTGGAGCACCTGTTGGCAGCAGGCGTCAACTCAGCAGTCTCGCCACCTCACCTGCCTCCTCTTGCGCCCAGGGCCTTCTGGTGGCTGGCGCTTGTGCTCTTCTGCGCTTTTTCAGTCGCTTTTGCCAGCCGCTTTGTGTTCTGGCGGCGCGATGCCATGCTCCTTTTTGAGCACCCGGTGCAGGCAAGCTGTGGTGCCAGCCTGCATTTGTACCGCATATGACTGGCGTGCGTGTTCGTGTTCATAACGGGGCTGTGCGGATTTGACTGGCTGCACTGCCTGCAGCCCATGCTGCACAGCCTGCTGCTCAACTCTCCCAGGGGCTCCCTCCTGCAGGCCGCCTTTCTGGGCGCCATCCCGCCCAGCCTGTCGGTGATCATTAACGGCTTCCCGCTGTGAGCGCTGGGGTCCGGTCGGCTGCGATGGTTTTGCGTAATCCGGCAGCCGGCTGCAGTTCGCCTTGGGATGGAGCTGCCTGGTACCCCTGCCGCTGCGCCTGCTCCATCTGCTGTGGTTGCTGCCGCAGCTATTGCTGCAATCCTTCTGAAGCAACCCCCTGACCTTGCTTCAATCCACTTCCAAAACAAACATGCCCGCAGCTTCCTGGCGCCACGCTGGGACCGCGATCGAGTGCTGGATGTAGCTGTGGCCTTGTTTTGGATCAACGCCGCGCTGAGCCTGGCCTGCACCACGCTGCTGCCGTTTTACTTCTTCAAAACGCGGAGGTGCGGGCAAATGCGGCTGGAAAACCAGACAGGACTGCCTGCTTGTTAGCGGCACTGCAGCTTGATTTGCCTGCCATTTCTTTTCCACCACCAGATTGCAAGGCTGCCAACCTCCCACATGCACGTCGCAACTCTTGGCCCTGCAGCGACCCGCTGCAAAGCATGACGGCTGTCTGGCTGCTGCCCGTCATCCCAGTCATTGTGTCTGCCGGTTCGGGCGGGCAGCTGGCTCGGGAGGTGTCTCCTGGAGCGGCGGACGCCATAATCGACATGAGGTGCGGCGCTGGTTTGTTGCTTGCTTAGGCTGTGCATGTGCAAACCCATCAAGTTGCGGCTGGCTTCCCCTTTACATCTTGCATGGGTACAACTGCTGTGCTGCCAGCAGCCTGTTTAGGTTATTTCTGCCCCTCCCTTCCCTCGCCACCTGCAGCTACCTGCTGTGGGGCGTGGGCGTGCCGCTGTCGTTTGCCATCCTGACCATTTATTACCGCCGGCTGTCGATGCACAACCTGCCACCGGCGGAACTGGTTGTGTCATCCTTCCTGCCTCTTGGTGCGTGGGTTGGTTGCCTGGTCAATCAGCCAAGCGAATTGGTTGCTGCTGCCGACAGTGGACAGGGCATGTGAAGCCAGCAAGCCTACCTCGACATGCTAACCCCTGCCCCCCATGGGTGCCCACCTCCAACAGGCCCTTTGGGAATGGGCGCATCTGCTCTGCTCAACTTGGGAGCCGCCATGCTGCGGCTGTACCCACCAGCCAACGCAGCAGCCCTCAGCGCCGCGCTGCAGAGCGGCGGCGGCAGCGGCAGTCCAGAGGAGGATGCGCTGCTGAAGCAGGCAAGTTGATGTGTTGCATTGCGATGCAAGGGCTGGGTTCGCTGATACACAGCGGCTTCCATGTCGCAGACGCTGTGCTGCTGCCGCAGGAAAGACGGCCATTTGGTTGGGTTGAACTGTGCAAGGGTTGGCTGCTGCAATGGGTGGCCGCACAGCTCACCGCTCCCATGCATACTCCGCCCCACAAGCACAGGCCTACTCGTCCTACGTGGCAGCCGTGGCCCTGTCAGCGGGCGACATTCTGGCCCTCATCATGTGGTGGGCAGCTGCTGCCGGCATGATTGCATTGCACTCAGTGCCGGTGTGTGTAGTGGCATGAGGTGCCGCAACTGCCAGGTGGGTGCTCAGGCCCTCATCATGTGGTGAACCCGGGGCAGCTGCTAGTTGCAATGCATTGGCTGCAGTGCCATCAAATGCACGGTCCACCCCTGCCACTGCCGTCTCTTCTCCCCGCTCCCCATGTATCCGCCTACCTGGGTGCTGCCCTCACCCTTGCCGCTCCTTTTCCGTACCTGAACCCTCACCTGCGCTGCCTTCCGTCCTTCTTCCCCCCACCAGGGGATTCGGCCTCTTCTGGCTGGTTGTGGCCATCTGCTCCGTGGCGGTCACCTGGCGACGCATGCGCTTCCAGCTAGGTAGGTAAAACAGCATTTAGTGTACGGCGGCCACCAGCAGCGATGCCAATGTGTTTCCCTGCCTGCCGTCCCAAGCATTGAACACCACATCTGAATCTAGCGTCCTCAGCCCTTAATTGCAGGCTGGTGGGGCTTTGTGTTCCCCCTCGGTGTCTATGCCAATGCCGCCAACCTGCTGTGGCGACAGGTGCCGGGGCTAGCGGCCTTTCGAGTGGTGGCCGCCACTTTCATGTGAGCCCTCCTTGGGGCTTGCACTGGTCCCTAGCACTAAGCATAGCTTACCGGCTGGTTCAGCTGGGTGGCTCCAGTGCCTTTGCCGAGTGCAGCTGCATGAGGGCCTGAAGAAGCTTCCTGAGCAGTTGCTGCTGCGGCTGGGAAGCCCCTTAGCCCTTGCTATTTGCAACTGCAACACATGCGCCATCCTGCTGTAGTGGGTCGCAGTTGAGACTGGCCTAGCTGACTTGCCTCCTCACGTCCCTGTGCAACCGCAGTGCGTGCGTCATACTGTTATGGGCCGTAATCATGGCGTACACGCTCGTGCTGAGCTGGCAGGGCAGCCTGTTCGACACACCCTGCCTGCGCATGTGAGTCACAACCGCTGAAGCTCCGCGACTGTTCTGGCTGAATGCAAGAATGCAAGGCGGGATGCTGCTGCTATGTGCTCTCTTAATTTGGCTCGAATTCCCCTCCCTCGTGGCTCTGTACGCAGGGCCAAAGCCAACATGGCGGCAGCAGCAGCAGCAGCAGCAGCGGCGGCAGCACAGGATGCAGAGGAGGACGGCCTGCCGGTGTGCGCCGCAGCGCCGCACGGCGGCGCAGTGCTGCGGCCGCAGGCTGCGCAGCAGGCAGCACAGCAGCAGCAGCAGGCAGGAGACGGTGCGCTGAAGCCGCTGCAGCTGCGAGACGAAGAACTGGACCCATAGCATTGAAGTACCTGCTATTGTTGCTGTGTGACATTTGTTTGGTGTGCAGCTCGACAGCGTTTTCACTGAAGCACGCGCTGCTATCAATGTGTGCAAGTTCCATCACAAGAATATTTGGTGCCTGCTCTCGTGTCAGCAGCCTTGAGCCGCGGTTCCGTGCCGCCGCTGCCGAGCAGTGCACTTGCGCTGCTACCCAGCTGTGTTGCGGTCAGCTGGCATCCATGTTGTGAAATCTGTTGGGAAATCTGCCGAGGCATCCAGATTTGCCCCTGCCCAGCTGTGTTTCGAGGTCAGCTGGCATCCATGTCCTCCGACGCAAAGTCGAAGCTGCCGGCCGCCTGCAGCAGATTGAGTGCATGGGGCAGCAGCAAGCGTGAGAGGGAGGCGTGAGACGTAGGAAAGCAGGCAGCACAGTAAAGCAGTGTATGGCTCATCTGCAATGGCCAGCTGCCATGGCCAGTACAAATTATAACCTCCAGGCACAAACCCTAAGCTAGAACTGTTCTCCTACACTGCGCTGCTCACCTGGCCATACACAAACTCGTCTCCGCCATCCTCCTCAGCGTTCGTGGCCCCAGGCGCCGGTGGCCCAGCAGCCGCCTCCCGCTCAGTAGCACCCGCCACCGGCCCCACCTCCGCCTGCCACTGCCGGCCCTCCGCCTGCTGCAGCTGCCCGCCCGCCTGCCACGGCTGAGGCGGGGGCTGCCAGCGCGGCGAGCCTGGGTGCAGGCCCGCTTCAGTGAACAGCACATTGTCCTCTTTCTTCTCAACGCCACCCGACACAAATTTGGAGGCGTGGCCGGCTGCCAACGCCGCCAGCTGCGGCAGTGGAGGTCGGCGGCAATGTTCTTTGGATGTGTGGTGCACGGCAGGCAGATGGCAAAGCAAAGGAGAACAGCTTGCGGCAGCTGCGGCGGCGGCGCCGCCGGCGGCTGGCCTAGTCGCGTCGCCTCACCTTGTCTGGAGGGTCCATCAAGAAATCTCGGTCCTCGCGAGGCATCTCCGCCTGTTCCGCCATCCCGGCAGCGCCCGTGCGTGCGTGAGAAGCTTCCCCTACCCTTGCGAGCGCGAAAGGCGCGCCCTATGCCCTGATCTGTACACTAGGATGATGTACGACTCTCAGCAACCCGAACAACCCTCTCGGAACGCGGGTCTGAGTCGGGGTTCGCCGCCCCGCTGTCGCCGCCGTGCCCACATGCCACACGCTCCCCTCTGCTTCCCTCGACATGTCTGCTGCTCTAGTGGCTTTGGATGATGCAGCTGATTTACATGGCTGCAGCAGAAGGCATCCCATGACATGGCAGGCAGGGCCATGGCAGGATGAGAGACAGGGTAGCAGGTTTGGTGGCGGCCGGACGGCCCGGCCAGCAGAGTTGGTTTGGGGCGCATCGGGCGAAAACGGCACGTTCTTTTGGTTTGGAAAAAACCAGGCAGTATTGCAGCAGGTGTAGTGATAGGTAAGGGGGAAGGGGTGTACGAGGGCATCGAGAGTCGGTCGAAAAAATCCGGTCAGTCCATGAAAGCAGTGCGGTGCGGCAGGAGGAAAGAAGCACAGGTACTAACAGGGGCGGCAGGAAGAAAAGCTTGGCACAGAAGCAGCAGCAAGCAGGCAGGTGGACAAACAGCAGGGCGGCACGATCAACTGGGAAAATTGCAGAGGGCCACGCTGCTGCCACCCAGCAGTGCTACCGCTCGCGGGCATAAGGGTTAACACCGATGCGCCGCTTGACAGGCACCTGCGGAGGGCGGGCGGGTGGTCAAGGCAGGGTGGGGGTCAGGCCCAAGCAGTACAATCAACAACAAACGAATCGAAAGTTGCAGACACAGCTGCAGCACTGCGACTGATAAGTTGCGGCTGCCTCCGAGGCTGGAGTTTGTGCCGGCCAGACGCAGGCAGGCCAACACAACAAGCGCAAGCGCAGATTGCAAGCCTGTAAGCGGCCCTCCCAGCCCCTTGGCTCTGTGGTGCTGCAGCTGCCGCTGACCTGGATGGTGGTTTTGAAGCCTTGATTCTGCTCCACCAGAGTGTCGATGAGGGCGTAGATGTTGAGCAGGCCCGCGCTGCTCATGTCTCCCAGCACTGCGAGGCAGGGGGGTGGCACAGGTGGTGGTGTGAGAGCATCTACCGAGGGATGCCGAAGGGCAACCTAGCCAGACCAGACCAGCGCTGCTACCCCCAAGTCACAGACACTCTATGCATGCGTCGGCTGCTCAACACGGTGCAGGCACCCAGCACAACACGGCACCCAACTTGCTAAAGCCAGCACAACCCCCAACACAGGCGCCACTCACGTGCGTCGATCTGCTTCTCAATTGGGTACAGGTGCGGGTAGGCAAAGATTTTCTGCAGCCCCCGGCGGTGCACCACGTAGCCGTGGGTGCCGAAGAAGGCGCGGGCAGCGCGGTACCGCGGCGCTGCCGGTACCAGCGGGCAGTCATGGCAGTAGTGGCCCAGCATCAGGATGTCCCAGTCCTCTGCGGACGGTGAAGGAGCATGGGCGGGGAAGGCTACAATTTAGCAGGTGTGCAACAGCATACAGCAGGTTGAGAGCAGCAGGTTGAGAGCGCTGGGCGAGCTGCTGGGGCATGACCTGGGAGGCAAACGGGCCTCGCAAGCGAGTCTGGCACAGCATGCACCACAGCAGCCGAATCGAGCAGTTTGCGCAGCAAGCCAGGCAAACTGCACACACAGAGCCGCCAGAAGCAGAGCGCACCTGGGAAGGGCTTGGCCTCCACCATCGCCGCCAGCAGGTGCGGCTGCAGCAGCGCGTCGTCCTCAAACACAAACGCGTACTGCGCGCCTGCAGAGGTTTTGCAGATGACGAACAGAAGTTAAGCACACCATGAGGCAGCAGCCGGATGACAGTCAGCGGCAGCGACACCAGCAGCGGCAGCAGCAAGGGCAACAGCAGCAGAGCAGCAGCAGCCAAAGCACCCACAGCTGCGCTCACCGCTGCGCAGGATGTGCTGGTACAGCTGCAGGTGGCTCATGTAGCAGCCCAGGCTGCCGTGCGTCAGCTGGTAGTGCTTGGTGCGGTAGCCGCTCTCATCGGCTGCACAGCAAGGAAGGGCAGCCAGGACATACATCACGAGTCATGGTCTAGTATGCTGTGAGCTAAGGGGGGTGCTGGGCGCCGTGCCTGCTCATAGGGATTGGCAGGCAGCCCAGCTGGCCAGCATGGCTTGCCAAGCAGCACTCCGCAGCTTGCAGCTAGCAGCCCTGCAATCGCACTCAAGTGCAATGCTGAACAAGCTTTTGGGTCGCTTACCCTTCTGAATCTCCTCCAGCGCCTTGGGCGTGACCAGACGGGCCGCGTCTAGCGCCGAGCCGTTCACGGCTGGGAAGCGCACAAAGTTCTTGGCGCTCAGGTCTGTGGAAGCATGCAGCGAGGTGTGCAGTTGTGAAACACAGACGCAAAATAAAAAAAGCAGCGCAGGAGGCAGGTGCCTCATACAAGCAAGCGGCGGCGTTGCATTGCGCACCCACAGCAGGCCCCAGCTGCAGCAGGCCCCCCAACCGCACCTGACGCCTCGTACGACCGCTGGAAGGAGGCCAGCCGGTCAGTGGCACCATCCATGCTGATGACGTACACATCAAAAGGGAGCGTGGAGGCGCTGAAGCGGAAGTACCTGCAGGCATGTGGCAGCACAGCTATGTCACTCAGGCATGGGAGCTGGCGTTGAGTATCGGCACCCAACCATCCCAGCCTGTTCTGCCTGCCCAGCAGGCACTGCCTGCAGCTGGTTGAAGCGCACCAACTGTAGCACATGGCCAGCAGCAAATCAACGCATCTCAAGCTACCACCACTCAGCATTACGTTCTTGCCCCTCACCAGGCCAGAAACTCGTGCTCCGGTCCAGCCAGCCCCGCATCCTGCGCCTCTCCGCTGCCGCCGCCGCTGCTGCCGCCGCCGCCACTCCGGCTGTGCCGCAGCTGCTCTGCGCCGCCGCCCAGCGCCAGCGCGCGTGGCAATCGAGGTGGCTGGCCCTGCCGCCGCAGTATGCTCAGCATGTGCGCCTCGGTGGTGGCGCAGGGCCGCAGGAACAGCGCACCGCCGCTGACTGCGTGCAGCGCAGCGCTGTCCTTGCCGCCCAGCCACCGCGCCTGCAAGTGCAAGGTGAGGCACGGCTGGCTGAGCATGAGACATCCTGTAGCCGTTTGACTGAGGCAACCTGACATCTGCAGCACAGCAGCGATGTGGGCCAACCCTGAAAACAACCACCCCCAGAGGTTCTGTGGTGCCCTCGTCGCAAGCCGCACCTGGTCCCAGCCCGCTGCAAAGTCGGTTGGCAGGTTGAACAGCGGCGAGATGTCGCCAGTGATGTACGCATTGCTGTCCACTAGAAGCACGGCATCGTACTGCGTGAGCCCAAAGGCGCGCAGCTTGAGCCAGTTGGCTGCGGCTGCAGGCCGCGAGCCGTCTCCAAGCATCGCCCGCGGCGGCTCCACGTAAAATATTGTCACGTTCATTCCTAAGACACGCTGCGTGGCACCTGCACCCAGCTCGCCGCGGACCTGCAGGGGATGAAGCGGCAGCAGGTTGCTCAGACGCTGAGCGGCCGCCAGTAGTGTACAGGCGCCGGCAGGCCCCGCTGCTTGTACTGGGCTCGCACGTTGGCGCATTAGCGTGTGAACCCTTAGAACAAAGGCCAGCAAAGACATCCCCGGCTCGGCAGCCAGCACCCACCAGCATGACGGCCAGATCGACGCCCGGGTTGCTGCGCTGCATGCTGGCCTCTAGTTGCTGCAGGAGGCCCACGGCAATAGGCAGGCAGGTCAGGAAGCTTGTTCGCAGTAGCCAAGGGCAGGAGGCAGCACGTGCGGAGCACACCGCAGCCAATGGCAGCTTTGTTGCAGCGAACAGAGCAGGCAACCACCTAACAAACTCCACATCAAGCGCACCTGCAGTTGCGTCACCTCTCGCTGGCTGCGCACGTGGGTGACCACGGCATGCCGCCCCTTGCTTTTGCGCACGCACTGCGCGCCGATGCAGCAGGACTGGACTGGGTAGTCGAGGCCGCGTGGCGGCGGCGGCGGCGCGCCGCCCATGCCCACGCGCGCTCGCAGCAGCGCCAGCTCCAGCCCGCCGCGCACGTGCAGCTCGAAGAAGCTGAGCAGGCCCACTACCAGCATGGCCAGCAGCAGCAGGGAGCGGCTGGCGCGCGTGGCTTGGCGCCGGCCCGTCAGCGAGGCCGTGGAAGCCGAGCGCTTGACGCCGGCAGCTGCGCCGCCGCCGCTGGGCCACGCCGCCCGCCAGAGCTGCTGGGCGAGGGCGGGCAGGCCGTGGGCCTCCGCATCACCCGCCACGATCAGCACGGGCGCCGAGGTGTGGATGGTGAGGCCGTGGGGGCCGCCGCCGGTCGAGAAGGCCCCGGCGCGCATTGGGGTGCGCTGGGTGCCCGCTCTGCGGGCGGAGTCAAGTCAGGATGCGCTAGAGAGCAGATCGGCGGGGAATTGGGGCCCGCAGGGGCAGGTGCTCGCGTTGAAGCAGGCGTTGAGTGGAAGTTGGGGCGGGGCGCAGGTTCAGAAGGCGCACATTGGTATGCAGATGGCGAGGGAAGGCTGATCGGGGCCTTTGCGCGCAACGCGTCCTAGCAGGGGGGACCAGGACTCCCTTCATGCGAGCAGCCCGCGCCTTGGCGGTTCTCCCGTCCCCAATTGTTGCCGGGTTCTGTGAGAGCTTGCCTACAGGGCCGCGCCCCAACCTACGCACTCCTAGGCCGCCGAGGTTGCCGCCGCCGCCTGCCGCCGCCGTCGTGCCGGCTTCCCTACGAGCGGCGGGTATCTGCTGCGCTCCCAGGTTGAACGCAGGCTCCGACAGCAGGGCTGCAGCGGCTGCTGCTCGCGTATGCTACAAATGGCTTTGCACCCGGGCTGACGGCTTTGCCTGGGGCACAGTGATTTTGACGTGCTCTGCCGCCAAAAACTGAACACCGAATCCGCTGCGACAGGCCATTTCATGCAGTGCGCTAGGTCCCACTATTTCATCTAAACCTGCTTGATCATGTCGGCAGGCACAGCAAGCGCATGCGAGCCTTGCAGGCAGGCTGATCTCGCAACACTTCCGCCGCTGCTGGTCGGCGACGGCGCCGCCGCCACCTGGCTGGAGCGGTCGTCATGGCCCCTGAGGGCTGCGCGGCCCGACTCGTGAGCCTTTGTATGCGTTCCTGATTCGCTTGCAGCTTCAACACGCACCATATCCCCACCAAACATGAAGGAGGACAGCACCGACGAAACTGAGCAGGCCCGCCTGCTGGCCAGCGCCGAGCGCAAGCTCAACTGGAGGGTGAGCGGGCGTGTCGGAGGTCACACAGCTAGGGGGCGGCGCGCCGCAGGGCCGCGGTCCCCGCCGGCGGGCGGTGCCGCCGCGGCACGCACGTGACGCCTCGCTGCCGCTCTCACATGCGCTGCCCTTCCCACCGGCTGTTGCGCAGATCTTGCCCGGCTTGGCCATGCTCAGCATCGTGAGCAAGGGTGGGGTGGCCGCGCTGGGTCGGCATGGTACAAACTGCCTCCCAGCTGCCGCTGCCGCTTGGCGCAGGCGCTCAACTGCTCTTGCGCTTGCGCCACCCGCTGCTTCACCGCCGATACCGTGCGCCAACCAGCTGTGTGCAGGTCAACCAGTTGGACCGAGCCAACCTGTCATACGCCAGCGGTAAGGCTCAGCTTCACCACTGCTTACCTATCAACAGATATCTGGGGCTGCACGCCGACATGTTCATGAATCTGGATTCAGGCAGCAGATTTGGGATCTGCCGCTGCCGCCCCGCTGCCCCAGCCTGACCGCTGCATTTGCACCGCCATCACAGTTCACTCTGGAACCATCCACTGCAGTGACGATGAACAAAGATCTGGGCATCAGCACCGCGACCTACGGCCTGGGCAGCGGCCTCTACTTTATAGGTGGACAAAAATCTGGGCTTGCTTTGTATCACTGCGCCCTCAGAGAGTGCATCGGTTCGATTGCGCAGCGTCATGCTACAGAGGTGGCTGCTGCACACCAGAAAATGACACAACACACGTCTGTTTGCTCCCCCAACAGGCTATGCATGCTGCCAGATCCCTGCTAACATGCTGCTCACGCGCATCGGCGGCCCCCGCTGGCTGGCATCCATCTGCGTCATTTGGGGCATCATCGCCGGCTGCTTCGGGTGAGCACTGGCTTGCGACTGTGGTGTGTGCGTAGCGGTCATGTGCTTCCACAGATCTGCATCATTTGGAGCATTATTGCCGGCTGCTTCGGGCTACTCTGTGCTGGCAAGTAAATGCGTGGCATGCAGCACGACTGCCATGTCAACTGGCCGCCATGGCGGGAGGCTGCGGAGGGCACACGGCCCATTGCTCCGTTTCCAGCCGCTGCACGGCCTGAGCGTGCCTGCACCACCTTGCTGCCTGCAGAGCCATCAACAGCACAGCGGCGTTCCTGGTCATGCGCATGCTGCTGGGCATTGCAGAGGTAGGTCCAGCCGGCACAAGCACACTTAATTTGCTGGCATGCCGACCATTGGCCTTAGCATGTCCAGTTTGCAAAGCTGTCGACAGTGAATCCGGCGTTGGCAGCTGCGATCAATGCCCTGCTTGCCTGCATTCAGACCATGCGTTGCGTGTGGGTTATGCAAATGTGCCTTTCTGGTCCTGCCTGCAGTCGGGCGCCATCCCTGGGATGTGGACGTACGTGGCCACCTTCTACCTGCCCCACCGCTGCACCATCCCAATGACCATGGTGGGTGGGCCTGGCCAGGCTCAGGATTGGTCACGGCAGGCAGCACAGCGGCGCAAGCGATGTGTGTTCTGAAGCTTTCGTTACCGCAGTGCATTTTTTGTTCTCGCTTGCTTCTCACAGGTGATGGCCGGCATCACCGCGGCGCAAGTGATCGGGGCGCCCCTGGCCGCCGCCCTGCTGCAAATGGATGTGAGCCCCCCGGCTGCTGCTGGCCTGCAGCCCACTGGGGGCGGGGAGCTGTGCTGCTGGAACATGTGCCCGTCTGTATGCTGCCAGGTTGCTTGATGATTCTACACCTGTCCAGCGTTGCAACCGCTTGTGGCAACCCAGAACTGCGGTTGCGGCATGACATCCCTCCATGCTTAGCACGCTCAAATCCATGACCCAAGTCAAGATGTTTCTCTGCCTTCACCGCAGGGCATTGCGGGCCTAGAGGCCTGGCGCTGGCTGTTCATCATTGAGGGCATCCCCGCGGTTCTGCTGGGCTTCTATTGGTGGTGAGCTTTAGGCTGCGTGGTAGCAAGCAGTGGGGCTCGGCTGCACCCTCATCACACGGCATGTCACCGCCCCAAGCTCCCAGGCTTCACTTTTGAGAGTGCAATAGCAGTCCTTAAGGTGCTATATCCCTGCCCTGCAGGTTTTTGATGCCGCACTCGCCTGCCACCGCCCCCATGCTCTCTGACGCTGAGCGCACGGCGCTGACAAGCGCTCTGGCGGCCGCACACCGGCATGATGCAGAAGAGCAGCAGGTAGGGTGCTCACACGCAAATGCTAACAAAGGATTTGCTGTTGGTCGTGTGGGCTGTGCACTGGCATGACTTAGAAGAATCGCAGGTTGAAAGGAGGGGTTGCGAAGGCGTAGGCGGCTGCAATATACGCCTGGTATGCTACGCCCGGGCGGAGCTCCCATTCGCTGGATCGTTCAAGCATGCAATGCTGTCCATGCAACCCGAATCTGCAACCTCTGGTTCTCGCAGGCTCAGGTGATTGGGGCCATGAAGGACCAGGGGTGGAAGGCCGCGCTGCGCCCGCTGAGCCTGGGTGGCGCAGCAGGGATAGCGCCGGGCAATGGATCAAAGAATGGCGCGCAGCAGGAGACGGATGCGCCACAGGACGAGGATCCCAAGACCGCCAGCCCGGCCAGCCCGGAAGCGGTCTCAGCCACAGAAGGAGCCCAGCCACGGGCGTACCCAGCAGCTGGCCAGCAGCAGCAGCAGCCTGGCCGCCCGCCCCGCCGCACGCTAGCTGAGGACTGGGCATCCCTGCTGCTGGCGCTGAGGGCACCGGTGGTGTGGAGCGGCGCTGTGTGGCGCATGTTCTACTGCACCTGCCTCAACGGGTGGGTGGCTGGGGTGGCAGGGTGGACGGGTGTGCAGGCGGCGGGTGTGCGTTTCCTGCTGCATGCTTGGGGAGGCCAGCCGGCTGTCGAAGCGGGCTGCTCAGCTGCACTTGTATTTAAACCTCCAAACCAAGCTTCCTTGCTGGCCCGCTGCTGCACGCAGCCTTGTATTGCTGACACAATCAGCTGCTGCATGCGATGCACGGATGTGTGCGGCCTGGGGTTGTGTTGCATTCCGACCGCGTGTCGCATTCATTCGTTGCCTCTGTTCCCTCTGCTGTAGTTTTACCTTTTTTGTGCCTTTGATGCTTAAGTCCCTTTTGGGCGCATCGGTAAGTTTAGTTGGGTGCAGGCAACCAGCGGGACAGCAGCATATCAATGATGCAGTGCACCTGGAGCAGGGAAGCACAACCTGCCATTCGTAGAGCGCAAACAGCACCCTCACACCAAACAGCAAGGCTCTCTCTCAACTATCACCACATCACTTGCTTGCTTGATCCGCTTCCTTACCCACAGGCTACCTCGGACACCAAAGTGATTCTGCTGACCACCATTCCCTGGGCTTGCGCCGCCCTTACGCACCTGTTCAACTCTATGCACTCCCAACACGTGGGCGAGCGCCGCTGGCACATCTGCGTGCCGTGGATGGCGGGCTCGATCTGCCTCTACTGCCTGGCGGCTGCTGCTGATGCGGGCAAGGTAGGGCGCTGCTGCTGATGATGACGATATGCGCGGACTGCTGCCGGAGGGTGCTGGTCTCTACACTCTGCCCTGCTGCTCCCAGAAATGTGTGCCAGTTAGACACCTCAACCATGCACCAACGTTGCGTGCAGGTCTCTGCCCTTCTGGTGCTCATCCTGGCCGTCATGGGTGAGTTGTTAGCACTTGTATGGGCCTATCAGTGCACTGCGGCGGCCACTGCTTGCCAAGCGCCACTCCTGCATGCGCTCAGCAGTGGCGTGATGCGCTGTCGCCTGCAACCCAAATTTGCAACCATGCCTTGCAAGCCACATGGCCGTGCTTGCTTGCGATGTATTCAACGACTCACAAGCTGCTATGTGCTGTGCAGGTGTGAATGGGGCGGATGGGCCGGACGTCAGCTGGATCACCAGCATGCTGACCGCCCCGGTGAGTGCGTTCGGCATTGATCAATGATTGCCAGCATGCCGGCTCTTGCTTGTGTGTGTACAGTAGTGTGCTAGCGGCAGCCGCAGCTCACACTTGCTTTGCCACGCTGGCGACACAACACATGTTGTTCTCACTCCGTTATCATGCTGTTCGGCACACCCTGCAGGAGCGCCTGCTGGGCCATCCCTTCATCAACATGGTGAGCCTGAGCTGTGCTGCTGTGTGGGCTGTGCTCCCGGGGCTGTGACCAAGGGGTCTCTGCTTGCCACACGCGCCAGCCTCCTGCACAATGCATCACACCTGCATGCATCGCACCCTGCTAAATCGCACCACATCGCCTCTCTTTCCTGCTGCAGATCGCCAACATCGGCGGTTTTGTGAGTGGTGTATCCTCATTGGCTGCCGCCCTGCAATCGCTGCCATGCAGCTGCTGCGCTAAACACACTGCTGCTGCGCCAATGCACAGCTGCTGCTGCGCTGTGCCGTTGCCTCGCAACGCTTGTGCGTGGCGTTGAAGCCTGTCGCTCACTCCGATTTAATTCACTGCCACCTGCCACACTCCTGCCTGCAGGTGGGCCCCTATGTGATTGGAGCCATCAACACACAGACCGGCAGTTACGATGGCAGCTACTACTTCATGGCTGCCTGTGGTACCACAGCCGCCCTGCTGGTGGCCCTGTTTCCCACCCGCTGGTCCCACGTGCCTGCTCTCAAGCACGGCGACCGCTTGCAAGGCGCAGCAGCCGCCGGCGCTGAGCCAGACGCAGCAGGCGCAGCGGCCTGGGAAGCTGCTGCTGCCGCTGCTGCAGCAGAGGCAGGTGCTGCTGGCGAGAATGCGGCTGCGCGGCGGCACATGCGGCGGCGGCGGCGCACCCTCACCAGCTCCTTCCTGCGGGCCATGGCTGAGGGCGGCAATGGCGAGTGCCAGCTGGCGTGCCCAGAACCAATCAGGTGCGCTGAGCCAAACGGTGCTGCTTGCCTGCAATGCCATCAGCAGCCGCTACCAATCGCATCACACCCTGCTGAGCTGCTACCCATTGCTTCCAGGCGTCGGCAGTGCCCTTGTTGTGATTGCTGCCCTCAAATGTGTCCCTCTCCTCCCACGCAGGGCGGCCATGTTGGCGCATTTGGAGGCAGAGGACGCTCGCGTGCTGGGCCCCCACGCCGCCACAGTCAACCTGGGTTCACTTGCAACAGGCAAGGGCGCGCTGGGCACGCTGGGCGCCAACGGCGATGACATGGCACGCTCCCTGACCGTGTGACCACAGCGTGCTGCGCTGTGCGACCACAGCATGGTGCAGCTGCACATGCCGTCCACGCTTGATGTGTACTGCTGTATTCTATCTGCTTTCAATTGCTTTGGGCATGTGTGTAGCTTATTGCCCAGCATCAACTGCCCACCACCTCGTGCGCTTTGCAACCTTGCCCTCGCTGCCTGCTGCTCTGCATCGCTTAATTTCATGACCGACTGTAACATATAGCGGTTACATGCGGGAATGAAAACAGATTGCATTAGGGATAAGGAACAAACATATCAAGAATTTACGATTTGCAGGACGGAATCATGGCGACGAATAAATAACAAGGGTGCGCGTTACACAGCAACAGAGCGCGCTGATTGGAAAAACAGAGTGAGCATGGCCTGTCTGGCATGTGGGTTGCATATTGTTGCCAATGGCTTCTCAGCTGGACCGTGGCCGCTGAGGCATTTGGGGGCAGCTCCACAATCCCGGATGGCGCCAGCGCTTTTGAGCTCACTTTGTGCCTGGGCCGGGAATGCGCCCAGCGGCATCCTCAAACAGCAGCCACTGCAGCAGGACAGCAAGCATGGTACTCATCAAGCGAGAGAAGGTGCCAGCCTGAGCTGGAACAAGGGCAACGACAACGTATGCAGCAGGGCAGCAGCAGCGGCGGCAGCAGGACGGCAGTGGCAACAGCTGCACTCCCTCTGGCCACCATCTTCCCCTCCCAACGGCAGCCGCATGCTCTGCATTGCAACCTCCGATGCGGCCTGCCCCGCTTTTCCGCCCTACCTGAATGGTGTTTTTGATCCACTGCGACGCGACCGCCACGTCAGCATACACGCCAGGCGTGTCTGACGCGCAGCCCTTGCCCCAGGACACAACTCCCACCGCCAAGTCGCCGGCCGGCCCGGCGGGGCTCCTCCAGATGACCGGTCCGCCGCTGTCGCCCTGCAGCTCAAGCGGCATGGGTGGCAGGCGAGTCGCCGACGGCACGAACCGCTGGCTGCTTGCGGTCAGCAGCAGAGCGCATACCCGCAGGCCGGAGCAGCTGGAGGCATGCTCCAAGCGCAAACAGCTGCACGGCACGGCAATGCGAGGCGCAGGGTGCACGGGCACGCCCATCGATGCGAAGCAGGCAGGAGCGCGCTGGAGAGCGCAGCTGCTTCCACCACCGCCATCGCCTCACCTGGCAAGTATCAACGCGCTTCTCTGGGCGACCTGCGGCACAAACAGCACTGCTTGTTTCGCTAGCGCCCGGTGGCATGTCATCCGAGCGCGGCAAGCCAGCTGTGCAGCTGTCAGGAGCTGGCCGCTGGCCGCAGGCAGGCGGGCATGCAGCTGCCCTGCTGGCCACATGCATGGGGCTGCCCCAGCCGCCCATCGCGCGCAGTTGCAACCACACTCACAGGCCCGCCCCACAGCTCACCCCTTGCCGCTCACCGGCACAAAACTGGGCTTCCCAGGGTTCAGTAGGGAAGTACGCAGCGCAGCTCTTCAGCGGCATCATGTCAATCACAGCCTGCGGGTCTCGACACAGCAAAGCCATAAATTAATGTATATCCATAGCCATAACATCATTTCTAAAGTTCCACCATCTGTCAACGTTCTTAGAAGCACGTGCATGAGTACGTGCACTGCAAATGGTGCGGGGTGGCTGACTGAAGCTCTTCCCAGGGCGCCCGCGAGGCGGCGCCAGCTGCAGGCCGTGGCAACGGTCTCGCTGCCCACCTAATCGGCGCTGGCTCATCGGCACACACGCACACACACACACACACGCACACACACACACACACACAGCACAGCACAGCGTACTGCAGCTGCCAAGCAGCTAGAGGGGCTGCTTGTGTGCCTGCCCACCTGCTGCAGCACGTCGGGCTCAACCCGCTGGCCGTACTCATCCTGTGCCATGCCCCATCCGATGGCGGTCAGCAAGGTGCCAGCGGCAGCCGCAGGCCTGGGCAGCGCTGCACAGGCAGGGGCATGGGAGAGCTTGCTCAGCAGCATTGGAGAGCTTGTTATGGCCCTGCTGCGTGCCCAACACAGGCTTTCCGAGGGAGGCAGGCGTGCGCAGCAAGCCGCCCGATGTACCACCCCAGGCCACAACACGCCCAGCTGCCCTCACCATTTGGCAGACGCAGCAGCGGGCGCATGGTAGAGGGGCGGTCCAGCAGCAGCAGTGCAAGGTCGTTGACCTGCAGCAGTCGGGCAGCAGCAGTGCAGTGCTGTGCCATGCAGCATGCTGCGCAGTACTGCCGGTGTTGCGAGGCTTCCCCACATATCTCTGCGCGTGCAACCGTCCCAACCCGCTGCCAGCCGGCCTCCTCCCGAGGCGCATGCTGTTGCCAGTGGACCACACCCCCCGTTGCAATTGTATCCAGGCGCTGCCTGCTGCACTGTGTGCCTTTCTCACCAGGTGGGTGCCGAGGTCGTCCACCCCGGGGTGCACGACGGCCCATTTCACGCGCCGCGCCTGCCAAGGTCAAGGAGACAGCTGTGGGTATTGTCGCAAGGTGCCTCGGCCGGCAAGCAGAGGTGCGCCTGCTAGCCATGCTTCTGCCTGCAGCTGACTGCCGCAACACGTGCAAGCAGCAGTGAACAGCACACCCAGGAGCACTGGCCTCGTACTGGCCGCCGATGCGCTCGTAACCGCCAATACGAAGCTGCATGCAAGGGCGGTGGCAGCGGCATGAGGGTGGAGACAGGAAGGGCGGGAGGGAGCACTCTGGAGCCTATGCGGCAGCCTCTGTGGGCTGGCCAAAAGCAGCCATGCATGTGGCCCCCATGCTATGGAAAGGCGCTGCCAGGGGCCCACCGGCGCGAACACGAGGTCCCCGGCAGCCCAGTCTAGGCGGCGCAGTATGCTGCAGCAGAATGGCATCATGTTCAGGACAGCCGGTGAGCTTCGGCTGGGCCCCGGAGGGAGGCCGCAGCACTGCGGGCACTCTGCCGCCGCGCGCCAGGACACTCAGTCACCAAGGGAGGCAGCGCCATTACTGCTGCCACAGCTGTTGGCAAGGGCCCAAGAGCACTCGGCCAGGTGCGAAAATCCACCGGCCCACTGCATACCAATGTGCGGCAGTCAGCGCCACCCGCTCATGCACCAGCCCCGCGCCTGCAGTAATGACAGAGGGAGCGCCGCACAAGATTGAGGGGAGGAAGCATGCGTGCACCATGCAAGTTGTGCATTATGCATGCGGCGCGCCTTAGTGGCGGCGCGCCTTAGTGGCGGCAGTAGCTGGGTGCGCTCTGTGCATGGCCAGGCGTACCGCAGTTGTGGTCCTGGTCCTTGCCGAAGCGCATCGACACCATGTACGGGAACCTGCGCCGAGTGCAAAAACGAAATTCCGCCTTTGATGGAAGGTGAAACAGCAGGCCATGCAATGACTCGGGCGCAGCAGATGCATTTAGTTGCCGACGGCTGTGGGACCCGACCCGCAAATGCGGCCTAGAGCCTGGCTCACCGGCCGCGTGTCGCATTCTGGCCGTTTATGATTGCTGGGGCAACAACCGAGCCAGAGGCATGAAGGCGCCTGCTGGTGGCACAGAGATGGGGCAGGAGGCCGGCAGGTTGCAAAATTATAGCACGGTGCTGAACTCATGCAACATGGCGCAACGCCACACTTGCGCTAGGGCGGCCAAGCTGGCAGGAGTTGGCATCACAACCAACCTCTGAGCTTGCACTGTCTTGGGCCGCTGTGGGGTAGGGGTGCCGCAGCTGCCGCGGCGCCCTGCACCACCGCTGGACTGCCGGCAAGGGGTGGGCCAGCTGGGGTCCTCACAGCGCCCTGTCGCGTTGTTCACCCGGTGTGCCCTGTCTTTGCAGGCCTTGCACACACGAGCGTTGCCGGAGCAGTCGTCACAGCGTGGGTCTTCGCAGCGGCGGCACTCGCCGTTGATGAGGGTCAGGTCACCGCACTGGGTGCAGCGGGTGCGGCCAGGCGACACAATCGAGCACTCCATGCAGTCCGGTGAGCAGCGCAGGCACGTCTTCTGCGGGGTGATCACATACCGCGAGTCGCTGCATGGGGCACGGTGCTTATGTCATGTCAACAGCGTGGTGATGGCAAGGCAGCTGTGCATTGTTGATCAGGCCAAGCGAGCCGTGCAACCGGGCGGCCACCGCTGGTTGGCGGCGGTAGCAGCATACACAGGTGCGCACAAAGCAGCGGGCCATCCACCGGAATTGGCTGCCAGCTGCAGCGCCGTGCATGGTAGGCATGCAGCATCTGCATTGGACCACACACGAGGCTGCCACTAGCCTACTATGGGCCACGGCATGCTAGTAGCCCCCAAGCTGCGCAGAGGGCTCACCAGGAGGCGCAGGTTGTGGCTGAGGCGCATGCCGCGCAGCCTTCCCCGCATGAAATGCAGCGCTTATCGGCTGTCAGGAAGTTACCCGCCAAGCTGCATGGAGTCAAGCGTAGGCAAAGGTGCATGTTGGCGGCTCAGAGCAGCGCATGCGTGCCAGGGCTGATGGGACAAGACGGCGACATTGGTGCCAACCATCAACGCTGCTGCCCATGCCTCACCATTCGGTGCACACCCCGTGTGCGTCCACTGCATCGCAGTTGTCTGGCAGCTGCGAAAATGCATGGTACAACAGCACTGGTACGACTCAAGACGGCATCAAGCTTACTGCAGCAAGCAGTTCGGGTAACGCATGCAACACCGGCTGCCACATCCAGGCCTGTGGGCTCTTGCACTTTGCTGTGAACCAGCTGCGCACCTCACCTGTGAGCATTGCTTGCGCGCGTTCACATAGTAACCGGCTTCACACTCCTTGCAGGCACTGCTCATCGGGCAGGATGCACCCAGCAGGCGGGGGTGGACACGTGTCGGCAGCAGGCGACGTAGCGGCACACACGGCATCAACTAGGAATAGGAGCGAGGCGTGTGCAGGGCAGAGGTAGCTGCCAGGTAGGCTGCTGGGAGGGCTGCCAGGTAGCCGCCATGCCAGGTAGGCTGCTGGGAGGGCTGCCAGGTGGCTGCCCGCCTCACCGGTAGTCCTGGCTGCAGTCCGCGCACAGGTTCACGCCGTCGGCATCCAGCCCTGCCGTGCAGCTCCGGCCTGCAGCAACGTTGAGGTCATGCTTGCGGGGTCGTTATGCAGGCCGGCCATGGGCTTGGCACGCGGCCATGTGCCTTTGCCACGAAGAAGAGAGGAGAAGAAGAAGGGTACGCGCAATGCGTGACTTGGCTCATGCCATGTTGTCAGCCAGCGCCTCACACTGGCGCTGAGCATCCAGCCCATAGCCCGTGCCGCATGCAGTGCACTGCTGCGTAGCTGGGTCGCACGCATCGCAGGCGTCGCCGCCCTTGCACTGCAGTGGGCAGCATGGGGTGATGCGTGAGGTGTGTACTAGGCTGGCAGGGTCACAGCACTCTCTGCCTTCTACAAACACTGCAACTCCTGCTCTGCACCCTCCCCTCTCTCTCCCTCTTTGTTTGTTTATGTGGCCATTTCTCTCCCCCCAGCCCTGTGGGCCACCTGGGGGCGTGTAGTCGCCTCGCACGACAGACATGTAACAGCCAGCCAGCCAGCTGCAAGCTTTGCAACCGAGAGCAGTGCCGCTTCCCAGTTTCATGCGCAAGCTCACCTTCTTGCACACACGGCCGGCAGTCAGCACATAGCCGGTGCCACATTCCGTGCAGCGGCCAGAGCGGTCACACGCCTGGCAACCGCTTGACGACGGGTTGTTGACGCACTGCGGTTCGTTTGAGGAGGGGATTCAACATGTTGACAGTTGAGCACCCAGCCTGGACAGGCAGGCACGGGACTGCAAGCACCGCCAGCTGCCAAGCTACTCTTGCGAGGCTTGCCGGCCTTGCACGCCCCGCCACTGGCAAGCCGCACCTTGTAGCAGCGCGCATCACTTCCCTGGTACACCGGCCACTCAATACCGGTGGATGGGTCGGTCCAGGAGCTGTCGCAGGAGGTACACTTGTTGGGCGTGGGGCCGCACCTGCACCGGCGGCGAGGGAAGGTCACGGCAGCCTGAGCATCAGCCCAGGCACCTTGCATAGTCAGGCCATGGCTGCCCTGCTGGCACAGGAGCATGCATATGTGTCGCTTCCCAGCCCCCGCCCAGCCCCCTGAGGTGCAAATGCCTTACTCCATGCAACGCGGGTCCTGGCACTTGACGCAAGTCACGGCTCCGGTGGGGGATGGCCGGCCAACCTGCATTGCCCCCGGCGCGCAGTCTGCGCAAGAACCATCCCCACTGCAGTAGCCGCAGACATCTGGGCACTCCTGCATTGAGACACGAGGGAGCTCGGAGGGAGGAGGGGTCGGGGAGCACGGTGTGGCAGCCGCCACCCCGACCCGTCCAGCGGCGGCGGGCCAGTGTACCAGGTAGTGCAAGCCGCGTGCGCTCCCTAGCTGCTCACCTCGCCCAGCTTGGCACCTGCAGGCAATGCCAGGAGGCGCGGCGCTCAGCGTGCACCGACGGGGGAACCGGCGAGGCCACCCAAGTCCCACACGGTTGTGGCTCCCCCTACCGTTGTTGGTGAGCTGCGCAGACGCTCCGCAGAGCGCCAGAGCGATCAGCAGCGCGCACAGGCGGCGCGGCGCAGCGAACATGGCCTGCCCGGCGCCTGTGCTGCCTGAACCGGGCCAGCCGGGTGCCAAGCAGGCCTAATTGATCACAGGCAAGCCGAACAGGGCCCAGCCAGCCCAGGTTCTGCCGCTGATTTGCTGCGGCCCGTTGGCCACATTTCGATTCGATTCCGGGAGGGGGAGCACAGCGCATCTCTGCTGCTTCTGACCTTTGCCCACATTTGCGTGGGGGTGCCCCCACATTCATTTGTGGTGCTGGACACATGCGCGACACATTGCATGACGGTGGGCAGAGCGCGTGTTCGACAGACGGCGTCTACAGCATCGGCAAGGCGACTGCTGCAGCCGCCCCAGCTGCCCCCTGCCGCACCAGGCTGCAGCCCATGTTACAGAGCTGTTGACTAAGGGCATACAAATAGTGGGAGTCCGTGCTAACGCACTGAGCAGGGGACGGAGGGTCAGGGAGTGTGAGAGGATGAAAGGACGGGAACGAGAGCAAACGGCACCCGCCAATGGCAGCCCCAGCTGGGGCGGCTGGTGCAACTGCACATGCCGTCCACGGTTTATATGTAGAGCTGAATTCGACTTGCTTTTGATTTGCTTTCGATTTGCTTTGGACATGTGTGTAGCTTATTGCACTGGATCAACTGCCAACCACCTCACGCGCTTTGCAACCTTGCCCTCGCTGCCTGCTCCGCTCTGCCTTGCTTATCGGACGCCACCTCATGAGAGACTGCTCACAGTCATTTGCACCACAATCTACAGTAGCAACCCAAAAACACTGTTTTTAGTGGATGCCGCAGCAATATGTAATATTCACTGACCAAAACTGACCAATTGTTGCAACAACAGGCAGCCGCTGTGCAAATGGCCTGGGGCGCCGCATGCTTGCATCCGGCTTGGTACCTAGTGCTGCTTCCAGGCTGCCGCAAGTCATGCAATGACGCGCTGCAGGCACCAGGGGCAGGTGAACCGCTGCGCCTCCGCCTCCAAGCCAGCTACTCCCTCCGCTGCCTCTGCTGTATCACCTGCACCCGCTGCGCTGCGGCTGGCCGCCGCTCCCTTGCGCGCCTGCGGCAGGGAAGGGGGAGCACTGGGCAAGTTGGACTTGCTGGGCGGCAAGCAGGCAAGAGCAGCTGTGGCGGCCTCCGCTGTGGCGGCCACTGCTGGCGTGCGGACAAACAGCCATGGCGTCGGCAGCAGGGGGGCTGTACTTGCGGGCACTGTTCGGCCAGACTCACCATAATCTGTGCAAAGCCTTGCCGCCAGCGGTCGATGTTGCCGCCGCCATTGCTGCTGCCATGGGCGATGCTGTCGCTGCCGCTGCCTACACTGCTACTGCACGCCTCCAGCAGGTGCGGCAGCAGCCGCGCCAGCACTTCAACATCAGTGGATGCATCATGCAGCGCCGCCCCCGCCGGCAGCTGCAGGCCAAAGTGAGCCTGCAGGGCACCCAGGTTGTGCTTGCGCTCACTCCGCTTGCCAGGCAGAGCGCTCCTGGCCAGCGGCAGCGTGTCCAGCCACCTGGTGGGCAGGGTAACCGACATGAGAGGGCCACGTGTCAATTTCCAGTCTACAAGGCAGCCATTAGTACAAGGCACCAGCCAGGCATTGGTCGACACGGGTGAGAAGTGGGACACCATGGCACTCGCGCAATACTACATGCAACTCCCGCCACTAGCTCGCACTCCTGCAAACAAGCTGCACTCCCAGCTCCAACTCACCGCCAGTGCACCGGCAGCGGCAGCGCGCGTCGGCCGAACTCGGTTGAAAGCAGTTGCGCATCAAACCGGGCGTTGTGCGCTGCCACAATGATGGGAGCTTCTGCCGCTTGTGCAGCACTAGCTGACCCTGCACAGTCAGCCGACAAGCGTGCGCCGTAGTTGACACCAGCCACACTGCCGCTGTGGCTGGTGTTGCCGCCACTGCTGCTGCTACCGCCGCCATTGCTGCTGGCAGAAGCCCGGCCAGCCGACATGAAGGCTGAGAGCAGCGGGCTGACTTGCAGGAAGGTGGGCCTGTGGGGCTGTGCACCGCATCGTTGACAGGCCACACACCTGCACAGAGCAGCAGCAGCAAAATGCCACTGAAACCCAATGTTTGTGGCCTTACGAAGCAGTGTTCTGTGCAAGATTGCGAACCAGTCTGTGGCCATTTGGGCTGGCACGCAAACTGCCATAAATGCAACTTCCCCAACCGCACCTCGATGGCGGAGGGATGCATGACGGCCGGGCAGGCGCGCAGCAGCAGGGACAGCAGCTGGCCGGACGCAACATTTAGCACGGCTAGCTGGTGAACATGGTCGCAAGAGCCTGCAGGATAGGGGCGTGGGCCGGGAGGGGCAGCATTGCTGAAGGGCTGTGATACTGTAACGCAGCGGCAGAGCACTGGCAGCAGCCTTTGGCCCCACCAAACAATCAGGTGGCAGGCAATGCTCAGCAGCATTGTGCAGCTGTCCCACTCACTGGAGAGGCCGGTGGTCTCCGTGTCCAGCACGAAAAGCGGCCAACAAGAGCTGTCGCCGCCGCTGTCGGGCTCCGCAGCTGAAATGCAACGCCGCATGCTGTCCTGGACTGCCGCTGCCGGCGCCCAAGATTGGAGGCGCACATAGGGCAGCTGCAGACTGGCTGCTGCGGTGGGAGCGTGAGGCAGCCGCCGCTCGCCGGCTGGCTGGTACAGGGCAGCGCAAGCAGCTGGCGGCAGCTCCAGGGCAGGCAGCAGCACAAGGCTGACCGTCTCCTGCCACCCAGCCGCCGCTGCCGGCGCCGCTCGCACCACCAGGAAAGCCCGCACGCATGCATGAGCTGCGTGACTGTCTGCTGGGGCCGGTGGTGAGGCTGGAGCGTGCGACGGCGCTGCCTTGGGGGCTGCACGCGGCAGCGGGCTGGGCGTACGAGGCGCCGCTGCCTCGGTGTCGGCGGCGGCACGGTCGGGCGTCGAAGGGGCGACGGCGGGCTCCAGCCATGTGAAGAAATCGCACCCGGCGTTCGGCCAAGCTGCACAGTTCGCGTACAGCCGTCCGCTCTGCTTCCTGGCGCTCCCAACCCGGGCCGCGCGCCCACACCTGCAGCGGATGTCGCCTCGCTGCATGCTTTCTCTCTCTCTCGTGCTTTGAGAACTGTAGTTTGGGTGTACTCTTGGAGACTATTACAAGCTCTCGAGGCCAGCGTTCACGCGGCGAGCTGCCCATGCAAACGCGGCGCCCACAGCGCGGGCGGGCCGGCAGCCGCCGCCGCCGTCATCGAGGCCTCCGCCTGGCTAGCGGCTACTGGACACTGCTTGCCAGCAACAAACGCAAGCTGTTTGTTATTAACGGGTCCACACGGTCATCTTGGAGGCAATCCATGCCGCACTCTCGCTTGTTGTTACCTTGCTCCAGCCGCCGCGGCATGCCGCCTGCCTGGGGCTGCCGCTATGCTGCGCAACAGCATGCCGTGATGCCGCCTCTTTCAGGCTGACGCATCCAGCGACGATTTTAGCTTGATCCACCATGCATGGACGCCTGGGGCGCTCTGCACCCCTCTCCTTGCTGCTGCTGCTGGCGGCGGTGGCAGCGGCAGTGGTCGGGCTCCCCGCCTGCCGCGCTCAGGTGCGGTTGCTGCGATCTAAGTGGTTGTAGCAGCACTGTGGAGCGCCGATCGGCGCCCTGATGGCGCGGCAGCCGGCGGCAGCGGAGGACAGCCAACCCCTGCAGGACGCGGCCCGTCTGTTGAACCCCAAACCCGCAGTTTCACACCGCCCAATGCTGCTCTGCAGGCCGATATCGGCGCGGCTCAGCTCGGTGCGCTGCCCACCGACCCCGCCGCTGCCGCCACCGACGACCCGACGGCTTGGGGCGGCGCCTCTCCTTCGGCAGCCCTGTCCCCTGCACTGACCGAGTCCTATGCAGCAGTGCAGCGCGCACAGCTGATGCTGGAACGAGCGCTAGAGCGCGTGCCGGCCGCCGCGGCAGGCAGGGGCGGGCAGAGCGCCGGCGTGCCGCCGCTCGTCGTGGCGGCGCATGCCGAGCTGCAGCGGGCAGAGGGTGCTCTGACGGATCAGGTGGGCTTATTTGCCAGTTACCTTGCCAAATGTGGGGCAAAGTACCCCGTGTCTGTGTTTAAATGTGTTGCATTTAGCAGGCAGAGGAATAGCCTCCTGCCCGCCCCTCCTGTTGTGCAGATTGCAGTGGAGGCGGCAGCCGCAGCAGGACCTCCGCCCTCAGCCCTGCTGCCGCCGCCTCGGCTGCTGCCTAGCCCCAGCTGGCTGCCTCAGCCAGACCGGCCGCCGCTGCCCCCATGGCCCACGCTCCAGCCACCCCCACTGCCGCTGCCCCCACCGCCGCTGTTATCACCCCCAGCCCTTTTGCGGCCGCCGCTCCTCCCGCCTCCCTTCCGCACCCAGCTGCCCCCTTC
>VFQQ010001824.1_pt1 | contig 27290 bp, 24 predicted proteins | sample 3512341 | NCBI WGS metagenome assembly VFQQ01 (sample SAMN10412373, study PRJNA504923) | tailings metagenome | isolation source: Relicate 2 Philex TSF1 revegetated site | place: Philippines: Tuba, Benguet | collected 2017-08-29
GGGCCTGCTGGCCTGGCGACGGCGCCAGGGCCGCTGAGCGCGGCGCCCGCGGCGCTCAGGCGCCGCGCGTGAACACCGTCAGCACGCCGGTGTAGCCGTACAGGTGGTGGCGGGCGATCTCGCCGCCGGCGAAGAAGCCCACCAGCGGCACGTCGCCCAGGGCGTGCTGCACGATCTTCAACTCGGCCGAGGGGCCGCCGAAGTGCGGCCCGCCGCGGCCTGCGCAGCTCACGTACACCGCGCCAAGGATGCGCTGCGCGGCGCTGGCCCCCGGTGTGGCCACGCCGGGCGCGCCGGCGTAGGCGGGCTCGGGCTGCGACTCGACCTCGTCGCGGATCTCGCTGCAGATGCGCACGAGGTCGCGCCGGGCGGCGGCCACGTCGCGTTCGCAGAAGGCCAGCTTCATGCCGGGGCGCAGCACGTCGGCCACGGCCACGGCGCCACGCGCCGGGTCCAGGCCGATGAGGTGGCGCACGCGCGTGTCCATGCCGAACTGGTTGGGCAAACGGCCGCCACCGGCCCGTTGCACCAAGGCCGCGTCGTGTTCGTCGGTCAGGCCCACCAGCGTCTGGCGCAGTCGCGGCAGCGCCTGGCGCGGGTCTTCCAGGCTGTCGATCTTCAGGTCACCGAGCAGGCACTTCAGCGCGCTGTCGCCATCGAGCTCGGTGGCGATGTTGCGCTCACAGGCGGTGACCGTGCGCACCGGCCCCAGCGGCTGGCAGCCCTGCGTGACGCGCGAAATGAGCGGCACCTCCTGCGCGAAGGCCACACCCGAGAGGCCGCCCTGCCAGACGCCGTCGGCGATGTGCACGGCCGCGCCGCGGGAGCTGGCCAGGCCGCCGAAGAGGTAGCCGGAACTCGTGCGGTCGCTCATCTCGGCGATGAGTTCGGCAAGATCGGGGGTGTTCGGGTCCGCGTGCACCAGCGCGCTGAAAGGCTGCAGGTGCTGCAAGCGCCGCGCTCCCGAGAAGACCTCGAAGCGCCCTGCCGGCAGCGCGGCCAGCATGAGCACGAGCGCGGGCTCGTCGAAGTACTCCACGCCGCTGGCCGCCACGCCCACGCCCACGCTGCCCACCCAGGCCACACCCGGCCAGCGCTGGCGCAGCTCGGCCAGCAGCGGCTCGGCCTGCGCGGCGTAGTGGTCGCTGAAGTAGACGAGGCCCAGGCTCAGCGGGCCTTCGGCGCTGGCCTCATGGGCGGCGCGGCCCGCCTCCACCTGCGCGGCGGCCAGTGCGAGCGCGCCGCGCCAATCGGGGTGCGTGGCGTGGCCGACGAGAAAGGCAGGCATGGCGGTGGCGTGCGACTTCAGCGCGCGCGCTTCTTCGGTGCCGCCGCCGCGCGCACCGCAGCGCCGGCAGCCTTCACCGGCACCTGGGCCGCGGCCTTCAGCGCACCGGCCGCCGTGTCCATGCCGGTCTTCACCAGCGTGCCGGCGAGGTTCCTGGCGGTGTCGGCGGCGCTGTCCTTCATGGCCTGCGTGGCGAGTTCGGTGAACTGCTGCGTGAGCGAACCCCACCACTGCATCGGATCGACGGCGGGCACCGCGGGTTTGTCGGCCTTCTCGGCCTTGGCCGCGGGCTTGCGCCTGGGCGCTGCCGGCGCCGGGGCGGGCGCCGCGGCAGGCGCGGCGGCGGGCCTGATCTTCAGCGATTCACCCACCTGTGCCAGCGGCAGGTTCATGCCCTGCAGCGTGGCCAGCGTCATGCGCTGCACCTCCAGCGCCTGGATCGTGGTGCCCAGCAGCTTGGCGTTCTGCTCCAGCCAGAACTGCACCGTCTTGAGTTCGGAGATGCGCTTCTCCAGCTCCTCGGGGTTCAGCGTGGGCGCGATCCACTGGCCCATGCCGGGGATGCCCGGCACGCCCGAAGCGGCGTTTTTCATCAGGCCCTGCAGGAAGTCGAAACCCGGCACCAGGCGGGCCAGGTCGGTGGCTGGGGTCATCGGCGCCCTCATGAGTTGTGCGGCGCGCCCATTGTGCGCCGTCACACGCGCGCCCCGTGCCTACTTCGCGAAGCGCACGCGCTCGACCTTGAAGCCGCGCTGCTCCAGCAGGCGCGGCAGCGACTGCTCGCCGGTCATGTGCAGCGCGCCCACGGCCACGAAGAGGCGGCGGCCGGTCTTGTGCTGGGCCTCGATGGCTTCGGCCAGGCCGGTGTTGCGCTCGTCGTTGAGCCTCTTCATGTAGGCGCGGTCGGCTTCGCTGTCGGCGCATTCGCACCAGCCGGCGTAGTTCTCCAGCGCCGCCAGGTCGCCCTGCTCCCAGGCGGCGGCCAGGCGTTCCAGCACGCGGCGCGCGCTCCGGTCTTCCAGCTGCTGCAGCGTCTGCTCGAGGTGGCTCGTGGCCTCGGCTTCGTCGGCGGGCACCAGCACCTTCAGCTGCGCCAGCGCCGATTCCAGCGCCACCAGCCTGCGCGCGGCGCCCGGCTTGCCCTCGGGCCTGTGTTGTGCGATGAGGATCTGCTCCATGGCAAAGCCGCTGTCCATGCCGAACCAGCGTGCTTCCATGATCGTCAGCGTGGTGGCCTGCAGCAGCGGGTGCAGCGCCGCCAGGGCCTCGCTGGACATGCAGGCCCGTTCGTAGGCCCGCTGCAGGCGCTGCCGCAGCGGCTCGGCCAGCTGCGGGTGGCGCAGCTCGGCCATGGCTTCCTGCAGCGCGGGGTCGTTGGGGTCGATCTCGAGCGCCAGCACCTCGGCGGCCCTGAGCGCGGCGGCGGTCTGCGGGCCCAGCTTGCGCCACTGCGGCTTGCCGATGTGCAGCGTGCCGTAGAGGTGCAGCGTGCGGCCGTCGCGCGTGGCCTTCCAGAGCAGGCCGCGGTCCTTGGCCACGAGCTGGGCCTCGGCCACCACGGGCAGCGGCGGCGGGCAGGCGGCACGTTCGGCCAGGGCCGGCACGGCCAGCCAGCAGGCCGCGAGCGCTGCGGCGCAGTGAACGAGCCAGCGCTTCACCGCGCGCTCCCCGCCGGGCGGATGCGCATCACCCCCTGTTCCTGCTGCCAGGCGAGCTTGCCCAGCACGTCCATGCCCAGCAGCGGCGCGGCCAGCTGCGGCAGCGCGGCCACGCGCAGGCGCTCGGCGCGGACGCCACCTTCCAGGTGCAGGTCGGCCAGCACGATCTGGCCCTGCACCAGGCCGCCGGCGGTGCTGGACTGCATGGTGCCGACCACCACGAGCCCCAGCTCGCGCGCGAGTGCCGCAGGGATGGCGGTGCCGGTGGCACCGGTGTCGACGAGGAACTCGATCTCGCGCGAGGCCGCCGCGCCGCTGATGCGCACCGGCCAGTGGTAGTGGCCGTCGGCGGCGCGGCGGATCTCCAGCGTGCCGCCGTCCACCGTGAACTGCGCCGCCTGCTGTTGCTGCTGCCAAGCCTGCACGCCCACGAAGAGGCCGACGCCGAGCACCAGCCAGACGGTGGTGTGCTTGAGCCAGCCGGGGATGTCTTGCACGGGAACGCGGGAGATGGAGGAAGGACGTTCAACCGGGCGCTGCCACACGCTGCTCGATGGCGCCGAACACGCTCTGGCCGTCGGCACCCAGCGCCTCGATGCGCACGGTGTCACCGAACTGCAGCCAGCCGGTGGCCGGCGCGCCCTGTTCGGCGATTTCGATGGCCCTGATTTCGGCCAGGCAGGCCACGCCTTGAGTGGCGTCCTGCACGCTCACGGTGCCGCCGCCGACGATGCTGCCGGCCCCCAGCCGCCGCGTGTGTGCCGCATGCGCGATCAGGCGGCCGAAGTCGAAGTGCATGCCGCTGGCGGTGTCGAGCCGGCCGAGATCGCGGCCGTTGCGGGCGCAGGTCAGCGTGAGCTGGGCCCGGCCGCGCTGCCAGCCGCCGCCCAGTTCGTCGGGTGTCACCGCCACCGGGCCGAAGGCGGTGGCGGGCTTGCCCTGCAGGAAGCCGAAGCCACGGTCGAGCTCCGGCGGGATCAGCTCGCGCAGGCTCCAGTCGTTCACCAGCAGCAGGAGGCGCACGCTGTCCAGCGCGGTGTCGCGCGGAGTGCCCATGGCCACGTCGCCGGTGACGACGGCGATCTCGGCTTCGAAGTCGATGCCCCAGTCGGCGCTGGCGAACAGTGCGTCTTCGGTGGGGCCTTGCAGGTCGTCGCTGCCGCCCTGGTACATCAGCGGCTCGTCGCGCAGCCAGGGCGGCACTTCCGCCCCGCGGGCCCGGCGCACGCGCTCGACATGGCTCAGGTAGGCGGAACCGTCGAGCCACTGGTAGGCGCGCGGCAGCGGCGCCATGCACTGGCGCGGGTCGAAAGGGAAGGCGTGCCGCGCCTTGCCGCCGTTGAGCGTGGCGTACAGGTCTTCCAGCTGCGGGCTGATGAAGTTCCAGTCGTCCAGCAACTGCTGCAGCGTGCGCGCATGGCCGGCGGCGAAGTGGGCGGTGCTGAGGTCACGCGAGACGACAGCAAGCTGTCCGTCGCGCGAGCCGTCCTTGAGGCTGGCGAGTTTCATCGTCTGGGCAGGGGGCAATGGCACTATTGTGGGGTGGTGGCGGAACCGCATTTCCCCTTTGCCCGAAGGAGGGCGGCCGCAGCGCTGCTGCTGGCGCTGGTGGTGCTGGTGCTGCACGCATGGATGCTGGGCACGTGGCAGCCGGCGCCGTCGCTGGGGCGGGTGCCGGCGGTGTCGGTGAGGCAGGTGGTGGTGGCGGTGGCACCATCGCCGACGGCGGCAGAAGCGTTGCCGCCCGCGCCCCGATCCGTGCCGGAGCCCAGGCCCATTCCGGCCCCTGCCGCACCGGAAGCCGCCACCGTGCCGGCGCCGCCGCCGCAGCCGCGCGCAGAGGCCGACCCCAGACCCGAGCTGCCCACCTACGCCACCCGCCTGCCCGCGGCGGCCACGCTGCGCTTCGAGACCGAGCGTCGCCAGCGCGGCGGCTGGGCCGAGCTGCGCTGGCAGCCCGGCGAGCAGGGCTACACGCTCGCGCTGCAGGGCCTGGGCGCGCTCGGCGTGGGTGCCACGAGCCAGGGCGGCTTCGACGCCGCCGGCCTCGCGCCACTGCGCCACGCCGAGCTGCGCCGTGGCCGCGAGGTGCGTGCCGCGAACTTCCAGCGCGACAGCGGCCGCATCACCTTCAGCGGGCCGGCCGTCGAACACCCGCTGCTGCCGGGCAGCCAGGACCGCCTGAGCTGGCTCGTGCAGCTGGCCGGCGTGCTCAATGCCGACAGCACGCTGGCCGAGCCCGGCGCCCAGCTGCACATGGTGGTGGCCGGCACGCGGGGCGACGCCGAGGTCTGGACCTTCACCGTGCAGCCCCGCGCGGCGCTGGAAGTGCCGGCCGGCCGCGTCGAGCAGCCCGTGCACCTGCTGCGCGAACCCCGCCGCCCCTACGACACCGAGGTGCAGGTCTGGCTCGACCCGGCGCGCGAGCACCTGCCGGTGCAGCTGTGGCTGCGCCTGCGCGCCACGGGCGAGGGTACCGAGTACCGCCTGGTCGAAGCCGGGCCTTGAAGCGGCCCTTGAAATGCCGGCCCGGCCGCCCCACGTCGGCTGTCAGGAGGTCTTGATCCGCATGAACATGCTCTACAACTCGGACAGCTTCGTGGTCGTGCAGTTCGAGCTGCCCGAAGAGAGCGACGCGCCCGGTGCCAGCCGGCGCGGTGGCTACGAGATCGTCGACAAGTTCGCGCGCAAGGAGATCTACCTCCAGGGCGCCGTGGCCGAATCGTTCCAGCGCGGCGTGCAGGCCGTGGTGGAAGGCAGCCCGAGCGAAGAGCACGAGCAGCGGCTGGACGACTACATCGCCGGCTTCGTGGCGCTGGCGCAGCAGCCGGTGGTGCTGCACTGAAGCCCGGGTCCTGAGGCAGCCCCGGGCTTGCCGGGGCCATCCTGCTGGGGCAGGATCGGCTTCGTCGTCGCCATCCTGAAAGGGCTGCCCATGGCCCGAGCGCCCCACACCGCCGAATCGCGCTGCCTGCTTTCGCCGGGGCTGGCCGATGCGCCGGTGCTGGACACCTTGTGCACACACTTCGTGCTCACGCTGACGCTGCGCCAGGCCGGGCGCTTCAACCTGCGGCGCGACTGGAACAGCCTGCTCTCGCTGGTGGGCCGCCACCTCGTGTGGCCGGCGCCGGTGCTGGCGCGGGTGCGCGGCTTCCTGCAGCAGCGCTGCAAGGGCAACCCGCAGTGGAAAGGGCACGAGGCGCTGTCGGATGCCGCCTTCCTGGAACGCCACGGCCCCTGGCGCGGGCCTTATGAAGAAGGCACGCTGTTCTTCTACATCGACGAATACATCAAGGACGCGCCGAAAGACCTGCTGACCACGCTGGCCACCACCTGTGACTGGCTGGCGCGGCGGCTGAAGAAGCAGAACACGCTCGTCCAGAAGAACATCGACGCACTCGCCGGCCTGCTGCAGCTGAACCCCGCAGAACGCGCGCTGCTGCTGTACGGCACGCTGGCGCGTTACCAGCGCGACCTGCGTGGGCTGCTGGTGGAGTTCAAGGTCAGCAACGCGCAGGAGGCCTACGCGGCGCTGGCCGCCGTGGCCGGCGTGGAGGCGGGCGACGTGGCCGAGGCGCTGCGTGCCGGCTCGCGGCTGGAACGCATCGGCATGGTGGAGAACCTGATCTCCGAGCAGAACATCACCGACCTGGCCGACCTGATGAAGGTCAGCGAGCAACTGCCGCCGGTGCTGATGCGTGAATACCGCGCACCGGGCGAGCTGATGGCGGTGTTCACGCGCCCGGTGCCCAAGAGCGAGCTCACGGCCGCCGACTTCCATTTCGTGGCCGACGACGTGGCCGTGCTCACCTCGCTGCTGAAGAACGCCACCACGCGCAAGGAAGCGGGTGTGAACGTGCTGCTGTACGGCCCACCCGGCACCGGCAAGACCGAGCTGGCCAAGGTCTGTGCCGCAGCCGCCGGGCTGGAGCTGTACGAGGTGGAAAACGCCGACCGCGACGGCAATTCCCTGAGCGGCCGCGACCGCTACCGCAGCCTGCAGATCAGCCAGGTCTTCCTCAAGGGCAGCCCCGGCGTGGCGCTGCTGTTCGACGAGGTGGAGGACGTCTTCCCGCCCATCAGCAGCGAAGCCGCGCAGATCATGGCGCGGCTGGACAGCAGCGATGCCGCCGGCAGCGGCATGAGCAGCAGCGTCAGCGGCAAGGCCTGGGTGAACCAGATCCTGGAAACCAACCCGGTGCCGGTGATCTGGATCACCAACCGCATCGAGCAGATCGACCCCGCCTTCCGCCGCCGCTTCCAGTACCACCTGCAGCTGAAGAGCCCGCCACCCGGCGCGCGCGAGGGCCTGGTCACGCGCGCGCTGGCCGGCGTGCCGGTGGACCCCGGCTTTGCGGCGCGCCTGGCTGAGCGGCGCGGCCTGACGCCGGCGCAGATCCGCACCGCCGTGCGTTTTGCACGCCTGGCGCAGCCCGAGGGCGGCGCGCCCGAGGCCATCGAGGCGCTGATCGAGCGGCAGCTCGGCAACGCCGACAAGGCGCTCGGTGGCACGCGTGGTGAACGCGGCGCGCGGCCCGTGGTCACCGCCTACGACCTGACGCTGCTGAACGTGGAGTGCCGCTTCGAGGTACCGAAGATCGTGCAGGCGCTCACCCGCCGCGGCCACGGCACGCTGTGTTTCCACGGCGCGCCCGGCACCGGCAAGACGGCCCTGGCCGAGCACATCGCGCGCGAGCTGCAACGCCCGCTGATGATCCGCCAGACCAGCGACATCGCCAGCAAGTACGTGGGCGAAACCGAGCAGAACATGGCCCGCATGTTCGAGGACGCCGCCACCGAGAACGCCGTGCTGCTGCTCGACGAGGCCGACAGCTTCCTGCGCAGCCGCCGCCTGGCCGAGCGCAACTACGAGGTCACCGAGGTCAACGAGATGCTGCAGGGCATGGAGCGTTTCCCCGGCGTCTTCATCTGCACCACCAACCTCTTCGACGAGCTCGACGAAGCCGCGCTGCGCCGCTTCACCTTCAAGGTGCGCTTCCACCCGCTGCTGGCCGAGCAGCGTGTGCGGATGTTCACGGCCGAGGCGCTGGGCGGCGATGCGACGAAGCTCACGGCGGAGCAGCGCGCGCGGCTGGTGGCGCTTGACCAGCTCGTGCCCGGCGACTTTGCCGCCGTGCAGCGGCAGATCGAGATCCTCGGCACGCCCTTCGAGCCCGACGAGCTCCTGTCACAGCTGGAAAGCGAGCACCGCGTCAAACCTGAGGTGCGCCAGCGCCGCGGCATCGGCTTTCAGCGCTGAAGTCGGCGCCCCGCGCGGGCTCAAGGCGGGCCTCCGGCGGCCGATAAGGCGCCATGGCCCTGCTCGGCACCGACATCACCGCACCCGCCACCGGACCGTGGCTGCCCTGGGCGCTGGCCGGCAGCCTCGTGCTGCTGGTGGCCGCCGTCGTGCAGGCGGTGCGGCTGCTGCGCAGCCGGCAGCGCCTGGTGCAGCGGCTGACGCAGGCCAACACCGCGCTGTCCGAGCTGAAGCAGCGCGACCCGCTCACCGGGCTGGCCAACCGCGCGGAGTTCGACGCCCAGCTCGACGCCGCCGTGGCCCGCGCCGACCGCGGCCTGGTGCCGCTGACGGTGATGGTGCTCGGCCTGGACAACTTCCGCGCCGTCAACGACACCTGGGGCCCCCGCGTGGGCGACGCACTGCTGGTGCAGGCCGCCGAACGTGCGGTGGCCTTCGCCGGCGACGCCCGCCGCGTGGCGCGCTCGTCGGGCGACGAGTTCATGCTGCTGCTGGACACCGGCATGGACGGCGCCACGGTGCAGGCCGAGCTGCTGCGCCAGCGTGTGAGCCAGCCCTACCTCGTCGAAGGCCAGACGCTGCAGGTCAGCGCCTCCATCGGCATCGCCGTCTATCCCGACCATGGCTCGCGCCCGCGCCTGCCCGCGCACGCCGCGCTGGCCATGCGCAGCGTCAAGCTCGGCGGCGGCAGCGGCCATGCCCTGTGGGATCCGGCCATGAGCGTGAGCCAGCGCGAACAGGCCGAACTGCTGCAGGACCTGCGCCAGGCGCTGGCGCGGCACGAGTTCCAGCTCTTCTACCAGCCCAAGGTCGACGCCCACAGCCTGCAGATCACCGCCGCCGAGGCGCTGCTGCGCTGGCAGCACCCCAAGCGCGGCATGATCAGCCCGGCCACGTTCATCCCGCTGGCCGAGCGCCACGGGCTCATCGCCGACATCGGCCTGTGGGTCATCGAAGAAGCCTGCCGCCAGGCCGCGCAGTGGCGCGAAGTCGGATTGCGCATGCGCATCGCGGTGAACATCTCGGGGCACCAGCTGCGGCGTGACGATCTGGTCGGCCAGATCGAGTCCTCGATCGCCCGCCACGGCATCCCCGCCGGCCGCCTGACCTGCGAGATCACCGAAAGCGTGGCGATGGAAGACACCGCCGTCACACGCGCCGCCTTCGAACGCCTGGGCAAGGCCGGCCTGCACGTGTCGATCGACGACTTCGGCACCGGGCATTCGAGCCTGGCCGCGCTGCGCCGCCTGCCGGCCGCGGAGCTCAAGATCGACCGCGCCTTCGTCATCGACCTGGGCCAGAGCGACGATGCGCGCAGCATCGTGCGCGCCATCGTGCAGATGGCGCACTCGCTGCAGCTCAAGGTGGTGGCCGAGGGCGTGGAGACCGAGGTGCAGCGCGACGAACTCGTGCGCCTGGGCTGCGACGAGCTGCAGGGCTACCTGTTCGCCAAGCCGATGTCGCCCCAGGCACTGGCGCTGTGGGCGCAGGACGACGGTGCCGTGGGCGCCTCGGCCTTCAAGGCCAGCCTGTTCGAACCCACGATGCCGGCGCCGCTGGATCCGTGAACTTGTGGGCGGTGCGGGCGCATGGCGCCCGTTTCCCCCATCTTGCGGATGGCCGAGCAACCGGCGAGCGCCACGCCGGATGCGATGATGCCGGGTCTTCCACCCAGCGCCCCGCCCACGCCCTTGCATGACCACCGGTGACTCGTCCCTGCTGCTGTGGGTGATGGCCGCCGTGGTCGCCATGCTGGCGTCCTATCTCTTCATCGGCTGGGTGCGGCGGGGCCAGAGCACCGGCGGCTGGACATCGAGCCTCGGGCCGGCGCTGCTGGCCGGGCCGGCGCTGGGCCTGGGCCTGTCCTCGTCGATGGTGCTGGCCCTGTCGGCCGAGGCACTGGCCTTTCCGCTGGGCTACCGCTGGATCCTGGTGCCGGTGCTGGTGCTGGCCCCGATGCTGGCCTGCGTGCCGGCCGCCTGGTGGCTGACGCGGCGGCAGGGCTGGATCACGCTCATCTGCTGCGGCGTGCTGCTGGCCGCGGTGGCGGTGGCGGTGCAGGCTGGCTGGCTGCTGGCCGCGGGCCTGCGCCCGGGCCTGCGCTGGAACTTCAAGCTCGTGGGCGCCGCCGCCGGCCTGTCGGCCGTGGGCTTCAGTGCCTCGCTGTGGCTGGCCTATTCCGACGCCAGCGGCGCCGGCGCGCGCAAGACGCTGTGGCGCGTGGGTGCGGCGGTGCTGATGGCACTGACGCTGGTGGCGGGGCAGGAGGTGATGACCGCCGCCGTGAGCCTGCTGTCACAGGTGGGTTCGGTGTTCCAGCGCGAGGCCACGTCGACGTTGATGTGCCTGTTTGCCGGCGCCGCGGTACCCACGCTGATGGCTGCGGTGGCGCTGGACCTGGTGCTGCGCAACAAGGGCGAGCGCCGCCGCCACCGCAACACCGACGAACTGGCCCAGAGCGGCAAGCGCCGCAAGCGCCGCCGCAAGTACCGGATGCTGTAGCCGGCGGCTACAACTGTTCCCAGGGCAGGCCGTCGTGGCGCCAGCCGTTGAGGCGGCCACGCTGGAAATGTTCGTCGAGATCGCCCTCGAAGCCATGCAGCACGTTCACCACCTCGGTGAAGCCGGCGGCTTCGAGCGCCTCGCCGGCTTCGAGCGTGCGCTTGCCGGAGCGGCACAGCAGCACCACCGGCCGCTCGTTGCTGCCGCCTTCGCGCTTCACGCGCTCGACAAAACCCTCGGGGTGGATCTGCATGTCCGGGTACTCGTACCAGGCCACGTGCACCACGCCCGGCGGATGGCCCACGTAGAGGTACTCGATCTCCATGCGCACGTCGACGAACAGCGCGTCGGGGTGGGCCTGCAGGTACTGCCAGGTCTCGGTGGGGGTGAGGTGCTTCATTCCTACAATCGGGGCATGAAAGCCTTGCCGACTTCCACCGCCTACACACGCGGCGCCGCCCTGCCGGCGATTCTGCATGAGCGCATCGCCATCATCGACGGCGCCATGGGCACGATGATCCAGCGCCACAAGTTGTCGGAGGCCGATTTCCGCGGCGAGCGCCTGGCCACGCATGGCAAGGACCTGAAGGGCAACAACGACCTGCTGGTGCTGACGCGCCCCGACGTCATCAGCGAGATCCACCGCCAGTACCTGGCCGCCGGCGCCGACCTGATCGAGACCAACACCTTCGGCGCCACCTCCATCGCGCAGGAAGACTACGGCCTGGCGCACCTGGCGCGCGAGATGAACGTGGCAGCGGCACGCATCGCGCGCGAGGCCGCCGACGCCTTCGCCACGCCCGACCAGCCGCGTTTCGTGGCCGGCGCGCTCGGCCCCACGCCCAAGACGGCCAGCATCAGCCCCGACGTGAACGACGCCGGCGCGCGCAACGTCACATTCGAAGAGCTGCGCGCGGCCTACCGCGAGCAGGTCGAGGCGCTGATGGAAGGCGGCGCCGACGTGCTGCTGGTCGAGACCATCTTCGACACGCTCAACGCCAAGGCCGCGCTGTTCGCCATCGACGAGGTCTTCCACGCCACCGGCGAGCGCCTGCCGCTCATCATCAGCGGCACCGTCACCGACGCCTCGGGCCGCATCCTCAGCGGCCAGACCGTGGGCGCCTTCTGGGCCAGCGTGCGCCACCTGCAGCCGCTGGCCGTGGGCCTGAACTGCGCGCTGGGCGCGGCGCTGATGCGCCCCTACATCCAGGAACTGGCCAAGGCCGCGGGCGACACCTTCATCAGCTGCTACCCCAACGCCGGCCTGCCCAACCCGATGAGCGACACCGGCTTCGACGAGACGCCAGCCGTCACCGGCGGGCTGATGGAGGATTTCGCGAAAGCAGGCTTCCTCAACATCGCCGGCGGCTGCTGCGGCACGACGCCCGAGCACATCGCGGAGATCGCGCGCCGCGTGGGCGCCTACCGGCCGCGCACCCGGCACGACCCGCTGTTCTCGCAGCTGCTGGCCGCCTGAGCGGCATGCACGTCGTCCTCAGCGGCTCCAGCGGCTGGCTCGGCCGCTGGCTGGCGCCGATGCTGCGTGCTCAGGGTCACCAGGTGACCGGCGTGGACCCGGCACCGGGGCCGCACACGCAGGTCGTGGGCTCGGTGCACGAGCGTGGCGTGGTGGAGCGCGCTTTCAAGGCCGCAGGCCGCGTCGACGCGGTGATCCACGCCGGCGCGCTGCACAAGCCCGACATCGTGCGCCACCCGCCGCAGGCCTTCATCGATGTCAACGTCACCGGCACGCAGAACCTGCTGCAGGCCGCCAGCGCCGCCGGTGCATCGCGCTTCGTGTTCACCTCGACCACCTCGCTGATGATCACGCAGCAGCTGCGCGAGGCCACGCACGGCAACGCGCTGTGGCTCGACGAAAGCGCAGCGCCACTCGCGCCGCGCAACATCTATGGCGCCACCAAGCTCGCGGCCGAGGCGCTGTGCCGCGTGCACCACCTGGACACCGGCCTGCCCTGCCTCGTGCTGCGCACCTCGCGCTTCTTCCCCGAGGACGACGACACGCACAGCACGCCCTCGGGCCCCAACCTGAAGGCCAACGAATTCCTGTACCGCCGCCTCACCGTGGAAGACGCCGCGCGTGCGCATGTGCTGGCGCTGGAAGCCGCGCCACGGGTCGGCTTCGACGTGCTCGTGGTCTCGGCGCCCACGCCGTTCAGCGCCGCCGATGCAGCGGAGCTGGGCCGTGATGCCGCCGCTGTCGTGGCGCGCCTGTACCCCGACGCGCACGCGCTGTATGCGGCACGCGGCTGGACTCTGCCGGCGCGCATCGACCGCGTCTACGACGCCAGCCGCGCCGAGCGTGTGATCGGCTTCCGCGCCGCCGTGGACTACGCTGCCGTGCTGTCCGCGCTGCGCAAAGGCGCGCCGCTGCCGTTCGAGCACGACCCCTCGTACACCTCGCCGCTGCTGCAGCGGCCACGCTGATTCAGATCTCGACTTTCGTGCCGAGCTCGACGATGCGGTTCGTCGGCAGGTGCAGGAAATCAGCCGCCGCGGCCGCGTTGCGGTGCATGCTGGCAAAGAGCTTCTCGCGCCACGGCGCCATGCCGCCGCCGAGCGTGGGGATCACCGTGTCGCGGCTCAGGAAGTAGCTCGTCTCCATCTCGTCGAGCTGCACGCGGCCCGACAGCAGCTTCAGCGCCTCGGGCACGTCGGGCTCGTTCTTGAAGCCGAAGTGCAGCGTCACCTGCCAGCAGTCGTGGCCCAGCGGCTCGGCCTCGCAGCGCCTGTCGAAGCCGATCCACGGCACCTCGTGGTGCAGCACGGTGACGAACAGGTTCTGCTCGTGCAGCACCTTGTTGTGCTTGAGGTTGTGCAGCAGCGCAAACGGCGTGCTGCCCTTCTCGGCGCTGAGGAACACCGCCGTGCCCGGCACACGCACCGGCGGGCTGATGAAGATGCTCTCGATGAAGGGTTCGAGCTCGATGGCCTCGCTGCGCAGCCGCTCGCCCATCAGGCGCCGGCCGGCCTTCCAGGTGACCATCAGCGTGAACATGCCCGCGCCGATGAGCAGCGGGAACCAGCCGCCTTCCAGCACCTTCACCGCGTTGGCGGCGAAGAACATCACGTCGACGACGAAGAAGAACCCGGTGGCCGCCGCGCACAGCACGAAAGGCAGCTTCCAGGCGTAGCGGATGACGAAGAAGGTCATCACCGTGGTGATGGTCATGTCGATCGTCACCGCGATGCCGTAGGCCGAGGCCAGCGCGCTGCTGCTGCCGAACATCACCACCGCCAGCACGACGCAGCCGAAGAGCGCCCAGTTGACGAAGGGCACGTAGATCTGCCCGGTCTCGCGCACGCTGGTGTGCAGCAGGCGCAGGCGCGGGATGTAGCCCAGCTGCACCGCCTGCTTGGTCACCGAGAAGGCGGCCGTGATCAGCGCCTGCGAGGCAATGACGGTGGCCAGCGTGGCCAGGCCGATGAGCGGGAACAGCGCCCAGGCCGGGGCCATCTCGTAGAACGGGTTCTTCACGTTCTCGGGGTGCTGCAGCAGCATCGCACCCTGGCCGAAGTAGTTGATCACCAGCGCCGGCATCACCACGGCGAACCAGGCCAGCCGGATCGGCCGCTTGCCGAAGTGGCCCAGGTCGGCGTACAGCGCCTCGGCGCCGGTGACACACAGCACCACCGCGCCGAGTGCGAGGAACGCCACCTGCGGTTGCGTGGCCAGGAAGGCCAGGGCGTGGTGCGGCGACAGCGCCACCAGCACCTGCGGGTGGTTGAGGATGTGCGGCACGCCCAGCAGCGCCAGCACGATGAACCAGGCCAGCGTGATGGGCCCGAAGAAGCGCCCCACCACCGCGGTGCCGAAGCGCTGCGCCGCGAACAGCAGCGTGATGACGACCAGCGTCACCGGCACCACGTAGCGGTGCAGCCCCGGCGCCGCCACCTCCAGGCCTTCCACGGCCGAGAGCACGCTGATGGCCGGTGTGATGACACCGTCGCCGAAGAAGATGGCGGTGCCGAAGATGCCCAGCAGCAGCAGCCGCATGCGCAGGGCGGGCCGGTCCTTCACCGCCTGCGAGGCCAGCGCCAGCATGGCAATGAGGCCGCCTTCGCCGTTGTTGTCGGCGCGCAGGATCAGCGTCACGTACTTCAGCGACACCACCACGGTGAGTGTCCAGAAGACGAGCGAGAGGATGCCTAGGATGTTCTCCGCCGTCAGCGGCACGCGGCCGTGCGCGAAGACCTCCTTCAGCGCGTAGAGCGGGCTGGTGCCGATGTCGCCGTAGACGACGCCGATGGCGGCGAGCGTCAGGCCCGCCAGGGCGCCGGGTGCGTGTGAACGTTTCTCGGCGCCCATGTCTGGGAGTGATTGTGCACCTGCACAATCGCCCCAGGCTGACACACGTCAGTCGATGTTCTCGGCTTCGGGGTCGGTGGCCTCGAGTTCGTAGGACGCGGCCAGCATCGCCAGCCGGCCTATCACGCCGTACATGTAGAACCGGTTCGGCGCGCTCGCGCCCGGCTTGGCGCCGGCGCGTGGCAGCTGGGTGCTTTCCGCGAAGGCCAGCGGCACGAAGCTGGAGCCGGGGCCGCCGAGGTTCTCGTCGGTGCCGCGGTCGGCGTGCACGCGGTAGTAGCCGCCCACCACGTAGCGGTCGATCATGCACACCACCGGCTCGGCCACGGTGCCGTGGATGCGTTCGTAGCTGGCCACGCCTTCCTGGATGATGACGTCGGTGATGGCCTCGCCGTCCTTGGCCAGGCCCATGCGCTCGCGCAGGCGCGCGGTGTCCTCGAGGTCCTTCACGTCGCGCACGGTGAGCACGCCGCGGCCGCGGTTGCCATGGTCGGCCTTCAGCACCACGAAGGGCCGCTCGTTGATGCCGTATTCCTTGTACTTGCGGCGCACCTTGGTGAGCGCTGCATCGACGTTGCTGCGCACGCAGTCCAGGCCACCCGCGGTCTCGAAATCGACCTCGCCGCAGGCGTTGTGCATGGGGTTGATGAGCCAGGGGTCCATGCCCAGCAGCTTGGCGAACTTCTTGGCCACCTCCTCGTAGCTCTGGAAGTGGCGCGACTTGCGCCGCACAGTCCAGCCCGCGTGCAGCGGCGGCAGCAGGTACTGTTCGTGCAGGCCCTGCAGCTCACGCGGGATGCCGAGCGCGAGATCGCTGTTGAGCAGGATCGTGCAGGGATCGAAGTCCTTGAGCCCGAGCCGCCCGCGGTAGCGCTGCACCGGCTCCAGCGTGAGTTCGCCGCCGCCCGGCGCGGACAGGGTCTGCGGCGCCTCGCCGAACGAGCCGAGCCGCACGTTGAGCCCCGCCTGGTTGAACACCTGCACCAGCGTCTGCACCGAAGCCAGGTAGAACGGATCGCTGGTGTCGGCATCCGGGATCAGCAGCAGGTTGCGCGCTTCCGGGCAGATCTTCTCGATGGCCGCCATGGCCGCCTGGACCGCCAGCGGCAGCATCTCCGGCGTGAGGTTGTTGAAGTTCCCGGGGAAGAGATCCGTGGCCACCGGCGCCAGCTTGAACCCCGCATTCCGCAGATCAACGGACGAATAGAAGCACGGCGTGTGCTCCATCCACTCCAGCCGGAACCAGCGCTCGATGGCCGGCATGGATTCGAGGATGCGAGCTTCCAGCTCGTTGATGGGCCCCGTCAGGGCGGTGGTCAGATGCGGAACCATAGCCCCGAAGATAAGCCCAAAACCCCGGAAAACAACAAGGGCCGCCCGCAGGCGACCCTTGTCCGAAGCACCCTGGCGGGTTGAGCTGCGGGCGCAAGCCCGTCAGCTCGAACACCGCCGAAGTACGCCCGCGGCGTTCCGGCCTCCGGCCGGCACGCCGTCGGGGGTACTACTTGTTGTAGGCGGTTTCGCCGTGGCTGCTGATGTCCAGGCCCTCGCGCTCCTCGTCTTCAGCCACGCGCAGCCCGATCGTCAGATCGACGATCTTGTAGGCGATGAACGCCACCACGCCCGACAGGATCACCGTGTAGATCACCCCTTGCGCCTGGATCCACAGCTGCGCACCGATCCCGGGGAACACGCCGCACTTGTTGGCGATGTAGTCACAGGCACCCAGCCCGCCGAGGCTCGGGCTGGCAAACACGCCCGTCAGCAGCGCACCCAGGATGCCGCCCACGCCATGCACGCCGAACACGTCCAGCGAGTCATCGGCACCGAGCATCTTCTTGAGCCCGCTCACGCCCCACAGGCAGATGGCACCGGCCAGCAGGCCGATCACCAGCGCACCGCCCACGCCGACGAAGCCGCAGGCCGGCGTGATGGCCACCAGGCCCGACACCGCACCCGAAGCCGCGCCCAGCATCGAGGCCTTGCCCTTGAGCAGCGCCTCGGCAGCGATCCAGCTCAGCGTGGCTGCCGCCGTGGCCACCACGGTGTTGATGAAGGCCAGCGCGGCCACGCCGTTGGCTTCCAGGTTGGAACCGGCATTGAAGCCGAACCAGCCCACCCACAGCAGCGAGGCACCGACCATCGTCAGCGGCAGGCTGTGCGGCGCCATCGCTTCCTTGCCGTAGCCCACGCGCTTGCCCACCACGTAGGCACCCACCAGGCCCGCCACGGCGGCGTTGATGTGCACCACCGTGCCACCGGCGAAGTCCAGCGCACCCTTGGCCCACAGCGCGCCGGCGGCTGCCGTCACGGCGTCGAGGCTCTTCTGGTCGGTGATGGCGTCGGGGCCGTCCCAGAACCAGACCATGTGCGCCACCGGCAGGTAGCTGAAGGTGAACCAGATCACCCCGAACAGCAGCACCGCCGAGAACTTGATGCGCTCGGCGAAGGCGCCGACGATCAGCGCCGTGGTGATGGCCGCGAAGGTGCCCTGGAAGGCGACGAAGGTCAGCTCGGGGATGTAGACACCCTTGCTGAACGTGGCCGCGATCGAATCGGGCGTCACGCCGCCGAGGAACATCTTGGACAGGCCGCCGAAGTACGGATTGCCGCCGGTGAAGGCCATCGAATAGCCGTACACCACCCACAGCACCGAGATCAGCGCGAACACCACGAAGACCTGCATCAGCACCGACAGCATGTTCTTGCTGCGCACCAGGCCGCCGTAGAACAGCGCCAGGCCCGGGATCGTCATCATGATGACGAGCACGGTGGCGATCGTCATGAAAGCCGTGTCGCCCTTGTTGGGCACCGGTGCTGCAGCGGCGGGCGCCGAAGCGGCTTCAGCAGGCGCCGAAGCGGCGGGGGCTGCGGCAGGCGCGGAGGCTTCGGCAGCCGGCGCCGAGGCCGCCTGCGAGAAGGCAGGCGCGCTGAAGCCCAGCGCCGCCACGCCGAGGGCCAACGCGGCGGCCCACTGGGTGAGGAATCTCTTCATGGTGTGCGGTTCTCTTGGGTGTTTGTGGGGCCGCTCGACTTCAGAGCGCGTCCTTGCCGGTTTCGCCGGTGCGGATGCGCACCACCTGTTCCAGCGTGGTGACGAAGATCTTCCCGTCGCCGATCTTGCCGGTGCGGGCCGAGCTTTCGATGGCCTCGATCACGCGATCGACGATGGACTCGTCGACCGCGGCTTCGATCTTGACCTTGGGCAGGAAATCCACGACGTACTCGGCGCCGCGGTACAGCTCGGTATGGCCTTTCTGGCGGCCGAAGCCCTTGACCTCGGTCACCGTGATGCCTTGCACCCCGATGCCGCTCAAGGCCTCACGCACCTCGTCGAGCTTGAAAGGCTTGACGATGGCAGTCACCATCTTCATGGTCGAATCCCCTCTGGTGTCAAAAGTTGTACTTCACGCCAACAACCAGCGTGGTCTTGGCCAGGTCCTTGCCCTTCACCGTGTAGTAGGCGTCCTGGATCTTGGAATTGGCGATCAGCGCCACGCTGGGCACGAGCCCGTTGAAGTCCTTGGACAGCGTGAGCGAGTAGTCCCAGTAGCTGGCCAGGCCGCTCAGCGGGCCCTTGTAGCGCTGGTGGCCCACGTGCGGCGCGAGCATGAGGCCGCCGCCGAGGTCGAAACTGGCCGAGAGGTCGAGGTAGTAGCTGTTCTTGCTGTCGAACGCGGCAAAGGTGTCGGTGACGGCGTGTGAGTACTTCAGCGTGGCCGGGCCGTAGGTCAGCGCGGCGTAGATCTCGGTCGTGTCGGCGTCGGCGCCGGTGATGGGCTTGAGCTTGTTGCTCGGGTAGACGTAGCTGAGCACGCCCACGTCGTAGCTGAGCGTGTCCTTGATGATCGTGCCCTTGTAGCCGCCGTACAGGTCGAGCTCGACCTTGGCATCGCCACCGGCGTCTTCGATCCACTTGATGCTCGAAGCCCAGGCGCCGACGTAGAACCCGCCGGCGGCGAAGTCCACGCCGCCCTGGATGGCGGGCTTCACCCGCGTCTGCGAGATGCCGCGGTAGCGGTAGTCGCTCGTGGCGCCGACGTTGAACGCCAGCTGGGCGTACGAAGCGCTGGGCAACCCGGCCAGGGCCAGCAGCGCGCTCAGTGCAAGTGCGGGGGACTTCATGTTGCTCCTGTGAGGCGGGCGATTCGAAAGCACTGGCAGCCCGGTTTGCAGGTTCTGTGCCACGCGGCTGCCCCGGGTGAGCCCAGGCGCGGCACCCCCTTGTGGGGGAGCCGCCACCGGCAGCACCCGAACCGTGCACCAATGTGGGCTCCCCCAAGCGGGTGCACGACCTTGGTGCGATTGCCCGCACGGGCCGCCTTCCAACAATGCGGTGCCAGCAACTCAAGGGGGACAGCGATGTCGCTGGCGGTGGTCAGGAGCCGGGCGCTGGACGGGCTGGAAGCGCCGCCGGTGCACGTGGAGGTGCAGCTCGCCAACGGCCTGCCGAACTTCACGCTGGTGGGGCTGGCGGACACCGAGGTCAAGGAATCGCGCGAGCGCGTGCGCGCGGCGCTGCAACAAAGCGGCTTCGCCTTCCCGCACAACAAGCGCATCACCGTGAACCTGGCGCCGGCAGACCTGCCGAAGGAGAGCGGGCGTTTTGACCTGCCGATCGCCCTGGGGGTGCTGGCAGCGGCGGGGCAGATCGACCTGGCACGGCTGGCCGGCTGCGAGTTCGCGGGCGAGCTGTCGCTGGCGGGTGAGCTGCGGCCGGTGCGGGGCGCGCTGGCCCTGGCCTTGGCGCTGCGGCGCGAAGTCAGTGATCGCCAACTCGTGCTGCCAGAACCCAGTGCGCGCGTGGCGGCGCAGGCGCCCGGGCTCGACGTGCGCGCGGCACGTTCGCTGGCCGAGGTGGTGGCAGCGCTGCTGCCAGGCGAGGCGGCCGTGCCCCTGCCCCGCGCCGAGCGGCTGCCGGCCGCAGCCCCACCGCCCGGCCCCGACCTGCGCGACGTGAAAGGCCAGGCCGCCGCCAAACGCGCGCTGGAGATCGCCGCCGCCGGCGCGCACAGCCTGCTGCTGATCGGGCCGCCCGGCACCGGCAAGTCGATGCTCGCGATGCGCCTGCCCGGGCTGCTGCCGCCGCTGGACGAGGAAGACGCGCTCGCCAGCGCCGCACTCGCCGGCCTGGCGGCACGGGGCGAGCCGGCGCCGCTGTTCGGCCAGCGCCCGCTGCGCGCGCCGCACCACAGCGCCAGCGCGGTGGCGCTGGTGGGTGGCGGCTCACCGCCGCGCCCGGGCGAGATCTCGCTGGCGCACGGCGGTGTGCTGTTCCTCGACGAAACCCCCGAGTTCCCGCGCGCCGCGCTGGAGGCGCTGCGCGAGCCGCTGGAAACCGGCCGCGTGTCGATCGCCCGCGCCGCGCGCCGCGCCAGCTTCCCGGCGCGCTTCCAGCTCGTGGCCGCGATGAACCCCTGCCCCTGCGGCTGGCTGGGCGCGCCGCCGGCCCTCGGCAAGGCCTGCCGCTGCACGCCCGAGGCGGTGCTGCGCTACCAGAACAGGCTCTCGGGCCCGCTGCTCGACCGCATCGACCTGCAGGTGGAGGTGCTGGCCGCACCCGCGGCCACGCTGATGGCACTGCCCGAAGGCGAGACCAGCGCCGCGGTCGTCGGCCGTGTGGCCGCCGCGCGCCAGCGGCAGCACGAGCGCCAGGGTGAACCCAACGCGCAGCTGGACCCGGCGCGCATCGACCGCTTCTGCGCGCCCGAGCCCGCCGCCGCCACGCTGCTGCGCGCGGCGGCGGAGCGCCTGGGCTGGTCGGGCCGGCGCCTGCACCGCTGCCTGAAGGTGGCCCGCACGGTGGCCGACCTGGCCGGCAGCGACGCCATCACCACCGCCCATGTGGCCGAGGCCTTGCAGTGGCAACGTTCGGTGGCCAGCTGAATTCAATTGCATATACAATGATTGAATGCCCGATACGCAACCCCGCGGCTGCACCAACCTCAAGCTGCGGCAGCTCACGCGGCGCATCGGCCACACCTATGACGTGGAGCTGGCGAAGGCGGGGCTGAAGATCACGCAGTACTCGCTGCTGTCGCACGTGGTGCGCCTGGGGCCGATCCGTTCGGTGGACCTCGCCGCTCACCTGCACATGGACGCGTCCACGCTGTCGCGCAACCTGCGGCCGTTGATCGCCGCCGGCTACGTCGAACTCGCGCCCGGCGCCGATGCGCGCACCCACGCCGTGCTGGCAACCGTTGCCGGCCGCGCCAAGCGCGCCGAGGCGCAGCGGCGCTGGAAGGCGGCGCAGGAGACCGTCAACGCCACCCTCGGCGCCGAGCGTGTGGTGGCGCTGCATGCGCTCATCGACGAAGCGCTGCTGCGCCTGGACGCCGAAGAAGCCACCGACGAGGACCCCGCATGACGACGACGAACACCCGCATCGGCTTCTGGTGGGTGCTGCTGGCCGCCGCCGGCACCTTCGCGGTGACCATGGGCACGAGGCAGACGATGGGCCTGTTCATCGGGCCGCTGAACACGCAGACCGGGCTGGGCCTGGCCAGCATCAGCCTCGCGTTTGCCTTCGGCCAGCTGTGGTGGGGCCTCACGCAGCCCTTTGCGGGCGCGGTGGCCGACCGCATCGGCGCCGGGCGCGTGCTGCTCATCGGCACCGGGCTCGTGGCGCTGGGCACGGCGATCACGCCGTTCATGACGAGCACCGTCGGGCTCATCTTCGCCGTGGGCGTGCTCGCCGCCGGTGGCGCCGGCATGGCCGGGCCCGCGGTGCTGATGGCGGCCACCAACCGGCTCATCGACCCGGCACGGCGGGGCATGGCCACCGGCATCGTCAACGCCGGTGGCTCGTTCGGGCAGTTCGCGCTGGCGCCGGTGGCGGCGGCGCTGATCGCGGGCATCGGCTGGGTCGGCTCGCTGTGGGTGATGGCGGCGATCGTGCTGCTGGCGCTGCCGGCAGCCTGGGTGCTGCGCGGCGGTGGCACGCAGGCCACGGCGGCGCAGCCGGCGCTGTCCACGCGCGATGCGCTGCGCCAGGCCTGGGCCTGGCCGAGCTACCGGCTGCTGGGCCTGGGCTTCTTCGTCTGCGGCTTCCACGTGGCGTTCCTGGCCACGCACCTGCCGGGTGTGGTGGCCGAGTGCGGGCTTTCGGCGCAGTGGGCCGGCTGGGCGCTGGCGATGCTGGGCGCCTTCAACATCGCAGGCAGCCTGCTCATGGGCTGGGCCGTGGGGCGCTGGCGCATGAAGAACCTGCTGTCTGCCGTCTACGCGGCGCGTGGCGTGGCGATCGTGCTGTTCCTGCTGGCACCGAAGACCGGGCCTGTGGTGCTGGTGTTCGCGGCGGTGATGGGGCTGACCTTCCTCTCCACCGTGCCGCCGACCGCCGGCCTCGTGGCCAAGTTCTTCGGGCCCGCCAACATGGCCACGCTGTTCGGCGTGGTGATGCTCTCGCACCAGGTGGGTGGTTTCCTCGGCGCCTGGCTGGGTGGCACGGTGTTCCAGAGCACCGGCAGCTTCACGGCCGTGTGGTTGATCGACATCGCGCTGGCCGCCGGCGCGGCGCTGGTGCACCTGCCCATCCGCGAGCAGGCGGCACCGCCCCTGCAAGCCAAGGCGGCCTGAGCGCGCTCAGATCGCCAGAGGGTCCACGTCCACGGCCCAGCGCAGCAGCCCCTTGTGGGCTGCGCGCAGGCCGTGCAGCTGCGGGAGCCAGGCTGCGAGCGCGCGCTGCAGCGCCGTGCGGGAGTGCGACTCCACCAGCATCTGCATGCGCTCGACATCGGCCACGCGTGCCACGTGCGGCGGCACCGGGCTGAACACGCTGATGCCCGTGGCACCCTGTAGCAGCTCACCGGCCGCGGCCAGGAAGCCCTGCGCGATGCGCGCCTCCTTCGCATCGGCGCGCAGCAGGGCCAGCGCGGCGAAGGGCGGCAGGCCGGCGGCTTCGCGTTCGGCCAGCTGCGCGGCGGCGAAGGCCGCGTAGTCGTGCGCGCGCAGCGCCGCAAACAGCGGGTGCTGCGGGTTGCCGGTCTGCACCCACATCTCGCTGTGCGCGGCCTGCTCGGCGTCGCGCCCGGCGCGGCCTGCGGCCTGCATCAACAGCGCGAACAGGCGCTCGGGCGCGCGGAAGTCGCTGCTGAAGAGCGCGCCGTCGGGGTTCACCGCGGCCACCAGCGTGACGCGGCGGAAGTCGTGCCCCTTGGCCACCATCTGGGTGCCGACGAGGATGTCCACCTCGCCCGCGTGCACGGCGGCCAGCTGCTGCTCTAGCGTGCCCACGGCGCGTGTGGTGTCGGCGTCGATGCGGCCCACGCGGGCCTGGGGCAGCAGCAGTGCCAGCTGTTCCTGCAGCTTCTCGGTGCCGCGGCCGATCGGCGCGATGTCGAGGTTGCCGCAATCGGGGCAGGCGCGCGGCACCCGTTCGGCGAAGCCGCAGTGGTGGCAGCGCAGCGTGCGGTCGCCCTTGTGGAACACGCGCCAGGCGCTGCAGTGGGGGCAGCCGCTCTTCCAGCCACAGGCGCTGCAGTGGAGCACCGGCGCGTAGCCGCGGCGGTTGAGCAGCAGCAGGCTTTGCTCGCCGCGGTCCAGGCGCTCCTGCAGCGCAGCCAGCAGCGGCGGCGCGAGCACACGCTCTTCACCGCTGGGCGGCCTGGGCTGCTGCGTGGTGTCGACGATGCGCACCCGCGGCATCACGCCGCCGCCGATGCGCTGTTCCAGCGCCAGCCGCCGGTAGCGCCCCTGGCGCACGTTGTGCCAGGTCTCGAGCGACGGCGTGGCCGAGCCCAGCAGCACCGGCACGCCGCGCTGGTGTGCACGCCACACCGCGAGGTCACGCGCCGAGTAGCGAGCCCCTTCCTGCTGCTTGAAGGAGGGGTCGTGCTCCTCATCGACGACGATCAGCCCCAGCCGCGGCAGCGGCGCGAACACCGCCAGGCGCGTGCCGAGCACCAGGTCCGCCAGGCCCAGGTGCGCCAGCAGCCAGTGCCGCAGGCGTTGCGCCGGCGTGAGCGCGCTGTGCAGGCTGGCGATCACGCGGCCTGGAAAGCGTGCCGCGAAGCGGGCTTCGAGCTGCGGCGTGAGGTTGATCTCGGGCACCAGCACAAGCGCCTGGCGCCCGGCAGCCAGCGCGTCCTCGGCGGCGTGCAGGTAGACCTCGGTCTTGCCGCTGCCCGTGACGCCGTGCAGCAGCAAGGGCTCTCGCGCGCCCGCAACCGCGGCCAGCGCTGCGCGTTGTTCCGCGTTCAGTTCGGGCCGGTCGCCCCGGGCTGGGGCTTCGGCTTCCGGCGGCTTCAGCCGCGCCATGCGCCGGGCCAGCTGGGTGCCGTCGAGCTTGCGCAGCTCCGGCGGCAGGACCGCGAGTGCCAGCTCGCCCACGCCGCGCTGGTAGTAGGCCGCCGCAAAGTCGATCAGCGCGCGCCAGTCGGCAGGCAGCGGCGGCAGCGCGTCGAGAACGGCCGCCACCGGGCGCAGTTCCGCCGTGCTGGGGGCGGCTTGCGGCACCGCATCCCACACCAGCCCCGTGACCTCGCGCCGCCCCAGCGGCACGTGCACGAGGCTTCCCGGCGCGAGTGGCTGCTCACTGGTGTAGTCCAGCAGGGCCCCCAGCCCGGCATGCCGGGGCGCTTCCACGGCCACCGGCAGCGTCACCAAGGCGACACCCCCGCGAATGCAGGCTCTACCTCAAGAAGCGGCGCCAAGTACATGACTCGCAACGACTTTTCAGGTTGCCCACGTTTTCTGTGGATAACTGTGTGCGCAACCTGCGTCCAGACGCGCCAAGTGCTTGATTCTGCGCACCGGCGGCTGCCGTGCCGCAAAAGCATGCAGAACATGAATTTCAATCAAATCAACGGCTTAGCACGAGATTCGGTGATTTTCCGGGCCCGCCGAAGGGCTGGCGGCGTACGCTGCGCCGCAGCACCAAACGTGGGGATAAGTCAATACCCTGCCCCCAAGCCCGCCCGGCCGCGCCGGGCACCTCAAAGGGGCGCGCGCTGGCGCCGCGAGTGGCTGTGCACGGCCTCCACGAGCGCGCTCACGTGCTCCGGGTGCGTGTGCTGGCTGATGCCGTGGCCGAGGTTGAAGACATGGCCGTCCCAGCCCCCATCGGCACGCTGTGGGCGGCCGAAGCCGTCGAGCACGGCCACCGCTTCGCGCGCCACGGCCTCGGGCGGTGCGAACAGCACGTTGGGGTCGAGGTTGCCCTGCAGCGCCACCTTCGCGCCCACACGGGCACGGGCGGCGCCGAGGTTCACGGTCCAGTCCAGGCCCACCACGTCGGCGCCGATGCCGGCGATCTGGTCGAGCCAGGGGCCGCCGCCCTTGGTGAACACGATGACCGGCACGCGCGCGCCGCCGGCCTCGCGCTTCAGGCCCTGCACCACGCGGCGTGTGTACTCGAGGCTGAAACGCTGGAAGGCGCCGTCGGCGAGCACGCCGCCCCAGCTGTCGAAGACCATGACGGCCTGCGCGCCGGCGTCGATCTGCGTGTTGAGGTAGGTGGTCACGGCCGCCGCGTTGACCTCCAGCACACGGTGCATCAGGTCGGGCCGGCCGTAGAGCATGGTCTTGACGAGCCGGTAGTCGTCGGAGCCGGCGCCTTCCACCATGTAGCAGGCGAGGGTCCAGGGGCTGCCCGAGAAGCCGATCAGCGGCACGCGCCCGTTCAGCGCGCGGCGGATCGAGCTCACCGCATCGAACACGTAGCGCAGCTTGTCCATGTCGGGCACCGCGAGCTTGGCCACGGCGGCTTCGTCGCGCACCGGGTGCGCAAAGCGCGGGCCTTCGCCGGCACCGAAGCTCAGGCCCAGGCCCATGGCGTCGGGCACGGTGAGGATGTCGCTGAAGAGGATCGCGGCGTCCAGCGGCCAGCGCTCCAGCGGCTGCAGCGTCACCTCGGTGGCGTAGGGGACGTTGGTGGCCAGGCCCATGAAGCTGTTGCCGGCCTTCTCGCGTGTGGCGCGGTATTCGGGCAGGTAGCGGCCGGCCTGGCGCATCAGCCACAGCGGCGTGTGGGTGGTGCTCTGGCGCAGGCAGGCGCGCAGGAAGGTGTCGTTCTGCAGGGTCGGCCAGCTCATGCGATCGATCATAGCGGGGGGGCTTTGTCGGCCTCGGCGCTGGCATCGGCCTGCGTCCACTGCCACAGCGTCTCCGGCGCGACCACGCGCGTGCCGGGTGGCAGTTGCGGCAGCGCACGCAGCAGCTCGGCCACGCAGCGCGCCAGCGCCACGGCGCGCACGGCTTGCTGGCGTTGCGGCACCATCCACGCCAGCTGCGACAGCCACCAGGCGGCAAAACGCCTCAGCCCGCGGTGCTGCGCGCCGGGTTTCGCTTGGGCGGCGCGCAGGAAGACGAGGTGGCTGAAACCGAGCGCTGCCACGGCGCCTTCGTCCAGGCTCGCGAAGCCCTGGGCCAGCGCCTGCGGCAGCAGCGCCGGCGCGTGTGGCACCACCACCACGAGCCGCCGCACGCCACCGGCGTGCAGCGTGCGCGCCAGCGGCAGCAGCTCCTGCGGTTCGGGCATCACGAAAGCGTCGTCGCGGCCGTTGCTGTGGCGGCGGCGTTCGAACACGAGCACCGCCGCCGCCGGCAACGCCGTCTGCGCCAGCGCATCGGCACGCAGCGGCACGAAGCCGCGCACCACCGAGGTCAGGGCTTCGGCCACCAGCGCCTGCACTTCAGCAAAGCGCCCCGGCACCAGCGCCTCGGCCAGCACGGCCGAGCCCAGCGCACCGCCGGCGCCCACCACCAGCAGGCGCTGCAGCGGCGCGAGCTCGCTGCGTGGCGCATGCTGCGCGCCGCGCAAGGCTTCGGTCAAAGACACAGACATCGCGGGCCCTTCCCTTGAACCGGGATTGTCGTGCCCCATGTCAGGGGCCGCGGGTAGCATGCCCGCGAGCAAGGACGAGAAGGAGGACCTCATGACCCACACCCTGAAACGCTGGGCCGCGCGCCTGGCCGCGCTGCTGCTGGCCACGAGCCTCGCCGGCTGCGGCTACAACGATTTCCAGCGCCTGGACGAAGAGGTCAAGGCCGGCTGGGCCGAGGTGCTCAACCAGTACCAGCGGCGCGCCGACCTCATCCCGAACATCGTCAACACCGTGAAGGGCGAGGCCAACTTCGAGCAGGAAACACTCACGAAGGTGGTGGAAGCGCGCGCCAAGGCCACCAGCATCCAGGCCACGCCCGAGCTCGTGAACAACCCCGAGGCCTTCGCAAAGTTCCAGTCCGCCCAGGGTGAACTCACGAGCGCCTTGAGCCGCCTGCTGGTGGTGAGCGAGAACTACCCCAACCTGCAGG
>VFQQ010001825.1_pt1 | contig 27289 bp, 25 predicted proteins | sample 3512341 | NCBI WGS metagenome assembly VFQQ01 (sample SAMN10412373, study PRJNA504923) | tailings metagenome | isolation source: Relicate 2 Philex TSF1 revegetated site | place: Philippines: Tuba, Benguet | collected 2017-08-29
GCAAATATACCGACCACAAGGGCGACGGCGTCTATCGCTGTGCCGGATGCGGCGCGCCGCTGTTCGACAGCCGGACCAAATATGACAGCGGATCGGGCTGGCCGAGCTATACCGCGCCTGCCGGCGAGGCGGCGGTGACCGAACTGACCGACACCAGCCACGGCATGATCCGCACCGAAGTGCGCTGCGCGGCGTGCGAGGGACATCTGGGCCATGTGTTTCCCGACGGCCCCGGACCGACGGGGCTGCGCTACTGCATCAACAGCGCGGCGCTTGACTTCGCCGAGCGCGGGCCGGATGACGCAGGCTCCGGCAACGACTGATACGGTCGGCGCCGGGGGGCGGCGCTATCAGCTGACGCTGCAGGGGCGTGGCGAGGGAAGGAATAAGCAGCTTTGCGTCGCGAACGACAGTCGGCTTCGCCCGGAAAATCGGCCACCGGAAAATCTGCGCGCGCGCCGGGCGGCGGTGAACCATCGCGCTTTCGTCTGTGGACGCGGCGCCTGTTCCGTTGGGGGCTGGCGCTGGGGCTGGTCGCCTTCGTCGCGGTCGCGGTCGCGGTCGGCCTGGCGGTGCAGCGGATGCCGAGTTTCGAGGAACTGAAGAAATCCCCCGCCGGTCAGACGATCCGCGTCCGCGCTGCCGACGGCACCGTGTTCCTGTCACTCGGCCCCAATTACGGCCGCTGGCTGACGCTGCGCGAAACGCCGCAGGTGATGCAGGACGCCATGGTCGCGGTCGAGGACCGGCGCTTTCGCTATCACCCCGGGCTCGACCCGGTGGGCATGGCGCGCGCCGCGGTTGTGGCCGTGCAGAACCGCGGCAGCGGCCGCCGCTTGCAAGGCGCATCGACGATCACCCAGCAGCTGGCGCGCAACGTCTTTCTGTCGAACAGCTATGACTTCAAGCGCAAGACGCGCGAAATGATCCTCGCCCTCGCGCTCGAATGGAAATTTTCGAAGGACGAAATCCTCGAACTTTATCTGAACAAGGTCTATTTCGGCGGCGGCAGCTATGGCATCGACGCGGCGTCGCGGCGTTTCTTTGGCCATAGCGCGACCGAAATGTCGCTGTCCGAGGCGGCGGTGGTCGCGGGGCTGGTCAAGGCACCGTCGCGCTATTCGCCGACCGCCGATGCCTCGGCCGCGCTGGGCCGCGCCGGGGTCGTGCTCGGCGTGATGGTCGATGCCGGGGTGATTACGCAGGCGCAGGCCGACAGCGCCAAGCCGGCCGATGTCCAGCTGGCGCAGGAAACCGGGCAGAACAGCGCGCGCTATTTCACCGACTGGGCGCTGCCGCAGCTCGACATGCTGATCGACGAGGGCAGCGAAGCACTCGACGTCTATACGACGATCGACCTCAATATGCAGCGCGCGGCGACCGCCTCGATCCAGGCCAATACACCGGCCGGGGTGCAGGGCGCGCTCGTCTCGCTCGACCGCGACGGCGCGGTGCGCGCGATGGTCGGCGGTACCGACTATGTCAGCTCCAACTACAATCGCGCGACGCAGGCGCTGCGCCAGCCGGGGTCGGCGTGGAAGTTGTTCGTCTATATGGCGGCGCTTGAAGCCGGGTATAAGGTCGGCGATCCGGTCGTCGACGAACCGGTGACGATCAACGGCTGGAGCCCGCGCAACTCGTCGGGGCGCTTTGCGGGGACGATGGATCTGCGCAGCGCCTTTGCCTATTCGGTCAATACGGTCGCCGCCAAGCTGGGTGACGAAATCGGCTTTTCGGCGGTCGCCAACATGGCGCGGCGGTTCGGCATCACCACCCCGATCAACACCCACCCGTCGATGGTGCTGGGCAGCGCCGAGGTGCGGGTGATCGACATGGCCGCCGCCTTTGCCGCGGTGGCGCGGGGCGGGGTTTCGGTCGAACCCTATGGCATCACCAAGGTGACAACCGCCGACGGGCGCCTGCTGTATCAGCGCCCCGCCGCGCGCGGTCAGGTGCTGGTCGACAAATGGGTCGCCGCCGGGATCACCGACCTGCTGCAAACCGCGGTGAACACCGGAACCGGCCGCGCGGCGCAGATCGGTCGTCCGGTGGCGGGCAAGACCGGAACGACGTCGAGCAACAAGGATGGCTGGTTTCTGGGCTTTTCCAGCGGGTTGACCACCGGCGTCTGGATGGGCCGCGACGACGCGAAAGCCGTCGGGGGACTGCAGGGCGGGCGAGCCCCGGCCAAAGCCTTTGCCGATTATATGCGCATCGCGGTGGCGCGGCGCCCGGTGGAACAGTTCGACACCGAAGTCGTGCTGCCCGAATGGCAGCTGGAGGACGAGGGTGACGCCTATATGGGCGAGCCGGGAGAGGACGGGCTGGTCGACGACAATGGCATGCCGATCGAACTGCCCTATGACATGCGCCCTCCCGAAGCGACGGCACCGCCGCCGCCCGAACCGGGGCCGGTCCTCGACCAGCAGTGGATCGAGGAACAGACAGGGCGGCGCGGCGCCAACGACAATGGCGCACCGCCGCGCGGCGGCGGTCAGCCGAAAGTCCAGCCGCCGGTGGTGAAAGCGCCGCCAAACCGCACGCAGCCGCAACCGGGCGATTTCAACTAGGTTCTGACCCTAATCGCCTTGCGGACGCGGCGTCTTGACGGGGATCTCAAGAATTTCTGATGCTGTTCCGGCGGGTGGCGCGACTGGTCGATCGCGGGGAGGATATGAAAAGATCCCTTGGTGACCCCTACGGGAATCGAACCCGTGTTTCAGCCGTGAGAGGGCCGCGTCCTGACCGCTAGACGAAGGGGCCGCTGGGTCGGAAATTTTCGGAGCAAAAGCCCGCCGACCGCACGCCTGACCGTGGTGACCCCTACGGGACTCGAACCCGTGTTTTCGCCGTGAAAGGGCGACGTCCTAGACCGCTAGACGAAGGGGCCGTCGTTCGGTGAAGCGGCGCCTTAGACTCGCTTGTTCATACGGTCAAGCGCGCTGGCGCGCCGCGCGCGTAAAAATGTTACGCGATGCCGGGTCATTCGGCCCAGGCGGCGTCTTCCAGATGCAGTTCGGCGGCCGGGCGGCTGCCCCAATCGTCGCGTTTGGCGCGGCCCGCGAGCCATAGTTTGCGGCCGCCGCGCGCGTGGAGCAAGGTCTGGCCGAGCTCGGTTTCGGCGCTGCGGAACGCGACCGCCTTGAACCGCGCGCCGTCGTCGCCCGCGACGATCAGCCGCACATGGTCGGTGCCGACGACGCTTGCCTCGACGATTCGCACCGGCCCGGTCGCGACGCGCGGCGCGGGCCAGCCGGCGCCATAGGGACCGGCGCTCTCGATCGCCTCGCACCATAGCGGCGAAATCCCGCGCGGCGCGAGCACCGCGTCGATCAGCAGCGACTTGTCGCCGCTCGCGCGCTCGACATCGGCGGCGAGGCGGTCGTTGAGGAAGGCACCGAGCGCATCGACCTTGTCGGCGGCGACGGTCAGCCCCGCCGCCATCGCATGCCCGCCCCCCGCGACGAGCAGGCCGGATTCCTTGGCAGCGAGGATCGCGGCGCCGAGGTCGACGCCGCTGATCGAGCGTCCCGATCCCTTGCCGACGCCCTCCTCGTCGAGCGCGATGACGATCGCGGGGCGGTGCAGCCGCTCCTTCAGGCGCCCCGCCACGATGCCGATCACCCCGGGGTGCCAGCCCTGCCCCGCGACGATCGCGACCGGCGCGTTGCCGCAAGCGGCGCTGGCGGTCAGCGCTTCTTCGAGCACCCCCGCCTCGATCGCGCGGCGTTCTTCGTTCAGCCGGTTGAGCTCCTGCGCGATCTCGGCGGCTTCGTGCGGGTCCGACGTCGTCAGCAGGCGGACGCCAAGGTCGGACTTGCCGACCCGCCCGCCTGCGTTGATCCGCGGCCCCAATGCAAAGCCCATGTCGCTCGCGGTGGGCGGTTTGGTCAGCCGCGCCGCGTCCATCAGCGCCGCGAGCCCGGTGTTGCCGCGCCGCGCCATCACCTTCAGCCCCTGCGTCACCAGCGCGCGGTTGAAGCCGGTCAGCCGCGCGACGTCGGCGACGGTGCCGAGCGCGACCAGGTCGAGCAGGTCGATCAGCGCGGGCTCGTCGCGGCCTGCGAAAAACCCGCGCGCGCGCAGGGTGCGGAGCAGCGCCGCGCCGAGCAGGAAGGCGACCCCGACCGCGGCCAGATTGCCGTGGATCGCGGCGTCAGGCGCTTCGTCGAGCCGGTTGGGGTTCACCAGCGCCAGCGCCGCAGGCAGCATCGTCGCACATTGGTGGTGGTCGACGACGATCACCTCGACCCCCGCCGCATTGGCTTCTGCTATGGCCTCGAACGCCTGCGCGCCGCAATCGACGGTGACGACCAGCTTCGATCCCGCCTCGCCGATCTTGACCAGCGCCGCGCCCGAGGGGCCATAACCCTCCATCAATCGGTCGGGGATATAAGCGCCCGCGGGCAGCCCGAGGCCGCGCAGCAGCCGCACCAGCAGCGCCGCCGACGTCGCGCCGTCGACATCATAATCGCCAAAGATCGTCACCGCCTCTTGCCGTTCGACCGCATCGGCCAGCCGCGCCGCGGCGGCGTCCATGTCGCGGAACAGCGACGGGTCGGGCATGAAACCGCGCAAGGTCGGGCTGCGCTGGCGGTCGAGATCGTCGCGGTTCACGCCGCGGGCGAGCAACAGCTGGGTGACCAGATCGTCGGGGGCAAGGTTTTCGGACGCCATATCGGCGCTCGCGCGGCGCCAGTGCCACGGCTGGCCGAGGATCGAGCGGGTGATGCCGAGCGCCGTTTCGCTCATACGCGGGCTCGCGCGGTCAGGATGCGGTCGCGCAGGTCGCGCGCCGTCGCCAGCGGGATCGCCGGGATTTCATGGCTGGCGAGCGAACTGCCGCCGGGAACACCGAACACCAGGGTCGCGAGGCCGAGCGGACGCAGGATGAAATCGCTCTTGAGGTCTACGCTCTGCACCGATGCGTGCGGCAGCAACGTCAGCCTGGGTTTCCAGAAACCGCGGCGGATTGCGACCTGTTCGCCAAGGTCGGCCCAGCGATGGAAACGCACCCCGAACAGCGCCGCCGCACCGATCGCCAGACCGACGACCGGCCCGAACCAGCCGAGCGCCTGCCCGAACGCCACCGCGACCAGCCCGCCGGTGCTTGCGGCCAGTGCGCCGACGAGCCCGCCGAGCGCGATGACGCTGTGGCTTTGCTGCCACGGGACATCGGGGGCAGGGCGCGCGATCGCGACTTCGGTCAGCACCAGATCGATGTCATCGAGCTTGGCGAACGGCACGACCTGATGGTCACGTTCCTTCTCGCCGTCGCTCGCCAGGCTTTGCAGCCTGAGCTCGTGCCAGCCGAACAGGCGGCGGAACCAGCCGGTCAGCAGGATCGCCGCCTGCACGCGCTTCACCGGCACCGCGACGTCGGTGCGCGTCGTCAGGCCGCGGGTGCGGCGCAGCGTCCGCGGTTCGCGGGTCAGGCGGAAATCCCAGTTGGCGAAAAACATCGTCACGATCCCGCTCGCGAAACCGATGAGGAGCAACGACAACGTGGCGCCGATTGCGGCGACCCAGCGATGCGCGACGACCCATTGTTCGAGGCCGTAGCGTTCGGCCAGACCGGTCCAGTCGCGGATGCTGAAGATATTGAAATCAAAGGGCAGGAAATCGTCGAAAAACTGCATCGCCGCACCGACAACGGCGAGCGCGGCGAGCGAAAAGTTGAACAGGCCTGCCAGAAGGAGCTGACGCGGGGTCATCGCGAACAACAGCCGGTCCCCGGGTTCCGCTGTCGTGGCGGTCGCATCGCTTGCCGCTGCGGCCGTGGCCGCCACCTCGCCGCTGCGGTGCGCGCGGATCGTCGTGCGCAGCGCCTGCGCGGCGTCCAATGCGATCGCGTCGAGGTCGGCGTCATTCTCCTTGCCGCCGGCGCCGGTTTCGAACCCGACCTTGGCGATGCCCAGTGCGCGCGACACCAGCCCCTGTTCGATGCTGACGTCCTGAATGCGGTCGAACGGGATGGTACGGTGCTGGCGCGACAGGACCCCGCTTTCGATCACAATCTCGTCGTCGCCGACCAGAAACCGGAAGCGCAACCAGTGCAACCACGCCGCGACCAGCGAGATCAGCAGAAAAGCCAGCAGCGCCGGGACGATCCACACCCAGTTGCCGGTAAAGCCCAGCGCCGCGACCGCGGGCAGGAAGTTCACACTGCGCGGCCCCAGCTTGACGATCGCCAGCGCCAGCGTTGCCGGGTGCAGCCGCTGCCAGTTCGCGTCGTCGTCGATGGTCGGGGCGGCGGGTGCCGCGGCGGCGGCGTCGCTCATGCGAAATCGGTCTGGATATGGCGGCGGATCGTCTCGCGCATCGCCGCGGCCAGATCGGCGGGCAGCCCGGGCAGGGTGACGGTGCTGTTGTGCGTCCCCGATGTATGGACGATCAGGTGCGACAGGCCGAACCAGCGTTCGACCGGACCCTGGCCGACATCGATATGCTGCACGCGCACGAACGGCACGATGGTGTCGGTGCGGAACAACCAGCCGCGCGCGACGCGCAGTTGTCCTTCGCCGATCTTGTATCCCCAGCGCGCGACGCGCCGCGACGGAAAGGTCAGGATGACAATGATCGCGATCAGCCACGCCAGCGCGGTGATCAGCCCGTACGGCCCCTCGATATGGCGGATCAGCAGATAATCGAACACGCTCGCCCCGATCGCCAGCGGGATCAGGTTCAGCGCCGTCGCGATGCGCAGCACCTGGGCAAAAGCGGGATCGACCGGATCGAGCCCCTCGGCGGCGTTCAGCGCTTCGGGATCGAACGGGTCGGTCGGGTGGACAGCGGGGGTGTCGGTCATGCGTCCCCGTTACCGTGTCTGGGGCCTAGGGCACAACCACATTGAACCGCGGGTCCGCCGGAGGATGCAGCGCGAACCACGACAGGAACGCCATGGTGTCGCCGTCGATCCGGATCGCGCCCGACTGCATCAGCGCCGGAAACTGCGCCTGCCCCAGCATCACATCGTCGAGCGTCCGGCGATCGAGCGTCACGGTTGCCGTCGGCGCGGGCGCGGTCACGCCATAGCGCGGCACCTCGACCCCGCCGCCGACGACGATCGCCACCATCTCCTTGCTGTCGGGCAGCACGAACTGGAAGGTGCCGTTCAGCGCCGCGCCCTTTTCGGCGTCGAACCGCGTCGCCAGCGCGTCGAAGAAAACGCTGGTGGGGATCGCGCTGACGAAGCTGCGGCTTTGCCCGTTGCCGGTGACATTTTCGATCGCGGTGCCGCGCAGCGTCGCCGCGGCGGCAAGATAATAGTTCCGCCAGGCGCCCGATTCGGCCTGATACCCCAGCTGGTCATACGCCGAAGCCAGCGCCGCGCGCGCTGCTGCGTTATCGGGCTGGGCAAACACCAGCTTGTTCAGCAATTCCGCCGCCCAGCGATAGTCGCCCGCCGCGATCGCCGCGCGGCCCGCGACCAGCAGCTTGTCGGCGCCGCCCGCCAGCGCGACATATTTGGGCGCCGACTGCTCCGGGGGCAGCGGGTTGAAATTCGCCGGATTACCGTCCCACCAGCCGAAATAGCGCTGATAGACCGCCTTCATGTCGTGGTTGAGCGTGCCATAATAGCCGCGCGTCCCGAAATCGCGCCCCTGCACCGGCGCATCGGGGGTCGCGTCGGCCAGTTCGTGCAGCGTCGCGCCGCGGTTGGCGAGGAACAGCGTGCGGTCGTGGACATAACGATAGACGTCGCGCTGGTTGGCGAGCAGCGCCGATACGTCGCCCGCGCCCCATGTCGGCCAGTGGTGCGACGCCAGCGCGACCTCGGCCTGGCCGCCCCATTTGACCAGCATCGCGTCGATAATCTTCGACCAGCGCAGCGCATCGCGCACCTGCGCGCCGCGCAGGGTCAGCACATTGTGCAAATTGCGGGTGACGACCTCGGTCGTGTGCAGTGCCTTGTAGGCCGGGATATAGAACACAAACTCCGACGGCGCTTCGGTGCCGCCCGCGTCGAGGAAATCGAACGCCAGCCCGTCGATGCTGAGGGTGCCGCCGCCGGTGCCGACCACCTCGGTCGGCTCCATATAGCCGATCGTCCCCGACGACAGTTTCGGCCCCAGCCCGGTATCGACCTGCCCCGCGGGTCCGGGCGGCAGGATCGCGCCGAACATATACAGCGCGCGCCGCCCCATCGCGGTCCCGGCGAGGACGTTTTCGGCGGTCGCTTCCTCCGAAAAGCCATGCGGCGCGATGATGCGGATCTTGTCGCGCTTGACCTGTTCGGGCGTGACAATCCCGCCGACGCCGCCGAAATGGTCGCTGTGGCTGTGCGAAAAGATCACCGCCTTGATCGGCCGTCGGCCCGATTTCGCCGCGACCGTATCGGCGAACAATTTCCAGCTCGCCGCGGCGGCTTCCTCGGTCAACAGCGGGTCGACGATAATCCACCCGCTTTTGCCGCGGATGATCGTCATCACCGAAATATCATAGCCGCGCACCTGCCAGATCTTGTCGGGGACGACCTCGAACAGGCCATGGACGGCGTTGAGCCGCGCCTGCCGCCACAGCGACGGGTTCACCGTATCGGGTGCTTCCTCAGCGTCCAGAAAGGCGTAAGGGCGCCGGTCCCACACCGTCTTGCCCTGCTTGTCCAATATGACCCCGTCCGGAATCTCCGCCAGCTTGCCGCGCGTCGCATTCGCCATGTCGCGCGGGTCGTCCAGTGGCAGGCGTTTTGCGAGCTCGGCCTGCGCGGCGCGCGTCGCCTCGCTCGCGGCGTCCTGCGCGACGGCGGCAAAGGGCAGGGCACTGGCGAGCAGCAGGGCGGTCAATCGGCGCATATCGTCTCTCCCCCATATTTTGACGTCAGCTTGCGCTGCACGTCGCGGCTTGGCAAGCATCGCTGCATGACCGACGCCCTCGCGCTCCTGATCGTCTGGCACAGCCGCACCGGCGGCAGCGAAGCGCTGGCGCGCGCCGCCGCCGATGGGGCGGGGGCGGCGGGGCAGCTGGTCCGCGCCGAGGACGTCACCCCCGACCTGCTCGTCGCGGCGGGCGGCTATCTCTTCATCGGCCCCGAAAACCTCGCCGCGTTGTCGGGCGCGATGAAGGAGATGTTCGACCTTTGCTATTATCCGTGCCTCGGCCAGCTCGAAGGTCGCCCTTACGCGACGATCATCTGCGCGGGCTCCGACGGCGAAAACGCCCAGCGCCAACTCGACCGCATCGCCACCGGCTGGCGCCTGAAACGGGTGGTGGAGGGCATGATCGTCAACACCGCCGCACAGACGCCGGAGGCGATCCTGGCGCCAAAGACGATCGGGGCGGACCGCCTCGCCGACGCCCGCGATCTGGGCGCGGCATTGGCGGAGGGGTTGGCGGCGGGCATCTTTTGACCCGTCGGGTTCGACCTGGCGAGGTTAATGCGGGACCAGCCCGATCTCCACGCCGGTCTTGTCGTGCAGCGCGAACTTGTCGACGATATCGGCGCTGGCGCGATTATATCCGACCACATCGACGCTCCGTCCCTCGCGCCGCAACTTGGCGACGATCTTGTCGAGCGCTCCGACCCCCGAAATATCCCAGAAATGCGCCGCCGAAACGTCGATCAGCACATGGCCGACCTCGCTTTCGGTCTGGAACGCGCGGGTAAAACGATCGACCGAGGCAAAGAAAATCTGCCCGGTGACGCGGTACGTCGCGGTGGTGCCATCGGCCGAAAGCTCACGCTCGACCGCGAACATCCGCCGCACCTTGCCGGCAAAAAACACCCCCGAGAGCAGCACGCCCGCCAAGACGCCGAGCGACAGGTCATGCGTCGCCACGACGACGATCACCGTCGTCAGCATGACGATCGACGATGTGGGCGGGTGGCGGCGCAAATTAGGAATCGAATTCCAGCTGAAGGTTCCGATCGACACCATGATCATCACCGCGACCAGCGCGGGCATCGGCACCTGCCCGACGAACGGACCAAGCACCGCGAGCAGGAACAGCAGGAACGCCCCCGCGGTAAAGGTCGACAGCCGCCCGCGGCCGCCCGACGTCACATTGATCACCGACTGACCGATCATCGCGCAGCCGCCCATGCCGCCAAAGAAGGCCGCGACGATGTTCGCCCCGCCCTGCCCGGCACATTCGCGCTGCTTGTCGCTGTCGGTGTCGGTCATGTCGTCGACGATCTGCGCGGTGAGCAGGCTTTCGAGCAGCCCGACCGCCGCCATGGTGAGCGAATAGGGCAGGATGATTTGAAGCGTTTCCCACGTCAGCGGCACATTCGGCAAGGCGAAGGTCGGCAGGCCTTCGGGCAATTTGCCCATGTCGCCCACCGTATTGACCGGCAGGCCGAAACCGATGCTGATCGCCGACAGGATCAGGATCGCAATCAGCGGCGACGGCACCGCCTTGGTCAGGCGCGGCAACAGATAGATGATCGCCAGCCCGCCCGCGACCATCGCATAGGTTTCCCAGCCGACGTTAATCAGTTGCGGCAGCTGCGCCATGAAAATCAGGATCGCCAGCGCGTTGACGAAACCGGTGATGACCGACCGCGACACGAACTGCATCAACAGGTCGAGCCGCAGCAGCCCGGCAACGATCTGGATCAACCCCATCAGGATCGTTGCCGCAAACAGATATTCGACGCCATGATCGCGCACCAACGGGATGACGAGAACGGCGACCGCTGCGGTGGCAGCTGAGATCATTCCGGTGCGTCCGCCGGTAAACGCGACAACCATCGCGATCGCGACCGACGCGTAAAGGCCAACACGCGGATCAACCCCGGCGATGATCGAAAACCCGATCGCTTCGGGGATCAAGGCAAGCGCAACGACGATTCCGGCCAGAATTTCGCGGCGCAACGAGGCGCCGTCCGTGAACCACTGGTGGCGATACGACGACAAGGAAACAGACATTGAAATTCCACAACAAGGCACATGGCGCCAGCTTGGACGCAGAAATCATATCATGTGTGATGTCGTCCGGCGGATCGGCGGCCGGAATAGCCACCCGGATTTGCACCGGGTCCATGCGATTGCGCGGCACCTAGCCCGGCGTTGCTCGATGCGCAAGCGCATCGGCAACCGGCTCTCAGCTAATGCGGTGCTCGCCCTTCACCCAGCGCACCGTCCCTGACGATGCGCGCATCACCACCGTTTCGGTGGTCATTACGCCGTCGCGGCGGTGCTTGACGCCGCGCAGCAGCGATCCATCGGTCACGCCCGTGGCGGCAAAGATCACGTCGCCCTTGGCGAGGTCTTCCAGGTCATAGACGCGGTCGAGATCCTCGACGCCCCATTTTGCGGCGCGCTTGCGCTCGTCGTCGTTGCGGAACAGCAACCGGCCCTTGAACTGGCCGCCGACACAGCGCAGCGCCGCCGCGGCGAGCACGCCCTCGGGCGCGCCGCCGCTGCCCATATAGATGTCGATATTGGTTTCGGGGTTGGTCGTCGCGATCACCCCGGCGACGTCGCCGTCGGGGATCAACGCGACGCCGCAGCCGAGCGCGCGCAGCTCGGCGATCATCGCTTCGTGACGCGGACGATCGAGCACGCACACCATCACCTCTGCCGGGGTGCAGCCCTTTTCCCTGGCAACGGCTTCGACATTCTGGCGGATGCTGTTGTCGAAATTGACCACATTGGGCGAGTAACCGGGGCCGACCGCCAGCTTGTCCATATAGACGTCGGGGGCGTTGAGCAGGCAGCCTTCTTCGGCGATGGCGAGCACCGCCAGCGCGTTGGGGCCGGCCTTGGCGGTGATCGTCGTGCCTTCGAGCGGATCGACCGCGATGTCGATCTTCGGGCCTTTGCCCGGCGCGCTGCCGACTTTTTCGCCGATGTACAGCATCGGCGCTTCGTCGCGCTCGCCTTCGCCGATGACGATCGTGCCGTCCATATACAGCGTGTTGAACGCGGTGCGCATCGCTTCGACCGCGGCGGCGTCGGCGGCTTTCTCGTCGCCGCGACCGATCAGTTTTGCGGCGGCGATCGCCGCGGCTTCGGTGACGCGCACCATTTCGAGTACGAGCACCCGGTCGAGGTTGCTGCCGCTGGTCGTCATGTCCGCCGATCTCCGTCTTTACATCTTGCCTTGTCGCCCCGCTCGGGCATGGTGCGCGCCATATGGCCGGTCGCTCTGCTTGTCGAGGATGCTTCGCCCGATTCGGAGCCGCTGTGACGCTCCTTTGCGTCGTGCCGGTGACGGCCGCAGCACAGGTGCAGGGGCCACCCGCCCCGCCACCGCCGCGCGACGCCGAAACCGCCGCCGCCAATGCCAAGGAACTGGTCGACCCGATCCGCCGCTGCAAACCCGCCGATGACGGATCGATCACCGTGTGCGGCACCGATACCCAGCGCCACCGCCTGACCCCCGAGTTGCGCGCCATCGCCAACGAAGGCCGCGAGGCGCCGCCCAGGCTGCCGCGCGCCGAGGCAAAGGCGATGAGCCTCGACAAGCTGCCGTACAACTGGATGTCGATCGGCGGCCGCTATCCACCCGGCCCCGAATATAATGCCCTGTACGAAATGGCGAAGCGTGCGACCGACCCCGAAACGGGGACGCCGCCGCCACCAGAACCGGAAGGCTAAAGGGCCAATATCGGCATCAGCATCGGCGCGCCGACGACATGGTCCGATTTCGCCAGGATCGCGAGCGCCGCATCAATCGCGCGTGCCGGGCCTGCGTGGGTGACGAGCACGATGACAACGCCATCCTCCTCGTCGGTGCCGCGCTGGATAAAGCTTTCGATCGACACCCCGGCATCGCGCATCGCGGTGGCGATCTCGGCCAGCACCCCGATGCGGTCCTCGACGATCAGGCGGACATAATGTTTGCCGACCCGCGCGCCGGCGTCGGCGACCGGTGCGGCGTCGAGCGAATCGACCGGCATCGCAAAGGCGGGGCCATATTCGTCGCGCGCGATGTCGATGATGTCGGCGACGATCGCGGAGGCGGTCGGTCCGGCGCCCGCGCCGGCGCCCTCGAAGAACAGGCGGCCGACGAAGTTGCCCTCGGCGACCACCGCGTTGAGCGCGCCGGGCACATAGGCGAGCGGATGGTCGGCGGGCACCAGGCACGGCTGGACATGCTGGTACAGCCCGCTTTCGTTGCGTTCGGCCATGCCGATCAGGCGGACGCGGTGGCCCAGCGCCTCGGCCTCGCGAATGTCGGCGGCGATCAGGTTCCGGATGCCGTTCGCCGTCACCGCGCCGATGTCGAGCCTTGTCCCGAAACACAGCGCCGCCAGGATCGACAGCTTGTGCGCCGCGTCGATTCCGTCGACGTCAAAGGTCGGGTCGGCCTCGGCATAACCCTCCGCCTGCGCCGCCGCCAGCGCATCGGCAAAGCTCGCGCCGTTCCGCTCCATCTGCGTCAGGATATAATTGCAGGTGCCGTTGAGGATGCCGTAAACCCGCGCGATTTCGTTCGCCGACGCGCCCTCACGGATCGCCTTGATCACCGGGATGCCCCCCGCGACCGCGGCTTCATATTTCAGCGGCGTGTCGCGCTCTTCGGCGAGTCGCGCCAGATCCAGCCCGTGATGTGCGATCATCGCCTTGTTGGCAGTGACCAGCGCCTTGCCTGCTCCCAGCGCGTGCCGCGCCAGCGTCAGCGCCGACCCGTCGGCGCCGCCGATCATCTCGACGACGACATCGACGTCGTCGGCGGCGACCAGTGCGTCCATATCGTCTTCCCAGCGATAGCGCGTCAGGTCGATGCCGCGGTCCTTGTGCCGGTCGCGCGCCGATACCGCGACGATCTCGACCGACCGGCCGGCGCGACGTGCGATCAGCTCGCGATTCGCCTCGAGCAGCCGCACGACGCCACCGCCGACGACGCCGATTCCGGCGAGCGCAACGCGCAGCGGCGGACGGGGGGCGGTCGGGGCAGGGTGGGGCGACATGCGGGACTCCGTATCCGGGCGCGCGCCATCGCCCGCCCTCCGGTCCGGCCCCTATCGGCTTTTGTCAGCGAAACAAGCCCCGCGCGCCTGGGGCGCCGCGAAGCAAATCTTTACCGCACCGGCGGTTTGCGGGTCCGCGCGCAGTCGCCGAGCGCGCCCAGCACCACGCCATAATCGGACGCCGCCTTGCGGCGATCCTCGGGCGCGGTGCCCGCCAGCTTGTTCAGCGGCAACTGGCGCGGCAGCCCGCAGGCGAGCCGGTACCAGGCCAGCGTATTCCGCGCCGGGACCTCTGCCGACCCGTCGACGATCTCGCCGAACGCTGCCGCCCAGCGGCGCGACCCGTTGGCGGCGGTCAGGACGGTCAGCGATACCGGCTCGCCGGTGCTGGTGTTCAGGAACAATTGCGTCTCGCCCTCGCCGGGCAGCGTGCCGGGGACGTGAAAGCCGTTCGCGATGCCGGTGATCGCGGGTGGCGCCCCCGGCTTGACCAGCTCGGTCAGGATCGCGCGCAATTGCGATTCGGTCGCCGCGTCCCAGGGCAGCTGCGCGTCGGGCGCGACCAGCCGGATGCTGCTCGTGCTGTTGCTGCCCGCGCTCGCGCCCGCGACAGGACGGGCAAAGAGCAGGACGGGCTGTTTCTTCTTAAGCTTCACCGGCTTGCCGCGCGCATCGAGCGGCAGGTCGACGAGGTAGTTGACCCGCGCCGCCAACGGCCCCGCGCCGCGAATCAGGCTGACCACATCGGCCTCGACATAGAATCGGCTGTGGCCGGCCGCGACGCCGACGGCCTGGGCGGGTTTCAGCGCCGCCGCGCTGTGGATACGGGCGTGGAGCGCGATCGGCGCGGCGGTCGCCAGGTCGGCGATATCGGCATAGGTAAAGGGGCCGGTTGCCGTCGCTGTCGGCGCCGTCTGCATCGCCGAAACCGTTGCAAATCCTGGGTTCATGGCCAAAATTCCGGCCGCCAGTAACGAAGCATGGACGCGCATGGTCGATTCACTTTCCATCATATTGGCGCCGCTCGCGACGCGGAAATTTCCATCATGGGACAAGCCACATTAACCGCTGATAAAGGGTTTGCGAACTTGTCGCCACCGCGATAGGACGGGCGCGAAACGTCCGGCAAAAACATAATAAGCCGAACGAAGCTCCGCCGGGTCTGTGGAACGCATCGGAAATCATCCGGGCATTTGGCAACTGGACCTGTCGGGTGGGAATTGGTGTCAGGATGATCTAGCAAGGAGCGTCGTCCCTGAATGGCTTATGGTGATAATGTCGACCCTAAAAGCAGGGTAGTCTCGATCGTCTTGGTGGGGTTGTTGACGGCGGTGATGGGCTATGGCCTCGTCAACGGCCTGAATATCAGCATCGTCAAGAAGATCGCGGAAAAACTGGACGTCGTCGACGTCGAAGAACCGCCGCCGCCGGAAGAACCGCCGCCGCCGCCGCCGCCGGACAATGTCCTGCCGCCGCCGCCGCCGGTCGTCACGCCGCCGTCGCCGATTCCGCCGCCGGTGACGACCAACACGGTGCAGTCGGTGCCGACGCCGCCGCCCGCGCCGCCGCCGCCGGTGTTCGTGCCGCCGGCACCGCCCGCACCTCCGCCGACGCCCGATCTCAGCGCCGCCGGTACGCCGCGCGGCAACCCCGCGCGCTGGGCGACGAACGACGACTATCCGGCCCGCGCGATGCGCGAAGAGCGTGAAGGCACGACGGGTTTCTCCGTCAGCTATGACGCGACGGGCAAGATCACGTCGTGCGACATCACCTCGTCGAGCGGTCATGCCGACCTCGATGCGGAAACCTGCAAGCTCATCACGCGCCGCGGCCGGTTCAATCCGGGCAAGGACCGTGCTGGCAACCCGCAGGGTGGCAACTACAGCAATCGTATCCGGTGGCAGATTCCGCGCTGATCCGGCGCGCGACTGTCCATCATCCGAATTTCAGCGAATTTCTTGAGAGGGAATATCCAATATGTTTAATCTGATCGCGAACGCCGCTGCTGCGGCACCGGCCCACGACGTCGGCCTCACCCTGATGCCTGCGGCGATGTGCGTGAAGGAAGAAGGGTCCAACCCCTATGGCATGATCCCCGCGCTCTGCGACGGCGGTATCGTCGGCCAGCTGACCTTCCTGACCTTGCTGATCATGTTCGTCGGCACGCTCTACATTCTGTTCACCAAGCTGTTCGAACAGAATAAGGTGATGAATCAGGGCAAGGCGGTCGATGCCAATTTCTGGCGCGCCCCGACGCTGGCCGAAGGTGCCGCGAAGCTGGAAAAGAACAGCGCCTATCGCCAGGTTGTCGAAGACGGCCTGCGCGCCAATGAAGAGCATAACAAGCTGACCGACCCCGTCGAAGCGCACGACTGGATGCACGGTACGCTCGAACGCTCGCAGAACCACATCAACTCGAAACTCAACGGCGGTCTCGCCTTCCTCGCGACCGTCGGTTCGACCGCGCCGTTCGTCGGCCTGTTCGGTACCGTTATCGGTATTCTGCGCGCGCTGGTGAAGATCGGTGCGTCGGGTCAGGCGTCGATCGACACCGTCGCCGGTCCGGTCGGTGAAGCACTCATCATGACCGCGATCGGTCTGATCGTGGCGGTTCCCGCGGTGCTCGCGTTCAACTGGCTGCAGAGCCGCAACAAGGCGATCGCCCGCCGCCTGTCGACCTTCTCGAACGACGTGCTCGGTTCGATCATGTCGAACGGTCAGGTGAAGCCGGTTCCGTCGGGTCCGGCACCGAAGGCTGCCGCCCCGGCTGCCGCGCCGAAAAAGGCCTGAGGCGGTATGGGGATGCCCGCCCCGCGCCGCAAGGCGGGGGCGGGCTCCACTGGGCAGGGCAGGCAGGCCGCCCGGCGTGCAAGCCCGATGTCCGTGACATGAATTTTAGTGACAGGATACTGATCCTATGGCGATGAGTGTAGGCGACAAGGGCGAAGATGCCCCGATGTCCGATATCAACACGACGCCGCTCGTCGATATCATGCTCGTGCTGCTCATCATCTTCCTTATCACGGTTCCCGTGGTGCTGGAGACGGTGAACCTCGAGCTTCCCGACGTGGCGTTCGAGGTGACGACGACAAAGCCCGAAAATGTGCTGCTGTCGATCCGCTCGGCGGACACCGATGGCGACGGGCTTCCGAATCCCGAAAGCACCGCGTGCGAAGTCTATTGGGGCCAAACTCCCGTGGATTCGAAGCAGCTGCTGGAACGCGGCCAGAAAAAGCTGGAGCAGCTGATCGAGGATATCGGCGGCGTCGAGAATATCACCGAGGAAAATTTCCCCGAGGTACATATCCGCGGCGACGTGAACACCCCGTATCAGTGCATCGGTGGCGCGATCTACACGATGCAATATGCCGGCTTCCAGAAAATCGGGTTCATCTCTGAACCTGCGGCTGGCTCGGGCACGGTCGGCCGCCTGTAACGGCGTCGGCGATTTTTCGAACGAAGGAATAACCCTATGTCGATGGCAGTTGGAGACCGGGACGAAAACGAACCGATGATGGACATGAACACGACGCCGTTGATCGACGTCATGCTCGTGCTCCTCATCATGTTCATCATCACCATCCCGGTCCAGACCCATGCGGTAAAGATCGACCTGCCGGTTCCGACCGACAGCCAGAGCAATGTCGATCCGGAAAAGAACAAGGTGATGATCGATCCCGCGGGAACGATCACCTGGAACGGTACGCCGATCGACCTGGCGCAGCTGGCGCAATATCTGGAACAGACCAAGGCATTACCGGTCGAACCCGAATTGCAGGTCCAGCCCGATCCCTATGCGCGTTACATCGTCGTCGACCGGGTGTTGGCGGTGATCAAGCGCAGCGGCGTCGGCAAGCTCGGTTTTGTCGGCAACGAACAATATGCCCGCGTCTTCTGATCTTTGATCGGGGCCGCTCGGCAAAAACAGAGGGGGCCGCGAAGCAATTCGCGGCCCCTTTTCTGTTCCCGGCAGATGACGAGTTCAAAGGTAAGTTCCCTACCCCATTTCCGTCGTTCGTGGCCGATCTGGGTCGAGTGACGCGAATCGATCGGTTGCGGTCTTTTGCCCGAAGGGCAATGTCAGCACAGGATTCGCGCAGAGGCGCAGAGAACGCAGAGGGGAGCGCGGTTCAACTCTGCGATCTCTGCGCCTCTGCGCGAATTTTATAAGATGCTGCGTTTCGACCGTTTGCGAATGCAATATCCTCCCCATCGACTTGCGATGGGGAGGTGGCAGCCCGCAGGGCTGACGGAGGGGCCGCGACGTTGCTACCCTTCCACCACCGTCTGCGGCGGTCCCCCTCGCCATCGCAAGTCGACGGGGAGGATTATCAACGCCCGATCCCCACCCCAAAACCGACAATGCCCTTGGAACTTGCTTCAAAACGCGCCATCGTCGCGGCGAGGGGAACGAAACGCGCGATCTGACGTTTAGATTCCGATCTTGATGACAGGGAGCAGCATGATGACGACGGGTTCGTACTGTAAGCCGACAATGACCGCGGTATCGGCTCTGCTTGGTGCCCTCGCACTCGCGGGCTGCGCCAACATGGGCGGAAAGGCACCCGTCACCAATCTGCCGACCGCCGATGCGCACGCCAATCTGGTCGATGCGCGTGGCGCCGATCGCGGCCGCGTCGATATCTATCGCGACGGCAGCGGGTTGCGACTCGAACTCGTCGCGCGTGGCTTCGGTGCCGGCACCTATGCCATGCACATTCACGAGACCGGGCGCTGCGACGCGCCGAAGTTCACCACCGCGGGCGCCCACTGGAACCCGACCGGCGCCGAGCATGGCCGTGACAATCCACGGGGCGCCCACCATGGCGACCTGCCCAATCTGGTGATCGAGCCCGACACCATCGGCCGCGCGACGCTGCAACTGGTCGGGACCCGCCTCGCAGGCGATGGCGGGGTGCTCGACGCCGACGGCGCCGCATTCGTGATCCACGCCGGTCCCGACGACATGAAGACCGATCCCAGCGGCAACAGCGGCGACCGCATCGCGTGCGGGGTGATCGTCGCCGGCGGACCTGCCGCCGGCTGATCGTTCAGGCGCCGCGCGCCGCGGCTGCACGCTCCACAAGCGTCGCCTCGGCCTCAGGCAGCGCGCGATAGGCATAGAGGAGCAGCGCGACGGCGACCGGCGCGACGCCGATCAGCGACAATATGCCCGCGCGCAGGTTGCCGACCGGCTGGCCGTTCACCACCGTGCCCGTCAGGTCCGAAATCTGCCCGACCATATAGGGGCCGAACGACAGGCCGATCAGCGTGGTACCAAGGAAAAAGGCGGCGGTCGCGGTGCCGCGCATCTGCGGCAGCACCAGATCCTGCGTCGTCGCCGCCGCCGCGCCCAATGCCGCGGCGCCGAACAGTCCGGCAAGGAAGTTCATCGTATAGAACAGCGGGGCGCTGTCGGTGGTATAGCCGATCCAGATCGGGATGATCGGCGCGACGACGCCGAACAGGATCATCCAGATACGCCCCGCCGGATGGCGCGCGCGCAGCGCATCGGCGGCGCGGCCGCCGATGATGACACCGATGAATCCGCTGAGCGCGCCATTGGCGCCCAGGATCGAGGCGAGCTGCTGCTTGGGCAGCCCCAGCACGACCTCGGCATAGGGCGCCGACCAGAAAGCGAGCGCATAGGCGGCGAGTGCGACGAGCCCGTAGCCGATCGTCGTGCAGATGAACGCCGGCGTGCCCCAGATCAGGCGAAAGGTCGCCGGATCATTGGCGCGCAGCGTACTCGCCCACGAAAAAACGGCATAATAGCCGAGCGCGACCGCCGACCATTGCGGCAGGTTGCCGGTCAGCGCGATCATCCACCAGGCAAAGGCGGCTAGCCCTGCCGCGACGCCGATGTTGATCGCGAGCGCCGCGGGGCCGCGCTGCCATGCGCCATAGAGGGTAAGCGGCGGCACGATCATCGACAGATCCCTGCCGAACTGGCGAAACGGCGTCGGCGAACTTGTCGTCGGCACGCCGTCCATTGCACCGCGCGCCGGCTCGCGCAGGCTGGCGACCCACAGCGCGAGCAGCAGGCCGGGAAGGCCGACCGCCAGGAACGCTGCCTGCCAGCCGACGAGCCCCAGCGGCCCGCCCCCGGGATAGGCATTGTTCCAGCTCTCGACGATCAGCGCGCCGATGAACAGCGACACGCCGCCGCCAAGGTAAAGCCCCGACGAATAGATGGCGAGCGCGGTCGCTTTCTGCCGTTTCGGGAAATAGTCGGAGATCAGCGAATAAGCGGTCGGGCTGGCGGTCGCCTCGCCGACGCCGACGCCCATCCGCGCGAGTGTCAAGGTCATCCGGTCATAGGCGAAACCCGACAATGCGGTCATCGCCGACCACAGGGTGAGCCCGATCGACAGCAGCTTCACCCGGCTCCAATTGTCGGCCAAGCGCCCGAGCGGGATGCCGAACAGCGCATAAAAGACCGCAAAGGCCGCGCCACCCAGAAAGCCCATATCCGAATCGCTGAGCCCCAGGTCGGCCTTGATGTCGACCGCCAGGATGCTGATGATCTGCCGGTCGATGAAGTTCAGGATATAGACGACGACCAGCACCGACAGCACATACCAGCTGTATCCGGTGGCCTTCGGTTCGGCGGCGGGCGCAGTTTCGGACCCCTCAAGCTGGCTCGCGCTCTCGACCATCTGGCAACCCTCTCCCTGAACGTCTATCTTGTGCGCGCCATGGCTAGCAGAGCCGCAAAAAGGCGCAAGTTGAAAGACGGTTCAACTTTTCGGTGAAGGGCGCAGCGTGGACGACGATCGCGACAAAATCCCCGCCATATTGTTCCTGTGCCTCGGCAATATCTGCCGCTCGCCGCTGGCCGAAGGCGCGGCGCGCGCCGCTTTCGCCGCCGCGGGGATCGACGCCCGGCTCGATTCGGCGGGCACCGGCGACTGGCATGTCGGCCGCCCGCCCGATCCCCGCGCCCAGGCCGAGGCGCGGCGCCGCGGCATCGACATATCGAACCTGCGCGCCCGACAGCTCGCGCGCGAGGATTTCTACCGCTTCGACCTGATCCTCGCCGCCGACACCGCCAATCTGCGCGAGGCTCGCGCGCTGGCGCCCGCCGATGCGACCGCGCGTGTCCGGCTGATGCTCGATCTCGTGCCCGAACGCCGCGGCGAAAGCGTGACCGATCCCTATTATGGCGAAGACGACGGTTTTGCCGCGACATGGGACGATGTCGGTGCGGTCGCCGCCGCACTGGTCGCCGAGCGATCGAGCGGGTAGCGCGCGACGGGATGATAGCGCGACCCGCCATGTCCCATCGCGCTTTCATACAGAATGACGTGGGTGAATTCGAACGGCGGAGTGGCGAGATCGCCGTGCTGCGCCAGAAAGGGCGCGACCGGCCCCGCCGAACGGTTGAGCCGCGCCAGCGTGATATGCGGGACGAAGGCGCGCGTTTCGGACGATACCCCGACGCGCGCGAGCAACTGGTCGACCTTGTGGTGCAACCCGGCCAGCACCGCCGCCGGTTCGACCCCGGCCCAGACGGTGTGCGGCCATCCCCTTCGCTCGAACATCCCCACCCCGGCGATCCGCGCGGTAATTGGGGCGGCGTGCAGACTGCCCAGCACCGCGGCGACGTCTTCGGCGCGGTGACGGTCAACCTCGCCGATGAAGCGCAAGGTCAGGTGCAGCTGGTCGTCATCCTGCCACCGCGCCGCCGACAGGCCGTGCATGGCGGTGCGCAGCAGGTTGCGGACGGGGCGCGGCGGGCGCAGCGCGACGAACAGGCGATGGGTGGACATGGCGCGCGCATCATAAGCCAAGGGCATCCGGCAACCACCTAAAGTTGAACGATTTCCGGTTTTGCTTGAAAGGCGCCGACAAAATCACGATATTGGCAGCCACGGCCGGTATGGGCTGGCCGGTTATGGAGAATGACAATGGCGAATTGGAACGACCCCAATATGGCGGCTTCCGGTTTTGGGGCCGGCGCGAACGCAATGGACCAGGCCGTCGATGCCGGTCTGCGGTCGTACATGCTGTCGGTTTACAATTATATGGCGTCGGGCGTGTTGCTGACGGGTATCGTCGCGCTGCTCGCCTTCCAGTCGGGCTTTACCGCGTCGATGATCGGCACCCCGCTGATGTGGGTGGTGATGCTGGCGCCGCTGGCCTTTGTGCTGGTGCTCAGCTTTGGCATCAACAAGCTGTCGACGACGGCGGCGCAGGCGCTGTTCTGGGTCTATGCCGCAGTCATGGGTCTGTCGATGTCGACGATCTTCCTGGCCTTTACCAGCACCTCGATCGCGCAGACCTTCTTTGCGACCGCGGCGGCATTCCTTGGGCTTAGCCTCTATGGCTACACCACCAAAAAGGATCTGTCGGGTTTCGGCACCTTCCTGATCATGGGTGTCGTCGGCCTGCTCGTCGCGATGCTGCTCAACGCCTTTGTGTTCCAGTCGGGCGCGATGGGGATGGCGATCAGCGTCATCGGCGTGCTGATCTTTGCAGGTCTCACCGCCTATGACACGCAGAAGATCAAGAGCATGTATTTCTATGTCCGCGGGACCGACTTTGTCGGCAAGTCGGTGGTGATGGGCGCGCTGACGCTCTACCTCGACTTCGTCAACATGTTCACCTTCCTGCTCAATCTGCTGGGCAGCCGCGAATAAGCGGACGGACATTGAAGGAAAAACGGGAGCCCGGCGGAGCGATTCGCCGGGCTCTTTCTTTGCGAGGGGGATGAGGATGAAACGGATTTGGGGCGCGGTCGGCACCGCGATGCTGCTGACCGCGATGCCGGGTACCGCGAAGGCTAGCGATACTTGCACGGTTGCGCGGCCCGCCGATGGCGACCTCAAGGCCTTTGCCGGTAGCTATTTCGTAGCGGCGGACAAGGCCGTGATCGACGCGCTGATCGCCTGTCTGGGCGATTCCGACCCCGCGATCCGTGATGATTTCGCCTTCGCGCTGTGGACACAGGGACTGCGCGGCAAGCATCTGAAGCCCGACGGCCTCCGCCATGCGATACAGCGGTTGACGACGATTCTCGCCGCGCCCGATGACGCAGCGGGCTTCCGCCATCCGTTCGCGGCGCTGGCCCTGTCGGAAGTCGCGCGCACTGACCGCGTCGAGCCCTTTCTGGCCGACGCCGAATTGCATGCGCTCGCCGAAACCGGCGCGAACTATTTGCGCGGCGTCACCGACTATCGCGGCTTCATCGCAGGCGAGGGCTGGCGGCACGGCGTCGCGCACGGCGCCGACCTGTTGATGCAACTCGCGCTCAACCCGCAGCTGACACGCGCCGATGCCGACCTGCTGCTCGGCGCGGTCGCCGCGCAGGTCGCGCCCGCGGGATCGCACGCCTATGTCCATGGCGAGGCGCGGCGGCTGGCGCGGCCGTTGCTGTTCCTGGCCAAGCGTCCCGACATCGACGATGCGGCGTGGGCAGCGTGGTTTCAAACGCTGCAGCCAGGCGATGCGCCGCGCTGGAAAGCCGCGCATAACAGCGCAGAAGGACTGGCGGCGCACCACAACATCACGGCTTTCGCCGACGCGGTCTATGTCGCGGCGAGCGAATCGCAGGACCCGCGGGTGCGACGGCTGGCGCCGCTGGCTGCGGGATTGCTGAAGGCGCTGCCCTAAGCGGCAAGCGAATTGCCCACTCTCTCGTCATTGCGAGGAGCGGAAGCGACGCGGCAATCCAGAGCCTGCGTAAACCGCCCTGGATTGCTTCGCTCCGCTCGCAATGACGACTGAAAGAGGCCAGCACTAAACGGGATTCGCCGCCTGCATATCGGCGATCAGCGCATTGTCGATTTCCTTCGAGCGCTTGTACGCCGCGCGCTCGCGCAAGGGCGCGACATAGGCTTCGAACGCGGGTCGGCTTGGGATGGTGCCGAATTGCAGCCCCCAGTCGATCTGGCTGCCGACATAGACGTCGGCGGCGCTGAAGCGGTCGCCGGCCACATATTCCTTGCCCACCACCGCACTTTCCAGCGCGTCGAGCGCCATCTCAAGCGAGCCGAACCCCGCCATTTGCTGCTGCTCGCCCTCGGGCTCCAGCCCGAAATGCTTCGATGTGATCGCCTGCTCGATCGGCCCTGCGGTGAAGAACAGCCAGCGATAATAATCGGCGCGGTCGGCGGGGGCGGGCGCCAGCCCGGCATCGGGGAAGGCATCGGCCAGATAGGCGCAGATCGCGGCGCATTCGGTCACCACCTTGCCGTCATGGACGATCGCAGGCACCTTGCCCATCGGATTGACCGCCAGATAGGCGGCGTCCTTCATCGTCGTGCCATAATCCAATATGCGCGGCTCATAAGGCGCGCCGACCTCCTCCAGCATCCAGCGGACGATCTGCCCGCGCGACATCGGGTTGGTATAGAAAATCAGTTCATCGGCCATGGCGCTTCTCCTCAAGCTTGCGAGTCGGCAGGAACATATATGGAACATCGATGATCGTCCACCGCACTTGTTTTGTCACCGCGTCCGGCTAAGGCAAAGCGATGAGCGACGAACGCATCTGGACCGCCGCCGTGCTGGTGATCGGCGACGAAATCCTCTCGGGCCGCACGCAGGACAAGAATGTCGCGCAGATCGCGACCTGGCTCGACGCGCAGGGTATCCGCCTGCGCGAGGTGCGGATCGTCCCCGATGTCGAGCAGGAAATCGTCGATGCGCTGACGGCAGTGCGCGCGCGCTACGATTATGTCTTTACCACCGGCGGCATTGGCCCGACCCACGACGACATCACCGTCGATGCAGTGGCGAAGGCGCTAGGCGTCGGGGTGATCGTCCACCCGGAGGCACGCGCGATCCTCGAACGCTATTATGGCGGGCGCGGGCTTGAACTCACCGAAGCACGGCTGCGCATGGCGCGCACCCCCGACGGCGCCGAGCTGATCCCCAACCGCATGTCGGGCGCGCCCGGTATCCGCATCGGCAATCTGTTCGTGATGGCGGGGGTGCCGCACATCACCGCGGGGATGCTCGACGCGCTGACCGGGCAGCTGGAGGGGGGCGCGCCGCTGGTCGCGCACACGATCGGCGCCTGGTCGCCCGAAAGCGAGGTCGCCGACCTGCTCCGCCAGGGCGAAAAACAATATCCCGGCGTCGTGATCGGCAGCTATCCCTTTTTCCGCGACGGCAAAGTCGGCGCCAATTTTGTCGTCCGCTCGACATCAGCCGCCGATGTCGCCGCCTGCGTCGCGATGCTGACCGCGGGGCTCGAAGCCGCGGGCTATGCGGTGACCGACGGCGGCATCTGATCGCCCGCGTCGTCGCTGGTCCGCGTCACTCGCGGCAGGCGGCGCAGCATCGCTACCGCGAGCAGGCCGAAGATCGCCGACACGATGAACGCCGCGCCAGGAAAATGCAGCGGGGCGGTGTCGGCGGTGAAATAGGCCATGGTACCGGTCAGCAGGATCGGCGCGGCAAGCTGGCCCAGCCCCATCGCCATCGCCGAAATCCCCTGCACCTCGCCCTGCGTGTCGGCGGTGGCGCGGCGCGACATCAGCGCGTTCAGCGACGGCTGCACCGGCGCCTGCAGGGCGATCGGCAGCAGCAGCAGGAACGCGCCCCAGGTCGAGGTGACAAAGGCATAGCCGATATAATTGGCGACCGCGATCAGGATGCCGATCGTCGCCGCGTCGCGCTCGCCAAAACGCGCGACCATCGGCCCGACGACAAAGGTCTGGCCGAGCGCGATCATCACCCCGACCGCGGCCAGGCTGGCGCCGATCATCCCCGGCGTCCAGCCGAGCTGCGCGATGCAATAGAAACTCCACGTCATCGGATAGACGAGGCTGGCGATTTGCCACAAGGTCAGCACGCTCGCGACCCCGCCCATGCCGGGCAGGCCGCGCATCGTCTGGAGCGCGCCGAGCGGATTGGCGCGCCGCCAGTCGAAGGCACGGCGGCGCTCGGGCGGCAAGGTTTCGGGGAAGATGAACAGGCCATAGAGCATGTTGGCGGCGGCGAGGATCGCGGCGGCGACAAAGGGCGCGCGCGGACCGATCTCGCCCAGAAAGCCGCCGATCGCCGGACCCGCGACAAAGCCGACCCCGAACGCTGCGCCGACAAAGCCGAAATTGCGCGCGCGTTCCTCGGGGCGCGTGATGTCGGCGATAGCGGCTTGGGCGGCGGCATAGCTGCCCCCGAACACCCCCGACAGGGCGCGCGCGACGAACAGCCACGGCAGCGTCTGAACAATCGTCAGCAGCGCATAATCGATCGCCAGCCCGCCCAGCGACAGCAGCAGCACGCGCCGCCGACCGAAGCGGTCGGACAGATTGCCCAGCACCGGCGACGCCAGAAAGGTCGCGACCGCCATCACCAGCCCGATCCACGCCCCGACCTCGATCGCTTTCGGCAGGTCGATGCGCCCGACCTCCATCACCAGCTGCGGCAGCACCGGCATGATGATGCCGAAACCGACCGCGTCGATAAAGATGGTGGCGACGATGAAGGGGATGGTCCGCCCTGGCGTCACTTGTGCTTTTTCCCTGACAGGTTTAGCGGCACCGAACCCTCCCTCATGCGTTGGCGATAGATGAAACTCGCGATCCGCGCCTCCCTAAAATATCGCCTGCCCCAGCCGGTCGACCTGATGCTCCAGATCGAGGCGGCGAACGGCCATGGCCAGCGCGTGCTCGATGCCGCGCTGGACCTTGGCGCGCCCGACGATATCGTCCGCACCCCGTCGGCCGCCGGGATCTGCGATCCCGTATGGCTGCGCACCGAGGGCGAGCTCGTCGCCGACTATCGTGCCCGCGTCGCGATCGACCGCCCCGACCTCGATCTGGCAGCGCTCGCCGCGGTGCCGCTCCACCGCCTGCCCGCCGACGCCGTCCCCTATCTCAACGAATCGCGCTATTGCCCGTCGAACAAGTTTCACGCCTTTGTCGAACGCCGCTTTGGCGACCATGACGGCGGGGTAAAAGTGGCGCGGATGCGCGACTGGATCGAAAGCCGCTTCACCTATGTCGCGGGCTCCAGCGACGCCGAAACCGGCGCACTCGACAGCTTTGTCGAACGGCGCGGCGTGTGCCGCGACTATGCGCATGTGATGATCGCGCTGGCGCGCGCCGCGCAGATCCCGGCGCGCATGGCCAGCGTCTATGCGCTGGGGGTCGATCCGCAGGATTTCCACGCCCTCGCCGAAGTCTATCTGGACGGCGACTGGCACCCCGTCGACGCGACCGGCATGGCGCGCGCATCGGCGATGGCGCGCATCTGCGTCGGCCGCGACGCCGCCGACATCAGCTTCCTGACCGCCTATGGCGCGATCGAACTGGTCGACCAGTCGGTCGCGGTTGCCGAGGTAGTGGAGGCGGAGGCGGAATAGGCGGCGCGGGGGAAGGGGTTACGACAGCAGAGTTGCTGCGGGGCGATAGCGGAGGGCGTAATCGCCGTCCTCGAAAAACGTCCGCTCGCGCCGATTGCCGCGCTGGGTCA
>VFQQ010001826.1_pt1 | contig 27283 bp, 26 predicted proteins | sample 3512341 | NCBI WGS metagenome assembly VFQQ01 (sample SAMN10412373, study PRJNA504923) | tailings metagenome | isolation source: Relicate 2 Philex TSF1 revegetated site | place: Philippines: Tuba, Benguet | collected 2017-08-29
TCACCGTCAGGAACACCAGCGGCGTGACGATGGCGAACAGCTTGGACCACTTGAATTCTTCGGCCGGCACGCTCTGCAGCTCGCGCTTGAGGTCCTGGCTGGTCACCGGCTGGTGCTCGCGGCTGGTGCCCTGGGCGATCTCGGCCTTGTGGGTCGTGCCTTCGTGCTCGTGCGCCAGTTCGCCCTTGACGGCCAGTTCCTGCCAGCGCTCCAGGTGCAGCGGGCTGGCGGGCTGGAATTTGCGGCGGTGGAAGATGAAGATCAGCACCAGCGCGACCACGCCGGTGATGATGGACAGCGCCAGCGCGCGGTCGGCGATCACCGCCGCCGCCGCGCCCGCGGCCTTGGCGCTGATGCCGGGGGCCACGCCGATCACGTAGTCGGACGACAGCGCCATGCCCTGGCCGGCCACGGCGATGGCGGCCGCGCCCACGATGGGCGGCAGGCCGGCCGCGATGGCGGCGGGCAGCAGCACCGCGCACACCAGCGGCACGGCGGGCGTGGGCCAGAAGAACAGCGAGATGAAGTAGGTGATGGCCGCCAGCAGCAGGTACGACACCGGCCCGTTCTTCATCAGCAGGCGGAAGGGCCGCACCATCAGGATGTCGGACTTCAAGGCCTTGAGGGCGTTGAGCAGCGACGTCATCAGCGCGATCACCAGGAAGATGTTGAACAGCTCCTTGGCGGCCACCAGGCTGGCGCTGTAGACGCTGCCCACGCCGGCGAGGGGGTTGCCCGTCCAGGCCAGGCCGACGAGAAAGGTGGCGGCGATCGAGGGCACGAGCACGTTCGCGCGGAACACCATCGTCACGATGATGCTGATCACGCCGAGCAGGTACATCCAGTGCGCCGCTGTGAGGGTTACGTTGGAATCCATGGGTTTGTCCGTGGGTGTGGTGCCTGCAGGGTCAGGCGGTGGTTGGTGGGCTGCGACCGGTGCGGGCGGCACCGTGGGGTGGTTGGCCGGCGGCCTTCCCTCTTGTTTCTGCCGGCGGGGTTCTGTGCTTGGCTGTCCTGTGTTCAGGCGCAGGTGCTTCGGTGGCGGGCGAGATCGTATACAGAATACTGTTTTGGCGTTTCAGGGTTTTCCCGCGCCACAACGGGGCCTGTATCGACCCAGAGTGGTGCGTTTTTGCCCCTCTCAGGGGTGCTTTTGGGGTGTTTGGGCTGGAGTGAGGGCATCTGTGAATACCGTATACATCAGATGCGGCCACGGAATGCAGGCTTCGTGCCAGGCCTTGTGCCCACCCCCAAGGAAAGGGCTGGCCCGGAAAGCGAAGGGCTTGGACAGGCGTTGCCCGGGGGTTTGTCGCTGCCCCATGTGTTTGTATACTGTATTCTTTTAGGCGAACGACCCATGCACAACAGCCCCCTTCCCTGCGCGGTTCGCGGCGAGACGGCCATGGTGGCGACCGGCCACCCCTTGGCGGCGCAGGCCGCGGCGGGCGCGCTGGCCCAGGGCGGCAGCGCGGTGGACGCGGCCATTGCGGCGGACGCCGTGATGGGCGTGGTGGAGCCCATGGCCACCGGCATCGGCGGCGATCTGCTGGCCATGCTGGTGCCGCCGGGCGCCGAACCCCAGAGCTACAACGGCTCGGGCCGCTCGCCGATGGCTTTCGAGGCCGGGCTGCTGGCGCCGTTTCCCGGCGCCCGGTTGCCCGAGCGCCACGTGCACACCCTCACCGTACCGGGCGCGGTGCGCGGCTGGCACGACCTGCATCAGCGGCATGGGCGGCTGCCCTGGCGCGGGCTGTTCGCGCCGGCGATCGCCGCCGCCCGGGACGGCTTCGCCGTCGGCGCCGTCGCGGCGCGCGAGTGGGCGCTGTTCCAGCCGGTGATCGCCAGCGACCCGGTGAGCGCGCGCCTGTACCGCGCCGACGCCCCGCCACGCGCGGGCGAGGTCTTCCACAACCCCGAACTGGCCGCCACCCTGGAGGCCATTGCCCACGGCGGCCCCGACGCCTTCTACCGGGGCGCGCCCGCCGCCGCGGCCGAGCAGGCCAGCCGCGCGCGCGGCGGCGTATTGGCCGCCAGCGACTTCGCGGCCCACAGCGGCGGGTTCTGCACGCCCCTGCGCGGGCGCTTCCGGGGCCTGGAGGTGCTGCAGTGCCCGCCCAATACCCACGGCCTGGCCGTGCTGCACGCCCTGGAAGCCCTGGATGCGCTGCCCCTGGACCCCGAGGACCCGTGCAGCGCGCTGGACATGGTCCGTTGCATGGGCGAGGCCATGGCCCACGCCAAGCGCGTGGTCGCCGACCCGGCGGGCAACACCGTGTGCACGGTGGTGGTCGACGCCGAGGGTTTCGCGGTCACGCTGATGAGCAGCGTGTTCAAGCGCTTCGGCAGCGGCATCGGCGTGCCGGGCGCGGGTTTCGCCTTGCAGAACCGCGGTTTCGGCTTCGCCCCACCCGGCCAGCTCAACGGCGCCGCGCCGGGCAAGCGCCCCTACCACACGGTGGTGCCTGGGGCCGCGCTGCGTGGCGGCGTCTTTCACGCCGGCTTCGGCGTGGTGGGCGGGGCCATGCAGCCGCAGGGCCAGGTGCAGCTCCTGGTGCGCCTGGCCGCCTGGGGGCAGGAGTTGCAACAGGCCATCGCCGCGCCGCGCTGGCGCCTGGAGGGCGAGCGCGCCCTCGCGATCGAGGCCGGCACACCCGAGCCCGTGGTGCGCGCGCTGCGCGCGGCCGGCTACGCCGAGCCCACTGGACAGGGCGAGCTGGGCGGGCGCAGCGACTTCGGCGGCGCGCAGATGGTGCTGCGCGCGCCCGATGGCCAGCTGCTCGGCGGCTCCGATCCGCGCAAGGACGGCATGGCCCTGGCCTGCGAGGCCGCCACCCGCTGAACCCGCCTTTTCACCGACCCCCGCAAAGGACCCCCATGGCATTGACGATCTATGGCATCGCCGCGTCGCGCGCGATCCGCCCGCTCTGGGCCGCCGAGGAACTGGGCCTGCCCTACCGGCACGTGCCCTGGCACTACAACGGCCCCGAGACCCGCGAGCCGGCCTACCTGGCGATCAACCCCAATGGCACCGTGCCCGCCATCGACGACGGCGGCCTGTTGTTGTTCGAGTCGCTGGCCATCACGCTGCACCTGGCGCAGACGCGCCCGGCGGGCGGCCTGTGGAGCGACACGCCCGAGGGCGTCGCCGGCCTGTACCAGTGGACGCTGTGGGCCGCGACCGAGATCGAACCGCTGGCGCGCCAGTGGTTCCACCACACCAGCTTCCTGCCACCCGAGCAGCGCATCGAATCGCTGGCCACGGCCGCCCTCGACAAGCTGCAGGCGCGCCTGGCGGTGCTCGAGCGCCACCTGGCCGGGCGCGAGTGGCTGGTGGGCGAGCGCTTCAGCGTCGCCGATCTGAACCTGGCCGCCGTGCTGCAGCGGCTCGACGCCCTGGGCCGCGGTGAGCTGCCCCACACCCGGGCCTGGCACCAACGCTGCCTGGCCCGGCCGGCGGCGCAGCGCGCCTGGGCCCTGCGCCAAGCCAAGGCCTGAGCGGCGCTCAGGCGCGCGCCGGGCCGCTGGCGCCGCCCGCGTCCAGCAAGCGGAAGAAGCCCACCACCTCGGCCAGCCGCGCCGCCTGCGTGCGCAGGCTGTCGGCCGCGGCGGCGCTTTCTTCCACCAGCGCGGCGTTCTGCTGCGTGGCCTGGTCGAGCTGCGCGATGGCGCTGTTGACCTGGCCGATGCCCTCGGTCTGCTCGCCGGTGGCGGCGCCGATCTCCGAGATCAGGTCCGTCACGCGGCGCACTTGGCCGACGATGTCGTCCATCGCCGCGCGCGCGTCGCCGACCAGGCGCGAGCCCGATTCGACCTTGCCCACGCTGGCGCCGATCAGGGCCTTGATCTCTTTCGCCGCCTCGGCGCTGCGCTGCGCGAGGTTGCGCACCTCGCCGGCCACCACCGCGAAGCCGCGGCCCTGTTCGCCCGCGCGCGCCGCTTCCACGGCGGCGTTGAGCGCCAGGATGTTGGTCTGGAAGGCGATGCCGTCGATGACGCCGATGATGTCGCCGATCTTCTGGCTGCTGGACTGGATGTCCTGCATGGTGGCCACCACCTGGCCCACCACCTCGCCGCCCTTCACGGCGGCCGAACTGGCCGAGGTGGCCAGTTGCGTGGCCTGGCGCGCGGTGTCGGCGCTGTTGCGCACGGTGGCGTTCATCTGCTCCATCGAGGCGGCGGTCTGCTGCAGGTTGCTGGCCTGCTGCTCGGTGCGGGTCGAGAGGTCGGCGTTGCCCGAGGCGATCTGGGCGCTGCCGGTGGCGATGCTGTCGCTGCCCTGGCGCACGTCACCCACGATGCGCACCAGGCTTTCGTTCATGGCCTTGAGCGCGGCCTGCAGTTCGCCCAGCTCGTCGCGGCGCGTCACGGCGATGCTGGAGCGCAGATCGCCCGAGGCCACGGTCTGCGCCACGCTCACCGCCTCCAGGATGGGGCCGACGATGGAGCGCGTCATCAGCAGGGCCAGCATCAGCGCGGCCACCACGGCCATGGCGCTGGCGCCGAGCATCAGGTTGCGGTTGCGGGCATAGCTGGCGTTCGAGGCCTGGACCTCATCCGCGGCCTGCTCGGCGGCAAAGTCCAGGTAGGCGTGGCCGGCCTTGACCAGGGCCTCGAGCAGCGGCCGGCAGTCGGTCTCCATGCGCTGCACGGCGCCTTCGCGATCGCCCTTCACGGCGCGGTCCAGGATGTCCAGCGCCACTGGGCCGTACTTCGCTTCCACGGCCATGAGTTCGTCGAACAGGCGGCGCTCCTGCGGGCTGGTGTGTTCGTCGCTGTCCAGTGCCTGGCGCAGCGCCTTGAAACCCTCGACCACCTGGCCGTGGGCGACGGTGGTGGCGTTCTTCTCGTGTTCGCGGGCCGCGGGCGAGCCCACCAGCACGAGGTTGCGCACGCCGATGGCGCGCGCATTGGCCGCGTCCAGCACGTTGTTGGCCAGCATCACGCGGTGCGAGGTCTCGCCCACGTACTGATTGAAGCTGTCGTGCTCGTGCCCGAGCGAGCGCATCGACAGCGTGGCCACCGCGAGCACGATGACCGCGAGCAGCATGAAGCCGGCCATCAGCCGGGCTTTGACGGACAGACGATCGATACCCATGACCCTGGCTCCCTTCCTTGGTGAACGTGTGGCTACCGGTGGGGTATGCGGTCCCGATGGGGGTTCCGCCTTCCGGATATCGACACGCGCCGCGCGGGGATTTCATGTGGCGCGACAGCCGGCCGGCGCCTTGCCACTTTGGTTGCCAGGGGGGTGGGTTCTGGTGCTGAAATGCGGGCCTTTGATCTACAGGTCGGCGCCGGCCCGCGCCGGTCGTCACGACCTTAAGTCGCCCAGCGGGCCTTGCCCGCTGCCGTCACCAGGGCATGGAGAAGGTCTTGCAGTTGGTGAAGGACTTGATCGCCTCCTGCACGCCTTCCTTGTAGCCCAGGCCCGAGTCCTTGATGCCGCCGAAGGGCGTGAGCTCGATGCGGTAGCCCGGCACCTCCCACAGGTTCACCGAGCCCACCTTCAGCTCGCGCGCGAAACGCGCGGCGTCGTCGAAGCGGTTGGTGCAGATGCCCGAGGACAGGCCGAAGGCCGTGCCGTTGGACAGTCGGATCGCCTCGTCGATGTCCTTGAAGCCGATGATGGGCGAGACCGGGCCGAAGGTCTCTTCGCGCACCACCGTCATCTCGGGCCGCACGCGGTCGAGCACCGTGGGCGAGTAGAGCGCGCCGTCGCGCCGGTTGCCCACCAGCAGGCGGGCGCCCTGCACCACGGCGTCGTCCACCACGCGCTGGAAATGCGCCGCCGCGGCCGCGTCGATCACCGTGCCCATCTCGTTGCGGCGGTCCATCGGGTCGCCGTAGGTCCAGGCGCGGGTCTTGGCCACCACGCGCTCGGTGAAGTCGGCCAGCACCTTCTGGTGCACCAGCATGCGCTTGACGGCGGTGCAGCGCTGGCCCGAGTTCTTGTACGAGCCTTGCACCGCGAGCTCGCTGGCCTTGTCGAGGTCGGCGTCGTCCATCACGATCAGGGGGTCGTTGCCGCCCAGCTCCAGCACCAGGCGCTTGTAGCCCGCCTTGGCGGCGATGTACTTGCCGATGGCCACGCCGCCGGTGAAGGTGATCAGGTCCACGTGCGGGTTCGTGATCAGCTCGTCGGCGATCTCGCGCGGGTCGCCGCTCACCACCTGCAGCATCTCCGGTGGCAGGCCGGCCTCGTACAGCAGGTCGGCGAACCAGTAGGCCGACAGGGGCACCTTCTCCGAGGGCTTGAGCACCATGCGGTTGTTGGTGGCCACGCTGGGCACCACCTTGTGCGCCACCTGGTTCATGGGGTGGTTGAAAGGCGTGATGGCCGTGATCACGCCCAGCAGCGGCTCGCGCGTGGTGATCACCTTGCGGCGCTTGCCGTGCGGCGTGAGGTCGCAGGAGAACACCTGGCCGTCGTCGCGCAGGGCCTCGTTGGCGCCGAAGTTCAGCACGTCGGCCACGCGGCCGATCTCGTACACGCTGTCCTTCTTGCTCAGGCCGGACTCGGCGGTGATCAGGTCGGAGCCGGCCTCGGTGCGCTCGCGCAGCAGCGCCGCCGCGCGGTTGAGGATGGCCGAGCGCTCGTAGCGGCTGAGCCGGGGCTGGTAGGCCTGGGCGATGTCCATGGCGCGGCGCACGTCCTCCACGCTGGCCATGGCCACGCTGCCCACGCGCTCGCCGTTGTAGGGGTTGAGCACGTCGAAGCGGCGGCCCGTGTGCACCTGTTCGCCGCCGATGCGCAGCGCTTCTTCCCGGAAGCCGTGGCTTTCCATCACCTCGCTCATGCCATTTCCTTTTCGGCGCTGCCGATGAAATTGCGGCCGCGCGCGCCGGTCAGGGCGTGCGCCACCATTTGTTCGGCCTGTTCGTCGCTCACGCCGTAGTCGGCGAAGCGCGTGCGCACGCCCAGGCGTTCGATGAAGGCGGTGAGGCGCCCGGGCGCCTCGTCCAGGTCGCCCAGGGCCTGGGCCAGCACGGCGTCGCGGTCGGCCCGGCGGCCGATGGCGCGCGCCAGCACCAGGGGCAGCGGGAAGGAGCAGGCGATGCCGTGCGGCAGGCCGTAGCGCAGCGTCATCTCGTAGGAAATGGAGTGCGCCAGCGCGGTGCGCGTGTTCGAGAAGGCCATGCCGGCCTTGAGCGCGGCCAGCGCCATGCGCGCGCGCAGCTCGCGGTCGTCCAGGCGGTGCATCAGTCGCGGCAGGGCGTCCAGGATGTCGTGCACCGCCGCCACGGCGAAGGTGTCCGACACCGGGTTGGCGTTGACGTTCCAGATCGACTCCAGCGCGTGCGACAGCGCGTCCAGCCCGCTCTGCAGCGTCACCGACGCCGGCAGCGAGAGCATCAGCTCGGGGTCGATGATCGCGGCCGTGGGCCAGGTCTCCTTCAGGTGCAGCGAGTGCTTCACCTGGCGGCCACGGTCCCAGATGGTGGCCCAGGGCGTGACTTCGCTGCCGGTGCCGGCGGTGGTGGGCACGGCGATGAGCGCCTTCACGCCGGACGGCGCGAACGGCTGGCCCGAGGCCAGCGCGGCCACCAGGGTGGCGAAGGCGCCGTCGGGCGTGCCCACCATCAGCGCCTTGGCGGTGTCGATGGCGCTGCCGCCCCCGAGCGCGACGATGGCCTCGGCGCCGCGGTCGTCGCGCCAGAAGGCCTCGTAGGGCGCGGCGAGCTCGGCCACGTCGGGATTGGGGCGCACGTCCTCGATGACGCCCACCAGGCCATCGCCGAGCAGGGCCTCGACCCGGGCCACCAGGCCCAGCGCGCGCGCCTCCGGAAAGGTCACCAGCAGGGCCTTGCGGCCGGCGAGCAGGCCGGGCAGGGCACACAGGGCCCCGGCCCCGTAGACGCTGCGCACGGGGTTGTAGTAGTCATGCGGCATGGGGACCTCTAGCGGTTGACGGCCACGTGGTTGAGCGCGAGGTCGAAGACGTCGAAGTTGCGCAGCCGGCGGGTGGCGGGCACACCCTGCAGCGGGCGGTTGAACAGCAGCGGCACCTTCTGTTCGGAGATGCCGCCGTGCGAGCGCAGCGGCACCGTGAGGCCGGAGAGGTCGTGCTTGTGCTCGCTGGTGCCCAGCACCGTGAGGTGGTCGCTCACGATGACCAGGTCGCCGATGCGCTCAGGCGGCAGCTCGAAGCGGCTGGCGGCCTGCTCGCGGCTGAGCACCACCTCGATGCCCGGCAGGGCCTCGATGGCGGCGCGCGCGCGCGCGATGGCCTCGGCGCCGGGCAGGTGCACGGTGGCGTAGGAGCCCAGCGCGCCGTGGTGCACCACGTAAGGGTCGGTGATGGGCAGGATCACGCGCGCCTGGCCTTCGCCGAGCAGGCCGTCGAGCACCTGCTGCAGGTAGAGCACGCGCGGGCGGCCGGCGGCATCGGTCTTGGCGCTCATGCCGTGGTCGGCGGTGAGGCCGATCACCGCGCCCAGGGCGTCGAGCCTGGCCAGGTAGCCGTCCATCATCCGGTAGAAGGCGTTGGCCTCGGGCGTGCCGGGCGCGCACTTGTGCTGCACGTAGTCGGTGGTCGACAGGTACATCAGGTCCAGCGGCCGCGTCTCCAGCAGGCGCACACCGGCGGCGAAGACGAACTCGCTGAGCTCGGCGCTGTAGACCGAGGGCACGGGCTTGCCCACGAGGTCCAGCACGCCGTCGATGCCGCACTCGGCCACCGTGGCCTTGTCGGCCTTCTCGGCCGAGAAGCAGATGCCCTGCAGGCCGTGGCCCAGCAGCGTGCGCAGCTTGTCCTTGGCGGTGACGGCGGCCACCTTGGCGCCGCTGTCGGCGAAGGCCGCCAGCAGCGTGGGCACGCGCAGCCAGGCCGGGTCGTTCATCATGACCTCGCGGCCACTGTCCACGTCGTAGAAGTAGTTGCCGCAGATGCCGTGCACCGAGGGCGGCACGCCGGTCACGATGGACACGTTGTTGGGGTTGGTGAAGCTGGGCACCACGCAGTCCCCGACCACCGACGCGCCCTTCTCGACCATGCGCTTGAGGTAGGGCGCCACGCCGGCCTGGATGGCCTGGGTCACGTAGTCGGGCTCGCAGCCGTCCACGCAGACCACCACCACCGGCTGCAGCGGCCGGGCATACCGACGGCCATTCACCGTCACCGAATCGACGCGGGCGTCCATCAACGCGCTCCCTTCTGGATCCAGGCGCGCAGCCTGGTGGACACGTAGTCGGCCGCCATCACCATCACGATGATCACCACGATGCAGGTGGCGGTGTCCTGGTATTGAAAGAGCTTCATGCTGCCGACCAGCTCGAAGCCGATGCCGCCCGCGCCCACCATGCCCAGCACCGTGGCCTGGCGCAGATTGGTCTCGAAGCGGTAGAGAACGACGGCGATCCACGCGGTGATGACCTGCGGGATGACACCGAAGATGACGGTCTGCACCGGGCCCGCGCCAGTGGCGCGCAGGGCCTCGATGGGGCCCTGGTCGATCTCCTCGATCGACTCGGAGAAGAACTTGCCCAGCATGCCCGCGCCGTGCACGGCCAGGGCCAGCACGCCGGGGAAGGGCCCCAGGCCCACCGCCGCCACGAACACCAGCGCGAGGATGATCTCGTTGATGCCGCGCGTGACGTTGAACACCTGGCGCGTGAAATGGAACACCGCCAGGTTGGGCGTGAGGTTGCGCGCCGCGAAGAAGCACACCGGCACGGCCATGACGACCGCGAGCAGCGTGCCCCACAGGGCGATCTGCACGGTCTCGATGGCGGGCACCCAGAGCTTGTCGAGGAAGGCCCAGTTGGGCGGCACCATGCGCGCCAGGAAGTCGCCGATCCAGGGCAGGCCCTTGCCGAGCTCGCCGAAGCTGACCTGGGCGCCGCGCGCGGCCCACCAGAGCGTCACCAGCGCCAGCGCGCCGAGGCCCAGGCGCGGCCACCAGCCGGCCGAACCGGTGGGGCGTGCGACGAGCAGGGAGTAGGAACCGATGTTCATCACGCCTCCTCCAGGGCCAGATTGGGCCGCGGCGCGGCCTGGGCGGCGCGCGCGGGACTGGCGGCTTTCGCGCTGCCGTCGTCCAGGCCCGGGTAGATGCGGTGCAGCACCTCGTCGGTGAGCTGGTCGGGCCCGCCTTCGAACACGATGCGGCCGGCCGACACGCCCACGATGCGCTCGCCGAACTCGCGCGCGTATTCGATCTGGTGCAGGTTGCACACCACCGAGATGCCCAGCTCGCGGCTGGCCTGCTTGAGGTACTGCAGCACCGTGCGCGAGGTCTTGGGGTCCAGGCTGGCGACCGGCTCGTCGGCCAGGATGATCTTGGGCTGCTGGGCCAGGGCGCGCGCGATGCCCACGCGCTGCTTCTGCCCGCCCGACAGGGTGTCGGTGCGCAGCTCGGCCTTCTCTTCGAGCTCCACGCGGCGCAGGCACTCGCGGGCGATCTCGATGTCGCGGCGCGGGAAAAGCTGCAGCCACGAGGCCACCGAGGGCATGGCGCCGAGCCGGCCGGTGAGCACGTTCTTGAGCACCGACAGGCGCGGCACCACGTTGTAGTGCTGGAAGATCATCGCCACCTGGCGCCGCGCGCGGCGCAGGCTGGCGCGCTCGGCGGTGACCCGCTGGCCGTCGACGTGGATGTCGCCCTGCGTGGGTTCGCACAGGCGGTTGATGCAACGCAGCAGGGTGGATTTGCCGGCGCCCGAGGGGCCGAGCACGACGAGGAACTCGCCGGGGGCCACGTCGAGGTCGATGCCCTTGAGGGCGTCGAAGTCGCCGTAGCGCTTGGTCAGGCCGCGGATCTTGATCACTTCATCTTCCTCAGGTCGAGGTTGAGGGCCTTGGCCGTGTCCCGGATGATGTTGTAGGCCGCGTCGTTGGTGGGGTGAAAGCCGTTGAGCTCGCCCTGGTCGGACCAGGGGATGTTCTTGACCTGCAGGAAGGCGGCCTGCACGCGCTTCTTTAGCTCGGGGTCGAGGTCCTTGCGCCAGACCGTGGGCGACTCGGGGATGGGGTCGGACTTCCACACCGTCACCAGGTCCTCGCGCTTGGCCAGGCCCTTGTTGATGGCGGCGTCGAGGATGCGGTCGGCGATGGCCACCGCGTCGACCTTGCCGTTCTGCACCGCGACCGCGTTCGAATCGTGCGAGCCCGAGAAGATGACGCGGCCGAAGTCCTTGTCGGGGTTGAAGCCGGCCTTGATCAGGCCGGCTTTCGGGAACAGGTGGCCCGAGGTGGAGCTGGGGTCCACGAAGGCGAAGGTCTTGCCCTTGAGGTCGGCCACGGTCTGGATGCCGCTGTCTTTGCGCGCGACGACCAGCGAGTGGTAGAAGGTGCGCCCGGCCTTCTTGGTCTCGGCCACGGCGAAGGCCTCGATGTCGGCCACCGTGGTGCCCAGCACATACGAGAAGGGGCCGAGGTAGGCGACGTCGAGCCGCTTGGAGCGCAGCGCCTCGATGACGCCGTTGTAGTCGGCCGCCACGAAGGGCTTGACCGGCATGCCCAAGGCCTTGGACAGCATGTCCATCATGGCCTGGCTGTTGGCGATCATGGCGCGCGAGTCCTCCGACGGGATCAGCCCGACGGTGAGCACGCCATTGGCGCGGGCGCTCGGCGACAGGCCGAGCAGGGGCGCGCCGAGCAGGGCCGGCGCACTGGCAAGAAGGGAACGGCGGGAAAGCGGCATGGGGTGTCTCCGGTTGCGGTACTTGAAGCTGTCCGTCAGTTTTTGGGCGTCACATGTCCGATCCGTGACGCTGTGTCGCACTGTCGGTGCGAGGACGACATTCATCCAATTCAAGTTTTTACACTGATGTATTGAGAGAATCTATAGTTGAGCAGGGATAACACGGAGGCCCTTCCATGCGACTGACACAGCTGCGTTCCTTTCACGCGGTGGCCACCACGGGCAGCTTCACGCGCGCGGCCGAACGGCTGCACGTGAGCCAGCCCACCGTCACCACGCAGGTGGGCCAGCTGGAGGCGCTCTACAAGGTGGAGCTGTTCCACCGCTCGGGCCGGCGCGTGCGGCCCACCGAGATCGGCGAACGGCTGCTGCAGCTGTCGCGCCAGATGTTCGACCTGGAGGCCGAGGCGGTGCAGCTGCTGCGCGAAACCGGCGAGCTGCGCTCGGGCCATCTGCGCGTGGCCGCGGTGGGGCCCTCGCACGCCACCCGGATGCTGGTGGCCTTCAACCAGCGCTACCCGGGCGTGAAGATCTCGGTCGCCACGGGCAACTCACAGGAGGTGCTGGACCGGCTGGCCGACTACAGCGCCGACGTGGGGGTGCTGGCGCAGGTCTCGCTCGACAAGCGCTTCGTCTCGGTGCCCTACAGCGAGCACCCGGTGGTGATCTTCTGCAACGCGGCCCACCCCTTCGCGCGCCGGCGCAGCATCCGCACCGCCGAGCTGCAGGGCGAGAAACTGATCCTGCGCGAGGAGGGCTCGACCACGCGCAAGGCCATCGAATCCGCGCTGCGCGCCGCGCGCGTGCAGCCCGAAGTGGTGATGGAGGTGGCCAGCCGCGAAATCATTCGCGAGGCTGTGGCCCAGGGCGTGGGCGTGGCCGCGGTGTCCGACGTGGAGTTCGTACCCGGCCCGGGCCTGCACGCGGTGCGCATCAGCGACGCGCAGGTGCGCACCTACGCGCACGTGGCATGCCTGGCCGAGCGGCGCGACACGCGCATGGTGCGGGCGTTCTTCGAGGTGATCGGGCACGAGGTCTGAGCGCCCGTGGCCGGGGGCGCTCAAGCCCCGCCGCAGGCCGCCCGGTAGCGCGGCTCGTTGTCCAGCACGTGCTCGCGCAGCAGCGCGCCGGCCGCGTCCACGTCGCCGTCGCCCACGGCGTCCACCAGCACCTGGTGGCTGCTGACCGCGTTGTCGATGGGCGAGCGGTGCCGCAGCGCGGTGAGCTGCGAGCGCAGCACCTCGTAGCCGGCGCGCACGTAGGGACTGGGGCAGTGCTCGAAGAGTTGCCAGTGGAACGCCATGTCGATGCGCGCCAGCGCGGGCAGGTCGCGCGCGGCCTCGGCCGCCTTCATCTCCTTCACGCACTGCTTCATGCCCTTGAGCAGCGCGGCGCGGTTGGCCGCCATGGCCTCGCGCAGGGCCTCGGTCTCCACCAGCGCGCGGAAGCGGCAGAGCTGGCCCACCTGTTCGGGCGTGAGCCGAAAGACGAAGGTGCCGCGCTGCGGGTGCACCTGCACCAGGCCCTGCGACTGCAGGCGCACCAACGCCTCGCGCACCGGTGTCTTGCTCACGCCCATCAGGGCCGCCAGCTGCGCCTCCGACACCTGCTCGCCCAGCTTCAGGTCGCCGCTGACGATGGCCTCGCGAATGCGCTCGCCCACCACGTCGGTGAGCAGGCGAGGGCGTTCAAGCTCGAGTTGTCGGGTCATGGTGGTTTCGGATCGTGGGTGGGCAGTGTAAGGGCTTTCCCCAAATCCTATATCTGAGATATCAGATACGATTGCGGCAAAACCCTGAGTCGAACCACCGGAGACAGCGCACCCATGGCGTTCAGCGAATCACCGGCCCGCCCCTCGCTCGCGGGCCGCCTGGAGCACGGTTTCGTGCGCCTCAACCAGGCCCTCATCGTGCTGCTCATGGCCTCGATGGCGATCCTCGTGTTCGCCAACGTGGTCATGCGCTACGTGTTCAACCAGTCCATCTTCTGGGTCGAGGAGTTCACCCAGATCCAGATGATCTGGGTCGCCTACCTGGGCGCCGGCCTGGCGCTGCGCGAAGGCCGCCACGTGGCCGTGGACATGCTGCAGGACGTGCTGCCCGCGCGCCTGCGCCACGCCCTCCGCTGGTTCATCGCCCTGGCCATGGCGCTGTTCCTGCTGACCCTGGTGGTGCTGGGCGTGCAGATCGCCGAGTTCACCTGGAACCAGGAAACACCGGCCATGGGCCTGCCCGCCGGCCTGCCCTACCTGGGCATTCCGCTGGGCGCGGCGGCCATGCTGCTGCACCTGCTGCTGTTCTGGCGCCAGTTCATCGCGCGCGACTTCGTGCAGGTGGAAGAAATTGGCGACGACCATGTCGAGGAGGCGCACGCATGAGCCCCGCACGGCCGCCCGAAGGGGCTCGCAACGCAATGCACCGCGCGGAGGTTGCCGAATGAGCGCGGTTCTCTTCATCGTCTTCGTGGTCGGCCTGGCCATCGGCGTGCCCATCGCCCTGGCCATGGGCGGCGCGGGCCTGCTGGCCCTGGCCATCGACGGCAACCTCTCGCTGCTGTCGGTGCCGCAGCGCTTCTTCGACGGCATCAACAGCTTCCCGCTGATGGCCGTGCCCTTCTTCATCCTGGCGGCCGACCTGATGACGGCCAGCGGCATCACCACCGCGCTGCTGCGCTTCGCCGGCGCCATGGTGGGCCACGTGCGCGGCGGCATGGGGCATGTGAACGTGGTCACCTCGGTGATGTTCGCGGGCATCAGCGGATCGGCCCTGGCCGACGCGGCCGGCCCGGGCGCGATCGAGACCCGCATGATGGCCAAGAGCGGCTACGACAAGGCCTACTCCGCGGCACTGTCGGCGGCCACCTCGGTCATCGGCCCCATCATTCCGCCGTCCATCGTGATGGTGATCTACGCGCTGACCGATAGCCGCGTCACCGTGGCCGGCCTGTTCCTGGCCGGCGTGGTGCCGGGCCTGCTGATGGGCCTGGCGCTGATGGCCATGAACCACTACCTCTCGGTCAAGCGGGGCTATGGCACGGTGGGCACGGCGCCCGGCTGGGGCGTTCGCCTGCGCGCGCTGTGGAGGGCCACGCCGGTGCTGCTGATGCCGGCCATCATCATCGCGGGCATCCTCACCGGCCTGTTCACACCCACCGAGGCATCGGCCGTGGCGGTCTTCTACGCGCTCTTCATCGGCCTGTTCGTCACGCGCACGCTCAACGCGCGCCTTATCTGCCGCGTGCTGCTGCAAAGCGGCCTGGTCACCTCGGCGGCGCTCATCATCGTGTCCATGGCCTCGCTGTTCGCCTGGCTGCTCACGCTGCTGCAGATCCCGCAGGCCATCGGCGCGGCCATCGGCGGCATGACCACCGACCCGGTGGCCATCATGCTGATCGTGATGGTCTTCGTGCTGATCTGCGGCCTGTTCATCGACACCCTGCCGGCCGTGATCATCCTGGTGCCCGTGCTGGCGCCGCTGTCGGACCAGTTCGGCATCCACCCGCTGCACTTCGCCATGGCCATCGTGCTCAACCTCACCATCGGCCTGGCCACGCCACCCGTGGGCGGGGTGCTGTTCGTCATGAGCTCGGTCGCGCGCCTGCGGCTCGAAGAGCTCACGCGCGCCATCCTGCCGCTGCTGGGCGCCCTGCTGGCGGTGCTGCTCGCCGTCGTGCTCATCCCCTCGCTCAGCACCTTCGTGCCCGGCCTGTTCGGCTACGCGCGCTGAGCCCCTGCCCTTCCGTTCCGCAACCACAAGGAGACACCCGCCATGAAGTTCAAGACCCTCGTCGCCGTGATGGGCCTGGCCCTCGCGCTGCCCCTGGCCGCGCACGCGCAGAAGACGCTGAAGTACGCGCACTTCCAGCCCGCCAAGGACGACCAGCCCAAGCACGTGGCGGCCCTGGCCTTCAAGGAGCACGTGGAGAAAGCCACCAACGGCTCGATCAAGGTCGAGATCTTCCCGGCCGGCCAGTTCGGCAAGGACCAGCCCACCATGGAAGCGCTTCGCCTGGGCACGCTGGAGATGGCCGTGGCGCACGACGGCGCCATCGGCACCGTGCACAAGCCCATCGGCGTGCTGGGCATTCCCTTCCTGTACGACAACCACGAGCACGCCTGGCGCGTGTACGACTCCGAGTGGCTCAAGGGCTTCTCGGACGACATGGTCAAGAAGACCGGCATCCGCGCGCTGGGCTTCGCCGACAACGGCGTGCGCCACTTCACCAACAGCCTGCGCCCGATCCAGACGCCGGCCGACATGAAGGGCATGAAGATCCGCATCCAGCCCTCGCCGGTGTTCAAGGCCCTGGTCGAGTCGCTGGGCGCCTCGGCCTCGGCCATCCCCTGGGGCGAGCTGCCCACCGCGCTGCAGCAGAAGGTGGTGGACGGCCAGGAAAACGGTGTGACCAACATCCTGGCCGCCAGCCTGTACCAGCACCAGAAGTACGCCACGCTGGACGGCCACGTGTGGTCGGTGCACGGCTACCTCGTCAGCGACCGCTTCTACACCCGGCTCACCGACGTCGAGCGCAAGGCCGTGGACGAGGGCGTGAAGAAGGCGATGGCCATCCACCGCAAGATGACCGCCGAGCAGGACAAGAACGCCAAGAAGATCCTCGAAGGCGTGGGCATGCAGGTCTATGAACCCACCGCCGCGCAGATCGCCGAGTTCCGCAAGCTGGCCCAGCCGCCGGTGCGCCAGTGGGCCGAAGGTGAGATCGGCAAGAACTACGTCGATGCGTTGTTCAAGGCCGTGGAGGCAACCCGCAAGTGAGTGGACTGAACCAGGGAGGCGGGCTCGAGCGGCTCGTCGTCGCCATCGACGACGGGTACGCGAGCTACGACCAGGAAGAGGCCCTGCTGGGCGCCGAGGGGGCGCGTTTCGAGGTCCGCCCCTGCCGGCGCGACCCGAAGCGCGCGCTGGACGCGGCGCGCGAGGCCGACGTGGTGCTGGTGCGCGAGTCGCCGCTGCCGCGCGAGGTGATCCAGGGCCTGGCGAAATGCAAGGCCATCGTTCGCTACGGCATCGGCGTGGACAACATCGACCAGGTGGCGGCCAGCGAGCGCCGCATCGCGGTGGCCAACGTGCCCGACTACGGTACCGACGAGGTGAGCTCGCAGGCCGTGGCCCTGGCCCTGGCGGTGTCGCGCCGCCTGTGGCTGCACGACCGCGAGGTGCGCGAGGGCCGCTGGTCCACGGGCGTGCTGCAGCCCATGTTCCGCCTGCGCGGGCGCACCCTGGGCCTGGTGGGCTTTGGCCGCATCGCGCGCATGACGCTGGAGAAGTTCGCCGGCTTCGGTTTTGCTCGCGTGCTGGTGAACGACCCGCGCGCCGAGCTGCCCGATGGCGTGGAGCGCGCCGACATTGACACCCTGTGCGCCGAGTCCGACGTGATCTCGCTGCACGCACCGCTGAACGAGCAGACGCGGCACCTGATCAACGCCGAGCGCATCGCGCGCATGCGGCCGACGGCCATCCTGGTGAACACCGCGCGCGGCGGCCTGGTGCACACCGACGCGCTGCACGAGGCCCTGGCCGCGCGCCGCATCCTGGGCGCCGGGCTCGACGTGTTCGAGCAGGAGCCGCCCGGCATCCACAAGCTGTTCAGCTTGGACAACGTGGTGGTGAGCAACCACATGGGCTGGTACAGCGAGGAAGCGATGCGCGACCTGCAGCGCAAGACGGCCGAAGAGGCCGCGCGCGTGCTGCGCGGCGAGGCGCCCCTGAATTGGCTCAACCGGTGGTGAGGCCACCAACGACACCACCAAACATTGCAAGAAGGCAGGACATGAAAGAACTGATCGACGGATTCAACCAGGTTGCCGTGGCCTCCGTGGCCGACGCGGTGGACAAGGTCTGCGGCAAGCGCGGCTACATGGCCGCCTGCATCAAGCCGCGCATCAACGACAAGCGCATCTGCGGCCCCGCCGCCACCGTGCTGGAGGCGGCCACCGACGAATTCGTGCCGCCGCAGCATGCGCTGGACCTGATCGACGAGGCCCCGGCGGGCAGCGTCATCGTCATCAGCATCGAGGGCGGCGAGCCCGACGTGGCGGTGTGGGGCGGCCTGATGACCGCGGGCGCCGTGGCCAATGGCCACGTGGGCGCCGTGCTGGACGGCGGCGTGCGCGACCTCACCGAGATCCGCCGCGACTACGGCTTCCCGGTCTATGCGCGCGACGTGAGCCCCGGCACCACGCTGGGCCGCTACCGCACGGTGGCCTCTCAGGTGCCGGTGCGCGTGGGCGACGTCCTGGTGCACCCGGGCGACATCCTGGTGGGCGACGTGGACGGCGTGGTGGTGGTGCCGCGCGCCCAGGCCGAAGAGGTGCTGAAGGTGGCGCGCGAGATCGACGAGCGCGAGCTGGAGCAGGCCAAGCTCATCATCGCGGAGAAATCGCTGCGCAAGGGCCTGGCGAAGTACGGCCGGATCTGAGATGGCGAAGGGAGCAGTCGTGGCGGGAGAAGCACTCGACATCCTCGCCTTGGGCGAGGCCATGGTCGAGTTCAACCAGACCGGCGAGGGCCAGGGCCGCCTGTACCTGCAGGGCTTTGGCGGCGACACCTCCAACTTCGCCGTGGCCGCCGCCCGCCAGGGCGCGCGCGTGGGCTACCTCGGCGCGCTCGGCGACGACCCGTACGGCGCGATGCTGCGCCGCCTGTGGGACGAAGAGGGCGTGGACCACGCGAGCGTGCGGGCCGATCCCGAGGCCTTCACCGCGATCTATTTCGTCACGCACGACGAGCGCGGCCACCACTTCAGCTTCTTTCGCACCGGCTCGGCCGCGAGCCGCTACACGGCGGCACAGCTGCCGCGCGAGCGCATCGCCGCCGCGAGGGTGCTGCACCTCTCGGGCATCTCGCTGGCCATCTCGCCGACGGCCTGCGACACCGCCTACGCGGCCATGGCCATGGCGCGCGAGGCCGGCACGCTGGTGTCCTTCGACACCAACCTGCGCTTGAAGCTGTGGCCGGTGGACCGCGCGCGCGCCGTCATGAGCGACGTGATCGCGCGCTGCGACATTTGCCTGCCCAGCTACGACGATGTGGTGGCCATCACCGGCCTGAGCGAACCCGAGGCCCTGGTGGACCACTGCCTGCGCCTGGGCGCGAAGGTGGTGGCGCTCAAGCTCGGCGAGAAGGGTGCGCTGGTGGCGGACGCGAACGAGCGCCACCGCATCGAGCCTTTTCCCTGCCAGCCGGTGGACGCCACCGGCGCGGGTGATGCCTTCGGCGGCGCCTTCGTCGCGCGCCGCCTGGCCGGCGACGGCCTGCTGGAAGCCGGCCGCTACGCGGCGGCGGTGGCCGCCTTGTCCACGCAAGGCTATGGCGCGGTGGCGCCGATCCCGCGCGCGGACGAGGTGCGCGCGCGGCTGGCGGGCTGATCAGCCGCCGTAGCGGCGCTCCAGCGCGGCCCAGCGATCGAAGCCCACGATGCGCTTGTAGTCCTCGAAGCCCACGCCGGAGCCCACCAGGCGCAGCTCGCCGCTGCGCAGGTCCTCCAGGCTGGCCATCATGGTCTTCACCGAACGCATCAGCAGCGAGATGCCGTAGATGACGATGCGAAAGCCCAGGTCCTCCAGCTCGGCGGGCTTGAGGATGGGCGTGCGCCCGCCTTCCAGCATGTTGGCCATCAGCGGCACGCCCTGGAGCGCGCGGCCCACCTGCTCCAGCTCGGCCACCGATTCGGGCGCCTCGATGAAGAGGCCGTCGGCGCCCGCGCGCGCGTAGCGTTCGCCGCGCCGCAGCGCCTCGTCCATGCCGACCACCTCGCGCGCGTCGGTGCGCGCGATGATGAAGGTGCGCGGGTCGCGCCGCTGCTCGGCCGCGGCGCGGATGCGCCGCTCCATCTCCTCGCAGGGCAGCAGTTCCTTGCCCTTGATGTGGCCGCAGCGCTTGGGCGAGACCTGGTCCTCGAAGAACAGGGCTTGCGCGCCCATCCGTTCATAGGTGTGCACCGCGTGCACCACGTTCTTCACGTCGCCGTAGCCGTTGTCCACGTCGACCAGCACCGGCAGGTCGTTGACCGCGAGGATGTCGCGCACGGCGCCCGAGATTTCGCCCAGGTTGGCCAGGCCGATGTCGGGCAGGCCGTAACGCACGCCGACGACGGGAAAGCCGCCGATGAAATACGCCTTGAACCCGGCCTGCTGGATCAGCATGGCCGACAACGCGTCGTGAGCGCCGGGCAGCACCAGCGGGCGTTCGCTGGCGACGAGTTCGCGGAAGTGGGTGGATGAAGAGGGCTGGGTCATGAAAAGGCCTGGACTCACTGATCGATCTTGATGTTGCCGGCCGCGACGACGCCGGCCCAGCGTTTGCTGTCGTCCTGCACGAGCTTCTCCAGCTCCTGCGGCGTGCCGCCCAGCGCCTCGGCGCCCTGGCGTTCGAATTGCGCGCGGATTTCCGGGTCGCGCAGCACGGCGTTGACCTGGCGGTTGATCTCGGCCACGGTTTTGGCCGGCACGCCGGCGGGGCCCATGAGCGCAAACCAGGTCGTGCCGTCGAAGCCCGCGAACCCGGCCTCGCGCATCGTGGGCAGATCCGGTGCCAGCGGTGAGCGCTCGGCGCTGCCGATCGCTAGCGTCTTGACCTTGCCGGCCTGGGCCTGCGGCAGCGTCCAGACAATGCTGTCGAACGCGAAATCGACCTGGCCGCTGTTGAGCTCGGGCAGGGCCTGGATGCCGGTCTTGTAGGGAACGTGGCGGGCGCGGATACCGGCGCGGTGCACGAAGTCGGCGCTGATGAGGTGGGTGACGGTGCCGTTGCCGCTGGAGGCGTAGTTGAGCCCGCCTTCGCGCGTGGCCGCCAGTTGCACCAGATCCTTCACGCTGGTCACCTTGAGCGTCGGGCTCACCACCAGCACGTTGGGTGCCGACGCGATGCGCGTGATCGGGGTGAAATCTTTCACCGCGTCGTAGGGCAGGGGGCGCAGGTGCGGCAGCACCGCGTGCGTGCTGCTGGTGGCCAGCAGGAAGGTGTAGCCGTCGGGCGCGGCCTTGGCCACGGCCTGGGCGCCGATGGCGCCCGCCGCACCCGCGCGGTTGTCGATCACCACCGGCTGCTTGAGCGCGGCCGAGAGTTTCTCGCCCACGATGCGCGCCAGGGCGTCGGTGCTGCCGCCGGCGCCGAAGGGCACGACGATGCGCAGCGGACGGTCTGGCCAGGCGGGGGACTGGGCGTGGGCGGGCGCGAGCAGCGCGGCCAGCAGGGCGAGCCCGCCGGCGCCCAGCCAGCGGGCGGGGTGGAAAGAAAAGGGCATGGCGTGTCTCCGGTCGTTGTTTTGGATGCAAGGGGTTCATGCGCTCCGCTTCGCACTCTAGGAAAGCGTCCCGTGGGCATCAAATGATTTGTTTCCATCCCCATTCATGAAGCAGATTGATAATTGGGCATGGACTTCCGCCGCCTCGACCTGAACCTGCTGGTGGTGTTCGACGCCGTGCTCAGCGAGCGCAGCGTCACGCGCGCGGCCGAGCGGCTGGCGCTCACGCAGCCGGCGGTCAGCCACGCGCTGTCGCGCCTGCGAGCGGCCTGCGGCGATCCCATCGTGGTGCGCCAGGGACATGGCATGGTGCCCACGCCACGGGCCGTGGCCCTGCACCCGGAGGTGCGCGCCCTGCTGGCGCGCGCGCAGCGCGTGTTCTCGCTGTCCAGTGCCTTCGATCCGCGCCAGTCGCAGCGCCAGTTCCACCTCGGCTGCTCGGATCACGCGGCCCAGGCCCTGCTGGGGCCGGTGCTCGAGGACCTGCTGCGCGACGCGCCCGGCGTGCGCCTGCAGCTGCTGCACGCGGGCCGCAGCAACGCCGCCGACATGATCCGCGCCGGCGCGCTGGACCTGGCCCTGGGCGTGTTCAACAGCGCCGACGACACCATCGCCGTGCGCACGGTGCGCGAGTCGCCCTATGTGTGCCTGATGCGCGCCGGCCACCCGCTGGCCACCGGGCGCTTGACGCTGGCGCGCTACCTCTCGGCCCAGCACCTGCAGGTGCTGGTGCAGCCGGGCGCTTTCGGCGGCATCGACCAGACGCTGGCGCGCCTGGGGCATGCGCGCGACATCCGCTTGGTGGCCGCCCACTTCGGCGCCGCCTTGGGCTTGCTGCCGCGCGGCGAGCTGTTGTTGACGGTGCCCGACGACCTGGCGCCGGACGCCGCGGCCCGGGGCCTGGTGCGGCGCGCCCTGCCGTTTGCCCTGGAGCCGTTTCGCCACCAGCTCGCCATGAGCCGGCGCGCGGGCGAGGACCCGGGCCTGGCCTGGCTGGTCGAGCGCATCGCCGCTGCCCCCGGCCGTCGCGCCCGTTCGGCGCGCTGAAGCCACCGCGCGGCGTCGGCCGTGCACTCACCTGTGCACTTTCCCACGCCTTGCCGTTGGTCGCCCCTTAACTTTTGTTCACATCTGTCGAGATTGGGCGGGCCCAGAGGACCAACTCAATCGGAGGAGTGAGATGAAAGCAAAAAGAGGGGTGACCTGGCTGGCGGTGCTGGCCACGGTGTGGCTGGCGGGTTGCGCCAGCATGCAAAGCCACCACGAGACCGCCACGCAGATGCAGGCGGCAGGACAACAAGGGGACTTCAAGACCGCACTGACGCGCCTGGACGAGCGCCACACCTCGCCCGAGGCGCGCAAGGAACTGCTCTACAACCTGGAGAAGGGCGAGCTGCTGCGCCTGGACGGCCAGATCGAGCCCAGCACCGAGGCCTTCCTGGCCGCCGACGCCAAGGTGCAGGAATGGGAGCAGGCGGCCAAGACCGACCCGCAGAAGCTCATGGGCACCGTGGGCGCGGCGCTGGTGAGCGAGCGCCTCAAGGTGTACGAGGGCCAGGACTATGAGAAGGTCTGGCTCACCACCCGCCTCGCCCTCAACCGGCTGGGCCAGGGCCGCATCGACGAGGCGCGCGTGGACATCAAGCGCACCCACGAGCGCGAGGCCGTGATCGCCGAGTTCCGCAGCAAGGAAACGCAGAGCACGGTCGACGAGGCCAAGGGCCGCGGCGTGCAGGCCCAAGGCCGCGAGATCAACGGCTACCCGGTCGAACTGCTGGACGACCCCGAGGTGCTGGCGCTGCAGAACGGCTACCAGAACGCGCTGAGCCACTACTTGGCGGGCTTTGTCTACGAATCGCTCAACGAGCCGGGCCTCGCCGCGCCGGGCTACCGCAAGGCCATCGAGCTGCGCCCGGGCGCGCCCGCGCTGGAAGAGGGCCTGCGCGGCCTGGACGAGCGCACCGGCTTCACCTGGAAGCGCAAGCAGCGCATGACCGACGTGCTGTTCGTCGTCGAGGCCGGGGTGGCCCCGGCGCGCGTGCCCAAGGCCTTCACGCTGCCGGTGCCGGTGGGCTCCAGCATCCGCACGGTGAGCATCTCCTACCCGGTGATCGATCCCTCGCGCGACGCCCCGCTGGAGAGCCTGCAGGTCGGCGAGCGCGCGCTGCCCCTGAGCAAGGTGGTCGACCTCAACGTGATGGCGCGCCGCGCCCTGCGCGACGAGATGCCGGGCATGGTGATGCGCGGCTTCTCGCGCGCCATCGCCAAGGGCGTGGTGCAGGACCAGCTGCAGAAGCAGGGCGGCCTGCTGGGCGGCCTGATCGGCATCGTGGCGTCGGCCGCCACCGAACAGGCCGACGACCGCATGTGGCGCATGCTGCCCGGGCGTGTCTACCTGGCGCGCGCGCACCTGCCGCCCGGCGAGCACGACATCAGCTTGCACGGCGTGAGCTTCGGCAAGGCCCGCGTGGACGGCCAGTACGCCGTGGTGCCGCTGCGCCTGTACGAAGGTCGCCCGCTGGCGGGCGCGGTCGGCCAGTTCGGCCAGCTGCCCCTGGTGGAGGCGGTGGCCACGCCGGCCGTGGCACCGGCCGCCAAGCCCGTGGCCGTGAAACCCGCGGCCAAGCCGGCCCGCAAGCCCCGCCCGACGACGTCCGCCAAGGCCGCGGCCGCCGCCCTGTGAACCCCAACCCCATCCAAGCATGAACCCCATCCTGAACTGGTGCGCCCGGGCCTCGCTGGCCGGCGCCTGTCTGCTGGCGGCGCCGCTGGCGCTCGCCGACGCCGTGCCGGCCTCGGTGTCGCCCGCCGTGGCGGCCAAGCTGGCCTGGCGCGGCGAAGCGCCCGACATGGCCGTGCCCGAGATCCGTGTCGCGCGCAAGGGCGGCTTTCTCTCCGTGCAGTCCGACCTGCGCAACGGCGGCGAGAAGGACCAGGCCCTGTACTACCGCTACCGCTGGCTCGACCAGCACGGCAACCAGGTCGGCGACGGCGACGCCTGGAAACAGCTGAACCTGTTCGCCAAGGCGCAGCAGACCCTCAAGGGCACGGCCCCGCACCTGAGCGTGGCCGACTTCCGGCTCGAACTCAGCTTCGAGACGCCCTGATCCCCTTTCACGACCAACGGACCTTCTTCCCATGAAAACCCGAATCCTCCTTGCCCTGGTGCTCGTCGGCGTGCTCGCTGGCTGCGCCACCAAGCGCAGCCAGCCGGTGGTGCGCTTCGACCGCCAGGTCAACTACGGCGACGCCAAGGCCGTGGAGCTCGTGACCAATGAGTTCGGCTCCTCCGACCTGCAGCTGATCGCCGAGTCCATGGTCGGCAGCCTGCTCGAGACCGAGGTGCTGCAGGGCCGCCCCACGGTGACCATCGCCACCGTGCGCAACAAGACCAGCGAGTACATCGACACCACCAACGTGATGAACTCGATCCGCACCGCGCTGACCAAGTCGGGCAAGGTGCGCTTCGTCGCCAACATCAACGAGATGCAGAACCAGGTCGACGAGCTCAACCGCCAGAACCAGAGCGGGCTCTACAAGACCAACACCACGGCCAAGCTTGGCAAGATGACGGCGGCCAAGTACCGCTTCGAGGGCGAGCTGACCAGCATCGTGAAGCAGAACAGCTCCACCAAGGACGTGTACTACAAGTTCACGCTCAACCTGTTCGACAACGAGGAGGGCTCGCTCGAATGGGCCGACGAGAAGGAAATCCGCAAGACCAGCAAGCGCTGATCCGGAGGCACACCATGACCCCCCTCAAACCTTCCCGCCGCGCCTTCGCCGCCACGCTCGCGGCCGGTGCCGCCCTGTTCGCCGGCGCCGCCTTCGCGCAGGCCGCGCCGCGGATCGCGGTCACCGACCTGGGCTACACCCAGCGCGTGGCCGAGTACTTCGAGGCCGCCACGGCCAGCCAGCAAAGCGCCATGAAGGCCACGCCGACCTCGCTCAGCGCGAGCGGCAGCGCCAGCATGACCTACGTGGCCGGCACGCATTCCTACATGGAGCACCGCGAGCTGCGCGCTTTCAGCAACGACATCCGCGGCGCCCTGCTCAAGGGCACGTCCTTTCGCCTGGTGCAGGGCAAGGGCTTCGACGCCGGCGACCCGCAGCCCACGGCGGCCGAGCGCGCCCTGCAGCAGGTCAAGACCGGCAAGATCGCCAAGCCGGTGCGCCAGCCTGACGTGAACGACATCATCGCGCGCATCCGCAAGGGCGAATTCGCCGGCGCCGACTACGTGCTGTTCGGGCAGCTCTCCAGCATCGAGTTCCGCGACGCGTTCTCGCCGCTGCAGGGCACCAGCAGCGCCACGCACCAGTACGGCCTGGACCTTCTGGCCGACTTCTCGCTCATCGACACGCGCAGCTTCGAGATCAAGGCCGCGTTCTCGGCCCAGGGCGCGGGCAACGACACCAAGCTGCTGTCGGCGCGTGGCGACGTGATGCCACCCAACCGCGCCAAGGTGATGCGCGAAACCTCGCAAAGCCTGGCGGCCGAGGTGTTCGCGCAGCTCGGCGAGCAGCTCTCGCTGGACCGCGCGCTCGCGCCGCGCCTGCGCGGCGCCTCGCCGACGGGGGGAGCGAACGCGCCGGCCGGCACGGCACCGGCCCAGCCCGAGGTGATGATCCTGCGCTGAGCCGGTGGTGCCCGGCGGTTCCCTGCGCGCGAAGCCCTGGCGCGGCCTGCCGCGCACGGCCGCCGCGCTGCTGCTGGCCTGCGCGGGCGTGGCGGCCGCCGCGCCATCGGCCTTGGCCGCGCCCGACGGGCCGAGCGCCGCGCCCCGCGCGCCCTGGAGCCGTGTGGACCTGCCCGGATCGGCGCCGGGCCGCCGCGTGCCCGTGCTGCGGCGAGAGGCCAGCCCCGACGCGGCCGCGCCGCGCGTGGTGGTGGTGCCGGGCTCGGGCTGCGCCGGTCTGGGTCCCATCGCCCCGGCCTACTTCGCGGGCCTGGAGCGCGCGCAGGTCTGGGTGCTGCACAAACCTCTCACGAACCCCTGGGTGCGCACCGCACCCGACGGCTGCGGCGAGGCCTTCGCGCGCGACGACCGGCCCACGCGTTGGCAGGCCGACGCCCTGGCCGCGCTGCAAGCGCTGCGGGCGAGCGAGCCCGAACGGCCCACCTGGCTGGTGGGCATCTCCGAAGGCGGCGACCTGCTGCCCGCGCTGGGCCAGGCCTTGGGCACCTCGCTGCGTGGCCTGGTGTTGCTGTCGGCCAGCGGGCTGGACCCGGCCGAGACCCTGCGGCTGCAGGCGCAGCGGATCGGCCGCCCCGAGGCCTGGGCGGAGATCCGCGCGGCCGCGGCCAGCGCGCGGTCCGACGACGACCTGGTGCACGGCCGCAGCCTGGGCCATTGGCGCGACCTGTTGGCCTGGCGCCTGTTCGAGCCGCTCACGGCCCCGGTCTGGGCCGTGTGGCAGTGGTGGGGCGACGCCGATGAACTGATCCCCGCCGAGGCCTATGAGCGCTTCGGGCGCGAGGCGGTGGCGCGACCCGCGCGGCTGTGCGTTCGGCGCTGGCCCGGTGCCGACCACGGCCTGAACCGGCCGGGCGCTGGTCCGGCCCAGCCCCCCCTGTGGCGGGCGTTGCTGGCCGCCACCGAGGCCGATGACGCGGGCTGCGGCCTGCCCTGAGCACCGGCCGCCACGGCCGTGGCACCGCGTGCCCCGGTTCGGCTAGCTCTCCGGGTCGTGCCCAAACTCGCGCAGCTCCTGCTAACAGCGGCAGGCGGTGGCGATCCGGGCGGCCCACACGATGGCGGCGTCGCGCGATGGCAGCCGCAGGACGCAGAAGCCGCCGTCGAACCCCTTCGTCTGCGGATAGGTGCCGGGGGTGACCGTGCGGTCCGAGGCGACCATGAGCGGTGCGACGTCTCCATTGATGCCCCCGCCGAACACGTACACGCCAGCGGCCTTCGCCTCGCGGATGACCGCGCGCGCGGCGTCGCCCACGGCCGCCATCTCCTCGGCAGGGACGTTCATCGCGCTGGCGGGAAAAGAGATCAGGTAGTTCGTCATCGTTCGCTCCCTCGGTTGAGGCCGGTGTGGACCGGACCCGCCGCGCCCGGCGCTCAGGGCAGTTCCAGGTCCGTCGACGGTGCGCGCAGCTCCACGAAGAAGGTGCAGCCCTGGCCAGGCGCGGTGTCGCACCACAGCCGGCCTTCGTGCCGCAGCACGATGCGCTGCGCCAGCGCCAGGCCCATGCCGATGCCCTCGTAGTCCATGGAGTGGTGCTGGCGCTGGAACATCAGGAACAGGTTGCGTGCCTTGCCCAGGTCGAAGCCGACGCCGTTGTCGCGCACGAACAGCGTCACCTTGTCGCCGGCCGTGGGCAACTGCCCGACCTCGATGCGCGCCTGCGGCACGCGGCGCGTGAACTTGG
>VFQQ010001828.1_pt1 | contig 27260 bp, 23 predicted proteins | sample 3512341 | NCBI WGS metagenome assembly VFQQ01 (sample SAMN10412373, study PRJNA504923) | tailings metagenome | isolation source: Relicate 2 Philex TSF1 revegetated site | place: Philippines: Tuba, Benguet | collected 2017-08-29
GACGTGCTGGATGTTGTCGCCGACGATGCCCTCGGCGGCGGAGAAGTAGCCGATGCCCATGCGGATGATCCAGCGCTCGACGTCGGAGACCACCTTCTCGTCGCGCCACTGCTCGATGTCCTTGCCCATCGGGATGTCCTCCGGCTCCCAGTGGTTGGCCTTCATCTTGCGGTAGAGGTCGTAGGCCCACTGGTACTTCAACGGGAGGAGGTTGAAAGTCATGGTCTCGCGACCGTTGATGACCTTCTTGGCGGCGAAGGCCGCCTCGGCCTTGTCCTGATCGAGCACGAACGTCTTGGAGCCTACTTGAAATGTCTTCTGCATGATGAACCGGTGGGGAGGAGGTGGTGGTGGACGGAAACGAAAGGAAAAGGGAACGAAAAACGGAGCCGCGGATCGGCGAGAAAGGATGCGAAAATTCAGTGTTTCAGACGCAAGAATGCCCCAAGCGAACAAAAGTTGTTTAGAACTTACTGACGCGTTGTTGACCACAATGGGTAGTGGTCTCCTCACCGACAGGACACAACCTATGGGTTTCTGGAAAAATACCGTCAACAGGTTTGTCCGCTTTCCCCGGTTAATTTTTTGTTATTTCCGGCTTGCCGGAAACGAGCGGCCGACTCGCAGAGGGAAAAGCGGGCGGCGGACGCGCAGAAAGCGTGGAAACCCAAGGGGTAAATCCGGTGGGGGCGTCCGGCTGCCACGGGGGATCGGACGACAATGGATGGGGCGGCTCACTCCGATTCGGCCCGGCCGGCCTCAAGCCCGGCGGCAGGCGTGCCGCCGCTCCTTTTGGTGTCCGGCGATCTGGGCGGCCCGCACGGCCGCCGCGACAACGGAAAACCGCCCGACGGCTCGCGTCGGGCGGTCCACCCCTGTCAACCACACTCTATGCTTACAGAGCCTTTATCGACACAGGCTGGCCCTTGCTTGAGCCGGTCCGCCACGGGTTCGGTTACGAATCCCGCGACTTACAACTCGATCGCGCCGGTGGTCAGCTTCGTCTGGAGCAGGCGCGAGGCGCGGTCCAGCACGGCGGGGAGCGAGGCTTCGATGACGTTCGCGCCGTAGCCCCACTCCTCGAGCAGGGCCCCGTTGATCTGAAAGAGAAAGCCGTCCTCGCCCACCCCCGCGCCGATCGTGGCGGCGATGAACTTCGCGGCGTGCACGTTGACGAGCAGCGGCAGCAGGTCGGCGGGAGCCTCGGCCGTGGGCGGCTGGTACATGACCACGCCGACGAGCGTCGGGGGGAACTTCCACAGGCGCACGAGGGCCGTGCCCACCTCCGCATGGTCGTAGCCGAGCACGGCGCGCTCCGCCTGCTGCCAGGTGCAGCCGGCCGTCTCGCACCGTTCGCGGATCTGCGGGAAGTATTCGGCGCACGCATACGCGACGGCGAGTTTGCCGATCTCCTGGATGAGCCCGGCCGTGTAGGCCGTGCGCGGGTCGACGCGGTCGCCCTTCTCCGCGAGGTACTCGGCGGCGAGCGCGGTGACCAGCGACCGCCGGCAAAGGTCGCCCGGCTCCATGCGGAAACCCGGCACGGGCTGGTTGAGCCAGCGGCCGGCGAGCGAGAGGGCGGCGAGGCGGTAGATCTCCTTGTGGCCGAGGCGCATGATGGCCTCGCCGAGGGTCTCGATGCCGTGGCCGGAGCCGCCACTGAAGAAGGCCGAGTTCGCCAGACGCAGCGTCGCACCGGCGAGCGAAGGATCCATGCGGATGACGGCCTCGAGGTCCTCCGCCGGGGAGTCCTCCTTCTGCAGCACCTCGATCAGGCGCGGCAGCAACACGGGCGAGCACGGCAGGCGCAGCGCGCTTTCGCAGACATCGGTGAGCGTGGGGGCGGACATGGCGGGCTCAGGCGGCGAGGAAGAGCGAACCCGGATCGAGGATCAGCGCAATGCTGCCGTCGCCGAGGATGGCGCCGCCGGAAACGCCGCTGAGGTTCTGCATGAATCCGCCGAGGCTCTTGATGACGACCTCCTGCTTGCTGACCATCTCGTCAACGAGCAGCGCGGTGGCGCGGCCGTTGTTTTCGACGATGACGACGATGCCGTCCCACGGCTGCTGGGCGTCGGCCGGGATGCCGAAGCGGCGGTGCAGCCGGTGGATCGGCACGAGTTTGCCGCGCAGGTCGAGGACCTCGCCCGTGCCATGCACGGTGGAAATGTGTTCGCGGGCCGGGCGCAGCGCGCGCTGGACCGACGTGCTCGGCAGGATGAAACGGTCGCCGCCCACGCGCACGACGAGGCCGTCGATGATCGCCATGGTGAGGGGCAGCTTGATCTTGAAGGTCGAGCCCTGGCCGACCTCGGAGGAAATCTCGATCTTGCCGCGCAGCTTCTCGATGTTGCGCTTCACGACGTCCATGCCGACGCCGCGGCCCGAGACGGCCGTGACCTTCTCGGCGGTGGAGAAACCGGGCGCGAAAATGAGCGCGAGGGTCTCGTCGCGGTTGAGCGTGGCGCCGGGGGCAACCACCCCCTTCTCGACGGCCTTCTTCAGGATCTTCGCCGGGTCGATGCCGCGGCCGTCGTCCTGGAGTTCGATCACGATGTTGCTGCCCTCGTGGTAGGCGCGCAGGTGCAGGCTGCCCGTGGCGGACTTGCCGGCCGCGGTGCGGGCCTCGGGCGGCTCGAGCCCGTGGTCGAGCGCGTTGCGCACCATGTGCACGAGCGGATCGCCGATCTCCTCGACGACCGTGCGGTCGAGTTCGGTGTCGTCGCCGCTCGTGAGGAAGGTGACCTTCTTGTTGAAATCGCGGGCGAGGTCGCGCACGAGCCGCTCCATCTTCTGGAAGATCGGCTTGATGGGAATCATGCGCAGCGACATTGCCGTGCCCTGGAGTTCCTTGGTGATGCGCGCGAGCTGGGCGACGTTGCGCTGCAGGGGCGAACCGTCGTCGCCGCGGCCGCGCGCCGACTCGATGAGCTGGCTTTGCACGATCACGAGTTCGCCGACGACATCCATGAGCGAGTCGAGCTTCTCCGTGTTGACGCGCACGGTGGCGGCCGTCTTGGGGGCGGCCGAGGAGGAGGCCGACGCGGCCGGCGCCTTTGCGGCAACCGGAGTCGCCGCGGGGGCGGCCGCGGTCGGAGTCGGGGCCGGGGTCGCCACAGCCGCCGGCACCGGCTCCGCGGCGGAAGCGGGCTCGGAGACGAAGGAAAGGATTTCGGCCGGCGGCAACGGTGGCTCCGGCGCGGCGGCGACCGGGGCGGAGGGCAACGGGATCTCTTCGGGCCCGGACGCAGCCTCGGAACCGGCAGCGACCTTGCGAACGGCGCGAATGAGATGGCCGACGGGCACGACCTCGTCGGGCAGTTTGCCGTTCTCCAAGGCCACGCCCACCTGCTGAGTGAGCGCAACCAGGGCGTCGCGGCTCCGGAGGATCTCGGTGATGATGGCGGCGTTGAGGCGCAGCTTCTGGTTGCGCGCGAGGTCGAGGAGCGTCTCGACCTCGTGGGCGAGCGTGTGCATCGGCACGAGGCCGAGGAAGCCGGCGTTGCCCTTGATCGTGTGAAACGAGCGGAAAATGGAGTTGAGCGCCTCGGGGTCCTCCAGCTCCTGATCGAGCGCGAGCAAGGCGGCCTCGATCTGCTGGAGATGGTCGACGGCCTCGGCGTAGAACTCGACGAGCAGGTCGCGGCTTTCTTCGAGGCTGAACGAAAGCATCAGGTCCGCTTCGCCGGCGCCGGGCTCCGCGTGATCCGCGGGGGCGCCCGCGGAGACATCCGAGGACTCCGCCGCGAGCGCGGCGGAAGCGTCGCCAAAGGCAGGAATCGGACCGCCGGCCTTGGCCGTCTCGACTGCGGGGCCGAGCCATTCGACCAGGGCGCGGAATTTCGCGAGCAAGGCATCGTCGAAGGGCTTGGCCGAATCGAGCTGCCGGTCGAAGGCCGCATGCAGCGCGGCCACGGGTACGCGCAGGCCATCCTCGATCGCACACATCTCGGCGATGTCGCCCAGCAGGCTGTACGCCGGCACGAGCCCCTCGTCGCGCCCGCTTTGCGCGAGGATGGATTCGGTGGCGAGGCGGTTGAGGGCGTCTTCCAACGCCGGAAAAGTTTCCTTGGTGATGGGCATAGGGCCGCGAAAGTTGAAGGGGATCGGTCCCTTGTTATCGGAGCCCCCGCGGGGAACTTAACCCCCAATCGCCCCCGCGGCCGTAGGGATTAATCCCCCCTGGGAGGACGGACACTCCTGTCCGTCCTGATTGGGGATCGATCGTTCTCGATCTCGTACTCGTTCTCGAACCGGAGAAAGAGAACGAGGCGGGAAGGACAGGAGTGTCCGTGCTCCCAGGATCGCCGGCGTAGGGTTCACACCCCAACGGCGGACCTTTTTGCTCAAGGCGGGGCAGTGGCGGGCCGTAGATACCAGCAGTCGGGGACGTTGCCCCGGCCGGAATACCTTTCACACCATGTCCACCGCCACCGCTCCCTCCTCCGCCACCTCGGCCATCGCCGGGAAATACCTCACCGTCGTCCTCGAGAACGAAGCCTACGGCATCGCCGTGCTGAAGGTTCGCGAGATCATGCGCCTGCAGAAGATCACGCCCGTGCCGCAGATGCCGGCCTTCGTGAAGGGCGTCATCAACCTGCGCGGCCGTGTCATCCCCGTGGTCGACCTGCGCGTGAAGTTCGGTCTGAAGGCCGAGTTCGCCGAGCGCACCTGCATCGTGGTCGTCCAGGTCCGCCTGCCCAACGAGCAGGTCGTGCAAATGGGCCTCATCGTCGACAGCGTCGAGGAAGTCGTAACCCTCACCGCGGCCGAGATCGAGCCGACGCCGGACTTCGGCACCAAGGTCAACACCGACTACCTGCTCGGCATGGCCAAGGTAAAGGGCCAGGTGAAGACGCTGCTCGACATCGACCGCGTCGTCGCGCCCGAGACCGTCAAGGCGCTCGTCGAAGCGAGCTGAGGGCCGAAGCGCTGCGATTGCGCAGCGCAGCAGGCCGGGTCAGCAGGGCATACGAATCGCCGAATTCGCCCGCCGGACGCGCCCGATGACGGACAAGAGTGTCCGTCGTCGCGGAGCGGCGGCAGCCGGCGCGCGAGCGCTGGGATGACGGACACTCTTGTCCGTCGGTTTGGCGACGCCAGCTTCCGAACGGCAGCTACGGCGTGACCTCGACCGCGACCACGCGGAGGTTCGCCGTGAGCTGCGTCGGGTTGTTGCGGTCGGCGACGATGGCGAACTGGTCGACGGTGATGTACGGTGCGCGCCTGGAGAGTTCGAGATAGAAGCTCTTGAGCGCCTCCCAGCTGGCGCGCGTGATGCGCAGGCGCACGGCGTTGACGGCGAACTCGGCCGTGCGCTCGGGCGCCAGCACCTCGCTGGTGGTGTTGCCGGCGAGGCCGGCGGCGGCGGCGAGGTTGCTCAACTCGGCCGAGAGGCGGACGCCGTTGAAGCTGCGCGCGGGGTCGAGGTTGCGGATGGCCGCGAGGGCCTCCTGCTCGATGCTTTCGCGCTGGGCCAGCCACAAGGCCTGCTCGTTCAACGCAAAGGTCGTCGCGCGGCGCTCGGCGTTCCACGCCGAGAGGCGGCCGGATACGCTCGAGAGCCAGACGACCGCGGCGGCGCCGACGAGCAGGAGCAGCAGCATCTTTTCGCGCAGGAGGCGGCTGAGGAAGAAGGCTTTCATCGGCTCAGGAATCGGCGGGTTTCAGCGCGTCGGGTTTGAACGTGACCGTGAGGCGGAAGGCCGCCACACCCGCGCGGATCTCCGGGCCCTGCACGTTGACGGACTCGCAGGCGTCGAGCCGCAGGAGGGCGGTCTGCAGGGCGTCGATCTCGCCCTGCGCGCCGGCGGGCGTCTGCGCGTCGAGTTGCAGCGAGTAGAGGCCCGTGGTGGTCATCGAGAGGAACTGGATGTTGCCGCCGGGGCGCGCCGCGCTGACGGCGGAGACCATCTCGAGCGGCAGCAGGCGCTTCGAAGACAGCTCCTCGATGCGGGTCGCGAGCTGGCGTTTGTTGACGATGGCCTCGACCTCGGGCCGCTGCACCGCCACCTGCACCGCGCGCGTCTGCTGCCACATGCGCCCGGCGATCAGGCCGAGTTCGGCGAGGCCGCACAGGACGAGGATCGCCGCGAACCCCAGGAGGACGCGCCAAAGCCACTGGTCGCGGGCGCGCCCCTGCCGGCGCAGGGCGAGCTCCGCCTTGTCGCGCACGTCGAGCGCCTCCGCCCCGGCGAGGGGCAGGCGGGAAACGAGGCCGGCGGCGCGAAAAACCAGGTCGTTTTCGTCGGTTTCGTCGGCGTCGGGCGCCGGCACCGGCAGGTCGACCACCGTGCGGCTGCCGGGGAACGAACGCAGCAGCGCGGCGCGCGCGGCCTCCCGCGCCGGACCGCCTGCGTCGTGGTCGAGCGGATACACCCGGACGTCCGACGGCACGCCGGAGTCGTCCGCGAAGTGCACGGCGGTGAGGGCGTCCTCGGCGGACACGACCCAGGTCGTCGCACCCGCCGGCGCCGGTGCGCCGAGCAGGGCGGCGAAGCGGGGCGCGACGAGGTCGGCCTGCGCCCAGGCCTCCGTCTCCTCGGCGGAGAAGCGCTTCCGATAGGCTGCAAACACCAGCGCGCGATCCGCGCCGGGGCGCGTGTGAAAACCATAGTAGAGCTGCGCGACCGGAAACGGTGCGAGCGCCTCGAGGGCGAGTTCGACCTGGGCGGCGGCCGGTTCCACGCCTTCCCCCGCGGCGAGCGGCACCACCCGCACGAAGAAGTGGCTGTCGGGCAGCAGGGCGATCTGCCGGGCCGGCGCGGCGGTGGCGGGGGAGGTCGTGACTTCGGTGGACATCTCAGGGTGTGTCTTCGGCGGCGGCCGGCAGGGCGGCGGGCGCATCATTCTCGCGAATTTCCAAAAGAGTAAAGGGATAGTTGATCGGCGGCGGCGGGTCGGCGCCCGTGCGCAGACCGGGCGCAGGCGTGGCCGGCGCGGCGGCGGTCTCCGACGCCTCTTCCTCGCCCTCCTTCTTCACGGCCTTCACGGGACGGGCGCCGCCCGCCGGCGCCACGACTGCGGCGAGGCGGTAGGTGGAGAGGGCCTCGCGCACCGTCACCTGGATGCGCAGGGCCTGGATCTCCGCCCCGAACCCCTGGGGGAGGCTCTGGGCGCCGAGCACCGTCGCGACCTCGTTGGCCCGTTGAAAATAACGCGGCCCCTGGAACTCGTAGCGCCCGGTGCCGTTGAGGTAGTCGGACAAGGTCTGCTGCTGCGTCTCGTCGTAGCGGGCCAGCGCCGCGAGCACGCCGGGGCGGGCCGAGTTCACGTTAGGCTGGCGGAAATCGTACAACGAGACCGTCGAGACGAACCGTTGCCAGAGCTCGTTCGGACGCCCGTCCTCGCCGAAGAACATCTCGCGCACGATGTCGATGGAGCGGAGCTCGTCGAAGGACCGCAGCGAGCGGCCGGGCGGGCCGAAGGGCAGCGGCGTGCGCTCGTAATCGTCGGGCCGGGGGGCGCTCGCCGTCATCGCCACGTAGTCCTGCTGCGCCCAGCCGAGGAGGGCATCCGTGAGCCGTTCGGCGTCCGCCTGGGCGAGGTTCCACGTCTTGAAGAGCTCGACCAACATCGGGAAATCCGCCCGGGGCAGAGGCAGTTTGCCGCTCTCGTCCTCAAACGTCACCGTCACTTCGCGCCCCTCCCCCGGCTCGTAACCGCTCCATTCGAGCGGGTCGCCCCACCCTTCCGCCGGACTGCGCAGGGCTCCGCCGACCGCGCGGAAGTCCTCAAGCACGGCCAGGGTCGTCTCCAGCGCCGAGTAGGCCTCGAGGCGCAGTGCCGCGGCGTCGGAGGCGCGGACCTCGACCAGCAGATCGTCGCTGGCGCGCTCGATGAAGGCGACGAGGGCGATGCTCGCGAAGAGGATCATCACGAGGACGACCACGAGGATCGATCCGCGGGGACGCCGGAGAAGGAGGGCGGATGCGTCCATGGTCAGAAGATCGGCAGCCCCTGCCCCGTCGCCGGCAGGGCGATCGCCACCTCGCGGCGGAGGTTCTCGAAGGCAAAGGTGAGACGCAGGCGCTGGGGCGTTTCGAACGCTCCTGCCGTGCCGCGCTTGAGCGCGGGCGTTTTCTCCCAGCGCTTGAAATTCGCGTCGTAGTATTCGTAGGCGAGTTCGGTCGCCAGCGGCGTGAGCACGAGTTCGCGCGGTGGATCGTCGGGGAAGTCGCGCTCGAGACGGGACTGCCAGAGCAGGACGAGCCCTTGGTCGCGACGCACCGTCAGGGCACAGATGACTTCGGGCAACGGACGCTCGGGCCACGCGAGCAGTCGGCTGCCGGCCGGCAGCTCGAAGGTCAGCAGGTCCTCCGACACGCCGCTCTCGAGGCGGACGGACTTCGGCACGAGCGCGGGCGTCTGCGCATCCGCGGCCGGCGGCAGCGCCGCGTTGCGCAGTTCGGCCTCGAGATAACGGGTCACCGCGCGCACATGCTGGTCGAAGAGGCGCGGCTCGCGGTTTCGCCCCCAGATCTCGGTCATCGAAAAGATGAAGGTGTTGAGCGCGACCATGAGCGCTGCGATCAGCGCGAGGGCCAGCACCATCTCGAGGAGCGTGAACCCGGACAAACGCCGGGAGCCGGTGCGGTGACGGCGGCGGTTCATCGTTGCAGGCGTCCCTGGTATTCGAGGATGCGGTCGCGCGCCTCGGCGCGGAGCGTCTCGCGCTCGGCGGCGTCGGACCAGGTGGGCCGCAGCAGGCGGAACGTCTGCACGATCTCGCGCGGACGCAGTTCGGCCGGGTCGGCGACCTCGCAAACGAAGGTGACGGCAAAGAGGTCGGCGACGTTGGTCGGCTCGATCTCGGCGCGCCAGCGCACGCGGCGGCCCTCGCCGGACTCGAACTCGGCCCCCTCCTCGGCCTTCTCCCGGTCCGCCTCGGCCAGCAGGGCGGCACGCGCGAAACGCACGTCCTCGTGGCGCTCGTCGACGCGGTTGAGGTCGGCGTAGCTGATCAGCACGTTGGCGTAGGCCGCGCCGAGGACGATCGCCGCCAGGGCGAAGATCGCCAGCGCCACGAGCACTTCGAGCAGGGTGAAGGCCCGGCGGCAACGTGCGGTTGGGGCGGTCGCGAGTGCGTTCATTTGGCCGCCACGAGAATCTCCGAGCAGGTCCACGGATCGATCGAGACCGTGCGCGCGTCCGCTCCGTTGCGCACCTGCAGCCGGAAGGGTGTGCAGGTGCCGTCGTCGAAAAAGGTGACGTGCGGCAGGGTCTGCGTTTCCACCAGCGTGCCGCCGATGAGCAGGCGGCCCGAAGAGGTGGCGACGGGCACGAGGAAATCGAGCCGCACTTCGCCGGGCGGCAGCGGAAACGCCCGCTCGCCGGCAGCCGACGCCGCCAGGAGGGCGCGCTTGTCCGCATCGTAGCGCAGGCGCACTTCGCGCTGCTGCAGCATCGCCTCGCGCCGCGCCTCGGCCAACGCCGTCCAGAAGACGCCTTCGGCCGTGTCGGGCTCCGTTGCCAGCATGCGGGAGGAGACCCCGATCGTCAGGCCGGCGAGCAGCCCGACGAGCGCGATCACGAGGATGATTTCGAGCATCGTGAAGCCGGCCCGCGGGCGGGCGCGCGGCAGGAAACTCGGATTCGGAAAGGACACGGCAGGGAAAGTCTCGCGGCAACGGACGAGGGCGGGACTGGGTCGCTTCGATCGCAGGCACGCGGAGGCGGTCGCGCCCCGGACCCGCTCACCAGTTGCCGATGTCGTCCGCGGTGTCAGGCTGGCGGTCGGGCCCCTTCGAGAAGAGGTCGTACTCCGTCTTGTTCTTCGTACCGGGGTAGCGGTACTGGTAAGGCTCGCCCCAGGGATCGAGCGGGATCTGGCCGTCGGCCGTGTAGGGCCCGCGCCAGCGGTCGGCGCGGCTGGCCGGCGGCGACACGAGGGCTTGAAGTCCCTCGGCCGTGGACGGGTACGTGCCCATGTCGACGCGATACTTGGTGAGCGGGAGCCGCATGGTCTGCTGCACGAAGATGCGGGTGGTGTCCTCCTGGCCGCGGTTGAGGTCGCCGCCGACGTTCACCACGAGCACGCCCACGAGCAGGGCGATAATCGCGAGCACGACGATGATCTCCAGCAGGGTGAAACCGCGGCGGCCGGCGCGTGCCGGGGAGAAACGGGAACCTAGGGACGACAAAGGGGAACGCATGGTATTTGTAGTAATGCGCGGCGCCCCTCCCTTGTCGAGAGCGCGACCGCGATGCCTTCTGAGACGGGACGGCGGCGGAAAGGTTTCACCGCATCCGCCGCGCCCGCCTTCGCCCTCGACGGACCCGGTGCGATCGCTCAACCTCCTGCCGTTTTCCTCCGAGGGCGTAGCTCAGCTGGATAGAGCAAGAGTTTCCTAAACTCTAGGTCGGCGGTTCGAGTCCGCCCGCCCTCACCATCGCCGGGCCCGGCGCGCCGCCGCCCCCCCACCCCTAGCCCGCAAGGTTCACCCAAAAACAGCCAAACCCGGTTTCACAGCGCGGCGCCGCCGCAACCAAAACTCGATCAACGGGATTGGGCCACAAAGAGGCGCAAAAGGCGCAAGAGCTTCGGAGATCCCGACCGCTTGTTTTTGAGCTTTTTGCGCCTCTTTGTGGCCAATCACATTTCCTCGCGGAGGAACAAGCTTCACCAAGCATGTAGTACAGAGTACGGAGCCCAGACACAGAGGCCGCGGGAGGCCACACGGTGTGCGAGGAGTGTACGGCGGATTACGACCGGCCCAACACGACGTCGACAGTTCGGTTCGGAAGATTTCTCCTCTGTGGCCTCTATGTCGGAGCTCAGAGCTCCCGGTGATCCAAGAAAAATCATCGTCGATGATGTGAAAGAAGCAGGCTGGATCGGCGCGATCTTCGCCCGTTCAGATTCCGGCCGGGACGGCCGGAATCTCGGCTACGATCACCTCGTGCCGAGCGCGGCTGATGCCGTAGATAAGACGCCGGCCCTTCGCCGTGCGATCCCAGGCCCAGGACTGGCCCTCGAAGGGCACGTCGATCGTTGTCACGTACTCGAGCGTCACGCCCGACTTCGGCAGGCGCAGCACGTAGAGTTCCTGCGCGTCGTGGCCGGTCACGTAAAGCAATCCGTCCTCGCCCCAGCTGCCGCCCGAGCAGGAACTGCGCCCCCAGGTCGCGATGACCTGCGGCGGGAAGAGCCACGATTCGATCAGTTGCCAGCGGTCGTCGAACTTGCCGACATGCGTCCAGCGGTTGTCGAAACCGGGGGTGCCGCCGCGTTCGTTGTAGTTGGCAAAGCAGGCCCACCAGAAGCCGTCGCGCCGCTCCGCCCAGGTCAGCGAACCGAGCCTAATGCCGAAGCTGTGCGTCGCCACGTGCGCGAGCGTGGCAGTGTCGTAGGTCTCCAGCGAACTCGCCATCGGCAGCTGGGGGTAATTCGAGTGCGCGAGCACGAGCCGTCCGTCGACGACATGGCCGCCGTTAAGATGGACGATCGGTCCGCCCTTGAGGCCGATCCACTCGGCCACGCGAACACCCGTGTCCTTGCGGTGCTTCACGATGGCAAAGTTGCCGATGCCGTAAAAATGCTCCGCGTCGACTGCGACGCCCTGGTTGGCTCCGCGCACGGGCCAGCGGGCGACTTCCGTCGCGACGAGACCGTGCTTTGTGAGCGCCGGCGCCGGAGCCTCGGGCCGCGCCTGGTACCAGGCGCGGTTCTCCGCCACGCGCCGGGCGACGTCCGGAGGGAGTTCGGCTGGCGGCTGCGCGGCGTAAAGCAGCATACCGGCGGGAAGGAATACGAGCAGGGGCAGGAGTTTCATGTAACGCATGAGCCAAGGGAGATCATTCATTCCGAACGGAGGGTCTCAAACAGGGATTGCACAGGAGGGCGTAGAGAGCGCGGAGAAAAAGCAGGAGTGTCGCCGCTCCTTCCTCTGCGTTCTCTGCGCCCCCCTGTAAAAACGGGTTCGAAAAACCAGCCGTCCGCGGGAGCGACGCGCACCCCGCGGACGGCGGTTGTCTTCAGAAGCGCTTGGAAACCTCCAGTGTCCACGTGCGACCGGGGACGAGGTTTTGGTACACGGCCGGATCGTAGCCGAAACCGCCGGTGGCAAGCGGGGGCTCCTTATCGGTCAGGTTGACGATGCCAACCCGGACGCGCAGGCCGTTCGTCAAATCCGACCCGCCTTCGCGGAAGCGGTAGGCGACCGAGAGGTTGTAGGTCAGCGTCGACGGCACCACGTAGCGGTAAACCGTGCGTCCGCCCGTGAAGTGCGGAGCGATGTAGTCGGGCCGCCCGAGGCTTTCGTAGACCGCGGCGGTGGTCGTCGCCCCGGTGTCGTGGGTTTCGCCGACGAAGTAGGCGCCCAGCACGGCGGATCAGGCTCCGCGGCGCCAGGACACGTTGGACGTGCCGCGCCACTTGGCGGCGCCGTCGGCGTAGAGGTTGTCGTTCGCCGTCGGGGCCACGTTGGCGGGAGCGAGGGTCGACTCGGACTTGCGCAGGTAGGACCAGTCGGAACTGACGACCACGTTGCCGATCGGCAGGCGCGGCAGCACGTAGCGGAAGCCGAGATCGACGCCTTCATGCTCGCTGCTCGAGAGGTTGATGAAGGGACGGTTGACCGAGAAGATCCGCCCGGCCGCGGCCTGCAGGTTGGCGGGATTGGCCGCGTTGTAATTGGCGAAGGTCGCCAGGTCCTCGGCAGTCAGCGCAAAGCGCTCGACGTCCGGGTCGCCGCGGTAGTTCGCCGTGCCGCTCCCGAGGTCGATCGAGCCGATCGGCACGCCGGCGGCGAGTTGCTGCTGGGTGTAGGCCCGGAGCAGGGCCGTGTCGCTCTCGCGGATCTGCGCGACGCTGCGCTGGCCGAGCAGATCCGTGCGACGGATACGCCAGACGTCCGCCGTGAGGCTGAGGCCGCGCACGCCGGGCACGTCCACCACGACGCCGAAGGTCTCGCCCTCCGACTCGGAGGCACGCAGGTTGGGATTGCCGCCGAAATACGTGCGCTGCACGTAGGGCCCCTCCGCCGTGACGGGATTGCGGTACGTGTCGATGTCGCCGGCGCCGGCGGTGATCGTCCAGCGCGGGCTGGTGAAGAGGGCGGCAAGGCTCGGCGCCATGAAGCCCTCGTTGTAGGACCCGCGCAGCATCAGCCAGGAGAGCGGACGCCAGTTGAGCCCGATCTTCGGTTTGGTGGTGTCGCCGAAATCGCTGTAGCGCTCGTGACGCGCCGAGGCCGTCAGCTCGAGCGTGTTGAAGAGCGGCAGATTCTTGTCCGCCGAAACGAGCGGAACGACGAACTCCGCGTAGAAGCTGGTGACGTCGCGGTCGCCGATCACGTCCGGGCGCGGCGGATGCAACAGGAAGTCGTTGTCGAGCGGATCGAGGCCCGAGTCCGCCGGGTTCTCGCCGCTGAAGGGCGGACGAAGGTCCTGGAGGTCCTCGGTGCGGTACTCGCCGCCGACCGCCGCCATGACGTCGTTGCCCCAGAGGCGGAAGACGCGGCCGGTGGCGCGCAGGTCACCGCTCGCGATCTCGCTCGTGGCGTTGCGCGCGAAGACCGCCGAGAAGGAGTCGACCACCGCGGCGGGGTTCTCGTAGGGCCGGTCGGCGACGACGGCGCCGTTCTCGACCTTGAAGGTGTATCCAAACGGATTATACGCATCGGCCCCGGTGCGTGCGAGCGCAGCCTGGAGCAGGCTCTCGCGCACGTCGGGATAGGCCTCGTCCTCGCCCTTCACGCGGTTGTAGAAGGCCGAGGTCTCCCAGGTCCAGGAGTCGCCCAGATTTCCCCGCAGACCGGCGGAGAGGCGGACGACGTCGGCGCGCGTCTCGATCGTCTCGGCGGCAAGATCCGGCAGCGTGAGCGAGACGAGGCTGACCGTGCGCGGGTCCCCGGTCAGGCGCGGGGCCCCGTCGGCGCGCGGCGCGCCCGTCGGATGGTAGAAGGCGGAGCCGTACGGGTTGTACGGATTATCGATGGCCATGACCGCGAGCTTGTCGGAGGTGGGCGCATTGAGGGCGAGCGGCTGGCGGCGCATGGTCGAAACGGCCTTGTAATAGCCGAAGTCGGCGAAGGCCGTGACGGTCTCCGTCAGGTCGAACTCGCCCGAGAGGAAGGTGTTGCCGCGCCGCACGCGCGGGGAGCCGAAGCCGAATTGATTCAGGTCGAGGAAGAATTCCGGATTCGCCTGGCGCGTCGGGGCAACGTTGGTCAGGACCGGCACGCCACCGACGAGGCGGAAGTAGTTGCTGGCCGTCGCCGAGCCAATGCGGAACGTCGGGTAGTAGCCGCGCGGTGTGCGGGCGTCGAAGGGCCCGCCCAGCGTGTCGAAGGGAGCGGGAGCGCGATCGGTGCTGTTGGACGTGGCGCTGAAGTCGCGCTCGGTCAGACGGATCGCGTCTCGGTAGAGTGCCTCGACCGTGCCGAAGATCCGGCCGCGCCCCTCGGCGAAGCTCGTGCCGAAGGTGAAGGTGCCCTGGACGTTCTCTCCGCCGCCGTGTTCGGGAAAACCGTAACGGACGGAGGCCTCGGCGCCGTTGAACTCGCGCTTGAGCACGTAGTTGATGACCCCGCCGACCGCATCGGAGCCATAGATGGCGGAGGCGCCGTCGCGCAGCACCTCGATGCGCTCGATGCCCTGCGTGGGCAGCTGGTTGACGTTCACGGCCTGGGAGAGACCGGCCGTCATCGGGTTGATCGCCATGCGGCGTCCGTTGACGAGGATGAGGGTGCCGGTGGCGCCGAGGTTGCGCAGGTTGATGTTGGCGTTGTCGCCGCGCGCGCCGGACGAGCCGAGGCGGGTCTCGTTCTCGGGCAGGTTGACGACGGAGGGAAGCGACGTGAGCAGGTCGACGGGCAGCACGGCGTTGCGCGCCTCCATGGCCGGCTGGTCGAGCACCGTGACGGGCGCGACCTTCTCCATGTCGAGACGGCGGATGTTCGACCCGGTGACGACGAAGCGCTGGAGTTCGAGCGCTTCCTCTTCCTGCGCACGCGGCGGGGCGGACGGAGCGACCTGGGCAACGAGCGGTGCGGCGAACACCGCCCCGCAAAGGGCAGCATTCGCGAGGCGCAGCAGTCCGGGGACGACCCCTGCGCGGGTGCGATTCTGGGCAAGCGTGTGGGAGGACATGACCCCGCACTCCCAACGCGCCGCGGGGCGGGCCTCAATCCCTGCGCGAATCCGTCACCGAGATTTTGCCAACGGCACCCGCCCGTAACGCGAACGCCGCCGACCGTTCACAAAGCAGGGCTAGGCGAGGATGCCTTTCACAATCTTGCCGTGGACATCCGTCAGCCGGAAATCGCGTCCCTGGTACTTGTAGGTCAGGCGCGTGTGGTCGATGCCGAGCAGGTGGAGCAACGTGGCCTGGAAGTCATGCACGTGCACCGGGTTCTCGACCGCGTTGAACCCGAGATCGTCGGTGGCGCCGTAGGTGACGCCGGGTTTGATGCCACCACCCGCCGCCCAGATCGTGAAGCCGTAAGGATGGTGGTCGCGGCCCCAGAGCGGGCGGTTGTCGAGATTGCCCTGGATGAAGGGCGTGCGCCCGAACTCGCCGCCCCAGACCACGAGGGTGTCGTCGAGCAGGCCGCGCCGCTTGAGGTCCATCACGAGCGCCGCGCTTGGCTGGTCGGTGTCCTTGCACTGCGTGTAGAGCTCCGTCGTCAGGCTGCGATGCTGGTCCCAGCCGGCGTGCATCACCTGCACGAACCGCGTGCCGCGCTCGATGAGCCGCCGCGCCATCAGGCAGTTGTGGGCGAAGGTGCCCGGCTCGCGCACCTGCGGACCGTAGGAGGCGAGCACCTCCGGCGGCTCGTCGCCGAGGTCGGCGAGTTCAGGCACGCTGGACTGCATGCGGTAGGCCATCTCGTACTGGGAGATGCGGGCGGCAATCTCCGGGTCGCCGAAGTCGTGCAGCTTCCACTCGTTGATGGCGGCGACGGTATCGAGCACGTCGCGCTTCACCTCGCCGCTCATGCCCTCGGGATTCGAAAGGTAGAGCACGGGTTCCTCGCTGCCGCGGAAGCGCACGCCCTGGTGCTCGGAGGGAAGGAAGCCGGAGCCCCAGTAGAAGTCGTAGAAGATCTGTCCGCAGGTCGTGCCCTTGCTCACCGAGGTGAGGACGACGAAGGCCGGCAGGTTCTCCGTCTCGCAACCGAGTCCGTAGCTCAACCACGCCCCGAGCGAGGGACGGCCGGGCAGCTCCGATCCGCTGAGAAAGAAACTGATGCCGGGGGCGTGGTTGATCGACTCGGTGTGCATCGACTTGAGGAAGCACAACTCGTCCACGACCTTCGCCGTGTGCGGCATGAGCGCGCTGACCCAGGCGCCGCTTTGCCCGTACTGCCGGAACTCCTCGAGCGGGGCGAGCAAGGCCTTGCCCGAGGGGTCGCCCGTCATGGTGCTGAAGCGTTTGTTGCCGAGGTACTCCTCCGGCACCGGCTGGCCATGCATGGCCTTCAGCTTCGGCTTCCAGTCGAACATGTCGGCGTGGGTGGGTCCGCCGTTCATGAAGAGATAGATCACGCGCTTCGCCTTCGGTGCAAAATGCGGGACGGCGGGCAGCCCCCCCACCCTTCCGCCGGGCAGCCGGCCGACCGCCGCGGCCAGGTCCTTGTTGAGCAGCGAGGCCAGGGCGGCCACGCCGATGCCCGTGGCCGTGCGTCCGAAGAACTGGCGGCGCGTGAGGTGGAGGCGGTTGGCGGCGAGCGGGTTCATGGCGTCACTCCTTGTTCAAGGTTTCGTCGAGATTCAGCAGGGCGAGGCAGAGGGCGGTCCACGTGGCGTGTTCGGTGACGGACAGCGCCGGGTCGCGCGGCGACTCGCCGACCGCGAGCAACTGCTCCGCGGAGGCGGGGTCGGCGGCGTAGCGCGCGGCGATGCGGTCGCGTTGCGCCAGGAACAGGCGGCGCTCCTGGGCGTCGGCCACGCGTCCGAGAACCGCCCGCCACGCCTGCTCCAGCCGCACCTCGTCGTCGGCTGCGGCCGCCAGCGTGCGTCCGGCGAGGACGCGCGCCGCCTCCACGTAGGTCGTGTTGTTGAGCGTGGTCAGCGCGTGCGACGGTGTGTTCGTGCGCATGAGCTTCACGCTGGTCGTCATGCGCGAGTGCACGTCGAAGAACTCCGTCGGCGCGACAATCCGCCGCCAGAACGTGTAGAGGCTGCGTCGATACAGAGCCTCGCCGTGGTCCTGCACGTACTTCTTCTCCCCGAAGGTCGTCTCCTCCCAGACGCCGGCGGGCTGGTAGGGCTTCACCGAAGGACCGCCGATCCGCGGCACGAGCAGGCCGGAGACGGCGAGCGCCTGGTCGCGCAGCATCCACGAGGGCAGCCGATGGCGCGGGCCGCGGGCGTAGAGACGGTTGGCCGCGTCGGCCTCGGCCAGCGCCGGCGTCAGGCGCGAACTCTGGCGGTAGGTGTGGCTCGTCACGACGAGGCGCACGAAGCGCTTCACCTCCCACCCCCCGTCGCGGAACTCCGCCGCGAGCCAGTCGAGCAGTTCGGGGTGCGTGGGCAGCTCGCCCTTCGTACCGAAGTCCTCGGCCGACTTCACGAGGCCGTGACCGAAGAACTGCTGCCAGAGGCGGTTCGCGGTGACGCGCGCGGTCAGCGGATTGGCCGGGTCGACGAGCCAGCGGGCGAGGCCGAGCCGGTTGCGCGGCGCATCTGCCGGGAGCGGCGGCAGGCCGGCCGGCACATCGGGCTGCACTTCGTCCTTGGGCAGTGAATACAGGCCCTTGTCGAGCAGGTAGGTGGGGCGTGGCTCCTCCCGGTCCGCCATGACCATCACGCGGGGGAGCGAGCGGTTGAAGGTGTCGCGCTCGCGGCGGGCCTGAAAGAGAGTCTCCACGGCGGTCCGGTAGTCCGGATGGGCCTCGTCCCAGGCCGCGACGATCCGGTCGCTTCGCTCGCGGTCGCGGCGCGCGGGCTCTACGGAGAGCGCCTCGCGCACGGCCTCGGAGAGGGCGGCTCCGCCGGCAGCCGCGGCCTCCTCGGCTGCGGAAACGAGGGCCTTCTCGCGGTCGCCGAGCTCCGCCGCGAGCGCGAGCACGCGCGCGCGCAGCTGCTCGAGTTGCGCGCGCTCCTCGGCCGTGGAAAGATCGAGCACGGGCTTCGTCTGGGGATCGCCGCCCTCGCCGGTGACGGGCGTCTGATTGAAGAAGGCGGAGAGCGAGAAGTAGTCCTTCTGCGTGATCGGATCGAACTTGTGATCGTGACACCGCGCGCAGCCGACCGTGAGACCGAGGAAGGCGGTCCCCATCGTCTCCGTCATGTCGAGCACGTAGTCGACGCGGTTCTCCTCGGCGATGCGACCGCCTTCGCCGTTGATCGGATGGTTGCGGTTGAAGGCCGTGGCGAGGCGCTGCTCGTCGGTCGCCCCGGGCAGGAGATCGCCGGCGAGCTGCCAGGTAAGGAAACGGTCGTAGGGAAGGTTCTCGTTGAAGGCCTTGATCACCCAGTCGCGCCACGGCCACATGGTGCGTTCGGCGTCGCCCTGGTAGCCGTTGGAATCGGCGTAGCGGGCGACCTCCATCCAGTCCCAGGCCATGCGCTCGCCGTAGGCGGGCGACGCGAGCAGGCGGTCGACGGCGCGCTCGTAGGCGTCGGGCGAGGAGTCCGCCAGGAAGGCGTCCATCTCCGCCGGCGTGGGCGGCAGCCCGGTGAGGTCGAGCGTGACGCGGCGCAGCAAGGTGCGCCGGTCGGCTTCGGGCGAGGGCGGCAGGCCCTCCGCCGCGAGGCGCGCCTGCACGAAGGCGTCGATCGGATTGCGCACGGGCGCTCCGTCCGTCGGCGGAACCGCCGGCGGCTCAGCCCGCGCGATCGGTCGGAACGACCAGTGCTCGCCCCACTCCGCGCCCTCGTCGATCCAACGCTTGAGCAGGGCGATCTGATCCGGCGTCAGGACCTTGTGGGCCTTGAGCGGCGGCATGCGGTCCTCGGGATCCTCCGCGAGGATGCGGGCGATGAGGTCGCTCTCGTCGCTGCGGCCCGGCACGATCACCTCATAGGCGCCTTCCTGCGTGTCGATGCGCAGGTCGGCCTTGCGATGGCTGGGGTCAGGACCGTGGCAGTAGTAGCAGTTGTCCGAGAGGACCGGCAGGATTTCCCGGCTGAAGTCGACCTTGGGCAGGGTGGATGCGGCGGCGTGGCCGACCAGAAGAAAGCCGGACAGCAGTACGACAACCGAGGGGCGGGGCAACGGCACGGCGACACCGTAGCGGATCGCGGCGGCGCTGACAACTTACGCGAATCCGTAATCCGCGCCGCGACGGCGCGGATTACGGACCGGTTTTACAGGACAACGATCACCCACCCGGTTGACGCGGTGCCGTGCCCGGCACGAGTCCGTCCTTCACCGCGAGGGAGACGGCCGAGGCGAGGCAGTTCACGTGCAGCTTCCGGTAGATGCAGCGCATCGTGTAGTCGACCGTGTGCTGGTTGAGCGCGAGTTCGTCGGCGATCTGCTTCTTGGCCCGGCCTTCGACCATCAGCGAAAGGACCGAACGCTCCCTTTCAGTGAGCCCGTAGTCGCCGGAGCGGGCCGGAGCGGGGTTCAAGCGCGCGAACATGCCGAGCACGCGGCGCGCGATGCGCGGATTCATCGGCGCGCCTCCGGCCAGGGCCTCGCCGACTGCGGCGACCACCGCCCGTCCGGAATCGCCCTTCAACAGGTAGCCGCAGGCTCCGGCGCAGATTGCGCGGAAGATGCGGTCGTCATCTTCAAACACGGTGAGGACCAGAATCGCCGTCTCCGGCGCGAGCGCCTTGATCCGCCGGATGCCCTCGATGCCGTCCATTCCGGGCAGGCCGACGTCCATCAGAACGACATCGGGACGCTCCCCGGCTTCGAGCGCGGCCAACGCCTCCTCGCAACGGCCAAACGCCCGGACGTTCCGGATCCCGGGCTGGCGGGCGAGCGCCCGTTCGGTGCCGAGGCGGAAGGCCGGGTTGTCTTCGACCAGCCAGAGGTGGGCGTCGGGGGAGGCCACGGCGCTACCTTTTGCGCCGTTCGCTGCCTGCGTCAACCGGCACCACGAGGACCACGCGGGTGCCGGCGCCCGGTCGCGCCTCGATCGCCAGTTCGGCGCCAAGCTCGCGGGCGCGGCTCGCGAGGCTGCCGAGGCCCAGGCCTCTCCTGACGGTCGCCGGCTCGAACCCGACCCCGTCGTCGGCCACGGTGAGGATCGCGCGGCGGCCAGCCGCCTGCAGCCCTATCTCCACCCGGCGCGCCTCGGAGTGGCGGACGATGTTGGCCAGCGTTTCCTTGAAGAAGAGAAACAGATGTCGCGCCCTCGCCGGATCCTCGCCCGCCGGCCAGGCTTCGGAGTCGAGGTTCCACACCACCTCGCGTCCGGCGAGCATACGCGCCGCCGCGCGACGGAGGTGGGTCGTCAGCGACGCCGCCTCCTCGGACCGGGCGCCCGACACCCACAGCACCTCGCGCATCGCCCCGAGGGTCTCGTCCGCGATGCGGTGCACCTCGCTCCACATTTCCTTGTCCGAGGACGGCCCGCCCTCGCCCGCCTCGTCGCGCGCCACCTCGCTGAGCACGGCCAGCCCTGCAAGGTTGCTCCCGATCTCGTCGTGCAGATCGCGCGCGAAGCGCAGGCGCAGGCGCTCGAGTTCGCGCTCCCGCCGACGGCGCGCCACGACGATCCCCGCAACAACGCCCGTCACCGCCAGCAGCGCGACCCCTCCCGCCGCCACGGACAGGTCGCGCGCCCTCGCCTCCGCGAGTGCCTCCCGGCGAGCGGACAACTCCGCGCGCTCGCGCTCGAGCCGCGCCCGCCTCCGCCAGTCCTCCAACCACTCCGGCCACTCCAGCAGACGTCCGAAACTCGCATACCCATCGACGAGCAGGCTCGGCGGCCACGAAGGATCGAGCAGCCGGTCTGGCCGCGTGCGCACGCTCGCCTGGCGCGCGACGTTGCGCCCCTCCGCATAGACCTCGATCTCCGACAGACCGAACCGGCGCCCCTGCGAAGGAGCGATGTCCTCCGCCACGACGCGCACGTGGCGCGTCCGCACGCCCGAAACGGGAATTGTGACGGGATTGTTGCCAGGATTGGGAAACGCCTCCGCGGAGAAAAGCACCGTGGCATCGGCGAACGCCGCGTCTGCGGACGCCAGCACGCGGAAGCGCGTGGGAAACGAGAACCCCGGAATGTCGGCGCCGATGCGCGCGTGCACGCCGTGCAACCGCACCTCTTCGAGCAAGTGCGGCTCCTCCAGGTCGAGGTCGACGACGGCCGAACCGCCGGCATCCGGCTCAACGTAGAACCCGTCCCACGCGAGCAACTCACGACGAATGGGCGGGCCGAGCGGCGTGCGCCCGTCCGTGAGGTTGGCGAGCGTCCAGCGCGGCGCATGATTCGACGTGGCCGACGCCGTCAACGGCCGGCCCGCCGCCACGTTGCGCGCGCCGGCGAGCACAACGATCTCGGCGAGCGCATAAAAATGCTGCCCCGCATCCTGCGCCATCTCCGTGACCGTCAGGCGCACGTAACGCGCCGCGACCGGTCCGGCCACAAAGACGAGCGGGGCGATGTCGTCCGCCAAATCCCCCTCCGCCGAATACACGGCAAAGGGACGAAACTCCGCGAAGGCGGGATCGTCGGAAACGTCGAGGCGGAACCGTCGCGGCAACCCGTAGGCCCGCCGGTCGCCCGAGCGCCAGTCCACCTGTGCGGGAATCAACGCGACTGCATCGATCGCCTGCGTCGCCCCCAGATCCACCTGCACCCAGGCGGGAACGAGCGGCGGCGCCGAAAGCCGCGGATGCTGATAACCGAACTCGGCCACCGTCTGCCCCAGCGTCGGCGACCCCAGGGCCTCCAACTCCGACTCCACAGCGGCCGCGCGCGCTTCGATTCGCCGCGCGTCACCGCTGAGCCACGACCACCACCCGGCCGCCTGCGCCGGAGCCGTCAACGCCGCCGCCAGGCCGAGCACCCGGAGTCCGCGACGGATCGGCGCGGGGCTCACGGAGAGGCCGGGCACATCACGTCTTTGGACCGGCTCTGCCGTGCACCGGGATTTGAGTCTCGTAGTCATCGTTCGGCACCGCTTCACCGGTGATGCAGGTGAAGCAAGAGAGGCCTGCCTGGGCGGAGCCGACAATCCAAATGGTGTTCTCTGTGACCCAAGAAGAAACATTGCCGATGATGTGAACTACGCGGGCTGATCACGGTGATTGGCGGGCTCTATCTGTGAGGCGAACGTCGGGAAGTACGGATTCGCAGACATCGAGGTTCGATCGCTGAGGGGACCGCTACGAACGCGAACCGTCAGTCGTTTGGGAGCGAGTACGGCCGAGTGCCAGGGGGAACGGGAGCAGGATGCTCCCGCCACCTTACGGGACCCTGACCGCGCCGACGACCTTGCCCACCCTCACGCGGCGCGCGGCTTCGTGCATGTTGAGCGAGTGATTCGGAAACGCCGAATCGGCCGCCGGGAACAGCCCTTCGGAACCTACGGCGCGCTCATGTCGTTGATCGGCCGGCGGATTCCCGAAGGCAGGGGCAACGACAGGTTCCTCAGCGCCGCTCCGAAGAGCAGGCGTCGCTGGGCGGGGGTCAGGCCGGGGTGCGAGGTCGCCGCGACGTAGGTCTCGTAACGGTCCATGCGCTCGGCCGCTTCGTTCAACGCAAGTACCGTCAGGAGCTTGTTCGCCAGGTCGGCGGGGATCGGCTGGTCCGTCGGCGTTTCCGGCGAGAAAGTGGCCAGGGCTGCGAGGAAGAGACGCTCGCCGGCCTGCGCGACGTCTTCGCGCCGGGCTGCGGTCGCCTGCTGATGCGCCTGCCGGGCCTTGTCGAGGTGCTCCCGTGCGCGGGCCGCCCTCGCCCGCTGCGGCGGCGTTTCCACCACGACGGCGACGAGGTTCGTGCCGGGGCCGAGGCTGGTGACGGGGACCATCGCGCCGGACTTGAAGTTCGAGTCCCACATCAGCGCCTCCGATCCGGCGCGATAGCGGAGCACCCGCCCCCTCGCCTCGCGCAGCGCCGCGGCCAACCCGGCCTGCAGGGTCTCGCGACTATGGCGGTATTCGCGAGCCTGCGTGGCGAGCGGCTCGGGGAGCATGATCGGCTCCTCGGCAGGCAGGGCGCCCAAAGCGGCGCGGATCGACTCGGCCTGCCGTTCCAAATCGGCGAGCGGCGCCTGCTGACGTTGGGCCAGCGCCTCATAGCCTTCCTTGCGCCCGCCACGATCCGCGCCATCGAGCCGGATGACGGTTTCCGTCAGATCGCGCTGGAGCGCCGTCTTTGCCGCGACAAAGGACTCCAGCGCTGCGCGCACGTCGTCCGGCAGGCTCCGCGGCAGCCGAATCCGCGCGCCGGCGGGCAGAAAACGCACAAGTCCGCCGGGGCGGACCGGGGGCACCTCTACTTTGACGGCAGCCCCGACCTCTGCGATCTGCAACACGTAATCCCACAGCAGCCAGCGCTGTTCGATGGAAAGCTCCCCGCCATAGTAAAACGCGTTGGCACGAAGGACGTGAAATTCGCGCACGCGGACGAGGTTCTCGTCTTTTTCAAGCTGGGTCGGCCCCACCCACCACTGGCGGTAGTAGCCCCACGCATGGTTTTCGTCGATCAGGTCGTGACGCAATTCGTCCCCCTCGGTCTCGAGTCGTCGCACGGCCTCGGCGTGGTCGGGCGGCAACGCGGCCTTGCCGTCAAGAGCGGCCCGCAGCGCCGCCACCAGCGCGGATCGCTTCGCCACGTAGGCATCGAGCCGCGAACGTTGCCTCCGGGACAGGTCTCGCTCGGCGAGTCGCGACCCGACGACCGGGTAGAACAGTTCGCCCACGTAGTCGCGCAGGGCCTCGGGCGGATCCCAGTTCGGCTCCAACAGTGAAGGGAGCGGATCGATCTCCCCGCCGGGCGGCGGCGGCGCAGGCGGATAATAGATCGGCACCCGCGAGGGCGGACGCGGCAGCGTGTTGAGGTTTGGCAGAGAAACCTGCGGAATCGTCTGGATCGGCTGGGCGGCCGCGAGGGCCACGCTCGCGAGCGCGACGAGCGCCACGCGGAGAATCGGGGGATGCACGTGCAACAGGTTGGCCCCCGTCCGCCCGCCGGCAAGCCCGGGAAGCCCGGAAGGCGAACGGCAAAAGCGCATCGTTCACCTCAAAAACAGCCAAGGCCGGTTTAGGGGAGCGCCGACGGCGCCGCAACCCGGGGGCGCGCAGAATTCGATGAACCAGGGTTTGGCCACAAAAAGGCCCAGAACGCGCAAGAGATCCGAAAATCCCGTTCCTCTCTTTTGTGATTTTTGAGCCTTTTCGTGGCCACTCCTCTTTCCGCCCTGGGCAACAAGCTTCACGAAGCAGGGAATAAAGAGTGCAAGTAGCTGTAATTCGCCCAAGCCGACCCGGCGAAAAAGCATGTTGATTCTCCTCCGGAGGTCGTTCACTCCTTTGCCCCCACGCCGGACGCTTAGCTCAGTTGGTTAGAGCACGTGCTTCACACGCACGGGGTCACTGGTTCGAGTCCAGTAGCGTCCACCATTGCCAAGGCAACCGGGGAGACGGCAGGGCCATCCATTCAGACGGGCGTAATCGACGAGGCACCGATCGTGGCCGAGGCCATCCGACGTCACCGATCCGCAACCACCTTCGTCCCTTCGAAGTCGAAGTGGAACCGCACTTCCTGCAGACCGGCATCGCGCATCGCGCGGCGCAGGTCGGTCTTGTCGCGGGCATAGAAAAGCAGGAAACCGCCCCCGCCGGCGCCGATGAGTTTGCCGCCGAGGGCGCCGTGGGCGCGGGCGTGCGCGTACCAGGCGTCGATCCGGTCGTTGCTCATGCCCGCGCTGCGCCGGCGTTTGCGCTGCCAGTGCTCGTCCATGAGCGCGGCGAAACCGTCGAGGTCGCCGCCTTCGAGCGCAGCCAGCGAGCGTCGGCCGAGTTCTTTGGTGTAATGCAGGTTCTCCAGCATGACCGTGTCGCTGCGCAGCGAACGCTCGTGCTGGTCCTTCAGCAGGTCCGAGGCGGCGCGCGAATAGCCGGTGAAGAAGAGCAGGAGGTTGTCCTCGAGATTGAAGAGCGTCTCCTCGTCGAGGCGCACCGGGCGGTACTCGACCCGTCCGTCGGGATGGAAGGTGAAGGCCGTGAGTCCGCCGATCGCCGCGATGTACTGGTCCTGTTTGCCGATGGGCTCGCCCAGGCGGTCGATCTCGATGTGGCAGGCCTGCTCGGCGAGTTCGGCCGGAGAGACGATGTTCTTCTTCGAGGTGTGCAGCGCCTTCAGCAGTGCGGTGGTGAAGCTGCCCGACGAGCCGAGGCCGGTGCCGCTCGGGATGTCGGCCATCGAGGCAAGCTCGAGGTGCGGCTCGGTCACGCCGGTGAGCTTGAGCGCCTCGCGCACGATCGGGTGCTCGATCTCGTCGACCGACGCGACGCGCTCGAGGCGCGAGTACTTCACGATGATCTCGCGCTGAAACGTGCGGTGCTGCGTGAGGTAGACATACTTGTCGATCGCCGCGGCCACGAGAAAGCCGCCGTGCTCGCGGTAGTAGGACGGCAGGTCGGTGCCGCCGCCGCCGAGGGAAATGCGCAGGGGGGAACGGGTGATGATCATGGGCGGGGTTCGCCGCGGGGAACCGCGGTTCTTGGGTATCCACAACGCTGGTACAGAGTCTCCACGAGGGCGAGCGTGCGCGCACCGTCGCGCGGTCCGGGCCGGGGCTCGCGGCCGAGCCGGAGGTCGTCGGCGAAGGCGGCGAGTTCCGCGGCCCACGAACCGTCCGCGACGGGATACTCCCACACCGTCGTCTCCGGCGGCCCCATCTGCGGCAACATGCGATGGAAGGTGCAGCGCTCGGTTCCGTAGCTTCCCCCGAGCCCCTCCACCGTCACCTTGCCGTCGCGGCCGTAAAGTTCGAACGAGAAGAGGTTCTTCCACTCCGTGCAGCTCGCATGCAGCCACGCCGTCTGGCCGGCTGCGGTGCGCAGCGAGACGAAGGCGTTGTCCTCGACGGGCATGTCCCAGAACGACGTGGTCACATGGCCCTCGACGGTCGCGAAGTCGCCGAGGAACCAGCCGGCGAGATCGAGGAGGTGCACGCCCTGATCGAGCAGTTCGCCGCCGCCGGAGAGCGCCGGGTCGGCCCGCCATTCCCGGTCGTAACCGACGCGACCGCCATGGCCGTACCGCGCCCGCAGAAACATCAACGGCCCGAGCGCGCCTTCGTCCACAAGCCGCCTCGCCTCGAGCAGGCCCGGGTGAAACCGGTGGTTGTAGCCGAGACGCACGCGCACGCCGGCCGCGCGGGCGGCGGCGTCGAGGTCGAGCAGGTCCTGCGCGCGCACGGCCCCCGGTTTTTCCAGGAGTACGTGTTTGCCCGCCCGCACCGCCGCCCGTGCGAGCGGCGCGAGGGTGGCGTTGAACGTCGCAACGATCGCCACATCGACCGCGGGGTCGGCGAACGCCGCCTGCGGCTCCGCCAGCGCCCGGCAACCCGGCGTCCCGCTTGCCAGTTCCTCCGCCCGCGCGAGGTCGACATCGCAGGCGTAACGCAAGGCCCCGGGGGGGAGCGCGGCCGCGCGCTTGCGCCCGACCAGGCCGCAGCCCACGAGGGCATATTGCAGTTGCGGGGATTCGGAGGCGCTCATTCGGTCGGGGGGTGCTCACAGCCAAGATAAACGACCGCGGCACGCAAGGGAGGCTTTTGCGTTTTCTGCTCACGGGCGGTCTCTCGGCGGGCGTGCAGTTCGCGGTGCTGGCCGCGCTCAAGCGCAATGTCGGGCCGACGCTCGCCTTCACCCTCGCCTTCGTCGCGTCGACGGCCACGCATTACACCCTCAACCGCCGCTGGGCTTTGCCGAGCGCACGCACGGACACGCGCCGGCAGTTCGGCGAATACCTGCTGACGGTCGCAGTGAGCTACGCGATCAACCTTGGCCTCTTCGAGTTCGCCCGCCGCGGACTCGGCCTCGGCGTCATGCCCGCCGCCGTCATCGCCATCCCGCCCTCGACGGTCGTGGTCTGGCTGCTGCTGAACCATCGGGTTTTTCGGAAGGGATAGCCCGCACCGTTCACAACAGAGACAGCCAAGACCGGTTTCACAGAGGCCACCTAGCAGAGACTTTCCAATCTTGTTCCTCCGCGAGGGAATGTGATTGGCCACAAAGAGGCTCAAAAAGCGCAAAAACCAGCGGTCGGGATCTGCGGAACTCTTGCGCCTTTTGTGACACTATCCCTAAAAATGTTGTTTTCCTGCGTGCATTTTTAGGCGGCGAGTTTCGCGAGCTGTTCGGTGTTTGCGTGGGCGGCGGCGAGCAGAGCGGTGAT
>VFQQ010001829.1_pt1 | contig 27233 bp, 30 predicted proteins | sample 3512341 | NCBI WGS metagenome assembly VFQQ01 (sample SAMN10412373, study PRJNA504923) | tailings metagenome | isolation source: Relicate 2 Philex TSF1 revegetated site | place: Philippines: Tuba, Benguet | collected 2017-08-29
GCGCGCGTTTCTGCGCCTCGGCGGCGCTCAGGCCTTCGTGGCGGCGGATCGATTCAACGATCTGCTGGCCCACGGTGTAGACCGGGTCGAGCGCGAGCAGTGGCTCCTGGAAGATCATGGACGCAACCTTGCCGCGGTAGTCGGCCAGCGCGCGCGTGCCCAGCTTGAGCACCTCGTGGCCCGCCACGCGGATGTCGCCTTCGATGCGCGTGCGTGCCGCGGGGTGCAGGCGCAACAGGCTTCGCAGCGTGACACTCTTGCCCGAGCCGGATTCGCCGATCAGCGCCACCACCTCGCCGCGCTTGAGGCGCAGGTCCACACCGCTGACGGCCTCGACCGGCTTCTTGCCGCCGGTGAAGGTGACGCGCAGATCGCGCAGTTCAACGTGGGCGTCTTCGTTCGTGCTCATACCGCCTCCGTTTCAAGCGCGCCGACCGCGGCCGGTGCGTCGGGGTGTCCGCTGCCGGCCACGTGCAACCAGCATGCGGTGTGCTGGCCGTGCGCCGCCGGTAGCAGTTCGGGCATGTGTTGCGAACACATGGACGCCGCACGCTCGCAGCGCGTGTGGAAGCGGCAGCCCGGTGGCGGGTTGATCGGGTTGGGCGGGTCGCCGGCCAGGGGCGGCTTCTCGGTGCGGTGGTCCGGGTCCATCGACGGCACGGACGAGAGCAGCGCGCGCGTGTAGGGGTGCGCGGGGTTCTCGAACAGGGCCTCGCTGTCGCCGATCTCTACCACCTGGCCGAGGTACATCACCATCACGCGGTCGCTCATGAAGCGCACCACGTTCAGGTCGTGGCTGATGAAGATGTAGGTGAGGCCGAACTCCTGCTTCAGGTCGAGCAGCAGGTTGAGCACCTGGGCCTCGACCGATTTGTCGAGCGCGGACACGGCTTCGTCGAGCAGGATCAGGCGCGACTGCAGCGCGAGTGCGCGTGCGATGTTCACGCGCTGGCGCTGGCCGCCCGAGAGCTCGTGCGGGTAACGCTCGGCAAAGCGTTTCGGCTCCAGGCCCACGCGCGCGAGCAGATCGCGCGCGCGCTCGATGGCCTCGCGCTTGCCCAGGCCGTGCACCTGCGGCGCAAAGGCGATCGACTGCTCCATGGTGAGGCGCGGGTTGAGTGAGGCGTAGCTGTCCTGGAACACCATCTGCGCCTGGCGCCGAAAGGCCTTGAGCGGCAGCTCGCGCTCGCCCACGGTCTGGCCGTCGAACACGATCTCGCCCGCGTCGGGCGTGATGAGCTGCATCAGCAGCCGCGCGGTGGTGGATTTGCCGCAGCCCGACTCGCCGACCACGCCCAGGGTCTCGCCCTTGAACACGTCGAAGTCGATGCCGTCGACCGCGCGCACCACGCCGCCGCCACGGCCCAGCACGTCTTTCTTGAGCGGGAAGTGCTTCACCAGGCCACGCACGCTCATGAGCGGTTGCGCAGGGCCGCCAAGGTCCGGAGTGCTCAGGGGCATGGTCAGCCTCACTGCTTGATTTCCATGGCCGAGCGCAAGCCGTCGGCCAGGAGGTTGAAGGCCACCGAGGTGATGAAGATCATCACGCCCGGCAGGGCCGCGATCCACGGCTGCAGGTAGATGGCGGTGCGCAGGGTGTTGAGCATCAGGCCCCACTCGGGCTCGGGCGGCTTCACCCCCAGGCCGAGGAAGCTCAGGCCCGACGCGAGGATCATGCTCACCGCAATCAGGCTGGTGGCGTAGACGAAGATGGGCCCGAGCACGTTGCCCAGCACGTGCACGCGCACGATGGTGAAGGCGTTGGCGCCCGAGGCACGCGCCGCATCCACGAACTCGCGCCCGCGGATCTGCGTGGTCACGCTCTCGGCCACGCGCGCGATCGGTGGAATGAACACGATGGTGAGCGAGATCAGCGAGTTGGTGATACCAGCGCCCAGCGCACCCGACAGCGCAATGGCCAGCAGCACCGAGGGGAAGGCGTAGAACACGTCGATGGTGCGCATGAGCACGGTGTTGAGCGTGCCGCCTGCGTAGCCCGCGGTGATGCCGATGAGCGAGCCCAGGAAGAAGGCGCAGATCACCGGGGTGATGCCCATGAACAGCGACAGCCGCGCGCCCACCATCAGGCGCGAGAGCATGTCGCGGCCCAGTTCGTCGGTGCCCAGCGGGTGGCCTTCGAAGCCGATGGGCTTCAAGCGCTTGAGCATGCTCGACTGGTACGGATCGGCCGGCACCAGCCAGGGGCCGAAGACAGCGAGCACGATGAGCAGCAGCACCACGGCGGCCGCGGCCAGGGCCACGCGGTCGCGCAGAAAGCGCCGGCCCACGGTCTGCCAGTAGCCGGGCGAGCGCTCGTAGGCGGAGGCTTTAACTTCGGTGCGGGGGAGTGCGATGTCGTTCATGGTTGCGCTCCGGTTCAACGCGCGATCCGCGGGTCGAGCAGGGTCTGGATCACATCGACCACCAGGTTGAGCACGACGAAGAACATCGCCAGCACGAGGATGGTGCCCTGCAGCAGCGGCAGGTCGCGCTGGAAGATGGCGGAGTTCAGCAGGAAGCCGGTGCCGGGCCAGGAGAACACCGTTTCGATGAGGATGGAGCCACCGAGCAGGTAGCCCAGCTGCAGGCCCATCACCGCGAGCGCGGTGGGCGCGGCGTTCTTCACCACGTGCCAGAACACGCCCAGGTCGGTGAGGCCCTTGGCGCGCAGGCCCACGATGAACTCCTGCGCCAGGATCTCGGCCACCAGCGCGCGCACGGTGCGCGCGATGATGCCCATGGGAATCACGCTCATGGTGACGGCGGGCAGGATCATGTGCTGCACGTGCGCCCAATCCCAGACCCACTCGCTGGACCCACCGGGGCCTGCCCCGCCCGGGGGCAGCCACATGTAGGTGGCCGAGAAGATGATCACCAGCACCATGCCCAGCCAGTAGTGCGGCACGCTCACGCCGAGCACGGAGGTGAGCGAGGCCGCCTTGTCGAGCCACGAGTTCTGGAAGTAGCCGGCCACGAAGCCGAACAGGCAACCGAACACGAAACCGATGAGCGTGGCCAGCACCGCCAGCCGCAGCGTGTTGCCCACCGCGCGCAGCACCTCGTCGGTGACGGCGCGGCCCGAGGCGATGGAGGTGCCCAGATCGCCTTGCAGCGCGCGCCACACCCAGGAAACAAACTGCTCGGGGTAGGAGCGGTCGAACCCGTAGAGGCGGATGAGCTGCTGCTGCAGCTCGGCCGATGCGTCGGGCGGCAGGATGGAGACCAGCGGATCGCCCGGTGACAGGTGCACCAGGGCGAAACACACCAGCGCCACCCCCAGCATGATGGGCAGGGTGTAGACCACCCGGCGCAGCAGGAAGGCGATCATGGGCGTGCGCTCGTCAGTCCATCGTCACGGGCGCGAGGTCAACGAACCAGCTGCGCGGCTGCACGAAGTTCTTGACCTTGGCACTCATGGCACGCGGGCCCACGTCGTGCGCGATCCACACGAACGGCGCTTCTTCCACGATGCGTGCGTGCAGCTTGGCCAGCGCCTCGTCGCGCTTCTTGTCGTCGAAGGTGGTGCGCGCGTCGGCAATGAGTTTGTCGAACTCGTCGTTGCCGAAGTAGCCCCAGTTGTTCGACACCGGCGGGAAGGTCTTGGTGCTGGTGAAGCGCACCATGGCGAAGAACGGGTCCATCGCGGCGTAGCTCACGTTGGTGGCGTGCGTGCCGTTGGCCGACGGGTCCTTCGCGCCCTTGCGCCAGTTGGTGAACAGCGTGTTCCATTCGATCACGTCGAACTCGACGTCGAAGTAGCACTGCTTGAGCGACTGCTGCACGAACTCGTTCATGGGCAGCGGCTGCATCTGGCCCGAGCCCGACGCGGAGATCTGCACCTTCACCTTCAGCGGCTTGGCGGCGCTGTGGCCGGCCTGCGTCATCAGCGTCTGCGCGGCCTTCACGTCGTACTTGATGTCGAACTTGGGGTTGCCCCACCACGGGTGGCCCGGGGGCACGGTGCCCTTGGGCACAGCCATCATCCCGCCCAGCATCGTCTTCAGGCCTTCGCGGTCCACGCACAGGTTGGCGGCGTGGCGCACGCGCTTGTCGAGCCAGGGCGAGCCTTCGGCGAACGACAGCTGCCAGGGCCACACGTGCGGCTGCGCGTTGCTCTCGATCTTGAAGCCGCGCTGGCGGATCTGCGGCATCGCGTCGGGCGACGGGGCTTCGATCCAGTCGACCTGGCCCGACAGCAGCGCCGCGGTGCGCGCGTTGGCCTCGGGCATGGGCAGCATCACCACGCGGTCGATCTTGGGCGTGCGCTTCGGATCCCAGTAGGCCTTGTTGGCCACCACTTCCAGGCGCTCGCGCGGCATGAAGCGCGCCATCTTGAACGGGCCCGAGCCCGAGGCGTCGGCGGCGAAGGCCGTCCACGCGGCTTTCGACTTGTCGGCCGGCGTGGCGCCGGGCGCGGCGTCGAACTTCTTCTGCCAGTGCGCGGGCGAGGCAATGAACAGGTTGGTGAGGTTGAGCGGCAGGAAGGCGTCGGGCTCGCTGGTGGTGAGCTCCACCGTGAGGTTGTCGATCTTGCGCGCGCTGCGCAGCGTGGGCATGCGCGAAGCCGTCACACCGACCTGGCTGGCGTCGAAGTGCACGGCGTCCTTGTCGAGCACCTTCTGCACGTTCCACACGATGGCGTCGGCCGTGAGGTCCGAACCGTCATGGAACTTCACGCCCGGGCGCAGCTTGAAGACCCACTTGGTCTTGTCCTTGTCGTCCACGGCCCACGACGTGGCCAGGCCGGGGATCAGCACGCTCGGGCCGTCGGCCTTGGACAGGTCCCAGTGCGTGAGCGCGTCGTACATGGGAATGCCGGTGAAGCGGTTGCCTTCGAAGCCCTGGTCGGGCTGGCCCAGCGTGCGAGGAATGTCGGCGGCCGTCATGGCGATGCGCAACACCTTCTCTTGCGCGAAGGCGGTGCCGGAGAACGCCGCCAGGCTGGCGGCGGCCAGCAGCGACAGGCCCAGCGAGCGGGCGGCGGAACGGGGCGAGGGGGTGAACCGATTCATCTGGACTCCTGCAAAGTTCATTGAGATGAGGCGCGGGCGGCGCGGTGGGTTGGCAGGCTTTTTGTATGCAATCACCGTGCCACGGCAATGTGCACCCGAACCAAGCAAACCCACAAGACCGTTGATCTGGTTGATGTTTTACGCCAATAGCCACCAAAACCGGGCGCACGAACAGCACGCAACTGCGCAAAGCCGTGCACGGATTCGCCGACATGGTGCGCACCGGATTTGGCCGTTTTGTATGCAAAATGCCCCGTCATGGGGCCTTACCCATTCCACCCGGGCACCGACATGAAGATCCTGCTGATCAACCCCAACACCTCCGCCGGCATGACGGCCGGCATCGCCGCCGCCGCGCGCGCGGTGGCCGGCCCGGGCACACAAATCGTGGCCACACAACCCAGCTTCGGCCCGGTCTCCATCGAAAGCCATTTCGACGAAGCCATTGCCGCCGCCGGCGTGGCCGAGCAGGTGCGCCTGAGCGGCGCCGACGCCGACGCCGTGGTGGTGGCCTGCTTCGGCGACCCCGGCCTGGACGCCGCGCGCGAGGCCACGCACGCCCCAGTCATCGGCATTGCCGAAGCCGCGTTCCAGGCCGCTTCGCTGCTGGCCACGGGCTTCTCCGTCGTCACCACCATGACGCGCACCTGCGTGATGGCCGAGCGCCTGCTGCAGCGCTACGGCATGGCCGGCGCCTGCCGCGGCGTGCACGGCACCGACGTGCCCGTGCTCGCCCTGGAACACTGCGACGAAGCCACCCTGGCCCAACTCGAAACCGCCGCCCGCCACGCCCTGGAGCGCGACCGCAGCGGCGCCATCGTGCTCGGCTGCGCCGGCATGGCCCCGCTGTGCGACACCCTCACCGAACGCCTGGGCGTGCCGGTGGTGGACGGCGTGGCGGTGGCGGTGAAGTGGGCCGAGGGGCTGGTGTCACTCGGGCTGCGGACGAGCAAGCGCGGGGACTACGCGGTGCCGCCGGCGAAGGCGATGGTGGGGTGGGCGGAGGGGTTGCGGTGGTAGCGGGTGCGGTGGCGCGGCCTGGCCACGCCAATGACTCCATGCGGCTCAGCCGGGCGGCATCGCCTCCTTCAGTCTGCCCCCGCCCCTGGAAAACCACGCCACGCCGCGATTGAGGAAACGGGTCAACGGCTTTTCGACGACCAGGTGAAACACCAGGCCGGCGATGGTGCACACCGCCATCCCGAGCACGACAAAACCACCCATCTGCCACCCGTTCACATCCAGGGTCACGGCCTTTGCCCACACCACCCGGAACACGCCGAGTGCCAGGATGTGCGTGAGATAGATCGAATAGGACGCGTCCCCCAGCAGGTGCAGCGTTCGCGATGCAAACATCCGTCCGCGCGACTCCAGCAGCACGACGCCGGCCACCAGCAATGCGCCCGGAACCCCCCAATAGAGCGCACGCGCAGGGCCCGACACCGCGGCCTGTGCCGTGAGCAAAAAGCCGGCAACGCCAGCCAGGACCATCAGCAGGCCCGCGGCTGGCGGGAGCTTTTGAAGACGCCCATCGGTATAGGCCTTGGCCAGAAGCACCCCGGCAACAAACTCCAGCAACAAGGTGCTGGTGTAGGTCTGCGCGATGGCGCCCTGCGGCTCGAACACCAGGCCCAGGACCACCAGCAGGCCGAATGCCAGCGGCAGAATGAACCAGATCGTGGGCCGCACCACCAACAGGCAGCCGAACACCAGATAGAAGAACATCTCGTAGTTGAGCGTCCAGCCCGGCACCAGGATCGGGTAGATGAAGCCCGGTTGCCCCAGGCTGTAGTGCGGAATGAACAAGAGCGACTGCAGCAGTTGCGTTGCCTCGAACTGCGTCGAACGGAACAGCGAGGGCATCAGCGTGGCCATGACGGCGATCGCCAGGGTGATCAACCAATAGATCGGCGCCACGCGCACAACGCGCTTCGCGAAGAACTCGCCGACACCCACCGGCCGGTCGCTGGTGACCAACCAGATCACGAAACCGCTGATCACGAAAAACACGTCCACGCCCGCAGCGCCCACGTTGAATTGCCGCAATGCTTGCTCGTACACGTCGATCTGGATGATCGAGTGGTGAAAAACCACCATCAGGGCGGCCACGGCACGCAGGTACTGAATGGAGCGCACCGTCGGGTGCGTGTGGCGATCCAATGCCGTGGTCATCGAAATGTGCTCCGTCGGCGGGTTGCCGAACACGAAATCCGGGGATTGTGCTTGGTGCGTGCCATGAAACATGTAGCGCGCGCAACACAGCGGTTGCCGCCGGGCGCGCTGCGCGGGGTGGACCGCGGCTCAACCCAGCTCACGCGCCACGAGGATCAACATCCACGGCATCGCCAGCAGCAACACCAGCCTGAGCACCCGCGCCACTCCGGTGGGCTCCGGCTCCCCGCCCTTCCCCGGCGCGAAGCACAGCCAGGCCAGCAGCAGCGGGATGGGCATGACCAGCATGATGGCCAGCGCGAACACCACGGTGGTGGTGGTGCCCGACCAGCCCAGATCGCGCGCGCGGCGCACGCCGGCCAGCACCACGGCCACCGCCATCACCGCCACGGCCAGCAGCGTGACCACCAGTGCGGCGCCCGCGCCACCGGTGGTGCCGGTGACGATGAAGATGCTGTGGATGAACAGCGCCAGCGCGTTGAGCGCCGGCAGCAGGCCGAAGGCGATGAACTGCAGGCGGGTGTCGCGCATGGTGGGCCTCAGAGGTCGAGCCGCATGAAGGTGCTGTGCGGGTCTTCGCGGTAGTCCGCAAAGGGGCCGCACAGCGCAAAGCCGAAGGCCGCGTAGAGCGTGCGCGCGGCGCTGAAGTGATCGGTGGAGCCGGTTTCGAGCCACAGGCGTTGCACGCCGTCGGCGCGCGCGTGGGCCAGGATGTGCGCGAGCACGGCGCGCGCCACGCCGCGGCGCTGGTGCCGCGTGGCGGTTCGCATGGATTTGATTTCGCCGTCGTGTTCGCCCAGGCGCTTGAGGGCGCCGCAGCCCAGCAGTTCGGCGCCGTCCCACACGGTCCAGAAGTGGATGCCGGGCTTGCGCAGGCGGTCGAGGTCGAGCGCGTGCACGCTGTCGGGCGGCGAGATGGCGCGCATGTGCGCCAGGTGTTCTTCGAGCAGCGCACGGATCTCGGGGCCGCGCAGGTCGTCGCGGCGGATCTGCAGCGGGGGGCTGCCGGCGCTCATGCCCAGGCCCCTTTGCGGTAGGCGGCCCAGCCGCGTTCGCGCAGGCGGCAGGCGGGGCAGGTGCCGCAGCCCCAGCCCCAGTCGTGCCGGTGTTCGCGGTCGCCGCGGTAGCAGGTGTGGGTGTGCTCCACGATCAAATCCACCAGCCGCTCGCCGCCCAGCTCGCGCGCCATGCGCCAGGTGTCGGCCTTGTCGATCCACATGAGGGGCGTGTCGACGAGGAAGCGCTGGTCCATGCCGAGCGACAGCGCCAGCTGCATGGCCTTCATGGTGTCGTCGCGGCAGTCGGGATAGCCGGAAAAGTCGGTCTCGCACACGCCGGTGACGATGACGGTGAGGCCGCGCCGGTAGGCCAGCGCCGCAGCCATGGTGAGGAACATGAGGTTGCGCCCGGGCACGAAGGTGTTGGGCAGGCCGTTCGCCTCCATGCGGAAGGCCACATCGCGCGTGAGCGAGGTTTCCGACACAGCGCCGATCACGCCGAGATCGATGGTGTGGTCTTCGCCGAGCTTGGCGGCCCAGGCGGGAAACTGCTCGCGCAGTTTCTGCAGCACCACACGGCGCGCGTCCAGCTCCACGCGGTGGCGCTGGCCGTAATCGAAGCCGACGGTCTCGACGCGGTCGAAGCGCGTGAGGGCGTGGGCCAGGCAGGTGGTGGAATCCTGGCCGCCGGAGAACAGAACCAGGGCGTGGGCGTGGCGAAGGGGTTCGGACATGGGCGCGAATGCTACGCCCACACCGGCCCCTCAGTGCGTCAAGCGCTCGGAGCGCCGGCCCGCGTGGTCGCGGCTGGTGGCCAGCATGCGCAGCAGGGCGCGGTTGGCCTGGTCGAGCGTGATCTCGTGCCGGCGGCACAGGGTTTCCATGCGCTCGATGCGCTCGGGTTCGCCCATGGCCTTGGCGACGTCGAGCAGCGAGTGGTAGGGCCCGCTGCGGCGCAGCAGCGCGTCGGTCATGCGCGCGGCCAGTGGCAGGCGGTGCAGCAGGTCGGCCAGCGGCTGGTGCAGCAGCAGGTCGAGCTGGGCCAGCGCGGCGGTGGTGTAGACCTCGGCGCGCAGGATGTCGTCGGAGCCGCTGGCCAGCAGGTGTTGCGACAAACGCGAGCGCATCACCATGGCGTAGCGCACGGGCTGCAGGTCCACGTCGGGTTCGATCTCGGGCAGCTGCTCCACGAGCCAGCGGCCCAGTTCACGAAAGCCCAGCATCATGAGTGCGTGGCGCAGCGAGCCGATTTCGCGGTGCGCGCCGTAGGCGGCCGAGTTCACGAGCGTGAGGATGCGGTAGATGAGCACCGGGTCCTGGCGCACCAGGCGTTCCAGGTACTCGATCGAGCATTCCTCGTCGTCGATGACGGAGAGCACCTGCTGGACGACGCGGCGGTCGTACTGCAGGGGCTGGTGGCGGTGGGCCTGCAGTACGTCGGCGGTGGGCCAGCCGAGCACGGCGCCTACATCGGCTTCGTCCAGCGCGTATTGCGCGGCGGGCTGTGTGCTCAGGCCTTCCAGCAGTTGCCCCGGCAGGGCACCGAAGCGGTCGCTCTCGGTCATCTGCAGCAGGTTGCGGTGGTCAATGCCCGGTGTGGCGCGCCCGCGCAAGTCGGCGAAGGCGCCGCTGCGCACCAGCTGGTGGCCGCGGCGCTGCGCGATGGACAGGCGCGACAGCGTCTCCTGGCCTTCGAACATCGAGGCCGGCACTTCCAGCCAGGTGTTTCGGATGGGTGGGCACGACAGGGCCTGCTGCAGCAGGCGCGGCGTCTGCAGCGACAGCAGCAGCGGCGGCGCGCCCTCGGGCCAGTCTTCGCCGATGGCCTGCAACAGGTGGTTGGCGTCCACGCCTTCGGGGTGGATGGCGCGCACGCACAGGCGCACGCCCGCAAGCTCGCGCGCGCGGTTCCACATCGGCACGTAGGCCATGGCCACGCTGTCGAGGACGGTGTGCGCGTGCAGCATGCGGAATCAGATCTGGTTGAACAGCGAGAGGCGTTGCACCTGCGCGTAGGACTTGATGGCGGCGTCGAGCGCGAGCTGCTGCTTCTGGAAATCCGAGATGCCCTTGACCATGTCGATGTCGGTCAGGCGCGATTGTTCGGTCTCGAGGTCGACCACGCGGTCTTCCATCAGCACCTCTTGCGAATCGGCGCGGTTGAGCCATTCGCCGGCGCGCCCGCGCGCCAGCAGCACGCGGTCGTGCCCGCTTTCGAGTTCGGACAGCGCGCGGCCGAGTTCCTGCGCGCGGTAACCCACCTCACCCACGCCTTCGTGGCGCAGCGCGTCGATGGCGTTCTGCACCACGCTGAAGATGTCGGTGGGCGCGGTGTTGTTGGTGAGGTCCATGCGGTCGCCGTCGGCCGGGTTGCCGGACATGGTGAAGCTCAGACCGTCAAAGTTGAGCGTGGCGCCGCTGCGGTAGGGCACGCCGGTGTGGCCCGGCACGGCCACGCCAGTGGTCGCGTTGGTCAGCGTGTACTGCATCTCGTCGCCCACCAGGGCGAAGTCGACGCGGTAGTCGTCGCCGGTGGCGGCGGCGGCATCGACCACCTCGCCGGCGTTGCTGTGCACGGTGCCGGTGTTGGTGGTGGGCACGGTGAGCGTGAACTGGCCGTTGCCCTGCGGCACGCGCATCCAGATGGCTTCGCCGTCGAGCGTCTGCGGCAGCGAGGTGTCGCCGGGCGCGGGCTGGCCACGCAGGCCCTGGAACACCACGCCGGTGCCGGTGGGCGTGTACACGTCCACGAACGGCACCGAGGCACCGCCCAGGCCGCCGTAGAGGGTTCGGCCGTTGCTGTCGGTGCGGTTGGACACGGCAAGGAGCTGCTCGCGCAGGCCTTCGAGCTGGCGCGCGATATCCCCGCGCTCGGCGTCGGTGTAGGCGCCGTTGCCGGCGGACACCAGCAGCTCCTTGATCTTGATCATGAGCTCGCCCGATTCGGCCAGGCCCGATTCGGCCTGCTGCAGGCTGGTGCGAGAGGCGTCGAGCGCGCGCAGGTCGGCTTCGAGCCGGGCCGAGCGGTTGCGCGAGGCTTCGTTGAGCGTGGCGGCCACCGGGTCGTCGCTGGCCTTGAGCACGCGCTTGCCGGTGGCCAGGCGCTCCTGCTGCTGGGCAAGTTCGCTCTGGCGCGTGCCGAGCTGGAAGACGGTGCGGTCGTACTGGTTGGCGGTGGAGATGCGGAAGGTCATGGTCAGCGTCCCACGGTTTGCAGCAGGCTGTCGAAAGTGCTTTGGGCGATCTGCAGGAACTTGGCGGAGGCCTGGTAGGCCTGCTGGTACTGCAGCAGCCGCGCGGCCTCCTCGTCGAGGTTGACGCCGGCCACGTTGCTGCGCGCCTGCTCGGCCGTGCGCGCCACGTTGTTGCTGAACTCGGCCGAGAACTTGGCGGTCTGCACGCGCCCGCCGACGTCACCGAACAGGCTCACGTAGCCGTCGGAGAGCGAAGCGCCCTCGAAGGTGGCCATGCTGCGCAGCGCGAGCATGGCGTTGGCGTTGCCGGCGTTCTGCGCGATCGCGCTGGAGGGCGCGGCACCGATGTCGAAGCTGTCACCCGCGGTGGGGCTGCCACGCAGCGTGAGGCTCCAGCCGTTGAGCTGGATCGGCTGGCCCGGCGTGAAGTTGTAGCTCGCCGGCGGGCCGGGGTTGTCGGGCGGCGGGTTGCCCGGGCCCAGGCCGGTGGCGCTGTAGGTGCCGTCGGCGTTGAAGGTGATGGTGACCGGGTCGGTGAGGTTGGCCGAGGCCTCCACCGCGTAGAGCGATTCCACGCCCAGGCTGCCGGAGTTGGCCGTGGCGGGCGTGACCAGCACCGGGCTGGCCACCGCCACGCTCTGCGACGCGGTGATCGCCACCTGCAGGTTGCGCGCTGCGGCCTCGAAGGGGCGGATGCGGAAGGTGTCGCCGGTGGCGGCGGGGCCGGCACCGATGTCGAAACTCAAGCCATCCACCTCGGCCGGCAGCGTGGCGAACGAGGTGCTGGTGTTGTCGGACAGGCGCACCACGCTGAAGCCGGTGGCCTCCACGCGCAGTTCGTAGTCGGACGGGATCAACGCGCGCGGGTCGCTCACGCTGGCGCTGGCCGTGGCGGTGCTGGCGTTGGTGGGCGCGGGCAGGCCGTTGGCCGGGCCCAGCGGCACGAAGAAATCGCCACCCATGTTGCCGGCCAGGTCCACGCCCAGGCGGTGTTGCGAGTTGATGATTTCGGAGGCGGCCAGGGCGATGCGGCCGACCTGGTTCTGCACCGCCTGCAGGTCTTCGTTGAGGAAGCGCAGCGTGCCCGCGAGCGCGCCACTGCCCAGGGCATTCGCGTCCAGCGGGGTGGACATGGCGCCCTGCTGGAACATGACGTTGATGCGCGAGCTGTCGTTCGGGTCGCGCTCCACCGCAAGCCGGCCGGTCTGCGTGCCCAGCACCAGTGGCTGGCTGCCCGCAATGAACACGTTGGCGGTGCCGCCCTCACCAGGAATCACGCTGATCTGCGCGTACTGGCTGATGTCGGCCAGCAGCTTGTCGCGCTGGTCGTACAGATCGTTCGGCGTGTGGCTGCCGCCCGCGGATTCGATGATGCGTTTGTTCACGCTGGCCAGCTCCGTGGCCAGGCGGTTGAGCGAGGTGACCTGCTCGCCCACCTGCTGCTGCGTGCTGTTGCGCATCAGGTCGATCTGGCCCGCGGTGTCACGCAGGCGCGCGGCGAAGGCGTCGGCGCGCGAGATCACCACCGTGCGGGCGGTGCTGTTGCTCGGCGAAGCGACGAGATCGCTCCAGGCGTTGAGCATGTCGTTGAGCGCGGTACCCAGGCCGTTGCTGCCGATGGGAAACAGCGATTCGAGCTGCTGCAGGCGCTCCAGGCGCGCGGCGTCGCCCGCGGCAGCGGAAGCCGTGACGCGCGCCTCGCGCGAGAGGTGGGCGTTGTAGGCGCGCTCGACCGTGGCGAGCTCGACGCCCTTGCCGAAGTAGCCGCCGCCGGTGGACTGGTAGCCCGCGCTCTGCAGCTGCACCGTCTGGCGCGAATAGCCCGCGGTGTTGACGTTGGCGATGTTGTGGCCGATGACCTGCAACGCCGCCAGGTTGGTGTTGAGTGCGCGCGTGGCGATGTTGAGCGAAGACATGGTCAGCCCTGTGCGCGCTGCAGGTTCAGCGTGGTGTTGATGGCGCGGCTCAGTTTGGCCGCGTAGGCCGGGTCGGTGGCGTAGCCGGCGCGCTGCAGGCCGCTGGCGAAGCCCTGCACCGAATGCAGCTGCTCCATCACGCCTTCGTAGCGCGGGCTGTTGCCGATCAGGCGCGCGTAGTCGCGGAACGACTCTTCGTACGAGTCGTAGGCACGGAACTTCGCCGTCACCTTGCGCGGCTCGCCGTCGATGTATTCGGTCGTGGTGATCTCCGCCACCTTGCCGGTCCACCCCCCGGTGGCCTTGATGCCGAACAGGTTGTGCGCGGGCGCACCGTCGGCATGTCGAATTTCGCCACGGCCCCAGCCGCTCTCGTGCCCGGCCTGGCCGAGCATGAAGGCCGCGGGGATGCCGGTGTCGCGCGCCACGGCCTGTGCCGCGGCGGTGTGCTGCGCCACGAAGTCGGCCTGGCGGCCCGAGCCGCTCACGCGCTCCACGGTGCCGGGCTGTGCGGGCATGGCCGGCAGGGCACCCTTGTCGGGCGACGCGCCCGCCAGCTGGGCACCGAGCTGGCGCTCGATCGCCGAGGCCAGGCCGCCGGGCAGGCCCGAGAGCTGCACGGAGAACTGCTGGTCGAGCAGGTCGGTGCCGAGTTTTTCGCCCTCGCTGTCCATCAGGCCGCTTTTGGCCGTGGCTTCGCGCATGCTCTTGAGCAACTCGCGCATGAACAGCGCTTCGAACTGCTTCGCGGCTTCCTTGATCGCGGCCTTGTCGTTGCCCGCCGCGCTCTTGAGCGCGTTGAGCGAGGTCGGGTCGGCCGCGAGGCCGCTGGATGTGACGGGTGGCAACGCCATCAGATCACCTCCAGCTCCGCGTTCAGTGCGCCCGAGGCCTTGATGGCCTGCAGGATGGCCAGCAGGTCTTGCGGCGTGGCGCCGAGCGCGTTGAGCGCCTTCACCACGTCGGCCAGTTGCGCGGCCGGGCCGATCTGGATGAGCGAGCCCTTGTCCTGGCTGATCTGGATGTTGGCCTGTTCGCGCACCACCGTTTCGCCGCCCGAGAACGGCGCGGGCTGGCTGATGACGGGCGTGCTGCTGATGCTGACCGAGAGGTTGCCGTGCGCCACCGCGACCGAGCCGAGCGTGACGGCCTGGTTCATGACGATGGAGCCGGTGCGGGCGTTGATGACCACCTTGGCGGTGGGCACGCTGGATTCGATGCGCACTTCTTCGACGCGCGCCAGGAAGGCCACACGCGCACCCGGCTCGGCGGGTGCGTTCAGGCGCACCACGCGGCCATCCACCGCGCTCGCGGTGCCGGCGCCCAGGGCCTTGTTGATGGCGTCGGTGACGCGGCTGGCGGTCTGGAAGTCGTGGCTGTTGAGTCCCAGGTCCAGCGTGCCGCCGGCGTGCAGCGGCGTGGGCACCGCGCGCTCCACCTGGCCACCGCCGGGAATGCGCCCGGCGCTCAGGTGGTTGATCTGCACCTTGCTGCCGCCGGCCGAGGCGCCTGCGCCACCGACCATGAGGTTGCCTTGCGCGAGCGCGTAGATCTCGCCGTCGGCACCGCGCAGCGACGAGACGACGAGCGTGCCACCGCGCAGCGATTTGGCGTTGCCGATGGAGGAGACGGTGACGTCGATGGCCTGGCCGGGCTGCGCAAACGGCGGCAGCTCGGCGGTGATCATCACGGCCGCCACGTTCTTGAGCTGCGGGTTCGCGCCCGCGGGCAGCGTGAGGCCGTGCTGCTGCAGGAAGTTGGCCAGGCTCTGGCCGGTGTAGGGCATCTGCGTGGTCTGGTCGCCGGTGCCGTCCAGGCCCACCACCAGCCCGTAGCCGGTGAGCATGTTGCTGCGCACGCCCTGCACCGCCGCGATTTCCTTCACGCGGATGCTCTGCGCGGCCGCGGGCCAAAGGGCCAGGGCGCAGCAGATCACCATCAAGTGGCGCAGGAATCGGTCGATGAACATGGCAGGACGGAGCAAGGGGTTCATGCACCCGATGGTGCTTGGTGTCAGAACGGCAGAACGCTCAAAAAGAACCGCGCCAACCAGCCAATTGACATGGCTTCACCCTGCGCGCCACGGTTACGCGACTCGATGCGTGCGTTGGCCACCTGGGTGGACGGCACCACGTTGCCGGGGCGGATGTGGCGCGGATCGATGGTGCCGCTGAAGCGCAGCACATCGACGTTGGCGTTCACGCCGATCTGTTTTTCGCCGACCACCACCAGGTGGCCGTTGGGCAGCACCTCTTGCACCGTGGCGGTGATGGAGCCGGTGAAGGTGTTGTTGCTGCGTGTGCTGCCGTCGCCCGAGAAGCTGTTCTCGCTTTGCGCGCCCAGGTTGGCCTTGGCCCAGGGCGTCGAGCCGCCGAACAGCGGGATCGAGCTGATGCTGCCCGAGGCCTCGCCACTGCGGTCGATCGAGGCCGACGAGGTCTGGCTCGCGGTCACGCGCTCGGTGATCTGCACCGTGACGATGTCGCCCGGCAGGCGCGCGCGCGGGTCTTCCAGCGCGGGGCGGTAGGTGGCGGCGCGAAACAGCGAGCCACTGGGCGCGGCGGCCGGCACGGGCGTGTCGCTCTGCACGTAGCGCACGGGTTGCACGGGCTGCAGGTCCACCTTGGGCTGGTTCTGCAGGGTCTCGCAACCGCTGGCGAGCATGGCCAGCGCGAGCACGAAGGCGAGGCGGATCATGGCGTTCCTCAGAGTTGCGAGAGGCGTTGCAGCATCTGGTCGGACGTCTGGATCGCCTTGGAATTCATTTCGTAGGCGCGCTGGGTCTGGATCATGTCGACCAGCTCCTGCACCACGTTCACGTTGGACGCTTCGGTATAGCCCTGCATCAGGTGGCCCATGCCGGTGGCGCCGGGGGCGGACGCGATCGGCGCGCCCGAGGCCACGCTCTCGCGGTACAGGTTCTGGCCCAGCGGCTCCAGGCCGGGTGGGTTGATGAAGTTGGCGAGTTCGATCTGGCCCACCTGCTGCGGCTGCGTCTGGCCCGCGAGCTTGGCGCTCACGATGCCGTCGGACGAGATCGTCACGCTCTCGGTTTCGGCCGGCAGCGTGATGCCCGCGGTGAGCGGAAAGCCGCTGTGCGTGACCATGCGGCCCTGCGAGTCGATCTGGAAGCTGCCGTCGCGCGTGTAGCCGGTGGTGCCGTCGGGCATCTCGATCTGGAAGAAGCCCGCGCCGTTGATGGTCACGTCCAGCGAGCGGCCGGTCTGCTGTGGCGTGCCCTGCGTGAAGGTGCGGCTGGTGGCCACGGTGCGCACACCCAGGCCCACCTGCAGGCCCGTGGGCAGCTCGGCCTGCTCGGTGGCGTTGGCGCCCACCTGGCGCAGGTTCTGGTACATGAGGTCTTCGAACACCGCCTTGGAGCGCTTGAAGCCGGTGGTGCTGACGTTGGCCAGGTTGTGCGAGATGACGTCGAGCTGCGTCTGCTGCGCGGTCATGCCGGTGGCGGCGGTCATCAGGGAATTGATCATGGCGATTCCTTCGATTAACTGACGTTGAGCAACTGCGACGCGGAGCGGTCGTTGCCTTCGCCGTTCTGCAGCATGCGCATCTGCAGTTCGTACTGCCGGGCCGCGGCGATCATGCCGACCATGGCCTCGACGGGATTGACGTTGGAGCCTTCGAGCGCGCCGTCCTGCAGGCGCGCCACTTCGCTGGCGGGCAGCGGGTTGCCCTCGGGGCCGCGGAACAGGCCGTCCTCGCTGCGGCGGATCGGGTTGTCGGCGTCGGGCACCACCATCTTCAGGCGGCCCGCCACCTGGCCGGGTTCGTTGCCCACGCGCGTGTTGACCGTGCCGTCGGCGCCGATGTCCACGTGCGCGTTGGCCGGCACCACGATGGGGCCGCCATCACCCAGCACCGGCAGGCCGCTGGCGTTGACCAGCGTGCCGTCGGGGTTGACCTCGAACGCACCGGCGCGCGTGTAGGCCTCGGTGCCGTCGAGCCCCTGCACCGCGAACCAGGCGTCGCCCATCGCGGCCACATCCAGCGCGCGGCCGGTGATCTGCACCGAGCCGGGCTTGTGGTCGGCACCGGCGGTGGCCTCGAGCGCGAACACGCGCGTGCTCGCACCGTCGCCGCGGATGGGCACCGCGCGGAAGGTGGAGAGCTCGGCGCGAAAGCCCGGCGTGGAGACGTTGGCCAGGTTGTTGGTCAACACCTGCTGGCGGTGCGCGGCGGCGTTCGCGCCGGTCATCGCGGTGTAGATGAAGCGGTCCATGTCGCGTCAGGCCCGGGCGGTGTTCAGTGGGGCATCAGCGCATGGCCAGGAGCGTGCTCAGCACCTGGTCCTGCGTCTTGATGGTCTGGGCGTTGGCCTGGTAGGCGCGCTGGGCGGTCATCATGTTGACCAGCTCGGCGGTGATGTCGACGTTGGAGTCTTCCAGCGCACCGGCGCGCAGCGCGCCGAAGTTGCCGTTGCCCGGCTCGCCGCGCAGCGGTTCGCCCGACGAGAAGGTGGCCGACCACATGCCGCCGCTGGAGGGCTGCAGGCCCTGTGCGTTGCGGAAGTTCACCAGCGCCACCTGGCCGGCCGCGCGGGTTTCGCCGTTGGAGTACTGGCCGGTGACGATGCCGTTCTCGTTGATCTTCAGGCCGATGAACTGGCCCGGACGGTAGCCGTCCTGCTCGAGTTCGGTCACGCCGAAGGCGGTGCCGTACTGCGTGATGTTGTTGAAGTCGAAGTCGGCGTTGAAGGTGCCGTTGGGCGAGGTCAGCGCAAGCTGCGGAATCGTGGTGGTCGCGGTGTCGAGCGAGCCGTCGGCCAGGAAGTTGACGGTGAACGGCGTGGACAGCGCGGGGTCGGCACCGTTGATGCCGGTGTAGACCTCCCAGCTGTTGTTGCCGACCTTGCGGAAGGCCAGGCTCACGGGGATTTCGATGCCCTGCGAATCGAAGGCCACTAGCGAGGTGCCGTAGGCCGTGAGCGGCGTGGGCGGCGTGACCGTGTTCCACACCGGCGCACGTGCGTCGAGGTTGAACTCGGCGGTGATCTCGCTGGTCTGCTGCGCGGGGATCGGGCTGGCCGTGGGCAGCGACAGCGGGATCGGGTTGTAGCTCAGGCGGTTGCCATCGGGGTCGGTGGGGTAGCCCATGAGCTGGCCACCGGCGTTGGTGACGATGTTGCCTTCGTCGTCGAGCTTGAACATGCCGGCACGGCTGTAGGTGGTGGTGCCGTTGGGCATGGTGAGCTCGAAGAAGCCCGCGCCGTTGATGGCGATGTCCAGGTCGTTGCCGGTGATGGTGATGTTGCCCTGCGTGAAGCTTTGCGACACCGCGGCCACCGACACGCCGATGCCCTGGTTCACACCGCCTGCGGCGCCCACCGAGCTGGCGTACACCTCGGCGAACTCGGCGCGCGAGGATTTCATGCCCACGGTGTTGCCGTTGGCGATGTTGTGGCCGATCACGTCGAGGTTCTTGCTCGCGCTGTTGAGGCCGGAGAGTCCTTGCTGGAATGCCATGTCGGTTTCCTTGTGACGCGGGGAAATGGGGTTACAGGAACGTGGTGATCTTGTCGTGAGAGAGGGTGGTGCCGTCCTGCAGTTCAAGCTGCATGACACCGTCCTTCTGGCCGACCGCCGTCACCGTGAGGCGGCTGAAGGTGGTGGCGGCCACCGGGGTGCCGCCGTTGGAGGCGCGAACGCGGAAACCGGCCACATCGGTCGGGTTGAGTTCGCTGCCGTCCCAGTTGAAGGAGTGCTGGCCCGCGGTGAGGCCGCCGAAGTCGAGCGTGTCGATCACGGTGCCGTCCTTGCCGATCACGTCGAGCTGCACGTTGGCGGCCGCGGCTGGCAGGCGGAACGCGCCCTTGCCCACGGTGCCGTCGAAGCCGAGCTGCGTGCCGGCGACAAGCGCCTCGCGGCCGATCAGGGCCACGCCCTGCATGGTCTGCATGGCGCTGTACTGCGCGGCCATGCCCTTGAGCGTGGTGTTGAGCGACTCGATGCCCGCGACCGTGTTGATCTGCGTCATCTGCGTCGTCATCTGCGCGTTGTCCATCGGGTTCATCGGGTCCTGGTTGTTGAGCTGCGCAACGAGCAGCTTCAGGAACCGGTCCTGCGTGGCCTCGGCGTTGGTGGCCGAGGTGGCGGACTGCGCGGTGGAGCTGCCCGGCGTGTTGCCGAGGCCGGACAGATCCAGGGGGGAAGAGAACATCATGGTTCGGGGTTCCTTGGCTTATGCGTGGGCAGCCGGTCACTGGCCCATCTGCAGCGTCTTGAGCATCAGGCTCTTGGCGGTGTTCATCACCTCGACGTTGTTCTGGTACGAGCGCGAGGCGGAAATCATGTTGACCATCTCTTCCACCGGGTTCACGTTGGAGTGCGTCACGTAGCCCTCGGCGTCGGCGCTGGGGTGCTGGGGCGAGAACACGCGGCGGTTCGGGGCTTCGCTCTCGGTGATGGTCTGCACCTTCACGCCGGCGCTGCCGGGGCCGCCCATGCTCTGGGTCTGGAAGTGGATGTGGCGCGCCTTGTAGGCCTGGCCGTCGGGGCCGGCCACGGCGTCGGCGTTGGCCAGGTTGCTGGCCACCACGTTCAGGCGCTGCTGCTGCGCGCTGATCGCGCTGCCGCTCACGTTGAAGATGTTGAACATGGACATGAAGAGGTCCTTTCAATCACTGGCCGGTGATGGCGCTGAGCATGGTCTTGACGTGACCGTTGATGAAGCGCAGCGTGGATTCGTAGCGGATCGTGTTGTCGACGAAGGACGCGCGTTCGCGGTCCAGGTCCACCGAGTTGCGGTCCTGCGAGGGCTGGGTCTGCACCGCATAGCCGAGCTTCGGGTCGCCCCCGGCGGAGGCGCCCACGCTGTTGAAGTGGCGCGCGTCGGTGGTGGCGGCGGGGCCGGCGGCGCTGCCGCTGGCGCTCTTGAGCGCGGCCGCAAAGTCGAAATCGCGCGCGACGTAGCCGGGCGTGTCGGCGTTGGCGATGTTGCTGGCGATCACCTGCTGGCGCTGCGAACGCAGCACCAGCGCCTTGGCATGGAAATCCAGCCGGTCGGTCATCTGTTCGAGCATGGTCACCTCGCAAGCGGTGGTGTCGGGGCCGGTCTCGGAAGGGGTCCGGGACCGGGGCTTGGCGCATTGTCAAAAGACTTGAGGGCAGCCGATGAGCGGAACAGCGGGGTGCAAAACCGGCATTTCCCGGCTTAGCGCCGCCGGCGCGCTTCTAGAGTGATCGCCTGTCCCCATGCCCCTGGAGAGCGCCATGAACCGCCCCGCCCTGCGCCTGTTTCTCACCGTGAGCTTCGGCCTCGTGCTGCTGGCCGCCACCGCCGCCGCGCGCGCCAACCCCAATGGCGGCCTGGAACAGATGGCGCGCGATTTCCTGCAGCCCGCGGTGGAGCAGGCCCTGGCCGAACAGGCCGGTGTGCCGCTGCGCGCCGAGGTGGTGATGGGCAACCTGGACAGCCGCCTGCGCCTGGCCCCCTGCAACGGCATCGAACCCTTCCTGCCCCCGGGCGGGCGGCTCTGGGGCCGCAGCCGCGTGGGCCTGCGCTGTGTGGACGGCGCCACGCGCTGGAGCGTCTACATCCCCGTGACCGTGCAGGCCTTCGGGCCGGCCTGGGTGCTCAAGGCCCCGGTGCCCGCGGGCACCACCCTCACTCAAGAACACGCCGAACGCGCCGAAGTGGATTGGGCGGCCCACCCGTCGATGGCGCTGGCCCTGCCGGAGCGCTGGGTCGGCCTGCAGGCGGCCTACGCCCTCACCCCGGGCCAGGTCATCCGCGAGAACATGGTGCGCGCGCCGCAGGCTTTCGAGGCCGGTACGCCAGTGAAAGTAAGCGCCAACGGCCGCGGCTTTGCCGTGACGGTGGTGGGCCAGGCACTGAACACCGGCCACGTGGGCCAGGCCGCCCGCGTGCGCCTGCCCAGCGGGCGTGTGGTGAGTGGCACGGTGCGCGCCGACCAGACGGTGGAACTGCCCCTTTGACGGCGCACGGCCCCTGGCAAGAGACAAACGGTAGAAAAAACGCCTCAAACCCCTAAAGTTCCGGAGATCGAGACCGATACAGCAACGACATGGCCCCGAAACCGGGGCTCGGAGCGTGACATGAAAGTCGATTCCTCTAGCGATTCCTACATTGGCAGCGTCGCCGGTGGCCCCCAGAAGGTGGCCACCCAGCCGGCAGCGCCCGTCGAAGGCGCCGCCAAGCAGGCACCGGGCACCCCGCAGCCGGGCGTGACGGTCACGCTCTCGTCCACCAGCAACGCCGGCGGCGGTGACGTCTTCAACGCCGAAAAGGTGGAGGCCATGAAGCAGGCCATCGCCAACGGCACGTTCAAGGTCAACCCGGAAGCCATCGCCGACAAGCTGCTGTCCAACGCGGCCGAGATGCTCAACGCCGGCCGCGCCTGAGACCCCACCCCATGAACACCCCCGCCCAGCCCGCCCACACCTGGATCGCCCAGCTTCACGGGCACCTGGACGGGTTGGAGCGCGCGCTGCTGCAAAGCGACGCCCCCGCCGTGGAACGCGCCAGCGCCACCGTGCAGGCCGTGCTGCAGCAAGCCCCCCGCACCCTGGCCCTGCGCGGCGCCGATGCCGATGCCCTGCAATCGGCCGCCCTGCGTTTCACCCAACTGCGCGCCGCCACGCTGCGCGCCGGCGCCCTCAACGAGCGCGCCCTGGGCAGCCTGCTGCCCGACCACCTGCAAAAGCCCACCTACCAAGGCTTGGGCAAGGCAGGCCCCCGCCGCCACGCGGCGGCCTGACCGGGCGCGCTGCGCCCGTGAGCCGGGCCCTCAGTCCGGCGGCCCCTTGAGCTCCACCCCGTTGCCCTCCGGGTCCGTCACGTAGATCGACGGCCCCTCGCCTTCGGCGCCGAAGCGCTGCGCCACAGGCCCGACGAGCAGGCCGTGCCGCGCAAAGTGCGCGCCGATCAGCTCGGGGTCGAACGGCTCCACCCGCAGGCAGAAGTGATCGAGGTTGCGGCCCTCGCGGCCCGCGGCGGCGCCACCCGCGCGGCCCAGTTCACCATCCACCGGCACCAGGTCGATCAGCGCCGAGCCCGCGCGCAGCTGGACCAGGCCGATGTCGTCGCGGCGGCGTTCGACGGTGCAGCCCAGCACGTCGACATAGAAGGCCAGCATGCGCGGCAAATCGCTGACGCGCAGCACGAGGTGGTCGAGGGTGATCAGGCGGAACATGCATTTCACGCCCGCCCCCGCGCTCACCAGCGCAAGGCCTTGGCGTGCTCCATCGTGTACTCGGCCAGCGGCCCCGGGTGCGGGCCACCGCGGTCGAGCAAAGCGGCATCCTGAACGTAGACGAAGGCCGGGGTCAAGCGATCGGGTGTGTCGATCGGCAACACGTCGATGGTGACGCGCTGGTAGCCCCCCGGCTCACCGATGCGCTCCAGCGCATCCATCGCAGCCAGCGCGGCGTCGTCCACCTCGAACAGCTGCCCCCGCACCGGCACCCCCGCACCAGGTTGCAGGAACAGGCAGGGCAGCACCGCATCGACCAGGTGCATGGGGTAGGCCTGCGCAGTGCGGTACTCGCCCGGCACGCGGCGGCCGCGGTTGACGGGGTGGTTGGGGTAACCCTCTTTGAGGGAGCCGTAGACGAAGAGCAGGGGCATGGGAACCGGCGTATGAAAGTTCAGCGCTGGTCGGTGGCCCAGAGGCCAGGCACTGCCACGGCCTCATCCATCCCCGGCCAGGGCGGCATGGTGATGGCCACCGCGTTCAATGCCGCGTGCGTCGCGGCGCGGAACTGGAAGTGCGTGCCCACAGGAATCGTGAGGCACAGGCCGGGCTGCAGGCGGGTGATTTCCTCGCGTTCGCCCTGGCGGCGCCACATCTCGCCTTCACCGGCGAGCACGTACCAGATCTCTTCGACCGTGCGGTGCGTGACGGCCTGCGACACGCGGCCGGCGGGCAGTTCGAAATGGGCCATGCTGCCGCCGCGCAGCGCGAGCAGCACGCGCACGTCGGAGCCGTCGGGCGCCACCACGGTGGGCTCGGCGGGCAGGGCTTGGGTGGCAAAGAGGGTCGGCGGCATGGGCGGCTCCGGGCAAGCCCGGGGAGCATAGCCGCGCCCTGGCGCCGGCGCACTGGCTCAAGCAGCCAGTTCGACAGGCCCGCTGGCGGCCGCGTCCACGGGCGCACGGCCCTGCACGCGCCGCAGCGTGTCGTTCAGCGTGACGAGCAGGTTTTCGAATGCGGCCTGCGCGAGTTCGCGGTAGCGCTGCGAGCCGCGCAGGTAGTCGGCAAGTTCTTCGGACGCTTCCCAGCGGGTGAGCACATCGTCGAAGCCCTGCATGCGTTCTTCCATGAGGTACTGCACGCGGTCGACGCAGGCGCGCAGGGCGTCGTCTTCGCGGCCGAGGCGGGTGAGGAACGCGGGGCCGCGGTGGGCTTGCGTGGCGTGTTGTGCGCTGCTGGCCACCTGGGCCAGGCCGCGCTGCACCTGCTCGATGGCCTGCTGCAGGCGCGTGGCGATTTCGCGCTGGCGCACACCGCTGCGGCCGGTGCCCGTGGGCGGCGCCACGCAGGGCAGCGGCGGCAGGTGCAGCACGTGCTGCTGCAGCATGTCGCGCAGCGGCATTTGCTCGAAGCCGGCGATGGACGCACCGCCTTCGGTGCAGTTGAAGAGTTGCAGCGCGGGGTTGGCCGCGCGGTAGGTAGCGGCCAGGCTCTGGAACTGGTGGTGGAAGAGGAAGTAGTCGGGCGCGGTCTGCACGGTGCCCCCGTGGTAGCCGGGCAGTTCGCGCAGCACCTGGGGTGCGGGCGCGTCGCGACCGGCGCCGGCGGCGTAGCGCTGGCCATCGGCGGCGAAGGCCAGATCCTGCCCCACGAGCGCAATGGGCGAGCAGCCCCAGTGGTGGGCCAGGCGCAGGCAGGTGATGGCCACCGAGCCGGCACTGAGCGCGGGCCAGGGCGAGCTCATGGCGCGCGCGAGCAGCTGGTCCAGCGGGCCACCGGCGTCGAAGTAGTAGGTGCGGGCCTGCGCGAAGCGGCGCAGCACGTTGGCGTGGGCCGAGTTGCTGGCGATCAGGTCGGGCAGCCAGGCGTCGGGGATGTCGCCGATGAAATCGCGCGGGGCGCTGGCGTGGTCGTGCGAATCGAGCACGACGGCGAAGTCGGGGCGGATGCCTTCACTGTGCAGGCGCTTGAGGGTCTGCAGGGGTGCGATGAGCAGCGCGCGGCCCTGGGCGGCCTTGAGCGCGGCGATGTTCTTCGACAGCGAGGGGCCGGGCGAGACCACGATGGCCGGTCGGCCGGCAAAGCGCTGGCCGAGGGCGTTGATGTCGGGCGCGGTGGCGGCGGCGGGCAGGTTGTCCAGGCCCTGGCGCAGCCACATGGCGGCGTGTTTGCCCCAGGTGATCCAGCTCATGCGCAGGTTCTGCACGGCGGTGCCCACGAAGGCGTCCATGCGCCGCACGGCCTCGGGCTCGAGCAGGCCGTCGGCTACATCAAGGCTGACATGGCGCTTGGGCAGCAGGCGCTTGAAGCTGTTGAAGTGCGTGGCGATGGCTTGTTCGTCCTCGATGCGCACGCAGCCGGGCGGCAGCGGGGTGTCGGTGGCCGGCCCGGCGAGCAGGCTGCGGCGCTGGCCGCGCGATTCGATGGCGGCGGCGAGTTCGGGGGGCATGCGCCCGTGCACCAGCAGCACGTCGCATTCGAAGTTCCATCGCAGCGGCAGCAGGTGGTCCAGCACGGCGTGCCAGCCCGCTTCGTCCAGCGCTTCGCCGCGGCCGACGGCCTGCTCGAAGCCTTGCTGCGCCCACAGCTTCACCACCTCCTCGCAGGTGGCGAGCACCTGCAGGCCGTGGAACAGGGCTTCGGCGCCTTCGGCCGAACCGGCGCGGCCGAAGCGGGTCTGCAGCTGGCGCGTGTCGCCATGGCGCAGGGTGGACCAGTGCATGCGCAGCTTGTCGACAGCGATCCGCGCGGCGGCGTTGTCGCCTTCGCCGATGGCCTGCACCGCGGTGGCCGCGGTGGTGGCCACACGCGTCATGTGGGCGATGAGTTGCGCGTCGGCGGCGCTGGCGGGGGTGGTCATGGGATCAGTGCTCGCGCAGCTTGGTGCGCAGGCGCGCGATGGACTGGCTGTGCAGCTGGCACACGCGCGATTCGGTGACGCCGAGCACGGCAGCAATCTCCTTGAGGTTCATGTCGTGCTCGTAGTACATGCTCATGATGTGCTGTTCGCGCTCGGGCAGCGTGGTGATGGCGCCCACCAGGGCCATGCGCATGCGCTGGTCCTGCAGCATGGACGACGGGTCGGCCTCGTGGTCGCCCATGTGGCGGTCGAGGAAGCTGTCTTCGTCGTCGCCACCGCCGCTGATGTCTTCCAGGTACACGAGCTGGGTGCCGCGCACCTTGGCCAGCAGCGACTGGTAGTCGGCCAGCGTGAGGCCCATCTCGGCCGCGATCTCGCTTTCCTTGGGCGCGCGGTGCAGCTTCTGCTGCAGGCGGTGCACGGCGTGTTCGATGTCTTTCTGGCTCTTGCGCGAACCGCGGCTCATCCAGTCGCCGTCGCGCAGCTCGTCGATCATCGCGCCGCGGATGCGCTGGCTGGCGAAGGTTTCGAACTGCACGCCCTGCGAGGGTTCGTAGCGCGCGATGGCTTCGGTGAGGCCGATCATGCCGACCTGGATCAGGTCGTCGATCTCGACGCTGGGGGGCAGCTTGGCGATCATGTGGTGCGCCAGGCGGCGCACCAGCGGGCTGTATTTCTTCAGCTGGTCGTCGCGTTCGAGCGTGCCTTTGGCGGTGTACATCGTCAGCTCCAGAAGGGGGAGGCGGCCCCGGCCATCAGGCCGCGGGCGGGTGAGCGATTGGGCGAATAGGGCGCCGTGTCGGTGCGCACCAGCGCGCCATCGGGCACACGCTGCGCCCAGGCGTCCTGGGTCCACACGGGCGCGCGCAGGCTCAGGTGGCGCTGGGCGGTGTCGATCACGTTGGCCAGCACCTGCGCAGGCGCGTCCAGCGGGGCAAGCACCGGGCACAGGCCGGTGCCATGCAACCACTTGAGTGCGCCGTAGGCGTCGATGCTGGCCTGGGCCTGTTGCAGAACGGGCACGAGCACGCGCGCGCTCACGCCGGCCAGCAGACTGGCCAGGGCCTGTGCGGGCGCGTAGAGCAGCAGCACCACGCCGGCCGCGAAGGGCGCGAACAGGCGCGACAGCGCGGTGTCGGCTCCGCCGGCGGCGGCCGTGGCGACAAGCGATTGCAGGCCTTGCGCGCCGGGCATCACGAGCCAGTCGCCGCCGTCGCTGCGGGTGGCGCCGAGGTTGGCCACGCTGCCGTCGTTGAGCGCGTGCACCAGGCCACCGCTGTCGCCGCGCTCGGTGGCGCAGGCGTCGATCACGACCACGCGCTGGCCGGCGTCGGCCAGCGACATGGCCATGCGGCACAGCCACTCGAAGCCGTGCGAGGGCTGGGCCGGGCTGGCCAGGGGCATGAGGGCCGGGCTGCCGTCGCGCGCCTGCAGATCCAGGCGCAGGCCGGCGGCCTGGTCGAAGCCGTACTCAAACATGCAGGCCACCGAGGTCGAGGCCACGGCCGCTGGACTGGGCGAAGTAGAAGCCCATGTCGGCGCTGGCGGGGTCGAAGGCGGATTTGCCGGCCGAGCCCATGCTGAGCTTGACGAGCGCGGTGGCGTCGGCGTGGTGCCAGTCTTCGGGCACGCGCTGGCCGTTGGCCACGCCGCGCAGCGTCACGTGGTGACGCACCAGCGCGTCGATGGCAGGGCCGAGCTTTGCGGCCTCGTCCACCTTGGAGAGCACCACACCGTGCAGCTTGTCGGCCTTGAAGGCGGAGAGCGTTTCGTCGATGGTGTCGCCCTGCGAGCCGGCGTTGAGCACCAGCACCTTCTTGAGCGAGGGCATCTCCAGCACGTCGAGCATGTCCTGCACGCGCTGGTCGCGCTGGCCCAGGCCGGCGGTGTCGATGATGACCAGGCGCTTGCC
>VFQQ010001830.1_pt1 | contig 27229 bp, 50 predicted proteins | sample 3512341 | NCBI WGS metagenome assembly VFQQ01 (sample SAMN10412373, study PRJNA504923) | tailings metagenome | isolation source: Relicate 2 Philex TSF1 revegetated site | place: Philippines: Tuba, Benguet | collected 2017-08-29
TGTGGCGCTTCATTTACGTCGGTATTCTACCGCCTGCTTGCTGGCGTGCCTTACACACGCTCTTCCTGTTCCTACTTATGTCCTTCTGTGCCTATTTGTGCCCACAGTCCACCATCGCGTTCTCCTCCTCCGACAAGCTGGGCATGCTGGCCAAGGCGCTGCCGCTGGTGACCGGGGGAAGGGGTTGTGGTGCGATGTGCGCTGGCGGCCTGCTTTGCATGAGCCAAAGCATGTCCTGCAATCGCACTTGGCTGGATTGCCTCGCAGGTTGTGATACACCATGTGCACGCAGCCTGCTTGCAGCAAGCGGAACGTAGTGGTAAGATACATCAATTGTGGATCTTGTGCCCTGCAGGTGGCTGGCCTCATCAAGACGGTGGTGTACTGGGGCAAGGGCGAGCCTCAGGGCGTGGAGGTGAGCGCAACGCAGCACAGCGTAGCATGGCATGGCACGGCACAGCATGGCACATCAAAGCTCCACATCAAACCGTGGACTGTGGCAAGCAGTGCAGCATTTACTGCCTGGGCGCAGAGTGCACGCCAGCCCTTTCAACCGAGCACGAGGCAGCCGTGGCATGCATGCAAGTTTGCTGCCACATGCTGTAGCTGCCGCGGCGGCTGCTTGTGTGTACTGCATTTCCGCCTCCAATTATTTTCAGCCTTGTTCCTTGCAGGCTGCCAAGGCCGCGGGCATGGCTGTGTACTCGTTTGCCGAGTTCCTGGAGCTGGGCCGCACTAACCCCGCCCCCGCATGTGCGCCCATGCTGGGCTATTGTGTTTCACAGCAATGCGTCCATGGCATTTGCTTGATGTACGGCGGTGTGGTTGTGCCCCCGTGAGGAGGCTGCGGAGCTGGGAGGGCGCACTGAGCACTGGGCACTGCCCGCAACCTTCCGAGGCATGGCTGCAGCTCGCTCCTCTTCCGCAAGGCATGCCAGCGATGCTGACTCTGAAACCCCGCCCCTGCCTGCACCCTGTGCAGCCCCTCCCAAGCCCGAGGACCTGTGCACCATCATGTACACCAGCGGCACCACCGGCGACCCCAAGGTGTGTTCATCCTTTGCATCCCACTGTCGTGGTGCTACCACTGCTGTGCTTGCTGCCCAGCGTGTGTTGTGAGGGGAGTTGGCTGGCTTGTGGGGGCACTGGTGGCAGCATGTCTGCATGGTCAGCGCAAGCCAGCTAGGTAGGAAGCGTAGGCAGTGTCGCGGGCGCCGCCACTCTTGCCGCCCCCATCTGCATGCATTGCCCACCACTGCCCTGCTGCCGCCCACTTGCGCCCACCCATGCCCACTCTCTGCCCACCACCCGCCGCCCACCACCCGCCGCCGCCACGCCCGCCCCTCTTCCGGCCCACCTCTCGCGCTCTGCTTGCAGGGTGTGGAGCTCACACACAAGAACGTGCTGGCCACCATTGCTAGCATGAACGCGTTCGTGGATGCACACGACGTCCACCTGTCGCAAGACGATGTTTTCCTGTCCTTCCTGCCGCTAGCGCACATCTTCGACAGGCGCGTGCACCCCTCCTACCCTCCTGCTGCCCACTGGCTGCCGGCCGCCGCCCACTGCTGTGCGCCCCGCCCTCCCCCGCCGCCCCGCCGCCCCGCCGCTGTGGTTGGTTGGTACCGCAGGGCGTGCTCATCACGCACAGCATGGTCCTGTCCATCATTGCATCGATGATGGCATTCCTGGACGATCTGTCAGGGGGCCAGCAGTTCCTGGGGCCGGACGATGTGTACATTTCCTATCTGCCCCTGGCACACATCTTTGATCGGTTGGTGGTGGGGAGCCGGCTGCTGCCGCCCCGGCCACGCCGCCGCTGCTGCTCTGCTCCTCTGCCGCTGCTTCTGCTCTTCCATGCTGCCGTTCTTGCTGCCAGCCAAGCACCGTGCATCATGCCTGCATCCCTTGCACCATTCTGCACAACATTTTGCTCATACGCATCCATCCCTGCACCCCACCATGCCGGCCCCCTGGCAAAGCCCGCCCGCCTTGCACCCACCGCCACCCCGCCAGCGGCCCCCCAGCCGTGACCCCCACACTCCCTTGTGCGACTGCGGCACGCGGCGCAGCAGGCAGTACCTAGGCAGCGGTTGGCTGCTGCAGCTTGCTTCGCTGAGTGCACAGCACCCGCCCGCCTGATGCTGCCCTGAGCCTGTCCCAGCACCACACCACCTTCGCACCCTCGCACTGGACAGGGTGTGATGCTGTCCCACCGCGCTGTGATGGCAGCCACGCTGTCGCTGGGCCGCTTTTTGGAGGCGCACGGCGTGCCCATGGACCACAGAGACGTGTACCTCTCCTTCCTGCCGCTGGCTCACGTGTTTGACAGGCAAAGCTGCCCTGCCTTGTCTTGGCTGTGGCGGGCAGCCAGTATGGGTGCTGCTGCTGCTACTGCTGCTGCCGCTGCTGGTCAGCACTAGGTGCCGCTCCGGGCCACGCGCTGCACCCCAACACCCACTGGACAGCCAGGCTGGCGCTGCATCCCCTCCCATTCTCAGCAACTGCATCTCGATCTCTGCTTTCGCATTTTTGCCCACGCTTGCATCACTGCATCTGCTTTGCATTGCACCTGCATGGTTGGCTTGAGAATGGTCCCATGCTCCCACCAACGAACGCACCAGCAGTCTGACTTTTGAAGGTATCCACTGGTTTGTATTCCGCTGCAGGACTGCCGAGGAGCTGTACCTGTACCCTGCTTGAGACTGCCTTGATAAACTAGTGGAGGGCGCACAACACACGTGCAACTGTTGCACACATCAAATCCTGCAGGACCGCCGAGGAGCTGTACCTGTACCTGGGCGCCTCCATCGGCTACTGGCGCGGAGACATCAAGGGCCTCATGGAGGACATTGGTGCGCTCGCCTGGCTGCTGAACACTCCCTGCTGCGGGGCACTGTCTGCTGTTGGGTGGGCACATGTTTGGTGGCAGCCCGCAGGCAGCTCCTTGGCGTGTGCACGTGGCTGCATGGAGTCTGTGTTACCAGGTCACTGGCAGGGCTTGCAAGCTGCAGTGCTGAGTGAGAGGCCTCCAGCCACGGCAGTGCATACCTTGGCTGCCAGCGTGACTTCACTGCTCCAGGCAACCGTGCTGACTCTTTCCCGCGCCACCCCTTGCATCTGCAGGCGCGCTGCGGCCCACGCTGTTCTGCGGCGTGCCCCGCGTGTTTGACCGCATCTACTCGGGCGTGATGCAGAAGGTGCGGTGCTGCTGCCCATGTGGTTGCAACTTGTTCGCCCAGCTGCACTTTCTGCACTCATGGCATCTACGCGGGCGTGATGCAGAAAGTGCGGGTATCATGTGCTGGATTGCACTTGCAAACCTAAACTGCCACCGGTGTGTGTCAAGGCCGGTGCTTGGGTGGGTGCTACCAGCCAGCCAACTTCTAGCACATGTGCAGGGGCGTGCCCAGGTGGTCAGTGGAACATGCCTGCTCTTCTAGACAGCAGCAGCCATGCGCTCGCTGCTGCACCACCCGACAAGCTCATCCGCCCCACCCAATCCCTGCCACCCCAGGTGGCGGAGGGCCCCTTCCTCAAGAAGACGCTGTTCAACTGGGGCTACAGCCGTAAGCTGCACATGCTGGCCAAGGGCTACGCGCACGACAAGGTGGGCGGGTGCACATAGGAGTGAACTTGCCTGCAGAGCGCTTGTCAGTCGTCAAGGGCTACGCGCACGACAAGGTGGGCGGGTTGCATATGGGGGAGCTTCCTCCTGTGCCGTGTGGACTGGTGAGCGCATTGCAGTGGCCAAGGGCTACGCGCACGACAAGGTGGGCGGGTGGTGGAATGAGCAGACTTGCCTGTGGGTGGTGGTGAGGTGGGCGAGTGGAATGGTGTGCGTGGGGGCTACGCGTACGACAAGGTGGGCGGGCGCATACAGGGCGGCTTGCAGGTGTTCCACTAGAGGGGATCTGCCTGTAGGGTGGGCTGGAGAGGGCAGCAGCAGCAAGAGCGATTTACGGCCACCCCGATTTTTTTATTAGGCTGTCTTCTCAGCTCACTGCTGCGTCCTCAGCATGCCATCCGCCGCTGCGTCCTCCGCAGGCCACCCCTGTGTTTGACAAGATTGTGTTCTCCAAGATCAAGGAGCGGCTGGGCGGCCGCGTGCGCCTCGTGGTGTCGGGTGAGCGGCGGAGGGTTGCCTGCTACACAGCGGCGCCACGGACCCTGCACCACTGGAGCATCCGCTTCACCCTGCTGCACCATGCCCCACATGCCCAACCTCACAGAAGCCGTTGCCTGTTGTCACTCAATGCAGGCGGCGCACCGCTGGCGCGCCACGTGGAGGACTTCCTCAAGGTCACCATGTGCTGCCGCGTGGTGCAGGTGGGCGCTGTGCTGCGCTGCGCTGTGCTGCTGTTGTGCGGTGCCGTGTGGTGCAGGTGGGGGCGGTGGAAGCACATCTGAGCAGGGCAGGTGTTGCTGCCCTTCCTGGTGCTCCTTGTCTGGCTGACTGGCTGTGTCATTACATTGTGTGACTACATTGTGCCTCCACCTCGCCCCCTCCCCAGGGCTACGGCCTCACCGAGACGTGCGCAGCCTATTTCCTTTTGCTCATGCTGCACTCCTTGCTCATGCTGCACTCCAGTTCAAGTTCAATCTCCAACTCTGTCTGCTATGCAGGGCTACGGCCTGACCGAGACGTGCGCCGCCACTTTCCGTTCCACTCATGCTGTTACACATGCCACTTGCTGGTCAACAATACGCAAACTAAGTCTCATGAACTATGTTATTTGCAGGGCTACGGCCTGACAGAGACGTGCGCCGCCTCCTTCATCGCTGTGCCCGACGTGCCGGTGAGAGCCGCACAGCCACTGCTGTGGTTGTGCACGTGTTCTGTGCTGCTGGGCATGCGCCCTGCCTTCCCGTCCGCCTCAGCCTGGCGCCTATGCGCTCTCCGCCCACACCCAAGGCGGCCAACATTCCCCTCGCCCCCCTCCCCGCTAACCCACCTCCCACCCGCCCCCACCTACCCTCCCTACTTGCCCCCGAGCAGGCCCAGGCCGGCACTGTGGGCCCCCCGCAGCCGGTGCTGTCCTTCCGCCTGGAGGCGGTGCCCACCATGAACTACGACCCCCTGGCCAACCCGCCCCGGTGAGCTGCTGAAAGTTGTGTGTGCTGTGTCTACTTGCAACGCTGCGCACTGCTGTACTGCTGCGCTGCTGGCCCTGGTCCTTCCATGAACTTCGACCCCCTGGCCAACCCGCCCCGGTGAGCTTGTCAGGCCGGCCTGCACTGTTTTTCCTGCCTTGCTTGTGTCCTGCTGTGCTGGCCGTGTCCTGCTGCACTGTTGCACACCTGCCGGTGCCCCCCGCTGTGCTCGCAAGGGGTGGCCCTGGGCGCTGGCTGGCCTGCCACACCGGCCGACACCTGCTCCCCTACCCGTCCAGCCCACTGAAACATCTCCTGCCTCCTCACCCATTTGTTTGCTCCTGCCCACAGGGGTGAGGTGGTGGTGCGCGGCCCCTCTGTGTTTGCCGGCTACTACAAGGCACAGGTGGGTGGGGCTGGCCGAGTGGGCAGGCCTGGCTGAGTGAACCAGCCTGGCTGAGTGGGCTGGCCTGGGTGCACAAGTGTGGCTGAGCAGTCCATTGTTTGTTCTGTCCCCACTGCAGGACAAGACGGACGAGGTGCTGGACAAACCAATAGCTCAGCCCAGTGCTGGGCTTATTTCTTCACTGATGCCAGAGCAAATGGTTGCTCTGTCTGCTGCAGGACAAGACGGACGAGGTGCTGGACAAGGACGGCTGGTTCCACACCGGTGAGGGGGCAACGCACCCTCTGTGCAGCCCGCCCCCGCTGAGTGCTGTGCTGCACCGCATCTCAGTGATGGCTGCCCCTTCCTGACACGGCGCTGCACAGCTTAGCCATGATGCTTTACGTGGTGGAGAAGGGAACTACTTGTGCTGCTCCGTGGCACCCCAGCACCCCAGCTTCCCTTCTGCGCCGGTGGCGTGCTGCCTTGCCTGCCTTGTACCCTAAGCGCTCAGACTCGGACACTGACCACGCCTCATGTCCTGCCCGCCCTGCCACTCCTCCAGGCGACATTGGCGAGCTGACGCCGGGCGGCGCGCTGCGCATCATCGACCGCATGAAGAACATCTTCAAGCTCAGCCAGGGTGAGCTTTGTTTGGAGTGAACTGCTGAACAGTGGTTGATTTGTGCTTGCATGCTGGGTGCAGATGAAGAACATCTTCAAGCTCAGCCAGGGTGGGTGGCTGCCTTTCAACTGAGCTCTGTCCTGTACCTCATTGCGCAAGCTGCCAGCGCACCTGTCGACCCCCCGCCCTGCCCACCATGTGCTGTGTTCCATTGCGCCTGCCGCCGGCCAGTTTGCCCGCCCTGCTGCCCATGCTGCTTGCCCCATCGCAGGCGAGTACATTGCGGTGGAGAAGGTTGAGGGGGTGTACAAGAAGAACACCAACCTGGAGCAGGTGAGGACGGAGCGTTCTGGGGAGCGTGTGGGTGTGTGTGCACATACAGCATGTCGCAGCTGCTCAACAGGCACTTGCCAAGGGCGTGAATTGCAAGTGCCCTGCCTGAACTTCCTTGATAACTGCCCTGCCTCCCACGCCCTGCCTCTCTGCCTCCCCACAGATCTGGGTGTACGGCAACTCCTTTGAGAGCAGCCTGGTCGCCGTGGTGGTGCCCCTGCCCGGCAAGCTGCAGGCAAGCGGTCGATATGGCAGGGGCGGTTCGACTGTGGCTTGCTTTTGCAGCCGTGTGGCTTGCGGTCAGGGCCGGGTTTAATCGAAGCTCGCAGTCCGGGCTGGGGCTGGGCCATCTTGACAGGGCAGGTGCTTGGCGCTGCCACGTGTCCGCCCCACAGAACTCGTTTTCCGGCCGCCTCTCCTTCTGCAGTCGCTGGCCGGTGAGGTGGGCGTGAGCGGCAGCGACGAGCAGCTGTGCCACAACACCAAGGTGCGTTGCATTCAAGTTTGTGTCTGAGCGCCCTCTTTGGCACGCATGCCGCATGGCTGCAGCAAGTTCAGAAACCAGTGGGTAGGGAGGGGCACAGCTGGAGCTTTCGGATCGCCGCTGGACAGCCCTTGCACAGCAGACCGGCCGTGGGGCGCAACCCTCGCCAGCGGTTGAGAGGGTGCAGGCTGCTCAATGCCCCTGCTGCGTCCCACCCCACCCCATCCCTCCCTCTGCCCTCCTCGCCCCACTGTTGTTTTACAGGTGGTTGATGCGCTGCTGGCCAGCCTGACCGCCACCGGCAAGGAGGGCAAGCTGAAGGTGAGCGGCTGGCTGCAGCAGGGGGTAACTTAATCTTGTGGCGGCAACACGGATCCCCCGCCCTGGTGCGGCAGTCATAGTCGCCGCCGTGGCTGCCGTTAGGTGCAGATGGCAGCACCTCGGCTGACCCTGCGGTCTGTGCCACCGCACTGGCGCACAGCTTGGTGGGCCAATGGCCTCTGCCATTCTCCAATGCTTGTTACTGCTTATCCATGTGCGTCTCCCCCATTCATAACGTCCTTGCAGGGCTTTGAGCAGGTCAAGGCGGTCTATGTGGAGTCGCTTGAGAACCACACTATCACTGCTTTGCACGCCTGCACTTGCTCAGCGCTGTGCGCACGCTGTCCACCCCTCGCTGTTCTTGCAGGGCTTTGAGCAGGTCAAGGCGATCTACGTGGAGAGCCCGGAGAACCACTTCACCGTGGAGAACGACCTGCTCACCCCCACCTTCAAGCTGAAGCGCGCGCCGCTGCAGAAGAAGTACCAGGCCCAGATCGACGCCATGTGAGGCCGCTGGTTGGGAGGCTGTGTGGCTGCCGTTTGGTGTGAGTTGAGGCAGCGCTGCCGGGCTGTGCACAGGCCCAGATCGACGCCATGTGAGGCCGCTGGTTGGGAGGGCTGTGTGGCTGCCGTTTGGTGTGAGTTGAGGCAGCGCTGCCGGGCTGTGCACAGGCCCAGATCGATGCCATGTGAGGCCGCTGCTGCTTGGCTGTTGCTGTTTGGCTGCCGGGCGGCTTGAGCGGTGTCGCTGCCGCCGCTGCTGCCGCCGCTGCTGTTGCTGCTGCTTGCAGTGCTGTGCGGCTGCCGTTGGGTGCAGCTTGAGCGGTGCTGCCGGGTGGCCTGTCCCTCCTGGTGAATCAAGCTGGGCTGCTGCTGCCGCGGAAGGAGCCGCAATAGGCTGCCGTGCCGTGAATGGGGATCCAGCCCGCAAGCCTGGCGCGCAGCACCTGATGCTGATGCCCCGCCGCGCTCACTCCTTCCCCCTGCAGGTATGCTGCCATGAAGAAGTAAACAAAGCGGCACTTGACGGCAGCTGTGTGGGACCGCACGTATTACCCTGCACGCCGCACGCTCGGCAGGCGCACGCCCCCTTCATCAAACTTGTGAGCGGTCAGCTGCGGCTGGGACAAGTGGCGGCGGCTGGTGCAACCACTTTCTGAGCAGCGGCGGTGCACGGTACGCTCCGCCCTGGCCGCTCCCCTGCATCCCTTCTCCTCGCTGAGTTTTGTTTTCTCCAATCCTCCGGCCCATCTCCCCCCTTGGCTCCCTCTGGGGCGCACCCCTCTGACTCGACCCCCACTGCCTATTTCTGCACGTCATTTCCCCAGTGCCGCCCCGGTTTTTTGCGGCGCCACACAGCTCTTTCCACTTCAGCACATCTGGGTTCAGCCCTGCACAGTCGGTCTTTCCCTCCCTTTCCCATGAATGTAATCTCATAGTGCACCGCCTAAGCCGATCGCAAGCACCTGCAACAGAAGAGCGGCAGCAAGAAGGGCCAGGGCGCAGCAGCAGTGCAGCAGCAGTGCGGGCGGCGGCAGCAATGGTGGCGGCAACAGTGCAGTGCGGCTGGCGGCAGCAGCAGGCGGTGGCAGCAGCAACAGCGGCAATGATAGCGTCCATGGCAACAGATATACTAGTCGTGCTTTACAGAGCGATAAGGTTATGCAAGTTGCATTGTGGAAGGAAAATCGGCGCTAAGTGTGCAGTGGTCGGATCGCTATGCAGAAAGCGGGGGGTGATGTGAGTGGTGATTCAAGAGAGCGATGCTCTGAGGCGAAACTGCAGCGGGGAGGGGTGAGTGCGGGGTGAAGAGGCGAGTGATGTGCATGCAAGTGTGGAAAAACATGGCAGCTAGCAAAATGCATTGGTTAGATCGCTACAGGGCGTTGAGGCTAATGGGAGGGGAGGCCGCATGAAGGCATGGGGAAGCATTGAGAGAGCGGCGGACAGGACATGGCAGACACCAACAACACAAGCGACATTGGCGGCAAGGCAACCTTGGCCGCTGGCTGAGCAATGCGCAGAGGTGCCGGAAACCCCCCAAAACGGCAGGGACGGACCGCGCCTGTGGGTGGCACAAACAGGGGCGCCTGCGTGGGGGGGTGTCGTGACCCGGCAGGGCTTGCTGCCAGGCTTGTTGTGCTTCGCTTCGGCCCGCCGCACTAGCGGCGGTTGGCCTCCAGCAGCTTGCGCTTGTTGGCTTCCTCCAAGGTGCTTCGGCGGTTGGCCTCCAGCAGCTTGCGCTTGTTGGCTTCCTCCAGGGTGCTTCGGCGGTTGGCCTCCAGCACAGGCCAGCAGGGGCACTGCCATGTCGGCAGAGGTGGGGTGGGGGCGGTGGGGCGGTGGTTGCAGGGGTGGAGCACAGGAGCAGCTGCACCGCAGAGGATCGATCGATTGATTGACTGCAGAGTGCGCTGCGGCCGCGTTTATAGTCCTGCGAGCGCGTTCCCCGTCGCTACAGGGAAGCTCACTGCCGGACCGGCGGGACCCGGGCCCTCCCTCGTCGGTATCCCGGCCTCCAACAGGGCCGCCGAAGCTCGCCGCCGCCTGAAGGCTGCAGCCAGGAGAGGAAGGCAAGTCCTGAACTGCCGCCGGCTTACGAGCACTGTTCTGCCCCGCCCCTAAGCCTGTGTCGACGATCAAGTGATGCCAAGCCTGCGCGCAATAGCAGGAGCCGCTGGACCGCCTGCTGTTGGGCGCGGCGGCAAGGCGCCGCCCGCGCGCCGGCGATGGTGCAAGTCCGGCTGCTGTGGCAGCGCTGCTGCCTGCCCTGGAGCTGCGTCACCCCCCTGGTGTGACGAAGGAGTTTGAAAGAGAGGCTGCGAGAGAGGGGAGGGGTCTTTAGACCGTTCAGTGAGGGAGACCCTGGCCTACGGACAAGGTCTTCTGAGAGCAATCGAGGCGAAGCAGGACAGCAGCACGGGCAGTGCAATCCACCACAGGGGGCACAGAGCAACACTGTCATTGCCACAGGCAGTGCTGAAATTGAGTTGTGAATCGTGGTGGAATACTGAGCAACATGCCGTCATTTTTGCCACACTGAGGCGGCCCGCTGCCGCTGGGTGCCCAAGGCGCCGGCGCCACATGCTGGGGGCGTGGCGGTGCTCCAGGTGTGGACACTGCATTGGCCCAGCAGCAGCGGCCGCAGCGGTGGCCCTTTTCCAATTGCCCGCTGGCTGCTTCATGAGCACACCCATCAGACGCCAATTGGCTGCCTGTTTCAGATTACTGAAGCGCAACCTCAGGGCCTGCCCACGCCCGCTTCGCTGCACCTGCAAGCCGCCCTGTGTGGCGTCTGTTTTGTGCAGGCATGGACCCAGCCTGCTCAGCAGCCATTCCTTCCCACCATCATCCTTGTGGGTGTACTGCCATGGCTGAACTTGACAAATAGCAGCGCCTGTGGCCGTGCACTCGAGGTGGCAAATGCGAGCGGCCAGGCGGGCGGCGGCGGCGGTCAGCATGTTGGGCCGCCGCAGCCCAGCCCCGTTCGATTTGAAGTCTAGTCGGCTTGTCAGGGCCTGGAGTGGGCAGCCGTCTGGCTCGGTGCAAGCCGGCGGGCGAGCGACGATGGTGGCCTCACGGGTTCTGGCCGCGGTGCTGTGCTGCCTGGCAATCGCGCACGGTGAGTGACAGCTAGTGGCAGCGGTCCGGCGGTGCTGGCCCCTCCCATGCGCACATTGCACCAGCGCGCGTAGTGAAGCATACGCGGCGCCCCTGCTCCCCCGCCCCCCTGGTTGCAGGCGCCGTGGAGGTGAGGCTGGAGCGGGATCGAGCCGCGGCGCTGGCCTGCCTGCAGTTCCCGCCGCCGCTGCCTTCCCCCTCCCGAGCTTTGCCCCTGCCTGTGGCCCGCATTCTTGCCACTGCCCGCATCCTCTTGTTTGCTCATTTGCTCACACCCCTTGGTTGCCTTGCCTTGCGTCTTCTTTCCTCTTCAGGCGGCTGTGCAGATCCCCCCAACCAACAGCAGCGAGGTGCCCAGCTTCGTGTTGTGAGTGCAGCTGCCGCTGTGGCCCTGGCAGGGCTGTGGCCGCGGCGGGCTGGGCGGCAGGCTGCCTGTGCGGCGTGCTTGCTTTTTATTGCGCTGTGCCGTTCCGCCCCAGACCACCACCTCCCAGCTGGCCATGCTGCATCAATCTTGGCGGCTTGCAACAGGCTGCCCCGCGCCTGCTGCCGGATCCACTTTTGCCGCTGCCATGCCGAGCAGCTATCGAGCGCGCTGACGTTGCCGCCATTTCACGTGCAGGCTGTCACACGATGACGCCCTGCTGGACAGCAGCTGGAGGATCATGTGGGAGACGGTGCTGAAGGCATCCGATGTCCGCAACCCCAACGGCTGCCGCATCCCCGTCACCTGGGTGCGTGCGGCTGCCCTGCTTCGTAGTTGCTGCCTGCTTGCTTGCTGCCCGCTGCCCTGCTGTTGTGCGGGCCACCTGCCCTGCTCTGCCCGGTGCTAGTATCTTTGGTGACTCGTAGGTGCGCTGGAAACCCTACATGGTAGCAAGCTGGCTGCGCAGGGATGGAGGAGCGCTGACGAGCTGGCGGCCGCTGAGCTGCTGCCCTGCGCATGGACCGCCTTGTAGCGCCATGCCAATGATTGCATCACCCACCCAACCCAAGCGCCCCCCCAACCGCGCACTGCCCTGCAGTTTGTGGGCAAGCAGGGCCGCGACGCGGGCAGCTGCGCGGCGGTGCAGGAAGCCTACTCGCATGGCCACGAGATCGCCACGCACACGCTGTCGCACTCGGACAAGTGAGCGCTGCATTGGGAGCAATTCCAGGGTGGCTTGGAAGCAGCTGGCAGACGTCAAGACTGGCTCAGCAAGCAGCTACAACAAGTACACAGGACTACAGACCCCATGCAGCACATCTCAACCGTCACGTAGCCCCTCAGCCTAACCCCCTTTGGCCTTGGTTCCACTCAGCAGCTGGATCAGCTTCACGCTGGAGCAGTGCCTGTCGAACTGACCACCTCTCCATTCACCTACTGCACACTCTGATTCCCTTCTGCACACCTTGACTCCATTCTCTGCAGCTGGATCAACTTCACGCTGGAGCAGTACCTGGCGGACATTGAGGGCGTGCGCACCTGGCTCAACGGCTCCTGCGGCATCCCACACGAGTGAGCGGCAGGTTGAGTTGCCATGCTGGGATTTAACGCTCCGGCTGAGCTGGCACTCGGCTCCCGCGCGAGTGAGCGTTCCACTAGGTGCCGCAGTTAGATGGGTATGCCAGGCATGCACCTCACCTGTGGCTCAACGAGGGGGCTTCCTGGGCTTGGGTGTGCTCGCCCTTTCAAGCATGCCGGGATCGCGTCCTGCTATGGTCCTCACCTGCCCTTCCTTTCTCTATGAAATGCAGCGTGATGACCGGGTTCCGCGCCCCCGACTTTTTACAAAGCGTTCAGCTTGCTGTGTAGTCCGTCATCCCGCCTGCTCGCTCTTTACCTGCTGCAGCGTGATGACCGGGTTCCGCGCCCCCGACTTTGCGGCCTCCGACCTCATGGGCGACGCGCTGGCCAAGCTGGGCTTCCAGTGAGTGCTGCGCGAGGTGTTCAGCAGGAGTTCCGCCAGTCACTGCAAGCAGCGAGCTGCCTCCGGCCTATTCTGGGCCGGTTGTTTGCGCAGCTGGGAGCAACCTGCTAGGCTCATCTGCGTAATGTGCCCTGCGTCGCCTCCTTGCCTCTCCACCCACGCAGGTACGACTCGTCTGTGCAGGAGCTGGACTTCAGCCAGCGCCCCGGCCGCCTGGACGACCCAGACTTCAAGCTCAAGAAGTGCAAGAAGAACGTGTGCCTGTCCTGGGAGGGCCTGTCCTTCTGGCGAGTGGGCAGGGAGGGGGCGGGGCAGCGGGCGGGGGGTGTTGGGTGTTGGGTGTGCAGATGGGAGGCTGAAGGCAGAGAGAGAGCCGGGCCTGAAGAGCGTCTGCCCAGCTGGTTGAGCCGTGTGGGAACAGCAGGGGCGCTCGACGGCCACACCGCCAAGCGTGCCCTGACACCAGCTGCGCTTGACCCTCCTGCATCGTCCTAACATCGCAGGGAGGTGCCCATCTACTGCCTGCCGCCCTGCACGGGCCGGCGCACCAATCCGGTGGACATGGACGGCATGACCGCGGTGCAGGTGCGTTTCGCTGCTGGGGCACCGCTTTGGGTGGCACCGCACTGCTGTACTGTACGGCTGCTGGGCTGCTGGGCAATTTTCTCTGAGAAGCATGTGGCACGAATGCGGCGCGATTGCCAGCATCCTTCCAGCCATCCTCCTGGGCATCCTTGGCTGTCACCCACAAATTGCGCAGCCCAACGGCTCTCCTAGCTACTGACGCTCCACTGCCCTGCCCCCGCCCATGTTTTGCAGCGCCTGCAAGCCGACTTTGAGCGCAAGCGGGGCCTGGGGGTGCCCACGCTCATCATGGCGCACGAGCCGTACCTGCGGGAGCCCGGCAACGCAACCAACGTGAGGGGAAGCAACTGCTGGCATGGAACTGCGTCGGCATGTGCTTAGCCCGCATCAGATGGCGTTCGCCTGGGCCCAGCCTGCATGAGCGAAGCACAGACCCTGTTTGTTTGCAGCGGCTGCCCACGGCTGTGGCTCAAAGTACGTGGCCGGGTGCCCGATGTTTTTGGTCGTCGGCTGCACCAAGCCCACCCTTTACCCACCATCTGCTCCCCGGCCCGCTTCCACTGCAGGTGGTCACCTTCCTGAAGTGGGCCAACGAGCAGCCCAACACCTGGTTCCTCACCTACCAGCAGCTCATCGCCTACTACTCCGCGGTGAGCAGCCCAAAGGGGACTGTGTTGAGCAGTTGAAGGGTCTGTTGAGCAGACAAAGGGTCTGTTGAGCAGATACAGGGGGCGAAGTTTTGTTTGTGGCACTGACACACACCCCTGCAGCCTGGCTGAGGCAGTTCTCGGTGGAGACACCTCCGCCCAGCTGAGCATGCCGGACCCCTGCCCCGCCCAGTGCAGTGCCCTGCCCATCGCTCACCAACCCGAGCACCCGTTCTCACACCCAACCACCGCTTGCTCTTTTTTGCCGCAGCCGGCCGGCACCTCCATCTTCGATGTGATGGACGAGTTCCCCTGCGATGAGGCGTAGAGCATGGCCCAGCCACTCAGCCTCTCCCCGCGCTAGAGGCGCCACAGCCGAGGCGGCCTGGGACACTCAGCCTGCGCAGTGTTGAGCGTGCCATTCCCCGGTTGCCACAGTTGCTGCCGTTGCTGTCTGCTTCCATGCCGCTCCTCCACGTCTTTGCAGACGCACTGCACTCTGCTCCCCCAATATTGCTCAGCTCCATTATTGCAACCCTCATTTCTCTTCAAGCTCGCCTCCCCGATCTGTCCAGATTCTGCCTCGCAAGCTCTCTATTTTGTGCTGCCCAATTTTATGGCATAGCAAGGCACCCCGAACAAAACGAACGGTCTCGATTTATTACAAAGCTCATCGGTACGTGTAAGCATGCACAAGTGAGCTTGGTGCAGAGTCAAATGGGATGGCAGTGCACTGGCGGGGCCATCGCCTTGTGGGCCGCACTGCACAAGACTGTACAAGCGTCGAGCAGTCCATTGCCATCTGCACGCTCCCTGCCATCACCAGACGAACGGGATGATTGCCCGCCGGCCCTTTGGGTAGCGAGGGAAGCGGCGCTTGTACCACTGGTGGTGGCGCCAGCCGCGGGGCGCCAGGTTGCAAAAGGTGAACAGCGCAAAGGCGGTGGCGGGCAGCGACGGCCAGGCCGCCAGCGCAAACCCCGACCACTCCATAATCTGTAATGGAGGGGGTTGAGCAGGGGAGGCATGGGGGAGGTAAAGGGAGGGCGGTGCTCAGTGGCCGCCTGGCTTGCAGGCTGAGCCTCCTGGGCAACCGCTCTCCTCCTGGTGCTTGCAGATCAGCGCCGTTCACAGGCTTTACAATCACTTGCCTCTCCAAAGTAGTTGGCCGCCGACACGTACTCAAAGGCGCCTCCGCGCGGAATTTTGTAGCCTGCGGGCAAGGGCTTGCGAGAAGTGAAGGCCTGCGACAGCTCACCCGTCTCACCCGGCTTGCAGGTTGATGCACTTCACAGGTTGTTACGACAGCTCACCCGTCTCCCCGGCCTGTACAGGCTGATTGAAACAGCTCACCCATCTCTCCAGGCTTGTGCATGCTGGTTACGGCAAATATATTTTGAGCTGACCTGTCTCTCCCGGCTTGCGCAAGTTTATCAGGATGTGGTCCGCCTGCATGTTGGTGAGCCAGCCCGCCAGCCACAGGGCCGCGCCCGCCAGCACACGAGGGGTCAGGGGCGCGTGTGTGGGCGCCTCGACCAGCAGGTATTTGGTCTGCGAATTGATGCGAACATTATGGCGACTGGCTTGAGGGCCGTTGCACATGTTGCAGCAAGGGAGTGCATGGCTTGTTTGTGGAGACAGGATACCGGCGGCGGGGGCTGCATTCTCTAGCTGAGGCGAACCAAAACATGATAACTTGCCTGCATGTAGCCATTGTAGATGCAGAACACCGCCGCCATGAGCCAAACAGTGAAGGGTGTGGGCTTGCCGCCGCGGAGGCGCAGAGGAAAGATGAAGTCGCTGCGAAGCACAGTGAGGCGGGGAGCGCCCTGCATCAGCTGAACATGCAGGGTAACACAGCGGCTTTGCCATGCGGTATGGCATGCAGAGCACACGCTGCTGGTAGCCACGAAAGTCACTTGTGAACTACATCGCCCGCTTCCGCACCGGTTGAAATAATGAACAAGGAACAGGGTCATGAGCAGGGCATTGGCGGGGGCGGACAGGCGCGCCAGCTGGTCGGGGGTGGCGAAAAAGGCCAGCCAGGTGGCGGGCACCACAAAGCTCCACATCTCCTGGGTCTGTTGGGCGGGATGGGGTGAGGGGTGGGGCAGCATGGTGGGGAAGGCGCAGGGAGGTAAATGGATGGATGGATGATGGAAAGGCACTCTGCATCAAGTGTCAATCAGCCCAACGCATACAGTACAAGCCTAAGAGCTGCCGCCGCCTCACCACCCATGCCAGCTTGGAAGGGATGAGCAGCCCCCAGCCGCTCTTGGAGTAGCTGCGGTGGGGAGGCAGGCAGACAGGGCAGCCTGCTTGGGCTGCAAATTCCGGTTGCCTGGTTCTGTAAGCACCTCACAGCTGGTGGCAGGGCGGCACATCAGCCATTGTGCACAAGTGCACGACCTCCGCTGCACAGGCACTGCACATGCGACACAGCCGAGTCGACTTGCCGGCCGTAGGGCGCGGTCAGCGAGGGGAAGCCCAGCAGCGCAACAAACGTGGCTGCCCCTGCCGCAATCATGCCCCACGCCAGCGTGGAGGTGGGCAGCGCCCACGCCGCCTGCAGGCATAGGGCCGAACGGATGAATGCTGTTGCAGCAGCTGCGGCGGAGGAGCGGCAGTGGCGGCGAGGGTGGCGGTAGCCCGCTCGGCACTGGTTGGCGAGCCACAGCTCACATCGATGCCTCCGCTACACACACGAAAGGTGCGCGGGGCGCTGGGCGCACCTGGGCCAGCACCCGCAAGGTCTCCATCGCCTGCGACGGCAACCGGGCTGCCTTGCACCTATCCTGACTGTGCGAACCGATCTTGATGTTCAAACGGAACGATCAAAGGCCAGAGCGTGTCGTGCAAGCCCAGCAGGCTGCCTCGGTCCCTCTCAAACATGCGCGCATCGCTTCGCCGTGCTTGCCTTTCCTCAACCCTCTCTCGTCAGCCATCACGTGCAGCAGGGGTATTACAGCGGCACAGAACACAACAGAAGGGCTTGCAGGCGCTGCGCCGCTGCCAGGGACGCCCCGCCGCTCCGTGGCTGGTGTGCCGGCATGCCGGGCGCACCCGCCGCGTGTGCTGCTGCTAAGCGTGCATCCGCAGGGGGGAGCGGGGCGCTTAGGCGGTCTGGCCCTCCTTGTCGTACACGTACGTCTGCAGAGAGGGAGAATGGCAGTGAGTCATAAGGCTGGCAATTGGTGCAGCGGCAATCATCACAGCGAGCGGCCAAGCGCCGACCACGCAGCGCGGCGCAGTGCAACTCCAGTGCCTTCCACACAATTGGTTCAGCATAACAAAGTAAAAGTCACTGAGCTAAGTCGCTGCACTCACCAGGTGGCACTTGCCGCAGTACACGCGGTTGAAGTGGGTGGCCATGAAGATGCCCGGGCCGCACTGGGGGCACACCTTGCGCAGGCGCTGCACCTTGCCGCTGTCGTCCACCTTGTAGAACTTGAGCACCCGCAGCTTCACCTTCTTGTGCCTGGGAGGGGGAGAGTTTGATGGAGAAGGGGGAGGGTAAGCGGCCTTGGGATGTAGAGTGGCAGGCAAGGAGTGGGCGCGGTGAGGAGTAAAGGGTGGAGGAAATGCGTGTGGAAAAGCAAGGGACACACAGGCGCGTGCAGCAAGCGGTGCAGAGAGTACGGCGGCGTGACAGTAGCAGGCGGTGCAAGGTCGGCGGCTCAGAACTTCTTAGAGGGTTAAATTGATCGTTCCTCAGCGCGGGCGAACCCGCTCAGAGGATTGACAGATGCAATGATTTCCTCCCGGCCAGCCAAGCGGTGTTGCGGGGCGCATGTGCCATGCAGCTCATGCATGGAATGATATTGAAAAGAAATGGCTGGCACCACAAAGCTGGTGGTCCAGGGCACAGCACCAGCAGCACGCAAGTATGGCAGCCCACAGCCAGCACGCCTCCACTTGCATACAGGTGCGCACTTCCAGAGCCATCTGCACAGCCCACTCCTCGGTTGGGCCCATCCCCCTTCCATGCGGCAGGCATGCCAGCCCTTCACAGGCGAGCGGCTCACTTGTGCTTCTGCTTCTTGGGCTTGGTGTAGGTCTTCTTCTTGCGCTTCTTGGCACCACCCAGCAGGCGCATCAGGATGTACATCTGCTTGGGGGGCAAAGGGGAGGGGGCAGGGAGCATTAAAGTTGAGCACAGTGCAAGCCCCACAGATTGACAGAAATTTGTGTATCAGGATGTACATCTGCTTGGGGGGAAGGGGGAGCGGCAAAGAAGCGCGGGTTGTCAGCACAATGGGAGCCTCAAAGCTTGGTGGAAGTTCGCAGCAGGTTGCTTGTGGGGTGGCGGCTGCATTGCAGGCTGCACTCAAAGGCTACGCCGGCGAGCGTCGCAGAGCTTGCACCGCAAGCAAGCCGGGGGCTGCTGCTCCACAGGGGCAATACGACGACAGACTCGACAGGGTCGCCACCGGCTAAGCCTGCTGCCTGTCCCTGCTCTAGCTTGCGTGCTGGTCTCAAAAGCAGCCTTCCCACCTGGGAGTCATCGCTGATGCCGCAAGCCTCCAGGGACAGGCCGTCCTCCAGCTGCTTGCCGCCGAACATCACCCGCTGCTCCTCGGCGGGGATGCCTGGGACGAGGACACAAAGGGCGGAAGCACGGTTGTGGTGCCAGCAGCAGCTTGGGTGTGCAGCACAGCAGAAGCGTGCTCCCTGCTTGAAGAGCGGCAGCACAAGCACGGCTGCACAAGACAAGCGGCGGTGGTGGCGGCGGCGGCAGGTCTCACCCTGGCGCGCCTCGATGGCGGCCTTCACATCGGCCACGGTGGCCGTGGACGCGAGGTCCAGCACATGCGTGCGGTCTGCGGGGGTGGGGCGGCGGGCATCAGCATTGAGGCGGCATGCGGGGCTGCTGGGGCTGCAGGCAAGCGCCTGCGGTCCCCCACAGCCGCGGCAGCAGGGCCGGGTGCCGCCATGCGCGCTGCTCGCGCCGCCAGGCCCTGCTCACCCGTCCGCACGAACACCATTTTCACTGGCGCTCTCAGCACTAACGTGCCTTCCTCAAGCACAGTGAAAGAGGCCGGTGGGGGCCGGCGGGGCGGCCATGAGGGGCGGTCGCGGCGCTCATGCAGCAGGCCACAGCACGATTCAAGGCGCACCCGCTCAGGACGGCCATCGGCGCCTTATAGAATCCGATCCTCGCGCAGCTGCCGGCTTGTAGCCCCGCCCGGCCGAGAGCGGCTGCCCACCTCCCTGTACAGCGCCCATCAGCAGCCAGAGCCGCTGCCAGTCGACCCGCCATGCCGTCCACCGACTGGGTGCTCGCCCTGAAGGTGGTGGACCTCAAGGAGGAGTGCAAGAAGCGCGGGCTGCCCGTGAGCGGCAAGAAGGCGGAGCTAGTGGAGCGCCTGGAGGCATGGATCGCCGAGAACGAGGTGGGATGACGCGCAGCAAGGGGCCAGGGCGCCTGGCCACCGCCGCCGCCTTGTGCCGCCGCCACTGTTGCCACTGCCGCCGCTCGCTGTTCCGCCTGCCAGCCCGTTTGCCTGGTGCGTCAGAACCATATCAGACCTGCCTGTATTTTGCCTGCATCCTGCAGAAGAGCCCCGAAGGCGAGGGCGCCGCTGAGGAGCCTGCCGGCGAGGAGAAGGAAGAGGAGCAGGCAGCTGAGCCGGAGAAAGCGGCTGCCGAGGAGGAGGAGAAAGAGGAGGCAGGCGCAGCGGCAGAGGAGAAGGAGGAGGAGGAGCCTGCGGCTGTAGAGGCAGAGGAGCAGCCTGCTGCAGCGGAGGAGCCTGCTGCAGCGGAGGAGCCCGCAGCTGCCCCCATGGAAGCAGAGGCAGCCGCCGAGGTGCCTGCAGAGCCTGCTGCAGCTGGCGACGCGGAGCAGCCGCCTTCGGCAGGCAAGGCTGAGGCGGCGCCAGCTGAGCAGCAGCCCGCGGCGATGGAGGAGGACCGCCCTGCTGCCGCTGCACAGGATGCGCAGCAGCCGGCCGCAGGCGCAGGCGCAGATGTTGACCTCGACTATGGAGAGGACAGCGACGGCGAGGGCGCAGCAGTGGCGCCCCAGCAGCCGCAGCAGCAGCAGGGCAAACAGGCGGAGGGTGAGCCTAGCGGGGCTGGTTAAGTGCAGGCGCCGGGTGTTTGCCGGCTGTGCCTTTCTCTGGGTCGGCGGTCCCTGTGTTGCACCTTGCATGCGGTGGCGGCGCTTGTACGTTGCACCTGTTTGAGCGATAGCGCTGCTTCTCGAGTTATCCACACCTTGCTCCTGCCATTCCTTGCTATGTGCTGCAGAGGGCGCCAAGCGCAAGCGCGAGGAGGAGCAGCCAGCGGCGGCGGCGCCCCGGCGCATGAGTGGCAGCCGCGGCCCTTCGGCTGACAAGGCGCTTGCGGCAGCATCCGCCCAGGGCTCTGCCGAGCGCCCCAGCAAGGTGGCACGCAGCGGCAGCGGCTTCTCCCTCAGCAACGCGGGTGAGAGCCGTCTTGGGCCTGCATGTGCGGCAGGGGTTTCCTTCCAACAAGGCAGGGTGCGGAAGGTGCCAGCGCTGCAGAGTGCCTTGCGGTGGGGCGGCACGCTGTGCGCGCTCTGAGGCTGCTCCCGCTGCACTTGTTCCCTTGGCCTCGCCACCCTGAGCAGAGAAGGGCGAGGCGCCGGCGCCAGAGGATGTGCCTGAAGCAGAGGAGCCGGCCACGCGTGCGCTGCGTATCGACGGCTTTGTGCGCCCCTTCACTGAGCGCCAGGTGCGCAGCAGCTGGATGGGCGGTGGGCTTGGGACAGCTTGTTGGCCGCATGTGGAGTGCATGTCTCGGGCATCAGGGGCACAGCAGGCGGCAGTGTTCTGAACAGTTTCCCTGTCCAGCCTTGGCACATGCGCTTCCGCAGTGACAGCTATCCAGCGGCAGGCAGCTAAGGCAATACCATATACCTCCTACCCCCTACCCCCTACCCATTCACTGCCCTGCACCAGGTGCGCAACCTGCTGAGCGAGACGGGCCAGGTGCTGGCCCTGTGGATGCCCTCCATCAAGACCCACGCCTACTGCGTGTTTGAGACCAAGGCGCAGGCCGAGGCCACGCGCCGGGTGAGCCTTGTTCAGCGCCCCGGCGGTGATGCATCAGCCGAGCAGCTGAGCTTGAGAACAAGGGACAGGCGCAGCGAGAGGAATGCGTGGGTTGCAGCCGCAGGTGCCGCTTGGACTGCTATTCACATACGTACCAGTTCCGCCTGCCGTCCTCGTGCCTCAGGCCACGTACCAGCTGCAGTGGCCGGCCACCAACCCCAAGCGCCTGGCGCCGCGCTTTGTGCCGCTCGCCGAGGCCGAGACGGGTGCGCGGGGGGGCCAGGGCACAGGGGCGGCAGATGTGTGTTGGCTGGCAGGGCTTCATGCTGGGTGGGGCGGAACGCCTGATGGAGCAATCACAGCCGCTGGCGTTGATCAGCACAGTGTTGTGCTTCAGCAACAAGCATGCCTCTGCCTGCCTACCCTGACTGTGGCCGCCCTCCCTACGCACTGTGCACGCTGTGCAGCCATCGGCACCGGGGCGGGCAACCCCGACTTCCGCCTGAAGCGAACTGAGGAGGATGGGGAGGACGAGGTGGCTGCCGCTGCACCCGCGCCGGCAGCGGCGGCGCCCAAGGCGGCTTCGGAGGGCAAGGAGGCGGCAGCCCCGGTGGTGGACCGCAGGTGCGGAGCAGCTACAGCAGTTGTGGTGTGGTGTGGTGCTGCTGCCGCTGCTGGCGTGACAAGGACGCCAAACTGCCATGCTGTGCTGACGTGCGTGCTGCCGCCTTGCAGGCAGGTGACCGCCAGGCTTGCGGCGACAAGGTGTTGCGTCTGCCAGCCGCCCCCTATCCTGTTTCTTGCACTGCCATTCGGCCCACCATGCTTTTTCTCCCCAACCCTGCAGCACGCGCGAATGGAACCGCAACCGCCGCAGCCCCTCCCCGCCGCTGGAGGGTGTGCGAGACCTTCGGGACATGCTGAGCCGCAAGCCCAGCGGCGGCCGCAGCACAGACGCGCCCGCAGCAGCGGCGGCGGCTGCCGCCGGCCCCTCGCGGGGAGGCAGCGAGCGGGAGGGAGCGATGCTGCCTCCTGGCCTGGGCCGCGCGGCGGAGCGGCGGGCTGACCCTGAGCCGGAGCGGCGGGGCAGGTGCGGCACCGTGGCCACCTGGCTTCTTTATCATGCTCTCGCCTGTCCACTGCGTCTGGGCATGGCAGCATGTTGCAACAAAGTTGGCACCTGCTTGTGCTTTCGCCTGCAGCCTCAGCACTATGCCGTGCATGCAACCTTCGCTGCCTCTCGCTGCACCCCTTTTGCTACCTCTCTGCCCACTCCATGCTGCCTCCTTGTTCTCCTGGCGCTGCAGCCGGGGCCGGGAGGAGCACCCGGTGCGCACGCTGGACGAGCTTTTCCGCAAGACCACCGCCAAGCCCTGCATCTACTGGCTGCCGCTCACAGGTGCGAGGGGGCTGCCGCGCTGCAGGCTGGAGGTCGTGGGCTGGGCGGTGGGCTCGCAGGGTTGGAAATTCACGGCAGGAAGCTGTGCAAACAGAACGTGCCGCCAGCCACCGCTCTATCTAGGACATGCACATGCAGCACTAACCCAAAGCCGTTCCCGGCCCCTCCCCATGCCTGCCCTGCAGACGAGCAGGTTGCGGACAAGAAGCGCAAGGCGGCGACAGCCACTGAGCAGGAGAAGCAGCCGGCGGCCAACGGCTCTGCTGAGAAGAAGTGATGCTGGGAGTTGAAGGCTTGTTGTAATCATCGCATGGGAGCGGCGGCATGGGACAGCCACTATGCTGGACTGCAGCACCCCCTGCCTCCTGCCCTTGGTCGTTGTTGAACAGCACGGCTGGGCGCAGCACTGCTTGGAAGTTGCAGAGTGTGGTCGTTTGCAAGGTAACATGCTGCAATCCACAGGTCAGAAGACAAGTGAGGGGTGGCAGATTAAATCTGGACAGGGGGAGCATGCACGCAGTGGGCGGCAGCAAAGGGCAAACACAGGTGAATGTACAAGGGCAGCGGGAAAGAATACAGGAGGGAGGGAGGCAAGTTCATAGTCCACTTTAAGGGTCGTATGATGCCCGCGCCTGCCGCTCCTGCTCTAGCCGCTGCACGGTTGCCTGGTACCTTAGTCCTGCCTCTGCGGCCGTCTGCTCAATCCACGACTTGAGCGGGTCTGCAGCACCAGGAGGGGAGGAGGGCGATTGGTAGTTCGCTAGCCAATGTAGTGGTAGAGGGGAAGGGGCTGCGCGACACGTATTGCGGAAGGAAAATTGGACGAGGCCAGCCAGCTTGGCTGGCAGCCTCCAGCTGGTGCGTAGCCCACCTTGCCGCAGGTCGAGGCCGAGGGCTCCGGCAAACAAGCCGCCGGCAAACGATATGGGGTCGGCTGCAGAGGGGCAGGGGCCAACTGCAGCTGCTGGTTTGAGAGGGCAAACGCAACGGGGATCGGCGGCAGGTGGCAGGGGCGCGTTATGTGCGGGTGGAGCCACTGCTGGACTGCCAGGACAGACAACTGTCCCAAACGCACTGCAGGCAGTGGCACAGCAGGGTGGCTGTGCCTCACTCACACGCAGCGGCTTTCAGGATGGGTGTGTCAGCCGGGTTGCTGCCACCACCAGGCGCCGCTTTGCCGCCGCCCTGCCTGTCACGCCTGTCACTGCTGGCTGCTGCGCTCGGAGGCGGTCGCTGGCGATTCCTGCATACATGTGGCCGGGTCGTGAGGCTGCTGCTGTGGTCCAGGCGGCCCTTCAACCTGGACCCGGCGCCTGGCAGGCTGGTGGCGCCCAGGCGGCTGCTGGCCAGCATGTTGGTGGTGTATATGGTGCAAATTTGTGGGCCGATCGACAGATCGCTTAGGCAGGGTGGCCCATGCCGCCGCTGCGCGGAGGGCAGCGGCCGGCGGCGTGCAAGTCACTGCACAGGCCACCCCTGCCCCTCCCTTCCTGCCCAGCCCTCCAGCAGGGCGCGGACATGAGCTGGATTGCTGCATCACCTCACTCTCTCACCCCTGCGCGCGACTTTGAACGACGTTCGCTATGAACCTGCAGGGCGGCGCCCCCGCCTACCTGCCGCCCCCTCTTAGCATAGGGGAGCTGATCAGCCAGCAGGCGCGCCCAGGGGGCAAGGCCGTCCCGCTCGCAAGAAAAGGTGCGCCGCCAGGGGGCTGGAGGGGGCAGGCAGGCTGCCACCGCTGCCAGGGGACCTGCAAGGTTGCCCGGTCGCGCTGAGAGGCCAGCCAGGCGCGCCGACAGGCTGACTACCGCTCAGCGAACAGCATCACGCACGGGCGGCGCGCGCACAAGCGGCCCTCAGCAGCCCTGTGCACAGAATTCTGCAGCAAGGCATCTGAGCAACGGCGGACGCGGCATGCACGCCTGTGGCTGCCTTCGCCCTGGGCGCCGGCGGGCCGCCGCCGCCCTGCAGCCACGTGTGCCTGCTCGGCCGGCCATGTGCTTCGAGGACGCCATGTGCTTCCAAGCGCTGACCTCCATGCCCATGGCAGCAAACCACTTGAGTCCTTGCTCAGCTGCCCCTCCACCCGGCCAGCAGCCGGTATTCCATCCTCAAAAGCCTCTCACCACCGCCCTACCACGTGTGTGCCCCCTCTGCAGGCGCACCATGGACGGATGAGGAACACTCGGCCTTTCTGGCGGGCCTGAAGGTGTACGGCAGGGTAAGCAGCCTTGTTCGGCTGTTGTATGATTTCTGGACAGCTGAGGCCATGGAAGCCATTGCTGCCTTTGGCGGCATGCGCAGCCCGGGCAGGTGGCCCAATCACCTGCCCGCCGTTGTGGCCACTCGCGCATGCTGCCTCCTGCTCCTGCTGACGCCCACTCACGCACACTCCTCCGCTTGCCCTCCCTTGTGCAGGGCCAGTGGAAGCAGATCAGCCGCTACTATGTGCCCAGCCGCACGCCCACCCAGGTCGCTTCACATGCTCAGAAGCACTTCCTGCGGCAATCGGGCGCACAAAAGCGGCGCTCGCGCTTCTCAGCAGTGGAGGAGGCAGCAGCAGCGCCACAGCCGCCGCTGCTGCCGCCGCTGCCGCTGCCCGGCCTGCACCGTGCTCCCGGCATGATGCCACCACCCCCGCTGCCTGCCACCGCGCCCGGCGTGCCAGCCATGCCCACGCTGTTCGGGCACAGCCTGCCGCCGGCGCAGCATGCCGTGGCGTTCCTGCCGCCGCCGCCGCGCCTGGTGGGCGCTCCCGGCACGGTGGTCGGAGGCGTGGCCATGGGAGTCCCCATTGGCGTGCTGCCGCCCCTACCCTCCATTACCACTGCCAGTGAGTAGCAAAAAATGCTGGGCAAAGATGGCTGGGCTTACCTGTGTTCTGCTGGGCATGTTGGGCAGTCCAGCGTGACATGCTGGGCCCCGGTGGCGCCTCGGCTCGCTGGTGCCGCTTGCAGGCTTCTCCAGCCCTTGTTCTTGTACTCCTGCTGCCAAACAGGCATGCTAGGTCAGCTCAATCACTGAAAATGTGCTTCTTCAACTCTCCTTGCAGGCGGCGCGGAGCTGCCCATCCTGCCAGTCCTGCCTGGCCGCATCAATGCCATTGCCGCCTCGGCCGCCGCGGCGAGCGCCCCAACCGCTCCCACACCGCCGCCGGCCGCCACCGCCAGCTTCAGCGCCAGCGGCGACAGCGGCAGCGAGCGGGGGCAGAGCAGCGCCTCACCGGGCCCAGAGGAGGGCATTGGACAGGCGCAACGCTCGCGAGCCTCTGCTGCCGCCGCACCGCCGTCTGGCTCGGCAGCCAAGCCCTCGTATGCACCCAGCGGGCGCACCCAGCGGCTGCTGCGCCTGCTGGAGCTGAACGAACAGCTGGCGGCCAGCTCAGCGGCCGCAGCAGGCGCAGCAGGCGGCGCCGACGGCGGCGCCGCAAGCACCAACGGCGCACAGGGGCGGCGGGCGGCCGCAGCCGGCGGCGGCGCCGCTGCGGCACCGACTGCCATGGACTGGCAGTCGTCCGTCAAGCGTGTGCCCTCTGCCACGGCTGCACTGGACACGCTCGCGCTGCTGGCAGAAGCAGAGGCAGAGAGCGATGCTGGCAATGCTGAGCCGGCGCACTCTGCCCGCACGCACCTGGTGCCCGCTTTCTGAGCCGCCTGGCGCTGCTCAGCCCACCTGGCGCTGACCCAAGCCATTCGGCTCTGCCCCAAGCCGCCTCGGTGTGTCTGGCGCCACACCTACCTGTCTCGTTTCGGGGCCCACCAGGCCCCTCCAGGCCCCACTGCTAGATAGATTGGCAGCATTCGCAGGCCTCTGCGCGATGCGCCACGTACCCCTGTTTGCCCTGTTGATCGATGCGACACTGATGACGATACGAACGGCGGGGTGATGAGCCCCGGCCCCCAAAGGAACCCCTTCCCGCTTACACCGCTGTACTGCCTTACTGTCCTACGTTGCTGTGCCCTCCGTCTGCCTGATGTCCTCCCCGAGTTTTGCCTCGCCCCCTCACCCATTTGATTGGCAACCGCAAGCGTTGCCCCGACCACGCATTCTTTCGCTACTACTACCTCCCCTCCCTTCCTCCATGTGTGATGCTTTGCCCCTGTACCCTAGGAAGCACGCTTGCTCCGCACAAGCGGCTTTTCCGGCCGGGCCATGCCGCGCCCCAGCCCTCTCTCGGTTGCCTGCTTGCGCTCAAGCCTCGTCCACCGCCCCCTGGTGGGGCACGCGCCCCATAGTTACCCGTTCCAACGCTCTGCCGCCCATCCGCGGCCCTCTGCTGCCCCCACCCCTGTTGAACGACATTTGCCGATCAGATCTTTTCCATTTGTCCCCATGTTGTCGCTGACCATCCACCCTGTGTGCAGTCCCTTGTGCGCCATGTCCCGTCCGCTGTGCATCCCTCCATTGTGCATCCCATGCCGACCGCTGCCGATCTGACCCCGTTTACCTTTGACTTTGTGCCCCCGTGTCTGTTGCACTGCCAAACTTGTCTGCCAGCAAGTCTCCCCTCCCCCCCCTCCCAACCCCTTACCATCTTTTTTTCGCAAGCATGCTAGCCGCCCATCCATGCCACGGTGCCCCCAAAGCTTCGCTGTAACTGCTAGCAAATCGCACCAACACAGTGGTACCAGGGGTTAAATCATCACAACGGAGGGAGGAAGAAGGCGCCAGATCGGCAGCGGCCGGCATGGGATGCACAGCGGATGGATGGTGGTGATGGCCTGCGCCACAGCTGCATGATTCTGAAGTCCCAACAGTGCCTGTGTCGCTGTGCAAGTGTGTCCCTCAGATCATTGCACGCTTCAGCTG
>VFQQ010001831.1_pt1 | contig 27225 bp, 54 predicted proteins | sample 3512341 | NCBI WGS metagenome assembly VFQQ01 (sample SAMN10412373, study PRJNA504923) | tailings metagenome | isolation source: Relicate 2 Philex TSF1 revegetated site | place: Philippines: Tuba, Benguet | collected 2017-08-29
GCTGCTGCTGCTGCTGCTGCTGCTGCTGCTGCTGCTGCTGCTGCTGCTGCTGCTGTGGCGGATGTCGAGTGCTTTGCAGCCAGCCCATGTGGCAAGCCGCTGCGCCAGCCAGCAGTCGATGCTTGGAAGCGGCGCACACTAGCTTGAAAGTTCAGCATGCGCTGACTTGAGCTGCAAGCGTGCTGTCCTGCAGAAGGTGCCATGATCATTGATTGCCGCGCTGTGCCCCGCAGGGCGCTGTTTGCGGCCAGGGACGGCAGCTGGAGCCCCGCCACCCACCGCCACTGGCCAGCCACCTTCAAGGCCGCCACCCGCGCCCTGCTGCTGGCAGCCAACAGGGCCAGCGGCACTAGTGGTGCGCCCGCAAGCCAGGACCCGCGCACAGCACGCCGCCAACGCCGGTCAGGAGCTGCAGCAGCATTGAGCAGCGGCCAGCAGGCGGGGTGCTCGCTGGGCGCGCTGCCCGCTGAGCTGCTGCTGCGCATCATCAAGGCGGCCGCGGAGCCGCTGTCTGGCTGGATGTGAGGTCCGGCAGGGAAGATCTGTTATTGTGCAGCCTCCTGCTCCTTGGTCCTGTGCTGCGCTACCATCTCGCATAGCCTGGTCATTCCGTCGTCACTGCATCTTGCTGTGTAAGTCTGCTCACACCAGTCAACTGCCTGCACCTTCCAAGCAGACGTGAGGGAAAGCAATCATACAGCTACATGTTGTAGCACGCGCAAACCAGGGCAGGGTATGCATTGAGCCTTCACCCAGCCTGGGACGCTGAGCGCAGCGGCAGCGGCGGCGCAGCGGCTGCGACACAGGAGCATCACCGTCGGGCTGGCCTAGCCTGGCCCGCAGATCGCCGCTGGCAGTCCCTGCACGCGCCTGATCACCCAGCCGCCCTCCCTGCAGGCCAACACAGTGCCCCTGCAACCCTCTGCGCCCTGCTTCCTGTCGACAGGTCGCCCTCTGGCAGCCGGCAGCCCGAGCTCTCACGCGGAAGTCCGAGCGTTTAAATCATCAGTTCACAGGCCCGGCTGTTCGACTTGCCCGCCGCCGCCGCTCGCCGCTCGCCGCCGCCCGATGGTCGAGACACGCAGCCAGACGGCGCCTGAGCCGCTTGCCCTGTGAGTTGTAAAGCACGCTGAACCCGGCCATCAATCCATTCATTGTGCGTGAGATTGGGCTGGTTGGGAAGGTACAGTTTATGCGGTCATCTGCCCACCTATCTGCACCGCAGGTTTCGTGCGCTGCTGCGCGGCAATGCCTCGGCCGCCCGGCGCCTGCTGGCCGGCAGCAGCGCGGCGCAGCTAGCTTTGGTGGCCCCGCTGGGCAACCTGACGGTGCTGCATGCAGCCGTACTGGGCGCCTCGGCAGCGGCCCTGCCGCAGCTGGTGGCAGCATGCGCAGCAGCGGGTGTTCCCGTCGATGCACAGCTGGACATGGCAGGAGACGACTTTCTGATGATGCAGAGTTCCCCCATGGGGCAACAGCTGCGCAGCCTGGGCATCGAGACGCCTCAGCGGCTGCACAATGTAGAACACCAAGCGACCGCACTGTCCATGGCAATCTAGTGAGAAGCGGGGTGCTTGTGGTGTCGGCAGCCCTTCTCACTAACCCGCTTTGTGTGTTTGACGCAAAAATGGGAGAGGGTGGGTGGGCCAGCTCTTGGACTGTGGCGGCGCCCACACTTGCGCTTTTCCTCCAACTTGGGACTCCTTTACCCTTGCTTGCAGCAACGAGGACCTTGCAGCAATTGAGACGCTGCTGCAAGCGGGCGCCCAGCCGGCCGGCGGCCCGCTGGTGGCATCCGCAGTTCTTTACACTCTCGAAGGCTGGTGCCGTGTCAGCTGGGATCAGCTGCTGCCTCCGCTGCTGCAGCATGGGCTGGACCCTCTGCGGCTGGCTTGGCCGCAGCTGCAGCAGGGCGGCAGCAGCCTGTTGGTCAGCTGCTGGTTAGAAGATGCGTATCAGTACATGCTAGCCCACTTGGAGGCTCAGCGGGCAGCCGGCACGCTGCAGCTGGGCAGCAAGCAGCGCTGTGTTGAGCTGCTGCTAGGAGCCTGCCGCGGCAGCAGTCCACCGCCGCAGCTGGTGCAGCATGCTGTTGACGAGCTGCAGCAGGTGATTGGCGCCGGAGCAGCAGACGGCGAAGATGCAGCAGCGCTCAATCTAGTGTTGCTATCAGCTGCAGCTGATGGCAGCCCAGTCGTCCTGTCAGCCCTGCTGGCCAGCCAGCTGCCCTTGGACATTGCGGCTTCTCAGCCGGGCGGCGCCTCTTTGCTGGCGGCCGCAGCCATCAGCCCCCAGCCTGCTGCCTGCGTGCGGCTGCTGTTTGAGGCAGGGGCGGCACCAACTGCCACAGACCTCTACGCCGCCATTGACTGCCTCAAGCCTGGCGGCGTGGCAGCGCTGCTGGCCTGCGGCGTGCCGGCGGTCGACACCAGCCAGCCCGCTGCTGTCGCCCCCCATCCTGAGCGGCCTCAGCGCTACGATGGCTGGTCCTGCCCCATCCACCGAACGCTGCACGTGCTGGTCACTCAGTCAAGATACAGCAGTGAGACTGTGAGTGGGAACAGCGGCCCTCCCACGGCGTCCCATGTGCATTGCAACAGGGGCGGCTTGCTGCGCTTGTTGCACGGGTGCGCTTGCTGAGCCCGCCTTTGCCGTTCTGCCTGCAGGAGCGGTTGCGCAAGCTTGCACTGCAAACCTTGGAGGCGCTGCACGCTGCAGGATATCGGCCTACCATCTACTACAACACCAGCCTTCCCAACTTCACCTGGCCAGACAACTTTCGGGTGCTGCCACAGCTGGATCCGTTTGACCTTTACAGCCCGGATGCGTCTGCAGACCGGGGCCTGCCAGCGGCCCGCAGGTAGGGCACTTCCCGTCTGCTAAACTCTTTTTCACTTTCCACCTGCTCAATTGCTGTGCATTACATTAACGTTAACCTGCCTCGCAGTTGGCCGGTTATGACCTGCTTGACACGCTCGCTGCTTCCTCTGTGACCCATGGGCAGGTACAGCCACGGTGGCTACGTGGTAACCCTTCCACCCTGGTGAGCCGCGCTGGTGCTGCTGCTGGCCATGGTGGTCCTGCCAGGTGCCTTTTCAGCCAGCGCACAGCCACGTCATGGCAGCAAGTAGCTGTGAGTGCATCGCCATGCACACTAGTTGGTTTGGAAACGCATTATGCTCCTTCTAATGCTGTACATCCATCCCGTTGCTGTGCCGTGCCCCGCAGGGTGCTGTTTGCGGCCAGGGACGGCAGCTGGAGCCCGGACACCCACAGCCACTGGCCAGCAGCCTTCAAGGCCACCGCCCGCGCCCTGATGCTGGCTGCTCACAGGGGCAGCGGCATCCCACCCTTAAGCCAGGACCCGCGCACAGCCCGCCGCCAGCGGCGCCAGGCGGCAGCAGCAGCAAGCGGCGGCCAGCAGGCAGGGTGCACGCTGGGCGCTCTGCCCGCTGAGCTGCTGCTGCGCATCCTCAAGGCGGCCGCTGAACCGCTGTCTGCCTGGCTGTGAGGTCTGGCAGGGATGATCTATTTGTACAGCTGAGTGATGTTTGTTTGTCCCTTTGCTGCGCCATCCCCTGCACAGGATGTGTCCTGTCCTTCGTAGCTTTTGCATCCCTAGTTAACATGTGCTGCATGCCTGGCAGAGCTGAAGTAAGCATATTACAACACCAGCGCGATGGTGGCCGTTTCTGCTCATCACAAAACCCTGCGTTTGAAGCTTGGCCCAGGCTGCGGCTGCTGCCCGGCTTGGGCCCCTGTGCCGCGGCATGCCGCACGCTACCGCCCGATTTCGCGGCGGGTGATCCTGGCGCCTGCCGCTCTGCTCGAGCTCTCCCGCGGCACACGCCGATCGACGCTGATCTTGAAAAATCCGCTCGACTAGCCCCAGCGCCTAAACAGCACCGGCAACGGGCCGAGTCCCGACAGCCAGCAGGATCCGCGCCGCACGAGCTGTAGAGCGCAGCAGTCGCACCAGAGGGTGCGTGATCCGAGATCCAGGCGCGCGCCGCTTGCCGCCAGCGGCCCACTGCCGCCGCCGGTGCCGCCGCCGATTGCGCCGCTACGGCCACACAGCTTGCATCGGCCCCATACTGGCTGCCCAGGCATGCCTTGCTGCTTGCACTGTGTCCTGTTCAATGCTAGCCCGGTTGCCTACTCTTGCCACATCCGACTACGCCTGCATAAATGCCCTGCCTACATGCTGCCGCTGCCAACCGCCGTACCCCTGCAGCCATGGGCGACCCTGGGCAAGCGATGCGCGACCCGCACTTCTGGGTGCGGTTCACCGAGATGGTGTTTGCCATCATCGCCTTCAGCGTGATTGCAGAGGGCGCCGGCTACTCCAGGTGGGCTTGGTGGTGGCAAACGCTGCTGCAGACAGGCGCCTGGCATTTGCCTCGGTGTTGAGCTGCCCAATTTGACAAACATGCGCGCTTGAGTGTCCTGTGTCACGATAATTGCATGCGCATGCACATTTTGGACGTGCAAGCAGCATCAACCTGAACTCGGTTGCTTCACTACCGCGCAGGGTGAACTTTGCAATCTGGTGTGGTGAGCTGCGCTCTGGCTGGCCTTGCACTCTAGGGATCAGGCGTGGGACCTGCCTGTGCGGGCCTGCCTCTGCTGGTTCCTGGGGGGCAGATGCCTGCAGCACTGCTCCATCATAGCTGACATTGTGCCCCTTTTGAGCGGCAGCGGCACCGACCCCATCAGCCGCTGCCTGGCATTGTCCTATCATTCCAGCAGCATGCTGCTCGCCCTGGATGACCTGGCTGCAGGCGTGACCACAATGGTCTTCGCCCTCGTCTTCATGCTCTGCTACATCGGCGATGTGCCGCAAGCGCGCGGCACCATCCCGCTGGTCATTGATGCCATCTGGTGGGCTGCTGGTTTTCGCTGCCTGCTGCTCTCGCTGCCACCTCCTGCCTTTTGCAAAGTCACAGTCGCTGCTGCTGGCCTGCTGCCCTGACCTTAGCCCGATTGTGCAGCCGGCCAAGTGCCTTGCTGAGGCAAGCGGGCAGTGTGCCCTGCTCCAGGCGCCCTGACCCTCACGTGTGTATCTGCTCAACTGCCGCACCCTCGCAGGTGGGTCTTCTGGCTGTCCTGCGCGGGCGCCCTGTCAGCCGACCTCAACAACTATGGCCGGGCGCTGGATGGCTCCTCCAAGTCACGCATGCAGGCAGCTGTGGCCTTCAGCTGGCTCACCTGGTGGGTGCTTGTCCAGTATGGGGTCGCGAAATGGTTGCGGGTTGGGTCTTCAAAAGGCGCGCATGCAGGCGGTGGTGGCCTTCAGCTGGCTGACCTGGTGGGTGCCTTGGATCGAGTTACACTTGCAGCTGAGGGCTGCTGCGCTCGCTGCGCTGCTGGCTCCTACTGCAAGCAGCTCCAGCTGGCTGGCTGAGCTGGCAGGGGGCGGCCCTTTTGTGATTGGTCAGCAATGGCCATGTGCTGCAGATGCTAGTTTTGGCGGCTTCACTCCACTCGCCACTGCACCCCGTTTCCACATCCCTCCACAACAAACAGGTTCCTCTACTGGGCCGACATCTATTTCGATTACGAAGACGCGCGCGGCGGCGGGCGCACCATCACGCTGCCCGCGAGTGAGCGCTGCCGGGCCGCTTGCTGAGGCAAATTTCTCATGTTGCATTGCAGCGCGTGCTGGTCTTCCTCTTGGACTGCAAGCCATGCGCTGCAATACGGTCTAAGCTTCTTGACAGGCTATTTCTGTGCTGAGATGCCCGCCGTACGTGCCCGCCTCCCCTGCCGCAGCCGTGACGCAGCCCAACAGCGCCTACACCAGCAGTGGTGCATACAGCGGCGGCGGCGGCGGCGTGCAGATGAAGACTGCACAGCCTGGCACCGTCTCCATTTGACAGCGGTCCTGCAGGCTGGCTGCGCTCCACTGGCATGACGTCGCGGCGCCTGAGCATTTCGTTGACAGCTGCCACGTGGGCCTGGCATTCAACAGCTGCGGCTGGTGCAGGCAGGCCCAGGGTCTGCCTCGTGCAGGCCTTGGATGTTGCATGCAATGCATCCACGTGTGCGCTGGGCGCACTGAACCCAACATGACGATATGATATGCAGCCTCCGGCACTTGTGTTGATTCCCACCTTGGCACTGCCCACTGCCCGCCCGGTATGTTATCGTGCGGCACACTTCCCTGCACTGCCCACCACACAGCTAGGCTGGCGCTGGGCCAACAACCGTCTGTATCTTGTGTCCATTTTAACAATATTTCAACATACAATGTGCCGGTGTGTCCAAAGGTGCAGCATGCACCGTAAGCGCTGCTGGACGGTGCAGCCAGATTGGCGGGCGAGCTGGGCACCGGCGACCATGGCGGCGGCGCACAAACCCGGCCGCTGGCTGGCTCGAGATGCTTCGGGCCGCGATCATAATCCAAAGCAAGCGTGTGCGCCGCTGAAAACGTGTGTGCCATGGCGAGCGCTCTGCAGCCCGCCGATTTTTGGCTCCCAATTGCCGATAGGGATTGTGCAGTGGTTCTGCAGCTTCCAAGAGTAGTGGTGGAGCAGCAGGAGCGAGATGCCGAGCAGCCCACTAAGCGGCGCCGAGGACGCGGCAGGGGCGGCGGCGGCAGCAAGCAGCCTCACGCGCAGCAGCCCGCCGAGCAGCGAGAGGAGGACTCAGAGGTGACGTTGCAGGTCTCGTCGCACCTGCTGAAGAGTGCCAGTGAAAAGTTCCAGTGAGCACATGGGGGTGGTCGCAGCTGGCATTGGCAATTTGCCGCAGGCTGCTCTTACTTCCCTGATGGCGGCGTTTTGAACATCCCATGCTATCCCAGAGCTTGGTAATTATCAGGAGAACCTCTAATCACACACTGCAGGGCGGCCATGGAGCGGTGGGCGGAGCCAGGCGCTGCCAAGCAGCTGGTGTTTCAGTGCCGGGACGGCGAGGAGGTGGGAAGCTACCGGCACTTGCTGGCGTACGTGCACAGCCATGGCCGGGAACTGCCGCAGGGTGAGTGCTCGCAAGCCAGATCGGGCCAAAGGGTTGCAGCTGCGGGGTAATGGCTGTGTGACGTTGCCCATGGCCAGGCTCTGGTGCTTGCATGCTCGTGCAACCTCTGCCACCATGCGCCTGCCACCCGCTTGAAATCCAAGACCATGCCCCGCCCTGCGCCCATCCCGCTCAAGGGGCAGACACCCTGCTCGGCCTGCTGCTGCTGGCGAGGGAGCATGCGGTCGAGCCTGCCATCGCAGCCTGCCTGCAGCAGTTAGTCATGCAGGTGCATGGGGCTGAGTGTGATTTGTGGATGTGGTGGTCCGCTCTGGCATGCAAGTATAGCAGTGCCTAATGGTGCTCGTCCGCTCTTCACTTACCGCCACCACGGTCCGCCGACTGCATCATGAGTGCAGGCACACCTGCTGCCTCCTTCGGTCTGCCTCACACTGATCACAGAACCAGAAACCGGCTGCTCAGCACACAGCAGCGTGCAGGTGGCAGCTGACCAGCTCGCCACGCTGTGCTGCAACCGCCTGGGCGCATTGCTGGCCGAAGCGCCGGCGCTCCGTCCCTCGCACGCTCAGCTGCATGCGGCAGTGCTGAGCTACCTAGGCCCGCTGCACTGCATGCTGCGGGACGATGCGAGGCGGCAGCTGTTTGCCAGGCTGCCCTTCTGGATGCTGCGGGTGAGATGGGTGGGTGGTTGCAGCGGCAGACCGCTACCAAGCGCCTGCTCTGCGCTTCGCTGAGTGCAGCCGACAGCCCAGTGGATGAGCAGGCATTGCTGGGCCTCAGGTGGCCCAAAAGGCTTGGTTCCTGCCACCTGTTCAGCTCACATGGGCCTCCATGTGCTCCTCTGCCTGCTGCTGCAGGACAGCATTCTGGGAGGGCCAGCTGTAGCCGCAGACACGGAGGCGACAGGTGCGCGGGACACAGCTGCTGACTTGCCTGCCCTTGCTGATTCGTGGTCTGCTACGCTGCTGCTGCAGCCGCTCCAACAGGCTTGCTGTTGCCGCTGCATGCGCCCGCTCTGTCTGCACCCATGGATCGCTGCCTCCCCTCAGCCTTCCCTTCCCACCCGTGCAGTCCTTGCCGCGGCTGCTTACTGGGCAGAGTTTAACATGCCCTGCGACGAGTATGATGCGACAGACAGCGTGGACGACGTGCAGCGGCAGGCGGCGGAGCTGTGCAGCCGCATTCGGTTCCCGCTAATCCCTGCCCACATCCTGCTCAACTACCACAGCTTCTACCGCCTGCTGCAATGGTTTGATCGAGATAAGAAGCTCATCATGCGAGTGGTGAGCTGGAGGCATTTTTCAGCCTGAGCTGGGTGCGTCTGCTGCGACAGAATGCACATTCCGCTTCCCCTGACTGTGTGTCGCGTTCTTTGTGCGTGCCTCAAAAAAGGGTGGCCCGGAACGCGGGGCTGGAAGGCCAGTTTGCCTGCTTGTCTTGGGCCGGCTGGCTCAGCCCCTGTGTGCAGCAAGCCCAGACGCTCAGCCACTGCGTGCTCACCCATCTGCAGCACTGCCGGCATCATGCAGCGTGGCTTTCATGGGAAACGCCCGCCTTGCATGCCCCTTGCACTGCGCAGATTGCCTCGGCAAGCGACCTGACAATGCAGCTGGCGATGCAGCAGGCGGCGGCAGAGATTCAGCTGATGGAGGATGATTCAGAGGATGAAGATTTGGTGGATGATGAGGACGTGCCGGATCTGGATGAGGGCTGCGAGGGCAAGGGCGCCGCGCTGCGCACGCTGCGCAAGATGCAGTACTGGTGGCAGCTGCGCGAGCCGCTGCTGCCGCCGGGTCCCGGTCCAGCAGACTTTGAGTTTGAGGCGAGTTTCTGGAAGGAACTGGAACATATTTAGAGGGGCCCTGCTGAAGAAGCAGCCTTTTTACCGGCCGAAATGCGTGGCAGCGCCTGGGTGTGTTGTAGTGCCACCGTGTGCAGCCCTTGCGCCCTGGCCAGCCTCGGTTGTCGCCTGCCGCTGCGGCATCCACAAGTCGTTGGCACAATGTTGTGTCCCTAACCCACTCTGCTGTGCAGCTTGACAAGCCGCTGAATGGTGGGATCAGGACAAGTTCGGACGCTCGCTACTGGTGGGTCGGCCATCAGTTTGCGCCAACAGCAGGGCGCGGCGTCCGCATGCCGTGCATTCGGGACGCGTCTGGGCAGGCGATCAGCTGGGAGGGCCTGTGGGGCCAGCAGTCGCAGTTTCTGGACAACAGCGGCAGGGCGCACGTGCGGGTGCTGATGAATGCGGCGATGGGTTGAACTGCGGTCGCTGCCATGTACATGCCTGTAAAGTATCTGCAGCTGCTGTCCATCTTGCGTGCTGCCACATCGCCGCCCATTCCTGGCTGCTGCCGCTGTCTGTGATATGCAAAGCAGCTTTTACCCTCACTCACGTGGGCGGCGGGAGACCTGTGAAGCTGTAGCCCTGAGCTGCAAGGCGCAACAGTCAGTACACAAATGTCGTAAGCTGCCTGACCCAGCCTTACAGTAATGACTGCCGTCAGATTTTCACTTGGGAACCGGCGGCTGTCATGACCGGAGGGCTGCCCCAAATGCGCTTGCTGCCGCCGCCGCTGTGCACGCTCGAGCTGGCGGCACAGCAGGCTGGTGTCAAGGGCGCCCGCAGCCGCTCTATGACAGCTTCAAACTGTTGCGAGAAGCTTCAGCAATCATAAAATGCAGGCGGCGACGCCTGAATTGCGGTCATGGCCCACGCGCTGCAGCCCGCGGACCTGTGGCTGCCCTTTGAGGGAGTCCGGGACTGTGTGGTGCTGCTGCAGCTTCCCAGAGCGGCGGTAGAGCGTGCAGGGGAGGATCGCGGCGGCGAGGAGCCGGATGCCAAGCGGGCCAGGGGCGCCGCTCCCGCCGCCGCCGCTGCTGCCGACGAGGAGCAGCAGCAGGAGCAGCAGCAGCAGGAGCAGCAGCCCGGCCAGCCAGGCGATGAAATCCAAACAGTTGCTCTGGATGCCTCGGCGGAGCTGCTGAGGAGCGCAAGCGAGAAGTTCAAGTGAGCGCTCAGCACCAGCTACCTTGCACTTTGCGCTGTTGCGTTGTAGCGCTTCCGGAAAGAAGGTTCCACCCGATTGCCTGTCTTGCTGGCTTTTGCTGCTGGATCCTCCCCAGCGTGTGTGGCTGGCATGACAGGCGATTGCTGATCCCCATCGGCCCGCGCAGGGCCGCCATGCAGTGGACAGAGCCGGGCGCCGCCAAGCAGCTGGTGTTCCAGTGCCGAGGGGAGGAGGAGGTGGAGAGCTATCGGCACCTGCTGGCTTATGTGCACAGCTTTGGCAAGGAGCTGCCACAGGATGAGCGCTAGTGTTAGGGTCAATTGGCGGCTCAGAAGCTGGATGCCATCAAGAAACGAGCAGTCGACCGCACAAGCTGCGCCAGCCTGGCAGCCGGGTGTGCACGGCCAGCATTTATTTCAACCACCCTTTAAGCCGCAGGAGCCCTGTGAGATACCCATGCTGTCTCCTGCTGCAGGCACAGAGGCGCTGCTGAGCCTGTTGCTGCTGGCGCGGGAGCATGCGGTTGAACCGGCGGTTGCGGCATGCCTGCAGCTGTTGCTGCGCCAGGTGCGCTGGGTGGAACGCCGTTGCAGTCGCTTCTCACAACACATTCTTTGCATGGCCATGAAGCAGTGCCTTTGCTGTTCACATGTTGCTAGTGTTTGCTCCACCATTTGCACGCAGGCCTCGCAGCTGCCGGCCATTGTCTGCCTCACGTTTCTGAACGCAATGGAGACCGGCTGCTCGGCTCATGACAGCGTGCAAGTGGCAGCACGCCAGCTGGCCAGTGCCTGCTACTATCGCGTGTTCACAACTTTGCGGGAGCCAGCAACAATAGCCGACAAGGACGTGCAAGCTGCACTGCTGCGCTACCTAGGGCCGCTGCATGAAATGCTGGATGACAGCCAGCGGCGGCAACTGTTTATGTGCCTGCCATTCAACACAATGCGGGTGAGTGTGCTGGGCGGATAAAGTGCATGCACAGCAGCCTCATAGCAAGCTTGGGAAGCACACGCGACTGCACTGCACTGTGGTGGCAGGCGGGCGGGCGTTGACTTGAATGTTCATGCTCAACTGCTTTACTGCAGGATGTCATTTTGGGGGATTCTAATGTGGTTGCAGACACAGAGGCCACGGGTGAGTGGAGTGTTCCGAGCGCTCAGCACTGCTTTATCATGAGCGGCAGCAACATAGGCACCCTGGTTTGCAAGGATCGCCCGCAGCATGCACCAGCTGTGATTGAAAAATCCTTCAGTTTAATATCAATCAGTTTTGCAACCGCGCACTGTGTGCAGTGCTTGCGGCAGCTGCTGTATGGGCTGACCGCCACCTAGACGGCCAAGACCAGGGCCGCAGTTTCGCTACAGACCTTTGCAGCCGCATTCGCTTCCCTAGCATTTCCCCACACGTGCTGCTCGCCCAACATTCGTCCAAGCTTGTGAGCTTTTTCGATCCAAAACGCATTCTGGTCTCGCAAGCGGTAAGATACTGCAGCGGAAGTGGCGGTCGAGACAGTTTAGCAGCAAGCCGTGGTTGCAACCTTGGCATGCAGCTTGCTCATGCAGGGATGGGTGCCGCTTTAAGCCCTGTGCCGCATATGTACAACTCGCCGGCACCTTGGCATTTCATCGTTATCTGTGCTGCGCCTTGACTAGTGCAGATTGTGGCAGCGGCCGACCCTGCAGCAGCAGCTGGCTGGAGGAAGTTTGTGGCTAAGATGGCGGCGGATGATGGAGAGGGAGGCGGCGCGGCTGCCACAGCTGCGGGTGCGGCTTACCGCATTCTCAGGCGCTGGTGGACGGACCGCACGCCGCCGCTGCAGGCGCTGCCCGCTCCCACAAGCTTTGAGTTTCAGGCAAGCCAGGTTGGCTGGTGGTGCCTCAGGCTCTGTGGCAAACGTTACTGCTCGGTATCCCTGATGGTGCCCTGCTGCCCCTGATAGTCGGGATCTGGGATGCCTTTTCAGCTCTAGAACTCAAACCACGATAGGCTGCTCAGCGGCAAACTCCAGCCCTCGGGCCCGCATACGCCACGTTTCATACAGGTGCTTCCCCCGAGGAACGTCGATGATGTCACAGAAGACCGCTGCTCTTCAACCGATGTGCACTACTGGGGAGGCTACTTTTGGCACGCGCGCATACAACGCGATGACGAGCACTGGACGTCGATCGTCGTCTTTCCAACTGTGGGCATTAATCCAGCGAACACGCCTGACCAGGGCAAGCATCCAGAGACCCTGCACCGCTTTTGGGTAAGTCGGCTTGTTTTGAGCGGCTGAATAGTTTTTGGCAAGAGTGGCTAGAACTGAGAGTTACCGTGGCAGCCCTGCCGCCCTTGATGCATGTGGCCAGCGCTTGGCGATGCATGCAGCAGCCATGTGGCGCGCAGCTGGCAGCCAGCAGGCAGGGTAAGTTGTAAGGCCTTACGCACAAGTGTTCTTTCAAGCTGCATGCATAAACGGCCATTGCTTCCCTTTTGCGTGCCTGCAGGTGATTATCCAGATCAGCACGCTGGACGGGACCAGCCAGTGGGTTGAGCAGTTCGAAGCGCCTGTGTGCGTGGACATGGCCGCATCGGCCGGGCTTGGAATCGATATATTGTGGGCAACATGGACGCAGGACGGTGGCGCACGCGTGGTGGACGAAGTTTGCGCGTGGAAGGAGGTGTGGGATCCGTCCTGCAAACTTGTGCCCAGCGACGGCAAGGCGCGGTTGCGGGTGCAGGTCAGCATGGCCACCCCTGCTGAGATCATGGCAGCATGATGCAGGGCGGCTTGCCTTGCTGACGTTACTGTGCCAAAGCCCGGCCGATGCTGTAGCCACGCTGGCGTCTCGTATTTGATTGTTCCATGTCAACGCACAAGCAGCAGGCGGTGGACCGGCAGGGAGGCAGCCCAGAGGCCGCACACCAACAGAGCAGCAGCGCAGCCGGTGGCTGCTGCAAATACATTCCAGCAGGCGCCCTGATTGTGGCCATGCCATTAGTTATGCAGGCAGACACCCCCACTTGGTTGGGTCCCTGTGCCCAAATGCCGCTGTGCGAGTCCCTTTGCACTGCTGAGCTGCATTGAACAGGTGCGGGGGCTGACATGTTGTGCAATGCGGCGTTGTGTAATAGGTTGGTGGGGCTGCGAGCCATTGCGTGGGTGGATGGTGGGTGGATTCGTTCACAACACAAAATTGGGGGGTGGGAAAAGCTTGGTGGGGCGCGCGAATGGCAAAACAGCCTGCCTGGGATAGATAAGGGGAGTGCGGCACAGCCCGTGCCTGGGTGCGGGTGGAAAAATGGGGCGGTCCAAGTTGGGTGGCGGCATCACTGCCGTGGAAAAGGCGCAGGCCGCGTGAAAACAGGACGGGGGTGGGGTTAGCGGCGACAGCAGTGGGGTGCAATCCTACATGCGATGTAATCAATCAAGAAAGGATGACAGGGCGCCCCAGTGGCTAGTGTACAGTTGGGAGGAGGGCAAGAACACGACGGCAAGGTGGGACGAGGTGTCAAGGGTGCCAGGGGATTCTCGCCCCTGGCGAATGGAAAGCGGATGGTCAACGGATGAAGACGGAGGGGCCAGATCACAGCCCTGGTGTGCTGTAGCTCGGGTGCAGCAGGAGCAGGTGCCTCACAGCGGCGTGCTGCAAGTGCAGCCACAGGTTGCTGCCACTGTGCAGCTTCACTCCAGCGTGCTGTGCTGCGGGTGCTGCAGCAGCTTGGCAGCACCTGCGCAGCCTCACTGCAGCGCGCTGAGAGAGTGCAGCCGCAGCTTCACTCCAGCTTGCTGTGGTGCGGGTGCAGCCGCTGTTTGCTGCCATTCCCACAGCTTCACTCCAGCGCGCTGTGGTGCGGGTGCAGCAGCAGCACGGGGCGCTTGGAGTGGGTGACGCAGTAGTCGCTCACGCTGCCCAGGAACATTTTTTCCAGCACAGAGCGGTCGTGCGCCGCCAGCTGCAGGGCACAGATGAGGAAAGAGCAGAGTTTGAGACACATTGAGCGTGCATGTGCAGCACAAGGATGACAGCACAGCACCTCACAGCATGCGGCTACAGCTAGCACAACAGGATGCAAGCACCACAGGATGCAAGCAACACCACTCACCACGAGCGGCTCGACACCCAGCTTCTGCCACACCCAATGCCAGGTACACGCAAACAGCAGATACAGCACAGCATGACCCAAGCGCAGCAGCTGCAGACTAGGTAAGCTTACCACCAGCGGCTCGGCACCCAGCTCATCCGCCTTTTTGCACACCGCCTTGCCAATGTGCTTGTGCCTGCATCAAGGGGCATATGGCGCACAGCTCAGGGCAGGGCGGACACTTGCCAATGTGGTTGCACCTGTGGCATTCTGGCCCAGCCTGCACTACTTTTGGGGCCGACAGCCTCCAGCCAGCAGCACCGCTTATGCCCCTACTGTGCAACCCACAGCAAGCCTGCACCCGCCTCACCGGCTCTCCTTCACCAGGTGCAGCCAGCAGCAGTCCTCCAGCCCCTCCGCCTTGGCGTGCTCCAGGAAGTTGTCCACAAAGAAAGACTTGGCCTGCTGCCACTGCAGCGACAGAAATGCGTGAAATGATAGTGTGTCAAAAGCAGTCTCAGTGCACAGCTGCTTGACCAGCGGCAGGAAGACAGCCAAGCAACACACCCTGTAAACACCACAGTCGAAGCAGCAAACGCGGCACCCGTGTTGGTCTACGCTGCCGGAAGCAGGCAATAGATCACGCGCAGCTGCCCATGCTGCAACCAGGGCAGGCTGACAAGAGCGCGTTGCGTCTTCGAGCTGCCTTCAAAAATTGCACAGCAGATTAAATCTGCAACACAAAGGCCCAGCATGCAAAGCTGCGGCTCACCAGGGCGCGCTCCATCTCTGGGTCGGGGGTGGAGCAGTAATAGATGGAGCCACTTGCCGGGGAGGTGAACACGTCTGGCACCACCTGCACCCGCAAATGACCGTTCAGCGATGTGTACACGAGTGCTGGGCTGTTCCTCAACAAGGGCAGAGCACACGGAAAGCGTACTGCGGGCAGCATGCCAGCAGGACTTTGCATGAGTCAGCTGGGAGCGTAGCAGCAGAAGGGTGCACCAGCAGACAGGCAGCCCAACAATGCAGCAGCAGCAGCAGCAGCAGCAGCAGCAGCAGCAGCAGCGGCAGCAGCAGCAGCAGCGAAGCACGAGCGCAACAGCCTCACGTGCAGCAGGTGCAGCTCATCGCCCGGCTTGACCAGATTCTTGATAACCTGCTTGCCGTAAGGAAGGCAAACTGAATATAGGGCAGGCAACCAGGAACGCAGCAGCCAGCGTACGCAGAACGGCAATTGAAAGCACGGCAGGCACATCAGGCGGCAACTGCACCCATGGTGGCTGGCGCTGGTTACAAGGCCCCTACTGGCAGGTGCACTGTGCCGCACGCACCCAGGTGAAGGCATCGATTGAGTCCTGCAGGAGAGAGGCAAGGCAGTCGCTTGAGCAAGGGCTGGGATTGGCAGCAAGCTCGTAGGCGGCGCGAGCGGCAGGGCGGCGGCGCACCTCCGAGGCGTCAACAGCAACTACGATCCGGCGCGCCGTCGACGCCTGCTGCTTCTCTGCGGTTGCGGATCCGCCCCGCTCAGCCTCTGCGGCGGCCTGCACGCGTTGGGCCCTTTGTCGGTGCGCCGGGGTTGCCGCTGGGCCTGCTGCGCGCTGCAAGCTGCTTGCGGGCCGCGCCTGAAGCTGCTGCCGCGACGGCCAGGCCTGCAGCTGCGCACCAGCTGGGTGCGAGCGCACCGCCGAGGCGGGCGCAACGGGTCGCGAGACGTCCATGGTGGCTTGCATCGATGTCGATGTCGCGGGGAGAACGGCGCGACGGCAGCCGACGCCTCGGATCACCCGCCGCCTCGGCCGCCACGACGCGCCTGCGCTGCGGCGATTGCCGTGGATGCTAGGCGCTGGCGCCCTGATTGCAACAGCGCAGCACCCTGGAATGCGCCAGGTAGGTGTAGCACTGGATCGAGAGCTTCCTGGGTTCAGAGGGCCTGCGCATTTGCGCCGCACGGCAGCTGGCGGGCGTCAGCGGGCGGCGGCCACGCTGCAGCCAAACCCACGGCCTGCTGCCGGCTCCCTGTTGCTCAGCGCCTTCTGCAACCACCCTAGAGGCCAGGCAGCGTCAGTCCAAGGCGACTGTATCTGGGAGGAGCACGGCCTTCTGCCGGGCCTCTGCCTTTCGCAGCTATGGACAAGGAGGCTCTCAGAGGCCCAGAGATCTGGATTAGACTGTTTCAGGTGCAGCCGGAGGAGCCCTGCCACGCCACTGGGGCAGGCTTCACTGCCAACGCTGACGCTGCTGCTGCTGCTGCTCTTGACCTTTGGCATCCATACAGGGCAGCTGGAACCTTGCTTTCATCTCTCAATTCTCACCCACCCCCGCAGTTCATTCTGGCCATCATTTCCTTTGCCCCCGTGGCAGCAGGCGCGCCGTGGACATCTCCAGCCTTGTGCAATCGTCTTGCCTGCCGCCGCAGCAGCTGGCGCTTCCCCTCTGCAGCCTACCTGCTCGCCCTCAAGAGTGCGCCGTGCCGTGCCGCAGGCGTGCCGGAACCGCCGTACAGCTACAGCGTGTGGTGTGGAGTGACGACCATGGTGCTGTGCGCTTTCTGCATTGTCTGCTACCTGCGCAGCATCGGCTGGGTGAGGTTCTCAAACTTCTCTGCACGCCAGCGACCATGCACCTTTGCTGTGAAGAGTGCCGGCTGAACATCTAGCTGGCAGGGCACATCACCTCCCCCTGCAGCGGCAGCGGCTAGCATTACAGCACGTTCAGTGCCGCGCCAGCTGCTGGCTGCCAACAGCTGCCAACACCCTCGCTTTCAGGCTTCTTTGCTGCCGCAGGTGCACGGCATCTGGCCCTTCATTGTGGACACAGTCTGGTGGGGCCTGAGATCCAGGTGTTGCCTGGTCTGCTGGAGTCTCCAAAGCCAGCTGCCGCATGTGTCAACTGGTGGCCATTGTTTGCACTGGCCCACTCCTACCGCATGCACTGGCCCAGCCGCCCGTCTCCTCAGCGGCACAGCCAAAGTCGTGCCCAAGTCCCGCGCCACCGTCCCATTCCTGCAGGTGGGTCTTCTGGCTGGCCCTGGCCGCCGCCCTGTCTGCAGTACTGGACGGATTTGACGATGCACACCCGCACGGCGGGGTGCCGCGGCCGCGAGTTGCAACCGCTTGCGCCTTCAGCTGGCTCAACTGGTGAGTGCTTGTGTAGGATGTCGATCGATGGCTCGGTCATCGTCGGATTTGTTTCCAGCTGTCTCGACTGGTGCGCATTGCTGGCAATTGCAGCAAGTCCCTGCATGCTGTCCAATGTGTGTCATGCGTCCCTAAGTGGCAGCAGCCGCCCTGCTCACCGCCATGCAGGGGGCTCTTCACCGCTGCTGTGGTGCTGGACGGCATCGACCACTTTGGCTCCCGAGGTGTGACGGTCACCCTGCCCAACCCCGTGGTGGCCCGCATGGCAGATGGGCGGGTGGTTCAGGCATCCACACTGGGAATGGGGTTGCGGCTTGAGGGCATGGTGGCGCCTGCGGCTGCCGATGAGGTGGTGACAGTGCGACTGGACGGCAAAAGTGTGACTCAGGACTACTTGTGATGTTGCTGGGGCAGCTGTGCATGCCGGGCTGCGCATAAACCCTGCTGCAAGCCTTGTAATGCAGTGCTGTCTGCTTGAACTATAGAATCACAGTCATGAGCCTGCAGGTGCTGCACTGGCCTGCCGGAACGGAGGGGCACACATGCCCAGCGGCGGTCCCGCTTGGTGGCCCCGGTGACAAGGGCTGGCATGTCATTCTGCAAGAACAGAGGCTGCAGCGAGCGCCCAGCTGCTTCCCTGCCCACAACGGAGCACAGGTGCACAAGATGCACCCAAAGATGCACGTGCATGCGCTGCGCCGCTGGGCCCGCCGCTTCGCCGGCACATGCCGTCGCACCCAAGGCAGGGCGCCCTCCCCGGCCGCCTCACCATTGTTCAACCGCTGCGGCACTGCAGGTTCATTCACTGGGCACCGCAGCAGCGTGTGACCAGGCCCCAACCCAGTATGCAGGCCGCTCTCTGCCAGACCGCGGCGCCTGCGCAGGCGCCGCGCCAGCAGCGCAACGGCGCGGCTGCCCGGGTGCAGGCCCGGGCGGGTCTGGCCTTCAGGGCCTCCCAGGTGCGCCGCTCGAACCGGGTCGCAGGGACGGCCAACGCGGCGCCCTGGGCGCCTCTGCAGCCCTCACGCCCGCCCCATCGGACCCCGATGTGCAGGTTGTGGGCACAGCAGTGGCGCAGCGCCGCCATGCCCGGGCTGCCGCCTCTGGCCGCCAGCAGCTGGCAGGTGCGATAGGCCGGCACGCCTCCAGCGCCTTGTCATGCGCTTTTGTGGTCCGATGCCGGCGCGGCGGGCCGCCCAGGCTCGGGTTGCGTGGGGCCGCCGCCGCCGCCTGCGACTCGCCGCCGCCGCCCGATCCTGCCCGCCCGGCCGCCTCTCCTGCTCCTGCAGTGGCCGCTGTGGCTGCCGACGGCAAGCCCACCATCCTGGTGGCCGAGAAGCTGGGCAAGGGCGGTGTGGACATGCTCAAGGAGGTCGGCACTGTGGACTGCAGGTGCACCAACCGCCCGGCGGTATGGGACGGGCGGCGGTATGGGACGCGCTGCTGCGGTTCCATGTATGCGATGCATGCATGCATGTGGACGCCATGCGTTGCGGTTGCCACGTCCTGAGTGTGTTGAGTGTCCGTAGCGATTCTTGGGGCCAGTGCAATAGCCGTCCCAATGCCGATCCCTGCCGATTCTGTGCCACGCCGCCATGTGCCACCTGCTTCATGTGGGTCATGTGCCACGCACACACACAGCTGGTTGCGCCCCTTCATGCCGCACATCCGCCGCCCCAGCTGCATGCTAAACATTGGGTTGTATCACTTCGTTTCTGCAGCTACGAGATGAGCAAGGACGAGCTGCTGGCCAAGATCTCGCTGGTGGACGCCATCGTCATCCGCTCCGCCACCAAGGCAAGCCAGTTTGATAGAATTTTTGGTTGGTTTGATCTAACCCCAGTGCCAACGCGGCAAGGCCGAGCAGCGCACCTTGCTCCAGTGTGCTGGGCGTTGCAAGCACCAGCAGCATTGCCGCTTGGGGGGCACGCCTGCGGCCCGTGGTTGCTTTCCCAACGCCCAACCAACTCCTGCTCGTGTTAATTGTACTGCGCAGATCACCCGCGAGGTGTTCGAGGCCAGCAAGGGCCGGCTGAAGGTGGTGGGCCGTGCCGGCGTGGGCATTGACAACGTCGACCTCGCCGCCGCCTCCGAGAACGGCTGCCTGGTGGTCAACGGTGAGCCGAATTCTAGGGGTTTAGAAAGGCGTGTGTGTGGGCATTGACCTGGCGGCCGCCTCTGAGAACGGCTGCCTGGTGGTCAACGGTAAGCCGCATGCTGCACACAGACAAGCCGGGCTGCTTGCTTCCGAGTGTATGGGTGTCTGAGACAGGTGTCGGCTTCAGAAGCGCGGTGTGAGCAGGGAGGGATGCACCAGGTCTGCTGCTGTGTGCTCCCACCTGTGTGCCTGCCCTGACGGCTGTCCCTGCGCCTCCAACTCAAACTCCCTGCAGCCCCCACCGCCAACACCGTGGCCGCCGCCGAGCACGGCATTGCGCTGCTGTGCGCGCTGGCGCGTAACGTGGCCCAGGCCGACTCCGCGATGAAGCAGGGCCGGGTGCGCTCATGTGGATAAAGCAAAGGGAGCATATAGAGCACGCGCGCGAGAGAGAGCAGCCTGTGCTGTCGGTAGCAGTTGCTTTTGGGTTGTGGGCAGCAGCAGTGCTGGACATGTTGGACGCTGCTGCATGGTTCTGCCACAGGGAGCGCAGCACAGGACTGCCATGCGGCCCTGCCTCACACGCCCTCCGCTGCCCGCCCCGCCCTTCATTTCTGCCCGCAGTGGGAGCGCAGCAAGTGGGTGGGCGTGAGCATGGTGGGCAAGACCCTGGCCATCATGGGCTTTGGCAAGGTTGGCTCCGAGGTGGCCCGCCGCGCCAAGGGTGAGCTCAATTGAAATGGAGCAGCCATGCATGCCGCTTATTCATGTTGGTTGGTTGGCAAGGCCGGCGTGTAGGTGGCCTGTCGCGCCAAGGGTGAGCGCCGGCTGGTTGCTTTTTGCTGCCGCGGCTTTGGTGATGGTGAAGAAGGTTGAGAGCCCAACCTGCCCGCCACGCCTCTCTCTGCTCCACCACCCTGCACCTCGGCTGACCCCTGCACTCCTCAACCCACTGTTTTTGCAGGCCTGGGCATGACTGTGCTGGCCTACGACCCCTATGCTTCCGCCGAGAAGGCGGCCGCCCTGGGCGTGCAGATTGTGTCCTGGGAGGAGGCCTTGGAGCGGGTAAGAGAGGGCGACTGTGAATGCGTCTGCACGTGTTAGCCTGGGCTGCGGATGTAAGCCCAGACTGTGCAGTATGGGTCAGGTCTGGGCGCGCAGGCCGCTGCTGCAGTCTGCCATGCAGCCCCATGCTTCTCGCTGCTGGCTCTCATCCCTGCCCCTTCTCTCACCCCTCCACAGGGCGACTTCTTCTCCCTGCACATGCCGCTGACCCCCAACACCAAGGGCATGTTCAATGACGAGGCCTTCGGCCGGGTGGGTGGCTGCTACCTGTCGGTTTTTTGTGTGCTGCCAATCGCTGCTTTGCATTCTGTCCGGCACGTTTCCAATGTGTCAAAAGCTGCTCCCATCAAAGCGCGATGATGACCACCCACAAACTTCAATTGCTGTTCAATCCGACCCAACCGTGGCGGAGACCTTGTGACTCTTCTCCAACTGAGCGCTGCTGTTTGGCCTGCACACACTTTTGCGATATACTTAAGCAGCACTGCACATGGCACTCATCTGGCCGGCAAATCAAATGCCGCACATCATGGCCCGTGGCATCGCCTTGTTTGCCTTGTTTCCTGGCCACCTGGCTGATCCGCGTCTCCCGCCCCTCCAAATGCACTGCAGATGAAGAAGGGCGCCCGCATCGTGAACGTGGCCCGCGGCGGCGTGATTGACGACGATGCGCTCGTGCGCGCGCTGGATGCCGGCATTGTGGCCGGCGCCGCGCTGGATGTGTTTGAGATCGAGCCCCCCGCAGCTGGTGAGCTTGGTCGTTTTCGCTTGCTGGTGTACTGTGCAGTATGTGTGGGCCGTCTCGGCATGATTTCCACGCCCCTCCCGGGCGCTGTACCCGTTCCTACCTCTCACCTAACTTGCATCATTCGCGCCGCTGTTCACTCCTGCAGACAACCCGCTGGTGGGCCGCCCCGACGTGATTTGCACGCCCCACCTGGGTGCCTCCACCCGGGAGGCCCAGGAGGAGGTGGCTTATGAGATTGCCGAGGCCGTGATCTCCGCCCTCAAGGTGTGCTTGTTCAATGCACGGTAGCTGTGCCGTGCGCAGGCGCTTTGTGACGGACCTATTGCGGCCCATTTGTTGCTGCGCCCGCCACCTTTCCTCAACCAGTTTGTCCTCAACCGCCTCCGCAGGGCGAGCTGACCCCCAGCTGCGTGAACGCGCCCATGGTGGCCCCCGAGGTGCTGCGCGAGCTGCAGCCGTACGTGGGCCTGGCCGACGGGCTGGGCCGTGCCGCGGTGCAGCTGGTGGAGGACAGCGGCTTCTCCGATGTCTTCATCACCTACCACAGGTGGGTGAAAATAAATGGCTTTGAAAGGTGGTTTGAGTGGTGGGTGTGGGGCAGCGGTGGAGGACAGCGGCTTCTCGACTGCACATCACCTACCACAGGGTGATAATGCTGGAAACTGATGGCCTGCATTGCAAGGGTTTGTGGGACAGCTGGTTGAGCTTAGCGGCCCTCGCTGGTGTGGACCACATCAGCGGCGTGGCGATGGTACACAGCTTGCAATGACGAGTGCCGCATCACTCTATGTGATGCAACATCACGTGTACGCAAAGGTTCGCACCCTGCTGCGTTGCTCTGGCGCAGCCCACGCGGCGACGACCTGGACACGCGGCTGCTGCGCGCCATGGTGGTGAAGGGCATGCTGGAGCAGATCACCACCAGCACGGTGCGCTGCCTGCGCTGTGCTTGCTGTGCTGTGCTGCGCTGGGCATGCTGTGGTGCGCTTGCCTGCTGTGCATGCTGCAGACTGCCCCCTGTATGTGTGATGCCTGCTGCACTGGCCTGCAGCAGGCATGCTGCCTGGGTGTGCTTTCGTCACTGAAGTTGCCTGCTAATTTCACGATTTTTGCAGGTCAACCTGGTGAACGCCGACCTGCTGGCCAAGAAGCGCGGCCTGCGCATCGTGGAGACGGTGGTGCCCTCTGACGGCGCCGGCGTGCTGGACGAGATCGAGGTGCGCTTGATGCTCCAAACGCACTGCTCCTCTGAGCATTTTTTTGAGCCTGCGTCGTCGTCGGCCTGCTGTGCCGCTCATTTTGGGCGCCGTCACTGCCGTGGCTGCATGTACGGCAGTCCTATGCGGAATGCTCGTGACAGCACCCGTGCGTTGACTCCCTTGCTTGCTGCACCCCTGCTCCACACTCCAGGTGGCCATTGGCTCCAACAAGAGCAAGTTCTCCTCGGCGGTCACCCCCGCCGGCCGCATCACGGTGAGCCTTGCTATCACTGAGTTGGCCAAGTGGCGCCCACAGCCTGGCGCTGAGCTGCATTCTCGGCGCTGCGAGGCAGCTGTTGAGGAGCGGGCGTGCCGGCATTGCTGGGTGCAGTTGCATGCGTTTGTGAAGCATGGGAGCTGCCTGACGCCTGCTGCGCCGGCACCTCTTTCCACGCTCTGCAGGTGGCGGGCACTGTGAAGAGCGGCACGCCCTTCCTCACCCGCATCGGCGCCTTTGACGTCGACCTGGCTGTTGAGGTGCGAACACCACTCGTGTACATGTAGTGGAGCAGCCTGTGAGAGTGCGAACTGCGTCCCTCTGAGTGCGTGAGTGCTCCCGGCTGCTGGAGTGGCACACTCTGCGGTGCTGTGACCCATTCCCATGCACCCCCTCTTGGCTCCCACAGGGCGAGGTGGTGCTGGTGCGCCAGAACGACCAGCCCGGTATCATCGCCGCCGTGTCCACCGAGTTCGCCAAGGTGACACGGCATGGTTGCAGTTTTTTTTTGTGTGGCAAAGCAGTGTCTCGTGGTTTGTGTATTTGCAAGTCGAGTGCATGGTGGCACGCCTGCACTCGCATGTTGCGCCTTGCTTAAGTCGTCCTGACGACTGCATCAATTGCATCTGTTTTCTTCCTGCAGAACAACATCAACATCTCGTTCATGAGCGTGTCGCGTGTGGCCAAGGGCACCCAGGCAATCATGGCCATCGGTGTTGATGAGGCGCCCACCGCCGAGGTGCGTTGCGCTTGGTTTGTTTGCTTCAGTGCGGCGGCTGCGCGTGCAGTCTGCTGCTTGGCAGAAATTCAATCACCTATACACGCCCCAGGGCAACATTCGCTGCCCCTCTGTGTGCCCAACTGTACCATCGCCTTGCTTGCTCCCACTTGAACGCAGGTGGTGAAGACGATCCAGCACGTGAAGGGCGTGCAGGAGGTGACTGTGTTCTCCGAGAAGCGGGCGGCATAAGCACAGCATGCTGAGCGCGTGCAGCATGCGTGAGCATGCACGCTCGCGCGCTGCCGCACGCCGATAGCAATGCAGGCCGGCTCGATTGGTGACTGCTGACTGTGCCGCCCCTAGCGAGAGGAGCGCGGCAGCCGGCGCTTAGCTAGCGCCCGCCCGATTCGTGTGTTTGCTACTCTGCTACTCTAGCATCGCGATTCTTAGCTGACCGCGAGGCACCTATTGTCCCCTGCTCTTTGCACCCCCACACGTTTTGTTTCTCACGCCTCCCAGCTGCTGCCCGTCTGTGCCACGAGAGTTTTCAGACCAGCAGAATGCTTTACTGTCCCTTGCCCGCTTCCTTCCCTCTCATAAATGATGGATGCTTGACCAACCAAACATACCGAATGCAGCACTGTGTAACCCAACGATTGCCGCTACTAGTGAATGAACCTGCGGTGCCAGAGGTTGGACAATGGTGGGGCGACTGGGGAGGGCACCCTGCCTTGCGTGCGCTGCAGGTGCAGGCGGCAGGCCGGCGCAGGTGCTGATAGAGGCATGATGTGGTCCAGCGCTGCAAGCAGACAACCACGCATCAGGTCTAAGCTGGCGCAGAGCTAGTGGTTCGGCAGCTGGCGCACCAGAGCGAATGTCCCTGCAGGCTGGGAGGCAGTGCCGCCTCCCACCGCATGGGGCTCTCCATGCTCGCACGACTGCTTGCCGCGCACATCGCTGCGGCTTCTCTACTGCACAGTGGTCTAATTCAGGGCGCTGCTGCGCTGCACTCACAGACCTGCGTTGACCATTCGTTGCGCTGCCGCCCTGCCGCACGCCATGGCCCCCTCGCCCAGCCCAAGCAAGCTGGGGGCCGAGCGCAGCAGCGTGAAGGTGTCGGTCAGCACGCTGACGCTCGACCTGCCACCACTGGCGGCGGCGCCGCAGCGGCGGGCAGTGCCGTCGCGGCAGCGAGCTGCTGCTGCCCCAAGCCCGTCGTGCAGCCTGCCGGCACGTGCGTGCGCCCACGCCGACTGTCAGACCGACCCCTCGCTGCTGGAGCTGCTGGAGGCGCCAGAGGCGGACGCTGCGGCACAGACGGATGGCTCGCTGCCGCCGCTTCCGCTGCCGGCCCCGCCGCCGCCGCCGCCCGCCGGCACAGACGCCAGCACCCAGGTCACCGACGAGGATGTTTTCGAGTTTGAAATTGCGCCTCTGGTGCGCGCCATGGTGGCGGGGGCGCTGCAGCGCGCAGTGGTGAAGGCAGAGGAGCAGGAGGCGCAGTCAGAGGAGGTGCGCTGCTTGGGAATGCGCTTTTTGGCAGCTTGACTCAAAATTGTACGGCGGTGTGCACCAAGGCTCCCCAAACTGTGCTCAGGGCACCTGTTTTATGAAGCTGTGGATGCATGCACTGCCTTGGCAGCCCAGCCGTAGCGCTGTGCATGCGCACTGGCCTTGCCCTCTCCTCTCCCAACACACCAACCAGGCTGCCCTGGCCCTCTCTACCATCCAGGTGGCTCGCTGCGAGCAGCAGGGGGCGCTGCCACCGCAGCATGCCGAGCCAGAGCGGCAGCAGCAAGTGGAGCAGCCGGTTGAGGCCGCCGCCGCGCCTGCCTCCCTCATCACCAGCCCAGCCACCGAGCACAGCAGTGACGAGGGCGCTGACTGCCCCGTGCAGCAGCCCACCCCAACTGTGGTGCAGGCCATAGCCGCAGAGCAGGTTACAGAAGCTGGCAGCAAGACGGATGGCGCATATGCCAGCGCAGAGGCTCAGGCTGCTGCAGATGGCGGCACGGCTGCAGCTGAGGGCACTGCCCCGGGCAGCACCTGTGGAGCAGATGGAGATTCAGCCGCTGCTGCGCCAGCCATGAGCATTGCGCAGGTGCTTGAGGCTGACAGCACCAGCGGAGACGGGGAGGCAGCGGCTGGCAGCTCGCCTGCTGCTGGCCATGGCTGCCCAGCAGAAGAGGCGCCCACTGTGCAGGGTGATGGGGGCAGCTCAGCAGATGCAGATGCAGCAGATGCGTGCGCTGAGGAGGGTGATGAGAGCAGTCCAGCAGAGGATGCAGCAGCAGATGTGCCAGCTGTGGAGGGCGACGGGCAGGCGGGAGAGGCAGCGGCGGCGGCCTGTGCGCCGGCATGGCCTGAGGAGGCGGTGGGTGGTGCGCTGCCCGACATTTCTGTGCCAGCGGCGGTCAGTGCGCCGCCGGACAGTGCTGAGCAGGCTTCTGCGCCTTCCACCGGCAGCCTGCAGCTGGATGGCGCAACGGAGGGCGAGGCAGCCTCTGGCCGGGCTCTGGACAGCAGCGGCTGCTCGGCGGGGCAGGAGGAGCCTGAGGTTGTGGAGTGCGCCGAGGCAGAGGCAGTGTGAGCTTTTCAGAGGATGCCACGTAATGGAGAGCAGCAATGTTGTTTGTGCCTGTCCTGTTTGACTGTTTTACAGAAGGAAAGTACACGAGGCCGTGGGGTTCGAAAGAAGTTGTAAGCAAGGGCGCTGAAAGTAGGCAGTGCGGTGGGTGCGCGGTCTGTACTGGAATGCACGCCACATGGTCGGGGTGCACTGGCGAGGTTGCTCCCGCTGCCGGCTGCTAGGCGCCGCGCTTGTTGCCGCCGCTCCAGGCCAGCTGCAGCGCCTGCAGCAGCGAGCCCTTGCCCTTGTGCTTCACGTCTGGCAGCATGCCCTTTTGAGGCTCGGCATACGCTTCGCCGCCCTGGAACCAGGTGCGGTCGGGCACGCCCGCGCCGCCGCCGTCGCTCAGCACCACGGTGCGCATCTCGCAGTTCTGGGTGGGGGAGGGGGTGAGGGAAGGAAGAGCTGTGGTTGAGCCAAGCAGTGCAAGTCAGCACAGCCGTCACTCAGCACCATGGTGCGCATCTCGCAGTTCTGCGGCAGAGTGAAAGCAAGGGAGAGCCAGATTAGAGGGAGAACATGGTCAAGTCGGCAGGAGGGGAGAGCCAGCGAGTAGCCAGAGCCTTGGTGCGGCAGCGGAGGTGCAAGCCATCACACAGACCAGACGACTTTGGCAGCAGTGGAACTCCAGGGTTGGCAGGGCGCAAAGCAAATTCAACCAGACCGCTGCCCCTCCTCACCTCGTACCACCGCTGCAGGTTCTCTCGCACCGGCTTGGCAAACTCCTGCACATTAAGGTTGGCACATGAGCAGATTGTAAACAGACAGGGACATCGCCTCGTGCTCCCCGTGGCGGCAACCAAGCGGGTGCAGCACACAGGCTCAAGGCCGAAAGGTCAGGGCTGTGCGCAGCACGGTTCGCCCAATCCTCAGCTTCCCAACCCACAGCCCAGACATCACGAATAAGCTGCCACCCACGTTTCCGAAGCAGGTGAGGGTGAACCAGAGGAAGGCCGAGTGCGTGACCACCGCGATGTTCGTCTCGGGCCGCTACGGCAGTGGACAGGGAGGCAGGAGCAGGCAGTGGTGGGAAAGACTCGTACTGAACTGGAAAGTAGCCAGCTTATTGAGGAGCATGGCCTGGCTGGGGGAACCCAAAGCCGCCGTGGCTGAATACGACTCAAGCTTGCAGCAACAGCGGCAGGAGCACCAGCAGCAAACACGCACCCCTCGCTGGCAAGCACCGCCAGAAAGGCAAGCCGCACACTGCTACTGACTTGCCCAAGCCCAACTGGCAGCAGCAGCAGCAGCAGCAGCAGCAGCAGCAGCAGCAGCAGCAGCAGCAGCA
>VFQQ010001832.1_pt1 | contig 27221 bp, 49 predicted proteins | sample 3512341 | NCBI WGS metagenome assembly VFQQ01 (sample SAMN10412373, study PRJNA504923) | tailings metagenome | isolation source: Relicate 2 Philex TSF1 revegetated site | place: Philippines: Tuba, Benguet | collected 2017-08-29
CATCCACGGCACCAAGCCCACCCAACCGCCCCCCCACCCCCACCCCCACCCCGCTCACCCGGCGCCTGGCCGCCGCTGAGCACCACGCCGAGGCGCAGCGGGCGCTGCTGCGGCTGGTCCTCTGCGGGCGCAGCGCAGGGCGCGACGTGCACCATGCGCAGCGGCGCGTGGCCACCGTGCGGGCTGCTGAGGCGGGGGAACAGGCCGCAAATGACCTCATGCCCGCCCACACACTCGCGGCTGTCCCCCTCCACTATCTCATGCTTGCCTGCAGAGCAGGAACAGGGGTGAGGAACGGGGCGGCAGCGCAGCCGTGAGCAGGCTGCTCATGCATGGCGGACCGGCTGGTCCTGATTTATTTAGGCCTTATTGTGGGCATGCAATGTTGACGGCGAATTTAAACTTGCTTAATGAGCAGTTTCCTTCACACGGCCCATCCCCACGCAAGACCCTTCAGCATTCCCTGCGTGGCACCTCCCCGCATCAGCAGCCCAACCGGGCCCCCGCACAAACACGCACCACGCAGCACTTCAGGCAGGACCGGCACGTAGGCCAGCCGCTCCAGGCACAGGTGCGAGAGGCCCTTGCCGCCGTCGCCGCCCGCATCATAGGGCCTGGGCTTGGAGCTCAGCTGCCGTGCGATCAGGTCGCCGTTGCTGTCCCGCCAGCCAACCATGCTGCGCAGAGGAGGGGGCAACAGCACAGAAGCGGGGTGAGGGCGGGGTGCCGGTGGTGGCGGCGGCAGCGGCGCCAAATGTTGTGGGCAGCTGCCATCGCCCTCTACAAGGCACTGAGCCGCTTGGCGCCAGCCTGCACGTGCCAGTGATCGAGGGTTTTGGCCCGTGCTCAACTCTCGGAGCGCCGAGAGCTCCGAGAGCACCCTGAGCACCACAGAGCCCGAGATCGCTGCCCACGGCAAGTGCAACGCTGCCACAAGCGCTAGAGGTATGGTTTGGCGGCGCTGCGAAGCCTCCCGTTCGGCGGCGCCTGAACCCTGCCTCGGCAAGCTGGCGGGGTTCTGCCCGGCGTGCACCCGCGTCCTAGCACTGCTGGTGACGACCCGAAACAGGTGCGCGCGGTGGCTGGCGCTGCAGAGCAGGGTCCTGACAGGCCCAAGCCCGAGCGCCCTGCAGCGCACCTGGGGCTGCTCGCAGCTGCTTTTGTCGGTAGTATACGTCGTTTGGCGTTGCTTGGAACAGCGCGGAACGTTTTGCAGCTCAATCGGCTGCGATCCCCACATCTCCGGCGCCGACACTGCGCTAGGCGAGCGGCCCGCAGGCGCCGGCGCGCCCTTCATAGTTTGCGTGCCATCTTACAGATACAGAGATAGGCTGGACATGCTGGTGCAACAACTCGCTGCTTTCCTGTTGAGGGGCTCGATGCTTGCCAACCTCGCCGCCTGGCCCAACCAACCCAGTCTCTGCAGCCAGCAGGGGAGGGCGCAAGATCAGCCTCACAATCATGCATGCCGCAGCCTGCGCCACACAGTGGCAGAGCCAAGGAAAGCACGGGGGTACATGTCCCGCCAAATCCGCCTGATATGCCCCACAAGCAGGGGCAGGCCCTCCACGCCCCTCCCCCACATGCGCCCACATGCACCCACATGCGCCCACAAGCCCGGCATCTCACCTCATGCATGCCTCACGAGGGCAGGTGCAGCGCCGCCTGCGGCTGCGCGGTGGCGGCCCGCCGCTGTGCCGCCACGCTGGCCTCCTTGAACAGCGACTTGAGCTCCTTCTTCTGCTCCCTCGCTGCCCGCTTGGCCCCCTTCACCGCTGCCTTGCGAGCCTTCTTCTCCTCCGCACTCTCGCCCTTGCGCCGCTCCAGTGGCAGCTCGGGCGCCGCCGCCGCCCCTGCCGCCTCCTCCTCCTCCCCCTCGCCGCCCTGCGCACCAGCCGCCGCCTCAGGCAGGCCGCCCGCGCCGCGCCGTGGCAGCACGCCCATGGGAATGCCTGATCGGGGGTCCAGTCGAATGATGCCCTGCGCTGCAGCGCCGGCGCCGGCGGCGACGGATGATGCTGCACGCGGCCGCCGGTTGCTGCGCGGTTCCGAGATGCGCCCGGGGTGGTTGTCCAGGTTGGACCGAAGGCTGGGGGACGGGCGGGGTGGGACGCATTAATGTGAGGTGAGGTGGGGTGAGAAAACAAGGAGGGGTGCAGCGGCCAGCCGTGAGGAAGGCACCTTGTGGGCCTTGCTCCCTGCTCACACACCTCCAAGTCCCGGTTGTACATCCATGCATCTTCCATGCGGCAGCCTTCAGACCCTCTTCCAAAATCCCAGTGTCCAGCAGCAGCAGATCAACTGCAGCAGACAGAACCGGCCTCCCATCACCTCAGGATGGACTCGCAGTCCCAGCGCTCCCGCTCCTGCGGCTGCAGGTACTGCGGCACCCGCTCCTCCCGCCTGCCCGCATGGCCGCCCGCCTCCCCCTCGCCGTTGAGCTCCTCCTGCTCCGCCTGGCGCACAGCCTCGCGGGCCTGGACGGAAGGGGTTGGAAGAGCGGCATGGGTGAGAGGAGCAGCTGGTTGAAGAGCCAGGGTCGCTGTTTGCAATGGGCTGGGCAACGGCAGGAGCATGGGCGGCACGCGAGGCGCCAGCCGGGTTGAATGCATGCGAGCAGGGGCACAGGGCTGGCAGATATTGCGCACCTTCTCTACCGCCACTGCCGCGTCGGCGTCGTCAAACCCATGGAACTCCATTTCCTGGCCCACCTGCGGGGTGGCAAGCATGAGGGTACCAAAGGCGGGGTGAGGAATGCCGGTGGCGCACAATGATGCCACAGACGACATGACGTGCGAGGGGAAGATGGAGCTTTGTGGCCAGCTCCGGAAGCTGTGAGCCTCAGGACCACCAGTGAGCATCCCGCACGCACCTGGCTGGCCTTGCGGAAGGGGTACGGCACATTGCCCTGCAAATGGGACCGCCAACGGGGCGCCAGGCGTCAGTGATAGCTCAGGCCGGCGGCACTGGGTACATCTGGACAGCACAGCCCAGCACATCGCCAGTAATGAGCGCACCTCGCGCGCCGATGTGCTCTGTCCGTGCACCTCCAGGAACTCGTCCAGCAGGTTGTCAAACTCTGCAGGGCGGTGAGAGGGCAAGGTGGCAGGGGAGGGGGCATGCACATTAGCAACAAGGGAGTACCGTCTCAGCATCCCGCCAAACAAGTGCCTCCCCGACTATGCACTCCACTGCAGCCCGGCAAGCCAGCTGCGAGGCTTGTCGTCACCGCTCTGGCTCCCTCCCAAGCGGAGGTGCACACCTGCCACATCAGCAAAGCCGCGGATCTCATGCCCCTGCTCCTCCAGGTCACCAATCTCGTCCTCATCGTACTCGAGCGCCATGTGCTCAAACCTGGGGGGCAGAGGACGGCCGAGGGCACAGGGGGCGTTGTGGGCACGCAGCAGGACTGACCAGACACAGGCGAGATGCAGCCGGGTGTCACATGCCTAAGCAAGCCAACGGGCCTGCTTGGCTGCCGCGGCATGCTACTCCAGCCACCCCACCCGGTTTCAGCCAAACTGCAGCCCAGCCTGCACAAAGCAACCAACCCGCACTCCTCCCTCCTGACCCACCCCCGCCTCACTTTTCATCGATGACTGTCAGCAGGTTTTTGCGGTCGTGCCGCTCCTCGCGCCAGTATGTCGATGCAATGCTGCCCGGCCGTGCCGGCGGCTTGCCGCTGCGCCCCGCCGCGCTGCCGCCGGGGCCTGCGGGGCGGTTGAGAGCACCGGCGGTAGCTGCGATCAGTGCACAGCTGCATGATGTGCTGCAGCAAAATCATCGTGCTGCACGTCCACACACACAGCGTTACAAATAACTCCCGGCCGCCCATCTGGGTGGGCGGTTGTTGCAAACCACTTCTCACCCCACCCCTCCCTGCCGCACCTGCACCCTCCGAGCCCGCATAGCTGGACTCTTCTTCGTCATAGCTCTCCACCTCTGAGTAGGCGTCGTCATCCTCAGACCAGGCGTCGGCAGCGCCCTGCTGGGCTTGCTGTGCGGCGCCCCCCGCCCCAGGCACAAACTCGGTGGCGGCCAGCACAAAGTCGTCCAGCAGGTCGCCAAAGCCGTCTGCGGAGCACATAAAGGTGAGATGGGTGGTTGTGGGATGGTGTCAGGGAATGGCAGCAGTGGTGCAGGACAGCAGGTGTCTGCAAGGTATAGGATAGCTTGTCCACAGCTTGTGTTGGGTCTGCCCGCAGCACAAGCAGTGCTGGCACCAGGGCGATGCCACATCCGGTAAGCTCTTCCAACAGTCCTTCACACGCACCCGCATCTCCCACGCTCTCTGCATCCTCCAGCTCACGCATCGCCTCCTCCAGCTCATCCAGCTCGCGCTTGCCTGGGCGGCAGGGCGAGAACAAAGTCGGTGAGGAACAGGCAGGCTGGCATCGCCAACTACAGGCGCGTGCAGGCTGAGCAGGAACAGCCGACTGCTGGCCACACGGAAACAAGCAGCCTGGATCCAGAGTCACCACTTGGCGCCTCTTGGCTGCACTCCACGTTCAAGCCGTCCCACAGGCACACCCCAAAACTCCCCGCTCACCCAGGCCGTGCACGCGGGGCTTGTCCTTGGAGAAGGCGGTGACGCCGCCGGCCATGACCGCCGCATCCCCCTCCTCCTCCACGGCCTGCATCACCGTCAGCCCGCTGGCATCAATCAGGCGCCGGTCCTCCTCAGGCGCCTCCAGCTGCGGAGCAGCCATGTACACAGACGGCCCCGGCGCTGCCTGCGGAGTTGCCTCCACTTCTGGCGCGGCGCCAGCATCGGCGGCGCGGCTGCCGCCCTCCATGCCCGCCACGCCGCGGCCCAGCACGCGCATGTGCTTCAGGTAGTCGTAGCCGTCATCTGCACGAAGGGGCACAATGTGGCAAGGGTGGGTGGGTGTTGTCAGTGGCGGAGCGGGCTGGACAGATGGCAGTGACCGCAGCACAGCGGGGCATGCCCAGTACCACGGGCAGCTCAATCGGCGCACTAGAGCAGCCCAGCACAACAGGGCATGCCCGCAGCGCACCCGGGAAGCCAAACTCGATGAGCTCGCGCCGCCGCGCCTCGCTGAGCGGCGCCTGCGCCTCCTGCTCCTCCAGCCACGCCAGCGGGTGGCCGGGCGGGTACCTGCACAGGTGCCAAAGCGATGCAACGTGAAGCCATGCCAATTGAAAGGAAGTGCTATCCAACAGGCATGACCAGCGCCAGCTAGCCTCGGCAGCCACCAGCCCTGCTGCACAGGCTACTACAGCAGCAGCAACCACAGCTGCTTGCCCACGCACCTGCGCCCTGCTGCGGCGGCTGATTCATGCGCCGCCGCCGCTGCCGATGTGTCCACACGGCCCACCCCCAGCCGCTTGTCTGCATCAATCAAGACACGCTCCGGCACATCATCCACATCCTGCGGTGCGGCGGTGGTATGCATCAGCTTAAGCATGTATGAATGATGGACGTCATGTGGTAGGGTCTGCATCGCTGAGGCGCGGCGGCCAAGAGTGCAGCAGCAGAGCTTGCTGCACAGCTGGCTGCAAGCACAAGCAGGCAGCAGCAAGGCAGGTGCCCAGGCGGTCAAGAGTGCGAACCGCCAATGTTACCTCTGTGGACCGGAACACCAGGTTGTAGGTGGTCGCATTCTTCTTGTCAATGAACTTTTTCTTCACCTGCACAACAGCAGGTCAGGAGAGTACCCAGGACAACAGGGGTCAGGCGGCAGCGGCAGTGGCGGCGGCAATAGCGGCGGCGGCGGCAGTGCATCAGCTGCATGCATGCTGCAGGGCGCACTGCAATGGTACGAAGGACTACTGCAGACTGCATGCAGCGCGCAGGGGGCCTGCCCCGCTGCAGCGCCGCCGCCCTGGCCGAGCGCGCCCCCGCTGGCAGCCGCTCACGGCCGCAAGGCGCACATGCATGGCGTCCTGAGCTCACCATTGTTGCTTTGCAACGCTGCCCAGCTAGCTAGCCTTGCCCGGGGGGCCCGCTGCACTTCGTGCTCGGCACAGGAACGCCGGCTGCAGGGCTCGATCACTGCAATCGAGCTCGGGCAGGCTGTCAAGCAAAGTTCCCAGACGCTAGAGGGAAGTCCAAGTCCCTCATGACAAGCCACGTCGGCTAGCCAGTGGGGAGACCATCGATCGGGCTTCAGACCGCTGCAGCCGGCCGGCCAGCTGCTGAGGCACCCAGATCACGGCCTGTCAGCGCGATTTCTGCCCGCCCAAAAACCACTGCGCGCTTCCGCGAGCCTACCAGCGGCCTGGGGCGGGTCTGGGGCACACCACCACCATGGCGGGCGCAGAGCAGGGGATGCTGCTCAGCAGGGTGAGCCCGGGGCTGGTCTGCGCAATGGGGGTGCGTAAACCCCGCTCCCAAGCCTTCCAGCCCTCTCCTCGGCTGTCGGGCAGCACAGCTGCGGTCAGGGAGCCGCCGGGAGCGGGAGGGAATGGCCTGGGGAGCTGCCTGCACCGCTTGCCGCCGCTGCCGCCGCCGCCAGCGGAGGCACGAGCGGGTGGCCAGGACGCGCTGGCAGCCTGGTGACAGCTGCCTGTTGCCTCCCATGCCCTTGCCAGTCCCTGGTGCGTGTGGCGCGGCAGCTGCTGAACCGCGGCAGGGAGGGCCGCCTGCGCCGGCGCTTCATGAGCTTCCGCGACGAGGTGCCCTCCGATCCGCAGCAGCAGGTGCGCTGTGGCTTGGTGTTGCTGTGGCATGGCAGCTGGGGATGGGACACTGCTGCAATTACTTGTTCAATGGTAGCCCTATGGCAATGCAACCAGTAGCGGCATGCAATCGTGACTTGCCGTTTGTGCCGCATGCAGGCAGTTGTTTGCCGGGCTGTTTCACGAGCATGCACCTGCTGCCCCGTGCACTGCTGCTGCCTGCCTGCCTGGCTGCTTTCTGGGCCGTCTGTTCAGGCCGCCGGCCACTGCTGCTGTCAGTCACTGCTCAAGTCCGGCCAGTTTCCTGAAGGCAGCCCTTGCTCTTCTTATCCCCGCAGGCGCAGTACCTGCGGGACCTGAACCGCAGCGGGCAGCACGACGCAGTGATCCAGCTGTTTGAGGCGGAGCGGCTGGCCAATACAGAGGAGGTGTTTGGGCAGTACGTGCGCGCACTGGCCAAGGCAGACAAGCTCAACGGTACCGCACTCATGCAGACGCTGTACCGGGGGGCGCAGTCATACATGGGCGCAGGCGCAGGCGCAGCAGCAGCAGGGGCCGCCCGCGCCATGGACGCCGGCGCCGGCGGCAGCTTTGCGGCCAGCGCCCTGCGGCCGGCGGCGTTTGCGCTGCCCGGCGCGCTGGGCAGCGCGGTGGCGCCCGCAGCGGCGGCAGCGGGCGGCAGTGAGGCTGCGCTGGGTTCTGCCAAGAACCCCCTCTTCATGATGCAGGCGGAGCCCACGTTCTGGTCGCAGCTGTGGCGCAGGTGGGCGGAGCAGTCGGGGGGCTGGCTGGTAGCGCATCTGATGCAGCTGGTCTGCACGCTGCAGGCTGGAGGCAGCGATGGCCAATGCCTGGCTTTGGCAGCCCCGTTGCCACCTGCCCTCCCATGGCTCATGGTGCTGTGGGCCTATGCTGACCTCACTGCTTTCCGCCCTTTCGCTGCCCTCCGCCCCGCAGCGTGCGCATGCTGGGCCTGGCCTTCTTGTTGATGGCGGGGCTGGGCGCCATGGTGGAGGAGCGGGGCCTCAGCAGCCGCAGCATCCTGAACAACCCAGACCTGCGGCCGCAGACCGAGACGGCCACCAAGTTTGCGGATGTCAAGGGCGTGGACGAGGCAAAGGTGTGGGAGAGGGGTGGGACTGGCGCACACGTCCTGCCGCTGCTGCACATGCCTTGTTGCTGCGCGCTGCATGGCTGTGCAGCTGTGTGGGGCTGTACGCACGTATGGTGACAGGTGACAGGTGTGCAGGCTGCTGAAGCAGTGTCTGGCTGGCTGCTTCCCACTCTTGTGCTGCTGCCTCCATGCCGCCATTTTTTCCGCAATATGGGCTGGAGGAAATTGATACCTGTTGTTGTACCACCTTCCTGGTCATCTCACCCTCATGCTGCTGCTCTCCATGCACCTTCTTTCCGCAGTCGGAGCTGGAGGAGATTGTGGCGTACCTGCGCGACCCCCGCAAGTTCACCTCGCTGGGCGGCAAGCTGCCCAAGGGCGTGCTGCTGGTGGGGCCGCCCGGTGAGCCCTGCTGCGCTGCGCTGCGCTGCGCTGTGCGCTGCCCTGCTGATAGCACAGCAGAATCTGAGCACTTTTCTGATGGTAGGACTGCCCCGGGAGCAACTGCACTGATTGGGGCTGCCCGCTGCTGCAATGGACAGCTAGCCATCACCGTTTGTTGTTGCTGCTAGGATCACCCCTGCTGCTGCCACCCTGCCCCAGGCACCGGCAAGACGATGCTGGCGCGAGCGATTGCGGGCGAGGCGGGCGTGCCCTTCTTCTACACCAGCGGTGCGCTGCTGGGCTGAGTGTTTAGCTCAAGCCCGCCTGCTCTGCAGCTGCTCGCGCCGGGATGCCGGCAGCAGCGGCACTCCAGGCATCAGCAGGCGCTCCTCCTGGTGTGGCACTCTGCCGCCAGCTCAACATCAGCCCAACTCGCCCGTCTGCCATTCCTTGCCCTCTTCCACACAGGCTCGGAGTTTGAGGAGATGTTTGTGGGCGTGGGCGCGCGCCGCGTGCGCGACCTGTTTGCCGCCGCCAAGAAGAACGCGCCCTGCATCATCTTCATCGACGAGATTGACGCCATCGGTGGGTGTAACCGAGGCTGGGCTGTGCATAGAGCTCAAGCATGGTGGTAACCAGCTGCGCACTATGCAGGCAGACGGCACTACAGCCGCGAAGAGCGCGGTGGGCCGTACATGGGCGGCTGCTCGCCACCAGAGCTATCCGGCGCTCTGATCGCTTTCCAACTATGCTCCTGTGGTCAACCGCCCTGCTCCACCCGCCTCCCCCTGGCGCAGGCGGCTCCCGCAACCCCAAGGACCAGCAGTACATGAAGATGACGCTCAACCAGATGCTGGTGGAGCTGGACGGCTTCAAGCCCTCGGAGGGTGCGCGGCGGCTGCTCCGGCCGTGCAGCTGGCATTGCATTGCTTGATACCAGCCGCTCCTGCAACTTAGCTGCATGCTAGTTGCATGCAAGATTGGCTGGACGGCAATGTGTGTGCCTGTGCCACAGCGTGCCTCGGCTCATGCTTACACCTCATAGTAGTACCCTCCTTCTCTCCCACCCCGCACAGGCGTCATCGTCATCGCGGCCACCAACTTCCCAGAGAGCCTGGACAAGGCGCTGGTGCGGCCGGGCCGCTTCGACCGCCACGTCGTGGTGCGTGGGGCCGGGGGCAGAGCCCATGGGAGCAGAGTGGGAGAGGGCAATCGACTTGCATTGATTTGGGATTGAAAGTTCGCCTGGGGTCGAGTTGAGGCCTCGCACTGCCCCCAGAGCTCCTGTTGCATTGCTGGCCAACTGGTGACTCACTTACTCCCTGTCCGCCTGCTGCCCTGGCACCACTGAGGCAGGTGCCCAACCCGGATGTGGAGGGGCGGCGCCAAATCTTGGAGGTGCACTTTGGCAAGATCCCAAAGGCAACCGACGTTGACCTGAAGGTGAGGCGCCTGGAGCTCGGGTGGCCTTCAAAACGGGAGGTTGCAGCTTGGGGCGGCCCCATTGAATTGCCGCCCATGTGCTGATTACTGCATGCTTGCACATGGCTGACACCTGGTCCTGCTGCCCCTCCTGGCTGCCCGCGGACCATTGCCAAGGGCACGCCCGGCTTCAGCGGCGCCGACCTGGCCAACCTGGTCAATGTGGCGGCGCTCAAAGCGGCGCGCGATGGCCACAGGTGCGTGCGGCGTGCCGCAGAGTACTGCTTGCAAGGTCATGTGTGCACACTAGCTGGCTGTTGCGACTGTGTTTCTTCGTGTTGACAGTAGTCGCCACCGAAATGGGCTTGTGTCCTCACCCCAAAGGCCGCCACTCAAATGCATAACTGAATAATCGCACATTGCACTTCGCTTGCCATGCAGCGCGGTGGACATGGCTGACCTGGAGTACGCCAAGGACCGCATCATCATGGGCGCAGAGCGCAAGTCGGGTGGGTGCCGTTGATGTGACTGAGCTGGGTGCATTCGTTGTGGTGCATCATGGCATGCTGGCGCGCTTGGTGGCATATCCTGCCGCCCTGGTGCCTTGCCTGTGGATTGCTTTGATGAGAATGACACATCAGCTGCCAGCCATTACACACAGCGAGACAGAGCCCTTACTTCCTTGCTCCAGCTCACCGCCTCACGAAGCCCGCATGCCACTCCGCTCCCCTGCCTCTCTGCCTGCAGCGGTGATCAGCGAGAAGAACCGCAAGCTGACTGCGTACCACGAGGGCGGGCACGCGCTGGTGGCGCTCTACACCGACGGCGCGCACCCCGTGCACAAGGCCACCGTGGTGCCGCGCGGTGTGTGCACGCTTGCTGCTGGGCTGAGGAGTGGCCGTTTGATGGGCAGCTGGTCATGCACAAGTGCTGCGGCAGTGGCGTGCAATGCTTGCTGAGGCATGCAATGCTGCAGCCCGGGCAGCCCAATTTGCTTGAAACGCCTGTCCCAGCTGCCCATCCCTTGAGGCATCCTCAGCACGCTTCCCCGCCCTCCTTGTCTCCAGGCATGGCGCTGGGCATGGTGACGCAGCTGCCTGAGACGGACGACGAGACGAGCGTGTCGCGGCGCCAGCTGCTGGCCAAGCTGGACGTCTGCATGGGCGGCCGCGTGGCGGAGGAGCTCATCTTTGGTGCGCGGCAGGGCTGGAGTTTGTGGGCAGGGCTTGGCAGGGTGGGGGGCTGGAGGCGAAAGTCTCTGCTGGATGGGTGCAGATCTGGGTCAGCTTGCGTGAGCTGGCGTCCACCATGCAACTGCTGGTGTGCCGCATCAGCCAATACCAGCATCGCCCACCCGGCCTGCTGTTGGCTCAACAGCTCCTGCTGACCGTTTGCTTCTTCCTTCCTATCCCTGCCGCAGGCGAGAAGGACGTGACCACGGGCGCGAGCAGCGACTTGGAGCAGGCCACGCGGCTGGCGCGCGCCATGGTCACGCGCTACGGCATGAGCGACCGCATCGGACAGGTGGGGCGCTCGGGCGCTGGGCGGGCGGTGGAAGGTGGTTGTTGCTTGCGTCGAGGTGTGCCGAACAGCCTTGACGGCCTGGGAGCCAACTGTTGATGGTTCGCTTGCCATGGGATGCGCTGCTGCACGCCAACACCCCACCTCGCCTCCCTCCCTCTTCTCCACTTTAAAAATGCCGCTACCACCACCACCCCCTGCTGCGCAGATCTCCATCAACTACGAGGACGACGGGCGCAGCCTGAGCAGCGAGACGCGGGCGGCGGTTGAGGAGGAGGTCAAGGCGCTGCTCAGCGGCGCCTACGGCCGCGCCAAGTCGGTGCTCAAGCAGCATGAGAAGGAGCTGCACGCGCTGGCACAGGTGGGCAGTGGAAGCGGCTGGCTGTGCAGAGGCCGGGCAGCTGGCGGGGCAGCATGAGGAGTAGCCTGCCGCGAAACCAGCTGCGCTGCAGGCGATAATGTGCATGCAGCAGCCCAAGGCTGCACGTCTCCCCAGAAGGCCCCAAATCAGTACACCTACAATGCCCGCTTCCCATGCCCACTGTGCGCAGGAGCTGATAGACAAGGAGACGCTGACGGGGCAGCAGATACAGGAGCTGCTTGCGCGGGTCAAGGGCGGCAAGGGCAGCAGCGCGGCACCCGCCAGCTGATGCCCGCCGGCGGCCCCGCCGCCCGCCTGGCGCCTTGCCACACACTAGTTGCAGCCTGTACTATCCCCTAGCGTGCCGATCCGGGCGCACCGCCGCGCCGTATGCACTTCTTTCCCCCTCAGCCCAGCCACGGACGGCGGTTGGAGCGGCCGCCGCGGCGGCAGCCGTCGCCCGTTGCCGCTGCCCTGTTTTAACACGTTTTTCCCTGTGCCCTCAGCCTGTGCAATCTACCAGTCGCCATGGCATGCTGCCATGGCCTACTGTAAACTATCTGTGAGCAGCTGGGAGGGGCCCATGTGAGGTCGACAGATGAACGGAACGCCGGCCGGCGCTGCGGCGGCGCTGGGCGCCGGCATGAACCCCAAAGTGCGGCTTGCCGGCTGGTGTCTCGCCCCTTCTTGCCGATCACGCGCCAGCTGCCTGCAGGGCAGCCATGGCGCAGCAGAAGCCCGCCCGGCGAAGAATAGTGCCGGAGCAGATAGTTTCGCCCGGCGCCGATGATCGGCGTGCGCAGCTGGAGGAGGCTGGCGCGGGGAGCGAGCCGGCGGGCCCCATCCTGCTGCAGAAGCAGCGCGAGCAGGCCGAGTGGGCCCGCGAGCACCTGGGGCCGGAGCGCAAGGTCTTCCTGGACCTCACGGACGTCGCGGCCAACAAGGAGGTCGACTGGCGCAAGGTGGGGCCGCCAGCGCCGCAGGGCTTTTGAAGGCGGGCGGGCAGCGGCGGCGCCGCCGCCGCCTGCGACAGCCAGCGCGTGGCAGCTGGCTTCAAACACACTGCCACGCCACCTGCCCGCCCCGCCTTGTGTATCGCAGCTGCTGAAGGAGCGCGGCGTGCAGAAGCCTTCCAAGGCGGCCCCTCAGCCCGCCGATCCCGCCGCCGCCAGCGACGACCCGCTGCTGCTGCGGGTGAGCACACGCACCGCCGACTGTTGGCCCTCATTGCCAGCAGCGCGCGAGGGTGATTGTGCTGTCATTGACCGCCGGGCTTGCAATCCTACCGCCCAGCGCTCTGAACCCCATGCCTTGCTGCCTCTGCAGGGCCGCACGGGGCGGCAGGAGAACACATGGACGCGCATGCTGGCCAAGCTGGAGGCCACCTACTGCGTGAGCCGCTGCTGCTGCTGCTGCCGCTGGTGTTACTGCTGGAGCACGCGTTGCGTTTCGCCGCTGTTGCAAACGCTGAGGCGGTGGCTAGTGCGTTGGTCTGCTGCCTGGCTGGCTGCCCTCCCCTCCGCCTGCCTCGCCAGCTGTGCTCATGCGCTTCCACTCCCCTTGGGCCTTGTCTGCAGGTGGGCGGCGGCGCCTCCGAAGAGGAGAGCGAGTCAGACGGCTGGGGTGATGACAGCGACAGCGATGCCGAGGAGGAGGGCGGAGAGGGGGGCGCAAGCAAGGAGGAGGGCGAGGGCGGCGGCGGCGACGGCAACACGACGGGCGGCGAGGGTGGCGGCGGCGCCAAGAAGGAGGGGGGTAAGAAGAAGGAGCGGGGGGCGGGCGGAGACTACGACTACTTTGACGACTTCATTGATGATGAGGGTGAGATTGGAGGTCACTGGCTGTGGCTGCAGTGCCTTCTGCCGCCTACTGCTTTTGCCACATTGCGTGCACTGGCGCCATGCTGCCGCGTTGGCCTGCTCTTGCTGTAGGGGCTGCTGCCGCTGCGTGTTAGCTCCGGCATGTCTGGTCGTGCATCCTGCCGCGCTGCAACACTGCAACCCTATATGCTCATGTACCACCGGCCTTTTTTCCAACGCATTCCCCTGGAGCAGAGTTCCTGGAGCTGCTGGAGCACGACAAGCGCAAGCCCAAGCACACCGGCTTCTTCATCAGCAAGGTGGGTTGGTGCGTGTGGCAGGGCAGAATAGGGGGCATGTGGCCAGCCAAAAGTCGCTTATTGGTTGGTTCACATGATCAGAGTTGGGCGCGGCACCATGCCAAGCTGATGGGTCGCTGTATCATGGCCTTGACGCATTCTGCTGGGACCTGATCTCGTCATGCTGCTGCTCGCCTGACCTGCTGCAGGGCGAGATTGAGCGGACCGAGGAGATGCTGCCAGGCTTTGAGGAGCTGGGCAAAGCCAAGAAGGTGGGCAGGGGCAGGGAGCACGCGCAGAAGGGAGGGCGGAAGAGGAGAGGAATAGATACAGACGGTGCAGGGCGCGCACACAGCAGTGCTTCATCTCGCATGTCTCGGGCATGATCTGTTGCCGTGCAGCCGTGCTCTAGTTGTTTATGCCTGCTCATGCATATGTTGCTCCCTCTACTGCTTGCCAGGGCGGCAAGCGGAAGGCGGAGGAAGAGGCTGGCGCCACAGACGGCGAGGGCGGTGCCGCGGCTGCCAAGGTGCGGTGGCAGTGGAGGTTGCATTTGTCTTCGAGTCGTGGTGCAGGATCCCAGCTGCGTTCCAGCCTTCGGGTTGTTCCCCACTTGGCCTCCTCACAGCCCACAAGTGTTGATCGTCCACCATTTGCCTTCCACCACCACAGGAGGGCAAGGCGGTGGGGGAGAAGAAAAAGCGCAAGGCCGGGGAGGGCGGCGATGCAGGGGCAGCCAGCGAGGGCGACAAGCCGGCCAAGAAGAAGAAGAAGATCGTGGCAGAGCCGGTGGCTGGCGCTGGTGCTGGTGCTGCGCCTGCTGCCGCAGCAGCAGGTGCTCCCGCTGCCGCCGCTGCCCCAGCCAGCCTGTCGGTTGCACAGCTGGCGCGCATGGCTGGGCAGATGGCGGCGGCGGGCGTGGCGCCTGCGGCCCCTGCGGCAGAGGCGGCAGAGGCGGCGCAGCAGGACGGCTCCCAGCTGTCCAGCCCGCAGCGGCAGCAGACGCAGCAGGCCTCGCAGGCGCCGGCATCGGCCAAGAAGAAGGGTGGGTGGGTGGGTGGGCCAGAGGATGCTGCTGAATGGGGCCATGTGCATGCATCAGTTTGCATTCTGCACTGCTGCATTCTGACATAGGTGGTGTTTGCACCTTGGCCGCCGCCCCTCACCTGTCTCTCTCTGCTCTGACACCGCCACAGCTCCCTACGAAATGTCCGCTGCGGTGCGCGGCGCCATCGAGGACATCCGGCGTGTGGCTGAGCGGGAGGAGGCGCCGCTGCCGCCCGCCCCCGGCGAGAAGCCCAAGAAGCGTCGGGTGCCCAAGGCAGTGGGGGATGCCATCGACGCCTTTTCCCCGCTCTTCCTGCAGCAGGAGTCGGAGTGGGGCCGGGTGAGCGGCAGGGTCAGGGCGCAGGGTGGGTGGGTGGGTGGGTGGACAGGAGGCAACCGTGCACGCGTGGCTTGCCATCGCCCTCGCCTCCTGCCAATGCATAGCACCTTGGCGCGCGCCACCTATGCAAATTATACCCTCGTAGCCTGCACCGCTGCCGCTGGCACCTGTAACCTTGCTGCCGCCGGTGGTCCTTGCTGCCTGTTTCCAGACCGCCACCAACCGCATTCTGGAGGCGTTGGAGTTCCTGGTGCCCTTCATCGCCAAGGCCAGCCTGAGCCAGCGCCTGCGCAACAAGGTGCGGGGCTGGGGGCGTGACGCTGGCCTGGGTTGCTGCACCCGGCTGCGCTGGCCATGCGGCTCCCTGCTGGCTGCGGGCAGTGCAGCGGTTGGGCTGCTGGTGTCGGCTGGAATGCAGGCAGTAGCTGTTGCAACTGGGTGCAATCTGCCGCAAGGAAAGGATCTCCTTGCATGCCATCATGCTTGCAGGAGAAGCCGGAGAAGAAGCCGGTTGCAGCGGCAGGAGCAGGCGCAGCAGCTGGGGCAGCAGCAGGGGCAGCATCAAAGGCGGCAGCAGCCAACGCGGTCAGCACGGAGCAGCTGCGGCAGCTCATCGCGGCCAAGGTGCAGTCAAAGCCACGTACGTGGGGCAGGGCGGTGGCAGGTGGTGGTGGGCAAACATCCAGCCTGTTGCTTGCGGGCCCTGGCAGCAGCATCCAAGCCGTTCCATGCCTGCTGAAGTATGAGTGGGTTACCAGCAAACTGAGCAATGGCAGGCAAGTTGTGGTGCATGCGAGGTTAACCTAACGCCAGTGCCCCCGGCCGTCCCATGCCTTGCACCTGCAGTCACCTCGGACGACGATTTCGAGCCGGCGAAGCCGCGCGCAAGCACCTCCCCTCCCACACAGGTGCCCTGGTCAGCCGCTTGACAGACAAGTGAACTAGCACATGCAGCACTAGGACTCCGTTCTGCTGCAACGCCTGTCCAGCTGCCTTTGGCCAGGGTACCGAGCATCCGACTGAAGGGCATGCATGTGCTGTGCTCCATGCAGGCCACGCAGGCGGGAGATGGCTCGGGTGCAGCGCCTGCCGCCAGCAGCGCTCCAGCCAAGCCGCAGGCCTGGAAGGCGGTGGACCGGGCTGTGAGGGACCAGGTGAGGACCTGAGGCCCAGGCGCTGTGCATTGGTTGCACCGGTGGTGGGGCAGGACGTGTGACGAGCACACGAGGTTGCGGCGCTGCGTGCAAGGTGGAACAGATCAGGGGCTGTGTGATCCAGGCCCTGTGTAACCTGACACTAACTAGATCAATCACCACACGTTTGCACCACTGCAGGTGTACCAGTACATCAAGGAGCGCGTTGGGGTGAGCGCCTTCGGTGCCATTTGGTCGCTGCATGTGTCTGCTGTGGTTTCGGGCTGCGCCTGGGGTGCCGTCTGGGCCGGCGCGATGCGCCTTCAGTTCTTTGCGTGCCGGTCGCTTACCCAGCCACCCGCTGCAATACAGCGGCCCTAGAAGCTCTGCACCAATCTCTTACCCCTGCACTCCCTTCTGCTGCAGGACAACAAGGGGCCCAGCACCCTGTTGCTGCAGGAGATCTACCAGTTCTTCCCGCCCAACTCCATTGGTGCGCCATATCGCCTGCAGTGCTTGTAGCTGTGCCGCTGAGCAGGCAAAGAGGGCTGCTGCAGCCCATGCCCTGCCTCCGCAGCCACCCGTCAAGTGGCTGGCTGTGCATCAGCCTGCGTTGTCACACTCTCATGCCCAGCCCATCTGTATGGTTGCTGCAGGTCTTGAGGACTTGAAGGAGATCTGGAAGGCGGGGCGCGCCAAGGAGCGGCGGCTAGAGAAGCAGGCCGCCGAAGCCGCGGCTGCTGCAGCGGCTACAGCGGGCCAACCAGCACCTCCAGCGGGTGCCGGCGGGGCCACGCAGCAGGCACAGCAGCAGCAGCAGCAGCAGCAGCATGTGCAGCAGCAGCCACCCCAGCAGCAGGCGCAGCAGGAGGCACAGTCCGAGGTGGGCGCGAGCCCAGAGGCGCTGGCTTTTGCCAACCTGGCTGTGGCCAGGGCACAGCAAAAAGTGGGCTCTCCAGCTCAGCAGCAGCAGCAGCAGCAGGGTGGCACTGCGCCCTTGTCCCATGCAGTCGTGGCGGCCGCACTAGCGGCACAGGCGGGTGCTCAGCAAGGCGGTGCACAGGCGGCTGCAGGCGGCAGCCCGGCACCCAGCCAGGCGACGGCAGCTGCACAGCCGCCCTCCGCGGCAGGCACGCCAGAGGATGGGGATGGCGGGGAGGGCCCGCCCCTGCAGCCCACCTGGACGGATGAGCAGCTGGTGGCAAAGGTGGTGGAGTTTGGCGGCACCGAGGAGCAGGGCTGGCACATTCTGAAGGAGGCCGACTGCTCCCAATATGCAAAGGCGTTTACTAGGGTGCGGCAGGGTGTGGTGGAGCTGGGTTGTGCGCGGGTGGGTGGGTGACACGAGGGGCTATGGGACCCAGGAGGGCGTGGTGCACAGTGCAAAGCACAGCCAGCCAGCCCCATCTGATGACGGCTTTGTAAGCTACACCGTGCGCTGCAGGTGCTCATGGCGGTGGGACCTGCAGGCATGGGTGCCACAGAGGCGGTGCGCTTTGGCTACGAGCATGGGCTGCACCCGTACGAAGGGAAGAAAGCATGCGCGTGAGTGTCGCTGTCTCAAGTTTGAACACCCGCTGCTCTGAACATGACTGTGCTGTCTTCTGATCAGCGATTGCCAGCCGGGCGTTCTGTGCCAGGATGTGACGCTGCCCTGCATTGTAGGCCCATGCATCCAGCTGCGGTGCTCAGCTTGTGAATCATGCCGGCAGCAGGGCTTGGGCTGGGCCGCAAGTCCTGACGCCGCAGCACGTGTTGCACTGCGTGCATCTTTGTACCCTGCAGTAACTTTTCCAAGATGAACAACAGACCCTGGATTGCGCACGTCGGCCATTCCAAGTTTGCGCTGAGGTGCCTGCCAGGAGGTGAGCAGGGCAGGCAGGTTTGAGTGGCGCTCCTGCTGCCGCTGTGCCTGCAGGTGCTGTGGATGTGGATGGCAGTTTGCAGGCTGGCATGGGGTTGGCGGTACCCCAGACGAGCCCTGCTGGTTGCCACCATCTGGCTCACCCACGAGCCAGTTCCGGGCTCGACTTTAGTTGTATGGCTCAAAACAAAGCTGGTCATGCCGCCCCCCATGCGGTGCAGTGGTGGACGTGGTACGGCCGAAGCTGAAAAATGCCAACGGTGCGAGGCCCAGAACAGCGTCGCCCTGCACTCCCACTCGTCTGCACGTGTAACTGTGCTGCCACTGCCCTGCCTGTAGCGTTACCGCAAGCAGGGGGTGCCTCGCATTCAGGCTTGCCCACCAGCCTCGCATCTTTGCACCCATGTTTCTGCCCGCGCTCGCCGCAATGGCCCCTTTAACGTTTTTTTGCGTGCCCCACAACCCTCTGTTCTGCAGAGCCCGGGCAAGAAGGCAAGAAGCCGAGGAAGTCCTCCAAGGCGCGCAGCAGCAAGGCGGCAGCAGCGGCAGAGGGCTCGGCAGCGCCAGAGGGCGCGGCAGCAGCAGAAGGCTCAGCCGCAGCAGAGGGCTCAGCCGCAGCAGAGGGCTCGGCAGCAGCGGACGACGGCGAGGAGGGGGCGGAGGAGGAGGCAGAGGCGGAGGGTGGCGCAGATGAGGAGATGGAGGAGGCAGAAGAGGAGGCAGGGGGAGAGGAGGAAGCGGAGGGGGAGGCTGCGCAGGAGCAAGAGGCCGAGTAGCGGGGCAGCTTGCAGATGCTGCCCACCCGGCCCGCTGGCTTTTGGCGAGCTGCACCTATATTTTTCACATGGCTGGCTTGACTCAGTGTCAGCATGTTGTTACACAAGAGTTGGACTCGCGTTGGTCGAGAGGGTGACGGGATGATGGGCAGAGCAAGCAGTGAATGTGAGGAGCAGGGCTTGTTGAAGAACTATGCATCCAACGTGGTCATGTGGATGGCCCCAGCAATCTAGTTGTCTTGTTGTTGGTGCAATGAATTGAGCAGTATGTCTGTCACGTAGTGTTTGTCCTGCTGCCTCTGCCAGGTCCTCTCAACCTGTTATGATGTTTGCTCATTGCAGCTGGCGTGCCGCCCGTAGTCGGTCAGCGTGTTGTGGTTGCCACGCATCCTGTTTTTTTGAGGAGAAGCATGCATGCATGTGGGCCGTCATCAGGAGGCGATGCCTGCATGCTGAAGCAGCACATGTGCTAACTGAATCGCCCTCCACCCTGGGCCCCGCTTACTTGATGCACAGCGGCGCGCATGTGGGGTCGGGGCTGCCGGCCTTGGGCCATAGCATGACACGCGCCCGCCAGTCTGCACACAGGCCAGTGGTACAAGGCGAGGACAGGGTCAGCACCTGTTGGGCACCTTGCTGCCTGTTCGCAGCATCCCGACAACCAAACCCACAAGCAGCACCCAATCCATCAGGAAGCCCACTCACGTCCGTCGCCAGCGCCGCCCGGGATGCCGATGCATGCGCGCACAATTGTGAAAGCCTCCACGCCGCACTGCGACTTGTACGCCCAGGACACCTGCAGAGCATGGGTGGGTGCGCACATGTGGCAGTATTTGTGGGAGCTGGTTCTGGCCCCAGCACGCTAGCATGCCAGCTTAGAAGCTGGTCCTTATGTGGCAGGTCATGTTGGGACCCTCACCAGGGAGTTGGCGATTTGCTGCATGTCGGCAAAGCCGCAGGCCTCCATCTGTGTGGGATCGTGCATCAGCCTCAACAGGCTGATGTCCGTGGCATCCACCGCTCCAGTCATGCCGTCTGCGAGCAGGCACAGGGGAGGCAATGTGGGCGGACGTGGCAGCACGGGAGGCGGAGGGGGGCATGTGCCAAGCCTGCAGCAGAACAGGCCAAGTGACGCACCGCTACACAGCCAGTTCTTGTCGGTGCGCAGCTCGCAGGTCCCCTCAAACGAAGCATTGACGACCACAGGGTTGAACCCTGCAGGACGATGGAGCAGGGTGGAGGGGCGGGGTGGATGGTGGAGGCAAGCGGGCACTGCGTGCGCCCAGCCAGCTGGACAGGACAGCAGCGTGGCGCTTGAACCTGACCTGGAGCCGGAGGCACGTTGTTGGTGGTCCCAGGTGCGGTGAAACTGGGGTCGAAGGTGGTGGGTGGGGGCGGCGGCGGGCGCACAACGGGGGGCGGCGACGGCCGGGGCGGCGGTGGTGACTTGGCAGTGGGTGACGGCGGGGGCGGCCGGGAGGTAGGCTGCGACGGCGGGGGCTTGGATGCCTGACTGAGGCTTGCAGGAGGAGGTGGCGTCGCAGCCGGGGTGGACTGCTCGGCGACCTGCCTGGCTGGCGGGGGTGGCGAACGCGCGGCCACGGGCGTGGCGGCGTCGACTGCCGCGCTGCCACTGCTGCTGCCGCCGCCGCCCTTCTTCGCTGCTCCCGTGGCCACTACCACAATTGCGGCAATAGCACCGAGGAGCAAAAGCGCAACTATTGCGCTGGCGTAGAGGACCCACTCCTTCTTGCTCTTCTCCTCCCGAGTATGCCACGCGGAGCCCATATTGTCGGAATGCGGCAATAACGTCAAGTGGAATTGCCGCTTAGCGCGCAGTTTGCGAGCTGCCACGCGTTTGGCGGCCCAGCACGGCCAGCGTACCCGGCATGGCCGCAGGCGCTGCCGCCCCAGGAGCTGTGTCCCGTGGCCCTCCGCCCTGCAATCCACCAGTTGCCACCTTCTGGTACTTCAGATCCATTATGAACCGCAGGTGGGGTGCTGCATCATGTGCATGGCCAGACTGCCGGGCATGGGCAAAGGCACGACTACGGCACCCAAGCTTGCCACGTCGCCTCGCTGCACCTCCTTGCACTTGCATTGCCTATGTCCCCAGCCACTGCAAGGACCTTTGGACGTCCGAGTCAGGTGTTCAAAGTTGCACAGCAGCCTGCCCTGCCTGATGCGATGCGACAGGGGCGGCGAGGCGGCGGCGAGCGGCGAGCATGCGCAGCGGCGGCTCTTGCACCTGGCTGCCGCAGCAAACCCTTGCTGCGACGGCTCATAGGCTTGATATCTGGCGGAGAAACATGCATGCGTGTGCACTGGCCTCGGCAGCTCAAACCCCAGTGCTTGTCCGCTTTGCGAGCCTATCAGCGGCTGCCGCAGCGTGCACAGCGAGACGCCAAAGCCTGTCTCAGCGTGTACAGCGGCCCCAGAAGGTAGCCGGCCTCTGCTCCCAGCTGCCGCCGCCGCCGCCGCCGCCGCCGCCACTGGCTCGTTGTGAACGACGCCTGCTGTTGAGATTGCTGCGCAGGTAGCGGCTTACATCATGGCGGCAGCAGCAGTGGACCACACCACAGATTGGGTGGTGCCGCCCAGCGACGACGGTGAGGCTGTGGGCCCGCTCTTGTTGCTGCTTTTTCCGAAACTATCTTCCAACCGCGCCCAGCACAGGCCGCAGCTCACTGGTTGCGCTCTCATCACTGCTGAGAGGCCTGGCACAACGCCCCATATGCTCCCCGCCCCCTCCCACAGGCTGGGTGCTGTCCCATGATGCGCTGCGGCTGGACATGGAGGACCTGCAGCGCCTGCTGGACGCGCTTAGCGCGCAGGCAAGGGCCCTGTGCAACAGATGGTGCCATGTCGGCAGGCCAGAGCTGGTTGGGCAGCATGCAGTGGCATGAGGTGGTGCCGACCTATGACAAGCTGTGGAAAGCCTGGATGTCCACAGCTTTGTGTGACCGCCCGTTGCAACTGCTGCCAACCGGCTCAATCAATGTGCAGGTGGCGGCGGGGCGGCCGCTGGAAAAGTGGCAGCTGGAGGCAGCGCAAGGGGTGAGGGCGCCGCAACTCCTGCAATCTTAGATGGCTGGCCTTGCTTGGCGACCTCTTTCGTAGCCTGCCACTCTCTGCTGTGGCTACATGAGCACAGGAAACACGACGTACCCTGCACTGTTGCAGGCATGGCGCTACCACGCCCACATGCTGACGGTGCACCACGATACAGAAGAGCGTGAGCACCCAGCGCCGGGGCTGAATGCGCCTGCTGGCCGTAGCGGCCGTGAATTTACTGCTGGGGTTGCTACCAGCTATTGGTTGGTCGACAACAGAGGCCCCCGCATCTTCTTGGGACCTCGCCCAGCTGTCCTGCCCCGGCGCATGATGATTTCCCTACCACACCATTTCCTGCAGAGCTTTACTTCCCCCTGCTGCGTTCGCGGTTCAAGGTGCCAGACAAGCAGAGCGCCGACCATGATCGCATCCTGCAGCTGATCAAGGTGGGTTCTGCACTTGGTTTCGTTCTTCTGCACCGCAAAGCATGAACAGCCGAATCGCAGCATTGCCAACCCCAGCATCGAGCTGCCCTCCCATGCAGGAGTGCGATGCCAAATTTGATGCCGCAGCCGCAGACCCCGCCGCCGCAGCGCAGCAGCTCGGGTCACTCAAGGTGGGCAAAGTGCTGCTGCACAGCCAGTTGACATGGCGGCCATACCGCTTGCCAACCCATGTGGACTGCGAATGATGGGTGTGGCCGCGTGCTTTCCCCAACCTTTGCTCCAACCCCGCGCTGGCCACATGCTCCTTGCCGTGCCCGCGCAGGCCAGCTTTGAGCAGTTCAGAAAGCTGTGCACGGGGCACTACCGCGAGGAGGAGGTGGTGAGCCCGCCTCCCGCACTTTGAAGGCACTCTGTTTGCTTCGAAGCACGTGTCTGCTGTGCAAAGCCGCTGGCTGCGGGCCCACTGGTGTGGGCCGAACCTGAGATGCTGCTTGCTTCTCTCACTGCCACCCTGACCCAGGACACGCTGCCGCTGATCCGGCGCCACTTCACCCCGGAGGAGGTGCGCCCCACGGCCAAGCACATCTCCAAGGCCTACGGCCTGATGGACATGGGTGAGGCGGGGAGGCGGGGCAGCCAGCAGAGCAATTCGCAAGGAGATGGTGCGAACGCGGGGGTTGCCTGCCGGTGGCCAACAGCGCTCCGTGTTGGACCTTCCGAGGACCCTTTGGGTTGACTTGCGCCCTGACTCGGCAGTTTTGGCCACGCCCTGTCCCAACCTCCTTCCCGTCCTCCCAAACCCCTTCCCCCAGGCAACTACCTGCGGCCCATGACCCCCGAGCACCGCACGGCCTGGATGACGCGGGTGAAGATGCCGCTGCCGGTGCAGTGGATCATGGCGCTGCAGGTGCGATTGCTAGGGCTTGGTGCGTTGCTGTAGCGTCGAGGCTCGCAATTGTGGTAAAGGAACAGCAGGTGCTGACCACATGCAGTTGAGGGAGGCACCAGGCTGCGGCAGCGCAACGGTAACAGCCCACCAGTCACCCTGCCGCCCTGACGGTTCAATGCTGCTGCACTACTGTGCAGGTGTGGCGCTACCATCGCGCGGTGGTCGACCCGCTGGAGCGAGCGATCGCACACGCCCAGGCCGCCTGAGGACAGCTGGCCCGGGTGTGGCACCACCACTGGTCGCCGTGCCTGCTAGCGGCAGCAGCCGAGTGAGACCTTCGTCACATAGCCGGCCCACGAGGCTTCATTTTGCTGCCAATTGCTGTAAACGATTGCTTGCTTGCGTGGCAGGAAATGGCGAGATGGAGCGCTGCGATCAGCGTGCCAGCTTGGCGGCGCCTGGGCCGACGGAGACGGTGGTCAGTGGGCTTGGTTTTCTTTATGCTGCGTCGATTCTTCAGGATGGCTGCAACAATTCAGGGCAACATTGGGAGCGGGGCGGGCCTCCTGCAGGGCCTGGGCCCTCCCCCCAAGCAGTTCACCTCCTCCGAGCTGTCAATCGAGCGAGCCAAATATCGACCAACCCTCCCGGCAGTGCTGGCAGGCGGGTGCAAGGCAGAAAGAGCCCTGCCGAGACCAATCTGGCGGCAGCTCCAAGGCGCAGCCGCCCCCGCTTTGAAACGTTTTGAATTGCTACTTGCAACCGCTGGATTTGTTTCTCAACACCTCAAGCTGGGGCAAGCTGCGCCGCCGCCGCCGCCGCTGCCTCAACCCCGCCGCCAGCATCGCTCGCTGCTTGCCGTCTTTCCTCCCGCAGGGCCCCATGCCGTGCGCGAGGGCGAGAGCCGCGACTGCTGCGGCAACCACGAGCTGATCTGCGGGCTGTTCCCGCACCTGTGCGGCACCTCCAACGGCCACCCGCCGCTCAAGATGGTGCACCTGACTGCCGCCGCGCCCGCTGGGCCCGCCCAAGACGGAGAGCCCGGCCGCCCGCTGCAGCTGGGAGTGGTGCTCAGCGGCGGACAGGCCGCAGGTGGGGATTGGTGGGGGGGTGGTTGGATTGGCCGAGGGCGTGGGACGGCCGGTTAGTTCGTGGCCAAGGAGAGCCCGCTCGACTTCTCACCCGCTCGCCTCCCCACTATTCTTCCTTCCCTCCTACCTTGCTTATCTGCCTACTATGGCAGCAGCTCGTCTTGGCTGCACTTGCATCATCCACCTTGCCTTCCATCTCATGATGCCACTGCCCCCACAAACCCCCCCCGGGCGCGCCCCTGCCCCCGCCCCCCTTCCACCCAGGCGGCCACAACGTGATCATCGGGCTGCACGACTACCTGCAGCGCTGGCACCCCGGCTCCACGCTGGTGGGATTCCTGGGAGGGCCCGCAGGCGTCATGAACAACCGGTACAAGGTCCTCACCGCAGACGAGCTGGTGAGGGGGGGGACAGGGGTGGGGGAGAGGGGTTGGGAGCAGCGTGGATGGGTGAGTGGTCGTCGGCAGGTGGCTGAGCCATGGGCAGGCAGGCAGGATTGGGCCCTCCCACACAGCAGCATTCATACTTGGCGCCCTGATGCAGGACGGCTACCGCAACCAGGGCGGCTTCCACATGATTGGCAGCGGGCGCGACAAGATTGAGAAGGCGGACCAGCTGGAGGCGGCGGCACGGGTGGGTGGGCGGGTGCCATGTGGGAGGGCTGGCAGATGAGTGCGCGGGGCAGATCATGCAGCAATGTGGTGAGCACAATACACACACGACGCTGCTGTGCAGAGAGAGTGCCTAGGCTGCCGGATGCGCTGGGTGCCACCTGGCTGCCAAGCTGAGCTTGTCCTGCCGGCCACACGATTTGCCTCTGTTCCTGCTTGCCTCGCACTGCAGGCCTGCGCCCAGCACAACCTGGACGGCATTGTGGTCATCGGCGGCGACGACTCCAACACCAATGCGGCGGTCATAGCGGAGCACTTTCTGGCACACGTGAGCAGCACATTCGCTGTCGTTACAGCACGACATTTGCTCGTTGGCAACGGCAAGGTGGATGCAATGTCGCAGGGCGGGTTCAACTGTTGTGTGCTGGGAGGATCTCGGGACGGTGGGCAGATGGTTGTGTCACTCCAATTGCAATGCCTGCAGGGCATCAAGACGCGGGTGGTGGGTGTGCCCAAGACCATTGATGGTGAGCTTAGCGGCAGCTGGTTGGACCTGCGTCAAGGTAGCTGGATTTCCTCCGATTGGCGTGCTGCTTCACTCTGCTCCGCGTGCTCCTGCTTCATCGTCGCACATTGCCCTGCCATTCAATCATCCACAGGTGACCTCAAGAACGCAGACGTGCCCATCAGCTTTGGCTTTGACACCGCCTGCAAGGTGTTCAGCGAGTCCATTGGCAACATCGCCATCGACGCCATGAGCGCCAAGAAGTACTACCACTTCATCAAGTGAGGGAACCAGGATTGGGCAAGCCCAAAGCTGTTTGTGGGGGAGCTGATCGGCAGTGGGAGTGCTTTCATGCCGATGCAGAGTCCCCCAGTGCCTCATGCTGCCCCCTGCCCAAACTTGCTTCCGTCTCTCTGCAGGCTGATGGGTCGCGCCGCCTCCCACATCACCCTGGAGTGCGCGCTGCAGACGCACCCGCAGGCACGGCAGCTGCTGCTGCTATCTTGTCTGTTTTGGTGCTGTTTTCGAGGCAGAACACTTATGCTTACAACAGCCACAGGACAGCCGCATGCAAATCCAGGTGCAGCCACAGACCAGCCGCCCAAGGCAGCTGGAGGCACATGGCCCATTCCACTACCCTGCACCATGCAGGTGGCGCTGATCTGCGAGGAGGTGGCAGCAAACCGCTGGGGGCTGAAGGATGTTGTGCGGCAGGTGGGCTGCATGCTGAGCCCCAATCTGGTTTGACGGGGATATGCAGCTCATCAACCGCCTAGCGGTCAGCAGCAACCACCACCCCCATGTGCCGGCCTGCTTTGCAGGTGGCAGACGTCATTGCACAGCGCGCAGCCGAGGGGCGCAACTACGGTGTGGCGGGGCTCTCAGTGCTGTCGGAGATGCGCCGGTTCTGACATGCCTGTCCAGCAGCAGATGGTGCTGTGCGAGCTGCCGATGAGCGAGTGTCTGTGTGTGCTCACACCACCTGCTCATCGCAGCGGCCGGTTGGCTGGCCTGTTCCTTGACGCAGGCGTGGTGCTGATTCCTGAGGGTCTGGTGGAGCACGTGCACGACGTGTCCACCCTCATCGCAGGTGGGCCAAGGGCTGCTGATGTGTACAGGTTGATTGGGGGAGCTGCAAGGTGGAGCTGCACATAGGCTTAGCCACCTGCGGCCCTTGTCGGCGAGGAGAGCCTTGCCAGCTTGATGCCGCTTGGTGCTGCCGAGGCAACGGCAACGTGCATCACGCTGCCGTTGTTGTGCAAGTACACATTCTGCTGGCCACCTAACAGCGCAGAGCTGAACGAGCTTCTGGCGCACGGCATGCCCGCTGTCGATGAGGAGGCCATTGCGGCCAGTCTGACCCCGGAGTCCGCGGAGTTGAGCTGGCAGCTGGTGTGATAGCAATCGTGCCATCCTCCAGCGGTGCAGCGTGCATGGCAACGAGCAACCAGGCTGCGTAGTGTGCTTGCCTTGATGTGAGATGTGAAGGGAGGGACCACTGCTGACCATTCCACCGCCGCCCTGCTGCCCCGCACCCCTGCCGCAGGTGTTTGCCCAGCTGCCGCCTGGCATCCGCAGCGAGCTGCTGGCGGAGCGCGACCCGCATGGCAACGTGCAGGTGAGGCCTGGGGTCAGGAGAGTGGGTTAAACCTGGCTGCGCGATTTGCCTGTCCGCCGTAGCCGTGCTTGCAGTGCATTTTCATCCAGCCTGGCCCAATGCTGCCCGCCCGGCCGTTCCTGTGATGCCCTGAGCCTCCCCTCCCAACTGCTCCACATACGGCGCAGGTGTCCCACATCGAGACGGAGAAGCTGCTGATCAAGCTGGTGGCGGCTGAGCTGGCGCGCCGCAAGGTGGCCGGAGCCTACAAGTGAGGGTCGCCAGGGGCACTGGGTAGCGAGTTGTTGGGCATGGCAACAGGCCGA
>VFQQ010001833.1_pt1 | contig 27215 bp, 15 predicted proteins | sample 3512341 | NCBI WGS metagenome assembly VFQQ01 (sample SAMN10412373, study PRJNA504923) | tailings metagenome | isolation source: Relicate 2 Philex TSF1 revegetated site | place: Philippines: Tuba, Benguet | collected 2017-08-29
GGGCGATTACCGGCGGGGCGTTCCCAGGCCGCCGATCGGCACGCTCTGCACCTCGGCCGGGGGCAGGGGCGGGTCGAGAATCTCGACCGAGATCGGGCCGGGCATGGGGAGTTCGTCGAGGACCTCGACGGCGGCGCGCGGTCCGCGGCTGAGGTGGCGCGAGTCCTGGAAGGTCGGGTCACGCATGATGCGCGGGGTCATGAAGACGTAGATGGTGCGTTTGCGGTCGCTGATGCGCTCGTCGCGGAAGAGCTGCCCGACGATCGGGATATCGCCGATGAAGGGGACCTTGAAGACCACCCTGGAGTTGTCTCGGAGGGTCAGGCCGCCGACGACGATGGTGGAGTCGGAGGGGATGGTGACGCTGTCGGACTCGACGACAGAGGTCTGGCGGGCGGGGGGGAGGTTGGCGGTGGCGGTGCCCTCGATGAAACTGGAGAGTTCGATGGAGTACTTGAGGCGGAGGTAGTCGTTGTTGGAGATCTGCGGGGTGACGGTGAGCTTTGGGCCGGCCTTCTCGTATCCGCCGAAGCCGGTGATCACGCTGGCGGAGCCGGTGCCGCCGACCTGAGTCTGGGTCTGGGTGGGGCGTTCCTCGATGGACTCGATGGACGCTTGCTCGTTGTCGTCGACCAGGAGTTTGGGCGCGGCGACGATGCGGGCGTTGGTGGTGCTGGCCAGGGCGTTGAGGACAATGGGCACCTGATCGGACTTGATGAGCGCGGCGGTGATCCCCACCGACGGGGGCACAAGCGGCGGGGTGAGGATGCCCTGGTTGACGCCGGGCAGGGCCACGAGCGTGTCGCGCCAGCGCGTTGTGCCGGCGAGGGTCTGGCCGCCGGACTTGAGCAGTTGGGACTCGAAGGCGAGGCGGAAGGAGTCGGCGTCGTCAACAACGACGATCTGCGCATCGATGTAGACCTGGGGGCGCCGGCTGTCGAGGCGGTCGATCAGGCGCCGGAACTGGGGCTGGAGGCGCTTGGGGGCCTTGACGATCAGTTCGTTGGTGGCCTTGCGCGAGGCGACGAAGACGTTGGCGCCTTCCTCGATCGAGAGGCCGTCGGCGGCATCGCCGAGGCCCGGTGCGGTGGGCGTGGGGAGGATGCCGCGGGCCAGCTGCGAGACGGGGCGGCGCTGAGCGGCCTGCCCGCCTTGAGCGGGCAGGAGCGGCGACGAACTGCCGGCGGTCTGGGCGGTGGAGGTGAGCAGCGAGCGGATGACCTCGGCGGTTTCCTCGGCCTTGGCGTGCGCAAGTTTGTAGAACTCGTAGACGATGGCCTCACCCTCGACGAGTTTCTCGGCCTCGGTAACGAGTTCCTGCACGATGGCGTGCTGCTCCTGGGTGCCGTAGTACATGAACCCGCGCCCCTCCATGTCGAGGATGAACACGGGCCCGCCGGCGTCGAGGAGGGCCTGGGTGCCGGCGGCCTGGACCTGACCGGGGACCGGGGCGGTGATGCCCGTGCCGGTGGTCGGCTGGGCGGACAGTTGCGTGACCTCGCCAAGCCCGCGGCGCTTGCCCAACTGGGTGATGGTCGAGGCGGCTCCGCCGACGGCGTACCAGCGGGGCACGAGGATGTTGGGCGTATCGACGACGGCGAGCAGGCGTCGGATCTGCTCCAGTTCGTCGGGGCGCCCCTTGAAGATGAGGCGATTGGACTGGGGGTCGGGGGTCAACCGGTCGGCGAGATTGACCAGGGTGCCCAGGCCCTGGCCGGCGCCAGGCTGGCCGGGGACGCCGGGCTGCTGGGGAACGGCGCCGGGCTGACCGGGGGTCGCGGCGCGCCCGGTGAGCAGTTCGAGCATGCGCGAGCGGGCGTTGGCGGCGGTGATGTGTTTGACCTCGAGGGCGATGAACTCCTGGCGTGCGACCTCGTCGCTCAGGCGCGCGATGAGATCGATGATGGTCTGGATGCGCGAGGGCGCATCGGTCATGAGGATGACGCCGAGGTCGTCGAGGTAGGCGATGTTGGCCGAGGCGCCGGCCTGCCCCGGGGGCGGGGGCTGCTGGCCCGGTGCCCCGCCGGGCCCACCGGCACCGCGGAGGGCGGTGGCGATGGGCGTGGCGAGGCTGGAGGGACGGAAGCCGCGGGTCGAGATGATCTGAGTCGTGTTGAATGGATCGCTGCCGATGAACCCGACAACGTTGTTCTCTGGGACGATGTAGTAGACGTCGGCGAAGTCGCGTGTGAGGGCGAAGTTGTTCTGCTTCAGCAAGCGGTCCAGAAAGCGGAGGAGCTGGTCGCGCGGGATGTCGACCGGCGAATCGAGCTTGAACGTGCGCGTGCCGATGGCGGCGGCGTCGCTCACCACGATCTGGGCACCGGTCTCGCGCCGGATCAGTTCGATGAACAGCGTCACATTCACCGGCTCGGCAAAGGGGCCGAACCGGAAGACCCCGGCGGGGGGGAGCGACGGATCGGGTGTGGCGGCGGGCGCCCCGGCGGGGGGTTGTGCCTCGGGTTGTGCGGCGACATGAGCCGCGGTCACCAGCAACCCCGCGGCCAGGATGAGGCCCGTGGCGATGGAGTTGGCCCACGCGACCGAGAGTCTCAGGCCCGCGCCCGGAGATGCCTGGGTGGAGGCGTGTGGGTGGGCCTGGGGAGATAGGGTGGGCAGGGGGGCTGGGGGGGGCGGGGATGTCGGGGGCTTCAATCCGTTGGTCGGCATTCGCGGGTCCCTCGCAAATCAGGTATGAACCGTATACCTTCGTCGGCGAAGCGGGGGTGGAGTCACGGGATTTTGGACCTCTTGCAGGTTGTGGGCGGTGCCGGGACAGACTCCGCATGGGACCACGGGTCGTCAGCCTGCTGCCATCGGCCACCGAGGCGGTGTTCGCGGTCGGGGGGGGCGGGCTGCTGGTGGGCCGCTCGCACGAGTGCGACTACCCACCGGAGGTCTCGCGTCTGCCGGTGCTGACGGGCTCACGGACTGCGGTGGAGTCTGGGGTGAGCCCGGAGGTGATTGACCAGCAGGTTCGGGCCCTTCGCGGGGCGGGAGCGTCGCTGTACACCCTTGACGAATCGACGCTGGCGGCCCTTCGTCCGGACGTGATCATCACCCAGGACCTGTGCACGGTCTGCTCGATCGACCTGGACACGGTGCGACGGGTCGCGTCGGGGCTGGGGCACCCGGTGGAGATCGTCAGTCTGAACCCGCAGACGCTGGAGGGGGTGCTCGACGATCTGCTGACGATCGGAGCGGCGCTGGACCTGGAGCCCGGGGGGGAGCGTGCGGTCTGCGGTCTGCGCGAACGGCTGTACACCGCGGCGGATTACGCCAACCCGTTCGTGGAGGGGCCGAGCGTGGCGTTCCTGGAGTGGTGCGGGCCGCTGTACATCGGCGGGCACTGGACGCCGCAGTTGATCGAGCGTGCCGGGGCGCGTCACCCGCTGAACCCGACCAGCCCGGTGGAGGGGGCCGGCGCCGGCGCGGGGCCGATCGGCGTGACGCAGCGCCGCGCGGGGCGGAGCGTGAGCGTGCCGCCGGCGGTGCTGGTGGCGTCCGGGCCGGATCACCTGATCGTGTGTCCGTGCGGTCTGGGCCTGGGGCCCGTGCGCGAGCAGGCGGGGAGGCTCTCGCGCGAAGGGTGGTGGCGCGGGTTGCCGGCGGTCCGGGCCGGGCGTGTGGCCCTCGTGGACGGGAACCAGTACTTCAACCGCCCGGGGCCGCGGCTGGTGGACGCGTTCGAGTGGCTGGTGGGCTGGCTGCACGAACGGCCGGAACTGATCCCGCCGGGCTTCGCGTGGGAGGCGTGGAGCGAGCGCTGAGGTCGCCCCATCACCTGATCAGGTACTCACGCGGGCGGTGTCAGGGTGACTCAGCGGTCGCGGCGCTGGTTCTTGCCCTTGCCGCGCTGCTTGGAGCGCTGGCTCCGGCGTGATGCGCCGGACTGCCCGCGCTTGAGGGCCTCCCAGTCGAGGTTGAGACCTCCGCCCGGCGCTCCGAGGCCGCCGGCGGGGACCGGGCCGTGGGGCGTGGCCCGCGCGTTCACACCGGGCTTGGGGTAGACCTTGCGGCGCTTGCCGGACTCGCGGGCGAGCGGGTCGGCGACGGCCAGGTCCATGCGTCGCAGGGCGAGGTTGACGCTGGTGATCACGACCTTGAGGCGGTCGCCGACGCCGTAGGAGCGGCCTGTGGCCAGGTGCACCATGCGCCCAGAGCGCTGGTCGATCTTCCAGGCCCCGCCCTGGCGCGGGCGGTTTCCACGGAAGCCGGGCCCCTGGCCCTGGGTCCGTTCGGGACGGGCGTGGCGCTTGCCGACACGACGGAGCAGTTCGGGCTCGTCACGCTCCTCGCCGGTCGAAGAGGGCACGGGGACGGGCTCCTCGACGGGCGGACCTCCGGCGGGGAGATCCTCGCTCTTGATGAGACCCTCGGCCAGGTACTTGTCCAGTTTCACGAAGATGCCGGCGTTGGTGCAGCCGGTGACCATCGCGCCGAACTCCTCGCCGACGTGCTCGGAGAGCAGTTGCAGCACGAGGAACGACCGCAGGCTCTCCTCGGCCTCGGAAGCGACCTCCTCGGTGAGGGAGCAGGCCTTGCCGATGCGGGTGAGGGAGTCAACGTCCGGGCAGAGAGGCGAGTCTCGGAGCGCGCGCCCGAGGCGGTCGCGCTCTTCATCGGAGCGCGGCGGGCGGGAGCCGTTGGCAGTGTTCGAGAGATAGGCCGCCAGGGCACGGTGGACGGTCAGGTCGGGGTAGCGGCGGATGGGTGAGGTGAAATGGGCGTAGGCCTCGCTGGCGAGTGCGAAGTGGCCGATGAGCGCGGGGGAGTACTCGGCGCGGGTGAGCGTGCGGAGCACGGCGAAGTGGACGGCGGGCGCAGCGGGGGTGCCTCGGGTGGCGTCGAGGAGCGACTGGAGTTCCTGGCGGGTGGGCCGCTTGGGGATGGTGAAGCCAGCGACGCGGGCGACGTCGCGCAGGTCTTCGACGTCGCCGGGCGTGGGCTCGGGGTGGACGCGCCGGAGCAGGGGCACGTCGAGGCGTTCGAAGAGGCGGGCGAGCACCTCGTTGGCCTCGACCATGAACATCTCGATGATGGTGTGGGTGAAGGCGTCGTCCTCGCGCTCGGCGTCAATGACGTGGCCCTCGTCGTCGAAGACCAGTTCGACGTCGGGCAGTTCGAGGTGGATCATGCCGGCGGCGCGACGGCGCTCGCGGATGGCGCGGGCGCAGGCATCCATCTCTCGCAGGGTCTGGAGAAGTTGGTCGGAGTAGTTCGGTTCGGTGCGTGCGTGGCGTCGGGCCTCGTCGGGATCACCGTCGATGAGGGCCTGCGCTTCGAGGTAGGTGAGGCGCTTGGCGGAACGGATGAGCGTCTGGGAGACGCCGGAGCGGACGAGGTTTCCGCGCCGGTCGTAACTCATGAAGGCGGTCTTGCAGAATCGGGGCACGCCCTCCTGCAGCGAGCAGATGCCGTTGCTGAGTACTTCGGGGAGCATGGGAATGACGTGCCGGGGAAGGTAGACGGAGTTGCCGCGACGGCGGGCCTCTTCGTCCAGCGGGGTGCCGGGGGGGATGAAGTGGGCCACGTCGGCGATGTGGACGCCCAGGTCCCAGCCGTCGGGCGTGCGTTCGATGTGGATGGCGTCGTCGTAGTCCTTGGCGTCGGGCGGGTCGATGGTGATGATGAACCGTGACTCGCGGAGATCTTCGCGGTCGGTCCAGCCGCGGGCGTCGCCCTCCTCCAGTTCGCGCTGGAAGGTGTCGGCGGCGCGGCGGGCCTGGGCATAGGCACGCTCGGGGAAGTCGCCGGGGAGGTTGTACGCGGCGATGACCGCCTGAGTCTCGACGCTGGGCAGGCCGGCCTCGCCGAGGACCTGGGTGATGACGCCCTCGGCGAGCATGGAACCCTCGGGGTAGGCGGTGATTTCGACGACGACCTTGTCGCCGTGGCGGGCGTTCTTGGCGGAGGGGTCGCGGACGACGATGGGCTGTGTGAGTTCGCGGCCGTCGGGGTAGACCAGCCACTGGGTGGACCCGGGGCGCGAGGTGGCGCCTGGGCGGTGCGGCAGGTCGGGCTCGATGCCGCCGCGCTTGACCAGTTCGCCGGTGAAGGCCTTGCGCTTGCGAGAAAGGACCTCGACGATGCGGCCGGAGAAGTCGTCGCCGCGCCGCCGGACCTGCACGCGGACGGTGTCGCCGGTGAGCGCGTCGGCGGTGGCATCGGCGGGGATGAAGACGTCACCCTCCTTGACGGGTGTGACGGGGATGACAAAGCCGAACCCGCGGATGTGCTTCTTGAAGCGCCCGACGATCTCGGCGCCGATCGTGGGAAGCATGACGCGGTGGTCGCCGCTGAGCGCGACGCGGCCCTCGTCGCGGAGGCGACGCACGGTCATGGCGAACAGGTCGGTCTCCGCCGCGGGCACGCCGAGTTCGGCGGCCAGCTCGGGGATGGGCTTGGGCTGGTAGGAGTCGTGCCCGAGGTGCTCGAGCAGACGGCGTTCGTAACGGTCGGCCATGCGGGGAGGGTAGCGCCGGGACGGGTTCACCCCCGGGCGCCCACGCGATTTCACCGCCCACGGCTCACCACTCGGGACAGCGCGTCAGGCCATGGCGTGCGCGTACCGCTCAACCTGCGGGCCGAACGGGACGGGGTCGATCTCCAGCAGGGCGCGGAGTTTGCTCAGGTCGGCGGTGCTGTCTTCCTGGGCCATGTACGCCTGACCTTCGTCGAAGGGGAACAGGGCACCCAGACCGAGGCGCCCCGCAACGCGGGCCATGACGGCGTGGGGCGTGCCCGGGAGGCCGATGACCGGCAGCGTGGTGTCGCACCCCGGCAGGTGATCGCGGAGGTACTCCATCATCTGCTCCCAGGTGAGAACCTCGGGGCCGGTGATGTTGATGACCTCGCCGATGGACTGCGGGCGGTCCAGCGCGCGGACAAAGGCGCGGGCGACGTCACCGACGAAGACCGGCGCGACCCTGGCCGGCTCGAACGAGATGCGACCAAGGGCGACGCCGTCGTCGTGCTCGACCATGCGGGTGAAGAAGGGGATGAAGAAGAAGGGGGGGGTGTCGCCGGAGCAGAACCCGCGGGCCATCTGGATGAACTCGCCGTTCGGGCCGTGGATCATGCCGGGGCGGAAGATGGTCCAGCTGAGGGTGCTGCGGCGGACGAGGCGCTCGGCCTCGAACTTTGTGCGCTGGTAGGCGGCGCGGGCGTCGGAGCGGACACCGAGGGCGGACATATGGAGGAACCGGGATGGCGTGGGGTGCGCGCCCGAGCAGGCGTCGAGCATCGCGGCGGTCGCGTCGACGTGCATGCGCTGAAACGTCTGCGGCCCGCCCTCGGCAGCGGGGGTGCGCTTCTCGCGGATGATCCCGATGAGGTGGATGACGGCGTCGGCGCCGCGGACCAGAGCCTGTGGGCTGCGGGTATCGAGGATGTGCCCTTCCAGCGTCGTGATGCGCGGGTCGTCGGGAAGGACGGCCATCGCCTTGGACGGGTTGCGGACCAGGGCGCGGACATTCCACCCAGCGGCCAGCAGTTCCCGCACGACTTCACGCCCCACGAAACCGGTGGCGCCTGTAACGGCAACGGTGCCGCGGGGGGGCGCCGGGGTGGGGGCTGGCTGGGAGGGCGATGGCGCGTGCGCGGGGTTGGCGGCGTTGGAGTGGGCGTCCGCGGAAGTGTGGGTCATAGCGCGGCAGGGTAGGCCGTGGCGGGTCACTACCATCCCGGAGTGAGCCTGCAGGCGCAAGAAGTCCGGTGCTCGTATGGACGCCGAGAGGTTCTGCGTGGGGTGTCGCACGAGTGCGTGCCCGGGCGCGTATGCGCGGTGGTAGGGCCGAACGCTGCGGGGAAGACCACGCTGTTGCGCGTGCTGCTGGGGGTGGTTCGTCCGAGCGCCGGGCGTGTAATGCTGGACGGCGTGCCGATCCACCGGGTGTCGGCCCGCGATCGGGCGTCGCGGGTGGCTTACATCCCGCAGCAGCCGACACTGTCGGAATCGCTGAGCGTGAGGCAGGTGGTGGAACTGGGCCGGTACGCCCTGGGCCGGAGTACCGAGGTCTGTGCGCGGGCCATCGAGGCCGTCGAACTGCAGGACCGAGCCGACGAGCCGTTCCGCGTGCTGTCGGCGGGATTGCAGCAGCGAGCGACGCTGGCGAGGGCGCTTGCGCAGCTTGACGCATTCGGCAGTGACGCCGTTCCAGGCAAGGTGCTGCTGGCCGACGAGCCCTTCGCCGCGATGGACCCGAAGCACACCGTCAGCACGATGGGGCTGTTCCGTCGCCTGGCGCGGGCCGGCACGGCGGTCGTACTCGTGCTGCACGACCTGACCACGGCTCTGCGACACGCCGACGACGCGCTGCTGCTGTCGGGGGATGGGGTCGTGACGGCCAGTGGTTCCGTGGAGACGGTGCTGACCCCGGAGCACCTGGAACGGGTCTTCGAAACGGGGTTTGTCCGGCTGGACGGACCGGGCGGTGCCGCGATCGTGCCTCTGGAACAGGGCGTCCGGAAGGCCCCCGACACGACGGGCCAGCGTCACTACACTCAGGGAACATGGGCACCGGCGGCCAGTGGCTCCAATACCTGATCATCATCCTGTTCCTGGGCTTTTCGGCCCTGTCGTGGATCGTGCGCAAACTGCAGGAGCAGAAGGCAGTCAAGGAACTTCGCGACCGTGAACTGCGCCGGCAGGAGTCATTCCTTCGCACCGGCCGCCAGGAAGAGCGGGATTCGACGGGCCGCCTCGGTCCTCAGGGCGAGGCCAAGGGTGACATCGACCGCCTGCGCGAGATCATCGCCCAGGAAGAATCACGCCAAATCGAGAAGGCTGATTCCGGATCGGCGTCGAGTACGCCCGGCGGACCGATCACGGCGGAGCTGTGGCCGGGCGGCCCGGTTGTGGTGATCTCGCAGGGTGGACCATCGACGGCACAGACATCAACCGGCCCGGCCCCCATGAGACCGGTCCCGAAAGCCACGAGCCAACGCTCACCCTCGGTCGCACCGGCCCGGACGCCCAGCCGACCGGCGTCGAACGCGCCGAGCAAGAAGCGTCGCCGCGACGGTCAGGACCGCTCCCAGTCGGTAGCGCTCGATGACCATCAGCGCCGGGCGGCGGTGCTTCGACGCCAGGCGGAGCAGGAAGAATTGAGCGAGCGCCGCCAGATCGCCCAGCAGCAGGCCGCCCACCTGGCAGCGCAGGCCCGCGCTCTGGTCCCGCATACGCCCGAGGACTGGCGCCGGGCAATCATCGCCTCAGAACTGCTGGCACGCCCGGTGTCGCTCCGCCAGAGCCGGGACACGAACAGCGTCTGGTCACCCCTGGCTTAAGCAAGGGGGCCGTGCGCCGTGGACCGGCGGCCTGCGCGGTCGGTACACTGCGATTGAACGTGGGTGCACGAACCATGCTGCTGGGATGGAAGCGGCCGCTGCTGCATACAGCCGCGGCGGTGCTGGCCGATCTGGGCCGAGGCGGCGGTGCGGACGGAGCGGATGTCGGCACCGAGAGCGTGGATCTCTCGGACACGCTTCTGGTGGTTCCCGGGGGTCGCGCGGGACGGGTGGCGGTCTCGGTGTTGCTGGATGAGTGCGACCGTCGCGGCCAGTGGCTGACCCCGCCGATGACGGTGACACCCGGCGAACTGGCCGGCGTGCTGCTGACGGGCGGTGCTTCAGCGAGCTCGCGGGTGGGCACGCCGCTGCAGCGCGAACTGGCCTGGATCGAGGCCCTGGCCTCCCTGTCGCCGGAGCGAGCGCGGTCGCTGTGGACCGGGTGCGCTGAGGCGCTGGTGTCGGCGCCGGACTCGGTGAGCGGGTGGGGCGGCCTGGCGCGGGTGCTGGTGCGGTTCGCCGATGAACTCGGCGCCGCCGGGCTGACGGTCCGACAGGGGATCACGCTGGCCCGGAGCCGGTTCGCGGGCTTCCCGGACGCGGATCGGTGGGAGGTCATCGCCGAGGTGCAGGAACGGGCACGGGAGGTGCTGCGGTCGTCGGGGCTCGACGACCGGACCCTGCAGGTGATCGATCGGCTGGAAGAGCACGCGGCAAACCGAGAGGGATCCGGGGTACGCCGTGTGGTGCTCCTTGGGGTAGCGGAGTTGTCAGCGGTGGCCCGGTCCGCGCTGCGGCGAGCGAGCGAGAGCGGGGTGGAGGTGGTGTCGCTGATCGGCGCGCCCGAAGGGCTGACGGACCGGTTCGACGAGTGGGGATGCGTGCGCGCCGAGTGCTGGTCGGAGTGCCCCGCGCAGATTTCAGAGGCGATGCTGGAGTATGCGCCGGGGTCCGGTGGGGCGCGTGAACAGGCCATCGCTGTGATGGAAGCGCTGGCCCGTCGCCAGCGCGGGCCTGATGCACACGACCGGTTCGCGGCGCACGACGTGGTCATCGGCCTGCCCGACGACACGCTGCTGGCGCCGCTGCAGCGCGCGGGTGAGGAGTACGCGGGCGTGCGCGTGCGATCGGCACGGGGGTCGCGCTGTGCGCTGTCCGAACCGGTACGGCTGCTGCGGCTGGTCAGCGCGCACCTGCGAACTCCCACGCTCGACACGCTCTCGGCGCTGGTGAACCTGCACGGTGTGCAGGAGTACTTGCGGGGACTGGGTGAGCGGGCGGGAACGGCGGGGCGGGGGGCCGCGGTGCCCCTGGTCCCACGAGTGTGGATCCGCGTGCTGGACGACTACCGGGCCGAGACGCTGCACACCGGGCTGGACGAGCGCTGGCGCACCGACCGGGCCACCACCACGGCGGTGCTGGAGTTCCTGAAGTCGGAGATCGTGCGGCTGTGCGGCGTGCTTCCGAAAGGGGAATATCCGGCCGCGCGGTGGGCGGTGAGTGCGCTGCGGCTGCTGTCGATGATCTACGCCGACCGCACGCTCGACCCGAACCTGCCGGAGGACCGGGTGACGCTGGAGGGGCTGCGGAGCGTGCGGAGCGTGGCCGGTTCGCTGGCGGGGCGCGACGGGGAGGAACACCTCGGGCCTTCCATGAGCGCGCCGACAGGGCTGGACCTGCTGGCCGAGGCCGCCGGCGAGCAGTCGATCCCGGACCCGCCGGACCGGGACGCGATCGAGGCGCTGGGGTGGCTGGAACTGTCGCTGGATCCTTCGCCGGTGCTGGTGTTGACCGGCATGCACGAGGGCAGCGTGCCGGACTCGCGCCAGGCCGATGCGCTGCTGCCCGATGCGCTGCGGACAGCGATGGGGCTTCCCTGCGACCGGACGCGCCTGGCCCGCGACGCGTACCTGCTGTGCGCGACCATGGCCCCGCGCCGGGAGTTTGTGATTATCCTCGGGCGGGTCAGCGCCGACGGCGACCCGCTCACCCCCAGCCGTCTGCTCATGGGCGGCCACGACGATCAGGAGGTTGCGCGCCGTGTGCTGCGCTGGGCGGGGACGGCGTCGGTAACGCGCGCGTCGATCCGCTCGCGCTGGGCCGACCCTCCGGAAACGCTGGCCCACACGCCGCCCGTGCCGACACGCCCGGTGGTGGAGAGCATGTCGGTGACGTCGTTCCGGGACTATCTGGCCTCGCCGTACCTGTTCTATCTCAGGCACGTGCTGCGCCTGCGCGAGGCGCGGCCCGCCGAGCCGGAACTGAACGCGATGGACATAGGAACGCTGCTGCACGAGGCTCTGCGGGGGCTGACGCGGCTGGACGCGTCTGACGCGGCACGGGCTGACCGCGTGGAGCAGGCCCTGCAGGACTTCCTCCGCGACGCGGCCGCGAGGAAACTGGGCTCCTCGCCACCGGCGCCGATCCAGGTGCAGGTCCGGGCGATTCGCCGACGGTTGGCGCGGTTCGCCCCGCAGCAGGCCACATGGGCCGAGGAGGGCTGGCGGATCCTGCACACCGAGTGGCCGGAACCGCACGACGTCACCAGCGTCCGGGCGGCGCTCATGGTGGACGACGTGCCGATGATCCTGTCGGGGCGGATCGACCGGATCGACGTGCACGACAAGCACGGCGTGCGGATCCTCGACTACAAGTCGGGGGACAGCATCGATGAACCCGAGAAGTCGCACCGGTCAGGCGGCCGGTGGAAGGACCTGCAACTGCCGCTCTATCGGCACCTGATCAGGCCGCTGGGCCTGGGTGAAACGGTCGAGCTGGGGTATCTGCACCTGCCCTCGAGCGTGGACGAGGTGCGCTGGGCCGCGGCCGAGTGGTCCGCGGAAGATCTCAGCAGCGCGGATGAGACGGCCTGCGAGGTGGTTCGGAAGGTGCGGGCGGGGTTGTTCGACGAGGCGGGGCCGAGGCCCAGCGAGGACCGTGTGCCCGCCGCGCTGACAGGGCTGTCGTTCCTGTCGGTGCTTCGAGGAGGCGGCGTGGACGGCGCGGGAGGCACTGGGCCGGGGGGCGAGGGGAACGAGGGGGATGAGGGGGATGAGGGGGACGACGCATGAGCGAAGGCGTGCATCGTCCGATCGGGCGATTGATCTCGGCCTCGGCGGGGACGGGGAAGACCTTCTCGCTGACCTCGGCGCTGATCGCGCTGCTGGCGCACCACCCCGAAGGCGATCCGGCGCGGATCCTGGCGACGACGTTCACACGCAAGGCCGCCGGAGAGATCCTGCAGCGGCTGCTGCATCGCCTGGCGGGTGCGGCGCTGGACGACCGGGAACTGCGCACGCTGAACGAGTCCACGGAGCTGGAACTGAGCCGCACGCAGAGCGCCGCGCTGCTGGCCGGGCTGGCGCGACGGCTGCACCGGCTTGGTGTGATGACGATCGACGCGTACCTGATGCGCCTGGCCAGCGTGATGCAGATGGGGCTGGGCGTGGCGCCGGGGTGGTCGATCGTCGAAGAGGAAGACGATGCAGCCCTGCGCGAAGGCTCGCTGCGCCGCACACTGGAGAGCACCGACCCGGATCAGCTCGGGCGTGTCATCGCCGCGCTGACGGAGCGCGACGCGAGCGCACGGGTGTCGGCGAGCGTGCGCGAGGCGCTCGACCGCGCGTACGGCACGTGGCTCAAGGCCCGCGCCGCGTCCCCGGAGCGGACCGCGGCGGTCTGGGGGTGGTACACACCGTCGGTGGAACCGCTGGGCCGGGAGGACATCGAGCGGGCGACGCAGGACCTGATCAGCGTCAGCCTGCCGACGAACAAGAAAGGGGACACCCACAAACTGTTCATCTCGGCCCGGCGCAACGCGGTGGATCTGGCGAAGAAGGGGCGGTGGAAGGACCTGGTCAAGATCACTCTTGTCAAGAATTCTCTCACTCTCGGGAAGAATCCGAGCCTGCCGGCCTTGTATGGCGGCGTGGCCATCCCGGACGACCTGCGGCGTGCGTGCGATACGCTGGGGCGGCACGCGCTGGGCGTGCTGGGGCGGCGCCTGCGCGATCGCAACGTCGCGTTCAACGCACTCATGGAGCGGTTCGACGAGGAGTACCGGTCGCTGAAGCGCCGGACGGGGTCGTACTGCTTTGACGACGTGCCCCGGCTGCTGCAGGAGGGATTGCGGAGCGTCGGCACGGACCAGCGTCCGCAGGACGACCTGGCGTACAGGCTTGATGCCCGCCTGGATCACATCCTGCTGGACGAGTTCCAGGACACGTCGGTGGCGCAGTTCGGGCTGCTGCGGATCTGGCTGGACGAGATCATGGCCGGGTGCGGCGCGGGCGATGCGGAGCGGTCGGTCGTGGTGGTGGGCGATCCGAAGCAGTCGCTGTACCTGTGGCGCGACGCCGAGCCGGGAATCATGATGTCGCTGCCGGATCTCTGGGGCGAGCGCCTGCGCCGGGAGCGGCTGGACGTGAGTTGGCGCTCGTCGCCGATCGTTCTGGACGCGGTGAACAATGTGTTCGGCGGACTCGGGAGCAATGGCGCCTTCGAGGCCGCGGATCAGCCTCGCCCGGACTGGTCGGGCCTGTGGGGTGAGCACCGGGCGGCCCCTCCGGTACAGCGTCTGCCGGGGCGCGTTCGGCTGATCGTGGGTTCTCCGAAGGGTAAGGAAGGCAACGTCCAAGTGCAGGCGCTCCGGCTAGCGGCGGATCGCGTGGACGAACTGCTCCGGGAAGCGCGGACCGCGGGCGTGCGGGCGTCGATCGGGATCCTGTTCCGCTCGAACCGACCAATGGGGCGCATGCTCCACCTGCTCCGTCAGAAGGGAATCACCGCAAGCCTGGAGGGCGAGTCGGCCCTGGCGGACACCCCCGGCATGGCGGCGCTGATCTCGCTGTTCGTACTGGCGGAACACCCCGGCGACACGCTCAGCGCGTTTCATCTGGCCAACTCACCCCTGAGCGAGGCGCTGGGGCTGACCGACCCGACCGATCTGGACACCCCGGCGCGGGCGGCTGCGGATTTCGGTCGTCGAGCGCTGGGGCTGGGGTTCGGGCCGGCGGTGTTCGACCTGGTCCGCGCGGCACGCCCGCGCCTGTCGCGACGGGACCTTGAGCGCGCGGAGCAGGCGATGGAACTGGCCGACGACGCCGATCGGCGCGGGACGAGGAGTCTGGCCGAGTTTCGGCGCGTCCTTGAGGAACGCTCGGTCGGCGAACCCTCGCCGCACGCTGTACGCGTCATGACGATCCACCGGGCCAAGGGGCTGGAGTTTGACGCGGTGATCCTGCCACAACTCGACGATTCGTGGTCGAAGTCGGGCGACGTGCTGATCCAGAAAACGGACCCGCTGTCACCGGCGGACCGCGCGACGTTCGCGCCGCACGAACTGCTGGCCCAGTGCGACCCGGCGCTCCACGACATCGCCCGGAACGCGGCGGTGCGCCGCCACAGCGAGAACCTCTGCCTGCTGTACGTCGCGATGACCCGGGCCCGGCGCGCGCTGGAGATGATCGTCACGCCGGTGAGTAAGTCGCAGTCGCTCTCATCCGCGTCGGTGTTGATCGGCGCGCTGGCCCCCGGTGAGAAGCGGAAGGCGGATTTGGTGCTGTTCGAGGCCGCCTCGGATTCCATCTGGACCGACGGGCTGCCGCCCGCCGACGCGGACGTCATGACGGCCGCGGAAGCCCCGCTGCACCTCGAACTGCCCACGCCTGCGCGCGCGCCGACATGGCGACTTCCACGCGTGTCGCCTTCGTCGCTGGAGGGCGACACGATTGACACGAGCCAGGCCGGGACGGATGCCGACCCGGGGTGGTCGGTGCCGCAGGCCCGTGGACTGGCCGCGGCGAACGTGCTGGGGTTGCCCGGTGGAGATCCGGAGACCTGGGCCGGCCAGCCGGGCGGCGCCTCGCGCTCGCTCGACGGGGCACGCCTGCGGGGCACGGTGTTTCACGCGTGGTACGAACGTATCGGGTGGCTGGATGACGCCGGTCAGCCCGACGATCCTGAACTGCTCGAGATCGCCCGATCGCTGGGCGCTGGCGAGGAGGGGGCACGACGCTGGGCCGGGGAGTTCGCCGCGTCTCTGAAGGGCCCGACCGGCGCGGCGCTCCGGCGCGCGGCGTACGCCCGGAGGCTGGCGCCCGACGAGCGCCTGGACCTGTGGCGCGAACGCCGCTTCATCGTGCGCACGAGGCACCCGCTCGACCAGACCAAAGACGAGGTCGTGCTCAACGGCACCTTTGACCGGCTGGTCATCGGGCGCGGGCGAGACGGGCGGGCGGCATGGGCGGAGGTGGTCGACTTCAAGACCGACACGCTCGACGCCGACGGCGACGGCGAGGAGGCCTTGGTACAGCGGGCGGAGCACTATCGCCCGCAGATCGAGGCCTACCGCCTGGCCGCGGCACGGATCCTGCGGGTGGAACAGTCGCGGGTTTCAGCACGCCTGGCCTTCACCGCGCTGGGCCGCGAGGTGTGCTTCAACGGTGCATGAGTGCCGCGCGGGCACGGCGTCCATATGCTGGCCGCATGACCCCCGCCTCCGACCTGCAGCAGAGCCCCGCCTGTGACCGCGCCCCCGTGCCCCACGGGCGCGACCAGCGTGATGTGTGCGTGAGGTTCAAACGGCTGCACCCGATGGCCGTCCTGCCGGAGTACAAGACCGAGGGTGCCGCGGGCATGGACCTGTCGGCGTGCCTGTCGCCGGTGCCCGGCGGCGGCACGGGCGGAGAGGGAGGGCCGGACGGGACGGGGGCGGTGGTGATCGGACCGGGCGAGATCAGGCTGATTCCGCTGGGGTTCTCGGTGGCAATCCCGCCGGGGTATGAAGCGCAGGTGCGTCCGCGGTCCGGGCTGGCGACGCGCTCGGGCGTGACGGTGCCCAACGCACCGGGCACGGTGGACAGCGATTACCGGGGCGAGATGATGGTCGCGCTGATCAATCTCTCGCGCGAGCCGTTCACGGTGACGCACGGCATGCGCATCGCGCAGATGGTGGTCGCACCCGTGGCACGAGCGAGCCTGGTGGAAGTCGACGACCTCGACGCGACCGCACGGGGTGCCGGCGGGTTCGGGTCGACCGGCCACTGAGCAGGTCATTGGGTGGTGGGCCATCGGCTCCGGCCGGATGTCAGGGGCCGAACTCAGGGCAGGAGGTCAGGGTTGCCCTCGATGGGCGGCGCTTCGCGCACCCAGGACTGCACGTCTCGGCGGGTGATGATCCCCATGACCCGAACGACCTCTTCGCGGGTCTCGGCCACGGAACCATGCCCGGGTGCGTACCAGGTGACGCTGGTGCTGGTGATGTCGGCCGGGCCGAGTTTCATGCGCAGCACCTGGCGTACGCGGTGCGCCAGCACATCGCCCGCGGGAAGGCGCAGACGTTCGTCGGCCTCATAGGTCGTGTCCTGCTGCGCCTCCCCTTCGGCCTTCACCCGATCGGGCCGGTCGAGCGGACGGACGACGATGCGGGCGTGCTGCTCGAACGGAAGCCCCGGCTCCAGGCGCCGGGGGAGCACCACCAGGGCGGGCTCGAACTCGGTGGCGACGTTGTCGCCGGGTTCGATGGTGCGCGACAGGAGCAGTTCGCCGTCGTGCCACTGCAGGTGCAGCGTCTGCGAACGGCGCGGCTGCTCGGTCCACCCCGCGCCCTCGGTTCGCTGCACGGTCTTGAGCACCTCGAAACGGAACGGCTGGTCGGGGTCGGCCCGGCGCTGGGTGACCTGGCGCAGCGCCTCGTCCTGACGGCTGAGGCTGATGCTCGTCTCCGGTCCGCGGGCCACTTCGACCGCCAGCAACGCCCGTCCGGGGTGCACGAAAGGCTCGGCAGCGCTGTCAAGCCCTCCCGAAAGAGCGCGCTCCGGTTCGATCGGCGCCGTGGAGGAACAGCCGGTGATCATCACCGCAGAGCCCGCCATGACGCACGCGCTGAGGATCGCGGCGGCCCGCAGGCACGGGCGTCGGCACAGGCACGATGGCGTGGACATGGGCTCGGTGTGGATGCTCTGGGGATTCATGCGGTGATGGTGCGGCTCAAAACCCCATTCCCCCCACTCCTCCAACGCCTTCGCCCCCCACCCCGCTTCACAGGTTTCAGCACTCTCCGTGACGGTTTGTGACTCGCCTTGGAGTAGGGTTGAGATCACGGTATGTCCCCATTGGCCATGGGGCGTGAGTTGGGTTTGCTCCCGGACAACGCTGGGCCGTCATACACGACGTGGCTTCCGCTGCAGTACTCGCCCGCCCCACTTATACTCCGGCCGATGGCCTCATGGACTCGACAATCGGAGCGTGCGCGAGCCGCGTCGGCGGGGTGTTGCGGCATGAACGGAGGGGGTCGAAGCGCGGTGCGGCTGGTGCTGGCCGTGACGGGAGTGGTGACGCTGTGCATAGGAGGGTGTGATTCGGAGACGCAGCGGAAGATCGAGGAAACGGGCAACATCTTTGCGCCGTTCCAGCCGCCGACACCTACGGAAGCGGCGCGGATGGCGACCAACCCGTTCGACGCCGATCAACGGCTGCGCGGGATCACCCTGCTGGCCTTCGCGCCGTTCGGCGGCGAGGAGGTCTATGTGCGGCTGTACGAGCAGGCGCTGGGCATGCCTCCGGTCTCCTCGGCGGACGAGGATTCGGGCGTGCGCGCCGCGGCGGCCCGGGCGCTGGCGCGGCACGGCGGGCCGCAGCACGTGACATGGATCGTGCCCCTGCTGCAGGACCGTGACCCGCGGATCCGCGCGGAGGCCGCGCGGGCGCTGCAGCGCCTGCACAATCCTGTGGCGATCGACCCGCTGATCGACCGCACGCGGGCGGTGCGCACGGAACGCATGACCTCCCCGGACGGTCGCGTGGTGACCGATGCGGCCGGGCAGCCGATGATCGTGCAGCGGGCCAACGAGCCGGACGCAGCGGTCCGTGCCGAGGCCGCGGTGGCGCTGGCGCAGTACGCCGACCCGCGCGTGCTCCAGGCGCTGATCGCGGCCCTGAGTGACGACAGCCTGCTGGTCACCCGCGCGGCCAGCACCTCGCTGACCACGCTGACCGGGCAGGAGTTCGGCGAGGACCCGCGCGCATGGCTGCGATGGCTCAACCAGCGCAGCGACAATCCGTTCGCGGAGCGGCGCCAGTTTGTCTACCCCGTGTTCGAGCGCGACCGCTACTGGTTCGAGTGGCTCCCGCTGATCCCGCCGCCACCGAATGAGACGCCGGGTTCACCCGCGGGGATGGGGCCGGCGATCCTGCCGCCGTCCTGACTGAAGCGCGGGGCGGGGAGGGGGGTGTCGCGTGATGGAGGATCCGGACGATGACGGACCCGCTGGGCACGGTCGACCTGCGCCGCAGCGCCAGCGTGTGCGACACACTGCGCCACGGGACCGAAGCGAACCTCGGAGCGCGGTGCCGTCACGGGTCGATCGACGTGCTGACCCCGGACGAACCGGTCCGCCGGCTCATCGCAACCGGTGACCTGCACGATCATCCCGAAGCGTTGTCACGCCTGTCGGCAATGGCGGGGATGGGCGATGCCGCGGCGGCCCCAACGGCGCACGTCACGCTGCACGAGGTGGTGCACTCCGATCGGCTGATGAACGGGATGGACTTCTCGTACCGGGCTCTGGTGAAGGTGGCGGCGCTGAAGGCGGCCTTCCCGGAGCACGTGCACACCCTGCTGGCCAACCACGAACTCTCGCAGATCATCGGGGCGGGGATCGTCAAGGACGGCGTTCCGGTCGTGCAGGCGTTCAACGACGGGGTGGAGTATGTCTTCGGCGATGACGCCCCCCAGGTACTCGACGAGATCGGGCGCTTCATCCGCTCGATGCCGCTGGCGCTGCGGGTGATCGGCGGGGCCCGTGCGCAGGCGTGGTCGCGCGAGGGCACGGCCCCGGACCTGCTGTGCGCGCACAGCCTTCCCGCGCCGGAACTGATGGACCGGCTCGATCCCGGCGTTCTGTCGCGCGACCTGACCGAGGAGGATTACGCACCTCGCCGCGGGTCGGCCCACCTGATGGTGTGGGGGCGCGGCCACCGCGCCGAGCACCTGGAGGCGCTTGGGCGCGCGTGGGATGTGGGCGGGTTCATCCTCGGGCACGAGAAGGCCGAGGAGGGCTGGATGGTCATCGAGCCCTGCGGTCTGGTGCTCAACACCGACGACCAGCGGGCGACAGTGGCCGATCTGGACCTGACAGGCCCGGTCGATGTTGGTGCGCTGCGGATGGACGCGCCGGGTGCATCGCGGTTGGTCCGGCTGCACGGGGCCGTCTGAACGCCGGGGTCAGGCGCGGGGATCAGGTCGGCGCATCTCCGGCACGTGGCGGGCGATCGCCGCGATGACCCCGGCCTTATCGGCGGCGGGCGCGCGGTACGCCGAGAGTTCGGCGACCATACGCAGGACCGCCTGCGGGTCGGCAATGCTGCCGGGGGCGGTCCAGCGGTTGATCGCGGGGTGCCCGGTGGCGGCGAGCGTCTCGGCGGAATAGGCCAGTTCTTCGTAGAGTTTCTCGCCGGGGCGTGCGCCGGTCAGGGCGATGCTCGCGATGGGCAGGGCATCCTCGGCGGGGTCCGGGGCGTCGGGGGGGAGGGGCTGATCGGGCTCGGCCAGCGCGGCGCGGAGGGCATCCCGGGCGGCGGGGATGTTCGGGCAGGTGGACTCGTCAACGACAGGGCGGAACCCAGAGAGGCGTGCGAATCGGCGGGCCAGGTCGAGGATGCGGAGGGGACGCCCCATGTCGAGCACGAACACCGGCGCGACGCCGGGATCCTCGTGCAACGCCCCGGCCTGGATGACCAGTGCAGCGGCCTCGGGGATGGTCATGAAGTAACGGGTCATCCGCGGGTCCGTGACCGAGAGCGGTGCACCCTCGAGCAACTGGGCGGTCCAGATGGGTATGACCGACCCGGCCGAACCGAGCACGTTGCCGAACCTCACCATCGAGAAGCGCGTCGGCCCCTGAGGCGAGGCCAGCGACGCGACGTAGAGCTCGGCCAGGCGCTTGGTGGCGCCCATGATCGAGGTGGGGTTGACCGCCTTGTCGGAGGAGATCATGACCAAGCGCTCGGCACCGCAGGCGCGGGCGGCGTCGGCGATCGAGCGCGTGCCGAAGAGGTTGTTGTTCAGCGCGTGGGCGGGGTGATCCTCCATCAGCGGCACGTGCTTGTGGGCCGCGGCATGGAAGACCACATGAGGCCGGAGTTCCAGGCACAGACGGAGCGTCTGCTCGTGATCGACCACGTCGTGCAGGAGGGCGGTGCGCCGCAGGTCGGGCGCGCGCCGGGCCAGCTCGTGATCGATCTGGAACAGGGCGTTCTCGGCCCGCTCCATGAGCACGATCGACTCGGGGGCAAACTCGGCGCAGACCCGCGCGATCTCCGAGCCGATCGACCCCCCCGCGCCGGTGATGACCACGCGCCTGCCGGTGATCGCCCGCGCGACCTGCTCGCGGTCGATCGTCGCGGGCCGACGCCCGATGAACACCTGCGGGTCCATCGCCGGAAGCGTGCGAGGACGGGCACGCGGTGCGGGCGGGCGCTCCGGAGCGGTGCCGGCGGGGTCCTCCAGCAGGTCCTCCAGTGTGGGCAGTACGAGCGAGGGGATCGACAGCAGGTCGAGTACGCCGCGCAGGCGGGGCAGGGCGCGCCGGTCCTGCGGGGGTACACAGACCAGCGCGAACCGGAACCGGTGGCGGGCGTGCAGATCGATCAGGTGATCCAGGAACCCAATGACAGGCGGGAGCGAGCAAGGCCCGTGCGTGTCCCGCGCATCGCGGTGCCCGGTGAGGCGCGACAGCAGCACGCAACCGGCGATGACCGGGGGGGACGTCAGCGTGGCCAGGTGCGCGGTCATGGCCCGGATGGTGAAGGCGGTGCCGATGAGCACCACGCCGGCCGTGGGCAGTACACGGGCCGACCCGCCGGAGGGCCCGGGGGTGGTGGAAGCGTGATCGGACTGAGTGTTGAGGGTCGTCATGGAAAAGGTCGTCGGCGTGGGGGTTATCGGCCAGCGACGGGGGGTGGGGTGAGCACGACCGGGGATGATCCGGATGCTCCGTGGGCTTCGCTGCGGCCGGTTGCACATGCCCCGCCATGGTGTGACTCGGCGCCGGTGTGGTGTACGCTTCGACCGATGATCACTCGGCTGAGCGGCGACCTGGAGCACCTGGACGAGCACTCCGCGGTGCTGCGCGTGGGCGGCGAGGGCATCGACCTGAGCCTGGAGGTGCTGCTGCCGGGGTTTGTGGCGCGCGAACTGGCGGGGCGGGTGGGGCAGCGGGTGGTGCTGCACACGCTGATGTACCTGGAGAGCCAGAACCAGGGGGCGAGCTTCACGCCGCGCCTGATCGGGTTCACCTCGCCGTCGCAGCGGGAGTTCTTTGAACTGTTCACGACGGTCAAGGGCATCGGCAACCGGCGTGCACTCCGGTCGCTGGCCGAGCCGGTGGGCGTCGTGGCCGGGGCGATCGAGAGCGGCGACACGAAGGTGCTGACCGGGCTTCCGGAGATCGGCAAGCGGATGGCCGAGACCGTGATCGCCGAACTGAAGGGCAAGGCCGCGCCCTTCGCGCTGGATCTGACGGACCCTGATCGGACGACACGCCCGATGAAAGGACGCGGGACCGTCGGCGCGGGCTCGACGCTGACGAGCGGCGGGCAGGAGGCCGTGGAAGCCCTGGTGCGCCTGGGCGAGGCGCGGCCGGAGGCCGAGCGTCAGGTAGAGCGGGCCACGGCGGACCTGGGTCGGGACGCCGACTCGGGCACACTTCTGGCCCGGGTGCTCGGGTCATGAGCACCCGATACGGAGATTCCGTGACCGGGGGTGAACCGGCCCCGGACACTCGGCCGATACGGTGAGGCATGCGCTACGCGGTGATCATGGCGGGCGGGGCTGGGACGAGGCTGTGGCCGATGAGCCGCGTGGACCGGCCGAAGCAGTTGCTGCCGCTGCTGCGCGAGCCGGGCGGGCTGGAAGGGGCGGCCAAGTCGCTGCTGCAAGTCTCCGCCGAGCGCCTGGATGGGCTGGTGCCGGTGGAGCGCCGGTACATCTGCACGGGCGAGCAGTACCGCTCGGCGGTGAAGGCCGCGGTGCCGCAGTTCACGGATGAGCGGATTCTGGGAGAGCCGGCGGCGCGCGACACGGTGAACGCGGTAGGGTTCACCGCCGCGGTGCTGGCCAAGCGCGACCGCGAGGCGATCTTCGCGGTCTTCACCGCGGATCACGTGATCGAGCCGGCGGAGACGTTCCGAGCGCGAGTCGAGGCAGGCTTCCGGCTGGTCGAGGCGGACCCGCGGCGACTGGTGACGTTCTCGATCAAGCCGACCTACCCGGCGACGGGGTACGGGTACATCGAGCGCGGCGCACCGATCAACGGGGTGCGCGGGTGCGAGGGGCTTGCGTTCCGCGTGGCCCGGTACGTCGAGAAGCCGAACATCCAGAAGGCCGAGGCCTACGTGCGCTCGGGGATGTTCTCCTGGAACTCCGGGATGTTCGTGTGGAAAGCCTCCACGGTGCTCGAGTGCATCAAGCGGTACAAGCCCGAGAGTTACGAGGGCCTGATGCGCGTGCAGAGCGCCTGGGGAACGCCCGACCAGTCGCGCGTGCTCAACGAGGTCTACCCGACGCTCCCGAAGATCAGCGTCGACTACGCCATCATGGAGCCCGCCAGCACCGACCAGGGCGTGCAGGTCTGCACCGTGCTGACCGATGTCCGATGGCTCGACGTGGGGTCGTGGACCAGTTACGGCGAGACGCTCACGCCCGACGCGCAGGACAACCGCGTGGGCGGGACGATCGCCGCCGAGGATGCCCTCGTCGTCGAGGGGCGGAACAACCTGGTGGTATCCAACGTCCCGGGGCACACGCTGGCGCTGCTGGGCTGCGAAGGGCTCATCGTGGTGCACACGCCCGAGGCCACGCTGGTCATGCCGCGCCAGCGCGCCGAGGACCTCAAGCTGCTGCACGCCCAGGTCCGTCCGAACCTCAAGTGACGGCGGCGGCCGGTGTCTGAACGTGGCCGCGCGGGATTCGCCGGTGGTCGCCGGTACACTCCCCGCGTGACCTCCGGGCCGAACACCCCCGGGCCTTCGCCGAACGCGCCGGTCGCGGGGTCGCCCCTGCGCGCGGCCCTGGGCTGGACCTGGGCGGCCCGACGCGTGCTGGCCACGATCGCGGGCGGACTGCTGGCGCTCTACCTGGCCTTCGGGATGCTGGTGCTGCCGGGGCTGGTCGCGCGGCGCGTCGAGTTCCTGCTTGAGCACGAACTGCTGGCCCGGGTGCGCGTCGGCCGGGCGTCGGTCAACCCGCTGACACTCCGGACCTGGCTGGAAGACATCGACATCATCGAGGGCGGCCCGCACGGCGGCAACCGTGTCGCCCGCGTGCGGCTGCTGGAACTGGACGTCCGCGTGCTCCCCTCCCTCCTGAGCGCCAGCCCCGTGCTGGAGCGGCTGGTGATCGAGGGGGCCCGCCTGCGGGTGGAGGTCGACGCAACGGGAGATCTGAACTGGGCCCGGATGGCCCGCGCCGCGGCCCGGGAATACGCCGAGTGGGACGGCTGGCCGTCGGTGCGCATCGAACGCGTGGACTTGCGGGACGTGGTCATCGAACTGGTCGACCGTGCCGGGCCGGAGCCGGTGTACCGGCTGATCACGGGTGAGGGCCAGATCAGCGGGCTGGACACGCGCACGCAGGCAAAGTCAACCGTGGAGGCGGCGCTGGGCACACACCTGGGTGAGTCGGCCCGGTTCACGGGGACGTTCTCGGCGGCGGGCCACGAGTTGGAAGGTCGCTTCGCGGTCGCGCACCTGCAGCCGTCGGAACTGATGGGGTACATGGCGCGGGTCATGGACGGACGGATCATGCGCGGGCGTGCCGAGGCGCGGGGTGCGCTGATGGCGCGAGCCATGCCCGGGGGGTCACCGGAACTGCGGCTGCGGATCGAGCGGGCGGGCTTGCGTGATTTACGGATCGACCAGGACGGCGGAGAGGCGCTGTCGGCGGAGTGGATCGGCACCGACGGCGCGGGCCTGGAACTGAGCCGTGGGGCGCGCGGCTTCATCGTCACCGCTCCGCGCTGCACCGCCGAGTCCGTGCGCGTGGTCACGACGCGCGATCCGGAGGGGCGCATCCGCCTGAAGGACCTGTTCCCGGCCTGGAGCGCTGGCACCGTGGGGACGGGCCAACCCCCAGCCCCGGCCGCGGCCAGCGAGCGTGAGCGCTCCAGCGATCCGCGCCGGTGGATCCCCGCCCAGATCATCCGCGCGGTGCGTAACGGCCTGGCCGGCCTGCGGCTCAGCGCGCGCATCGACGGTGTCGAGGGCATCGCGCTCATGCTCACCGACCTGGCGCCGGGCGCGTGGTACGCAGCACCGACCGCGCCCGGGGGTGGCGAACGGGGCGTCGGGATATCACGCTCGGTGGTGCACCGGTTGGTAGCCGGCGAGGCGTCTGCATCACTGAACCTCGATCCGGACGCGGCCTCAATCGATTTTTTCCTCTCGGGTACGTACAACGCAGGTACGGCTCGCCTGGAGGGTACGGCCACCACCCGCGAATCAAGGGCGCGGCTGGACGTTGCGTTGCAGGGGATCGATCTGTCCACGCTGCGCGACTATCTCCCGCCGACATGGGTGGAGGGGTGGCCGGAGGCGGAGGTTCGGAGGGGTCAGGGCGGCGCCGAGGGGCGACTGATACTCTCCCGATCGCACGACGGCACAGTGAACCTGGAGTGGACCGGGCGCCTCGACGCGGCCGGATTCCGGAGCGTGCGGACGGGGGACACACGCCCCCAGCTCGACGTGGCACGCTTGCGCGCCGTGGGCCCGCTCTTGCTCACGCTGCGCGGGCAGGACCTGGCCCTGAACTGGACGCTCGAAGCCGATGCGGAACGGTTCGACCTTGACGCCCCGGTGATCGGCGATCCATCGGGTGTGCGTGCAGCGCTGGCCGCGGCCAGGGGGAGCCTGCGCGTGCGGTCGCCGGCGATGGGCAGCATCCTCGTCGCCTGGCAGGGCACCACGACCGCCACCGGTGTCGAGATCCGCGGACACACCCCCGACCCACTGCAAGTCACGACCCGCACCTTCGCCGCGGAAGGGACCCTTGACCTGAGCGTGTCGCCCGACGGGGCCGCGGCGGCCGAGTGGCGCGGGCGCTCGAACAACGACGCGCTGGCGCTACGGACGGACCTCGGTGATGTGCGCGAACTGCGCGGTGAGCGGGTCGAGGCGCAAGGGGAGGCCCGCGTCCGCGTCGGCTCGGATGACCGGTTCAACATCCACCTCGGCGGAAGCGCCGAGATCCGCGGTGGGTTCATCAACCCGCCGCCGCCCGAGGCCGCCCCCGATGCTCCGCCCGCCAACGCTGGAAACGAGTTGCGTCTGGCCGCTACGAGGCTGCTGGCCCGCGGCACAATGGATGTGCAGAGCGACGACGAGACCGTGCTCGCTTTCACGCTGCAGGGGCAGGCCGACATGGAGTCATCGATCGGCTCGTGGCCCGTGGCCGCACAGGGCCCAACATCAACGGTCGAGGCTCGCGCGGGGCGTATCGAGTCCGACGGACGTTTGTCCATTGCGCCCTCGGGCCTGGTGCTTGAGGGGCGGACCATCGGCGAGGCATTGTCGCTCGCCCACCCGGAGGCCGGACTGCTGATCGAAGCTGCCCGATCGGACGCCCGCGGTCGCGCCGGAGTACGTCCCGATGGATCCATCGAGGTCCAGGGCCAGATCGCCGCCGACCACCTCCTCGCCGGGCTTGACCCTGACCGTGCCGCCACCAGCCCGATCGGTGCGGACCTCGACCGTTGGGGCGGCTTGGCCGGCGGCGAGGTCCGGGTCAGCGCCTTGAGCGTCTCCGATGCAGAACTCGACACACACCGAAGGCAGGCCACCGCCAGGACCATCTCGGCCCTGGCGCCGACCGCAGACTTCGTTGTTCGCATCGGGACCGATCGCGATGCCGATCGACCGGAGAGCACCCCCGACCCCGGCCCGCCCGCATCGACAGCTGAAGTCTCGACGCCGAGCCCTTGGCGATTGGGCGTCGACCTGATCGAGGTCAGTGATGCTCGCGCCGCGGTCAGTGATCCGACCTCACGGCCTCCGATGCGGGCTGAACTGACGGACATCAAGGCGATCGTGCGCGGACTGCGGATCGACCCCGACGCCATCAGCGGTGCGGAACCCCCGAACACCTCACCGGCAACTTTGGCCGCGTCCGCCAGGGTTGAGGGGACGGGTCGAGGGGAAGTGGAGGCCACGATCGATCTGGCCTCGGCACGACCACGGATCGAAGCGCGACTGCGTACCAGCAGCGTCCCCCTCAAGCCGTTCGAGGCGTATGTCGGGCGGTACCTGGGCTACCTGGTGACGGAGGGTCGGCTGACGCTGGACCTGCCGATCACGATCGCTCAGCGCCGGGTTGAGGGCACGATCAACGCTCAACTGGACCGGTTCTATCTCGGCGAGGCCACGGGCAGCCGTGAGGCGCCCAACGTCCCGGTGAAACTGGGCCTGGCTCTGCTGCGCGACCGGCAGGAGCGCATCGATGTGCGCATCCCCTTCAGCGGTGATCTGGGCGACCCGGCCTTTAGTATGGGCGGCGTGATCTGGCAGGCGGTTGTGGGGCTCGTGGTCAAGACCGTCACTGCGCCGTTCCAGATCCTCGCGGCGATCCTGAACCTGGGCGGCGAGACCGACCTGTCCCGGGCGGCGTTCGAGCCGGGCACCGCGGAACTGACCGGCGACGGCCTGCGCATCACAGACCTGCTGGCCCGCGCGCTGCGCGAACGCCCGGGGCTTGCGCTCGAAGTCGCCGCACAGATCAGCCCCGAGCACGACCTTCCCGCGATGCGCCTGCAACTTCTCCGGCGGGAGGCCCTGGAGGAACACCGCCAGACAGCCGGCGCGGGAGCATCGATGGATGAGGCAGCGTTCCGTGAATGGGTTACACGCCGCGCCATGCCGTGGCTGCGTCCCCC